>OIEN01000010.1_pt1 | contig 171169 bp, 131 predicted proteins | sample 1581741 | NCBI WGS metagenome assembly OIEN01 (sample SAMN01760944, study PRJEB22395) | human gut metagenome | reverse complement strand
TGTTGTCCGACAGTCCTGTTATACCGGAGGGTCCACGGGGTCTGCGACGTGGGGATCTACCTGATGTTGAATCATCCTGCTGGGTGTCGGGATCCGCATCCTCCGAGTTCCTCGCATCGATGGTAGCATCCATCAATTCACGACCAGTCAACCTCTTGTGTTTGATCAAGTCGAGCTCGTGAAAACGAGCGAAGGGACTCTTCTGAAATGCATGGTACATCTCGACACTGACCTCTGTTGGCTGAGATGCCTTCAGAAATGCGTGTAGTTGATCTGCATCCTCAGCTTTATCTCCTTCGAGCAAGCGAGCCAGAAGCTCGCTGTCATCGAATTCGATCTTGTACCGATCACGAAGATCGATCAAGAAACTGAGAACACAGCGCCTGAGAAATGTAGATTCAGACGAGAGCCAAATGTAATTCGATTCGCTCGCTCCCTTGGGTCTCCACCCGGTCACCTTGCAGTAGACCTCGTAGTATCCCCAAAGAAGTGAGTGGTTTGGAAACGTGTTAGTATCCAACTCCAAACATTGAGCGGCTAACACTCCCACCACACTGTTGAATTTGAAATCACTCCAGTTATATCCTCTCCAATAACAGAAGATGGATCCGACTCCCATCCCATACTCGGAAGATCCGTATTTATGGTTCGATGTGTAGTCGTACTTATAACCGGGGTAACTCAAATCGTGACGTACGCTGAGGATCGCTCCCTGGTAGGTAAACGTTGGGAGAGTGACCGGTCCGGGAACGTTGAAAGACTCAACGTTCTGGGCATATTCACCCTCGGCCAAGGTCTCCGACCTGCGAGCTCGTTCAGCGAAACGCAAGTATGGACTATAGAATGTATTTTTCACTGCTACAGGAGCGTCTTCTCTTTGGTGCGAAGCCCAGTCGGAACAACGCTCTGCATCGATCTGGTTGCTGTTGTCATCGTTCAGCAGAGCCAGGATGTTGAGATATCCTTCTTTTTCCAGTGAGGGATCCTCTGTATCCAGGCTGTTCACCTCGTATTCCAGATCCACCAACCACCAGCGTGTGACCTTCTCTTTATACTCTTTAATAAGTGTCGGGAGACCCTTATCGTATACTCGGTCAAGGTAGTTGAGAGCGATCGCTTGTTGCATAAGGAAGAAGACCTTCCCTTCTGTGCTAAGCGAACGGAACATCTTGTCCGGATCCGTCAACCAGGACGGATCGTAAGGGACGCTAACGTCCGCAATAAACTTGATAAAAGAATGCATATAGATACCTCTATGTTAGAAGGGGTTGATATTTGCATAGCATGGGGTTTTTAGAACCGAGGTGAGTCAGTGATAGCAATCAATGTAGACTTTATGTTGGATGCTGTATGTTTAGCAGCATTCTCCAAATCAGACAACGCCAAGGAGACATTAAAGTCGATCTTGGATATCTATACAGAAGCGAAGAAGAAACGTCCGGAACTGATGGAGAAGAGCAAGGACATGGATGTGTTCTTCGAGATCATCCAGGACATCGTGTCCAGAGATGCAGATCTCAGCAAGAAAGCCGAGATCAACAGGATCGTAGTGAAACTGAAGAAGAGCGATCTTGCGATGAAAGATCCTGTGATCGTAGATCAGTTGAATAGTCTTCTGTTGAACAGTGAAGAGATCAGTGATCGAAGGGTGACAAGACTGTTGCACCGTATGAGCAACTGGGTAGCCATGGCGAAGTCCATGGGTCTGATCCAGAAGATGCAGAAACGTGGTAATCAGTTCGACCCGATGGATGACATGACCAACGATATCATCCTGAACGATATCGCGGAGTATGCGAGGGATCTCGTGAAATCCGCAGAGGGTGGGTTCGGGATGTCCGAGACGATCGACAACGTTGATATGACGGATCCGAACGCGCTGATGAAGTCGTTGGATAACTACAGAAACAAAAGGAAGTCGAATGTCTTCCCAACAGGGTTGAAAGCCTTGAACCGAATGTTAGGAGAAGACAGAGGGTTCAAGAGAGGAGAGTCCTGGGCGTTCGCAGCATCTTCCCACAACTACAAATCACAGATGTTGATGAACTGTGCACGTTGGTGTACGGTGTATGGTAAGGTGGATGTTCAACCTGGGATGATCCCTTGTGTTGTTCTGATCTCGTTGGAGAACGAGGTTCCTGAGAACGCGAACAGCATGGTGATATCTGCTTATGTGAACGCGATGCGAGAAGAACCTCCTAAAGATATGCCGATGCGTGAGATGGCCGAACAGGTTGCCAGGTATTTCAACAGCAACGGGATCAAGTTCATCATGATGCGTAAGGATGAGAACTTCGGTTACTCAGACTTCGTGAAGGAGATGGAAGAACTTAAGAGGAAAGGTTACGAAGTTGTCTCCTGCATCATCGACTACATCACACTGATGAGAGTGGAAGAGGACAGTGATAACCCAGCGAAACGTCTGCAGAAGCTGATGCAGAAGATGTATAACTTCGGACAGAGGAACAACTGTCTGATGTTGCACGGGTTGCAGCTGGATAGTCGTGCAGAGGAACTGAACGCATCCGGTCAGTCGAACATCGTGAAGTCTTACGGTGCGATCCACTTGGGAGACTGTAAAGGGTTCCGACGAGAACTGACTGGACTGATCTTCATGTATATCGAGAAGAACATGAACGAGGTTCCTTATCTGACGTTGTGTTGGAGTAAGCACAGAGACGAACCACCTCCGCCGAAGGAAGACCGGTATTGTGCGTATCGGTTCATGGGTCCTGTCCTTGGTATCATGGATGATATCTATCTGGATCGGGATACGAGTGTGTCCGATATCTACAGTGATAACGGGAACGAAGTAACGGATGCTGGTGGGTTGTCGTTCTTCAAGAACTTGGAGCAACAAGTGAACGGAGAACCAGCCCCTGAACCGGAACCACAGAAAGAAGAGGTGACGGAACCTACAACTGTGGAGGCTAAACAGCCTCCTCCGGAAGAGGATTCGTACGATCCATTCGCAGCTTAAGTAAGAACATCAGGTATAGGGAGTAAGGTTACCCCTTACTCCCTATACCTATCTATTCGTATCCAGGTTCCATGGTATGACTGTATTCAACAATATAACCAAAGGATAAGAGATTATGATCGCTAAGTTTAATCTGTCTGCACTGGGGACGAGGAACGTTCATAGTGCTCGTCCAGCACAGGTTCTCTTCAACGAGAAGAAAGAAGATGGAGACAAGAACGAAGAGGAGTCGAAGGAACTCAACCGCTACATGTTGGCTCGGCTCATCTGTAAGCTCTTAAACGACTACTCGGAAGGTCCGGATTTCGTAGAGGAGGAACATAACTTCGGAACTCTCAAGAGTCTCACGGAAGATGATTGGGAAGATATCCTCAAGAAGATCGAGGACGAGCTCGATGAGAAGTACGATGTGGATGTCAAGATCACCACGACGTACAAGTGGACCCAGAAGGATGGTCGTGAGATCAAGGAGTTCATCGACAAAGTCTGGTCTCTGGTTGAAGGTGGTGACGATGATACCGATACCGAAGAGGAACCAGAAGACGATGATGTTGATGATACCAAGGAAGAGGAGGAAGATACCTCTGACAGCGAAGAGTCCTATCGTGGGTTCTTGTGGAACAAGAAAGACGATGATAAGGACGACGATGAGGAAGATCTCCTGAAAGAAGACGAAGCGGAAGCTCCATCCGAAGATGATGAAGATACTGATGAGGAAGACGATGAGTCTGACTCGGACGAAGAGGATGATGAAGACTCCGATGACGAAGAAGAGGATGATGATAAGTCTTCCAAGTCCAAGAAAGATAAGAAGGATAAAGACGAAGACGACGAGGAGGAAGATGAGGACGATAAGTCCGAGTCTAAGAAGGATAAGGATGACAAGGAAGAGGGTGAATCTGAAGATGATGAGGACGAAGAAGATGAGAAGTCCGAGAAATCAGAAGAGATCCTGAGAACCTGTGCATCCAAGTATCCGATCCCATCCTGGAACAGCAATCTCTTCGCCAGAGACCTGAAACAACTGGATCTCTACCACAACTACCTTCGTCATCTGGATGTCTCCTCCAATGAAGGGATTGGAACAGGTCTTCTGAAGATCTTCATCGGTGTAACCGATGTGTTCCTGAAGATCGGGAATACGTTCAAGACGAACATCTTCAAGTTCTATAAAGATCTGAAGCGTTCGGAGATGCGGTACTACTACGAGTCTCACACTACGATGTGTCTGAAAGCCGAAAGCCTCCCGATCACACAGCTCACTTCGATCCAGGTTCCGATCCCCTCCGGTATGCAGGGAACCTATCAGAACGCTTGCATGACCCTTCAGCAAGCGTATGAGATGCTCGACATCCTCTCTTACGGACAAGGTGTTCTGGCTGCGTTGATTGATTTCCGCAGGAAACTCACCAGAAGTGAAGATTACAAGAGCACTCTGGTTCCTATGACGAACCTGGTGAACCAGAGAGGGAACAGTCTGAACACCCTGAAGAGTACTGTGGATAAGGTCTTCACTCAGAAGAACACTCCTCTGGAAGTGAAGTTCACGGATGTCTACAAAACGATGAAGGAATTCAAGGATACACGTCTCTCCCTGTTGGACATGGAGACTTATCTGGCGAACACGAACCGTCTGGTTAAGTTGGTGGACGACATCGATACTGTCCTTGCAGATATCACCTCTTATCTGTCGGAAGATAAAGAGGTCGACAAAGCTCTGGTCAACGATATGATCAATATCGTTCGTTACATGGGTGTTAGCTTCGACATCTATGGTGCTACCAGCACCAAACAGATGGCAGTGGAACACAATCACATCGGTGCGATCGGAAGAGTCTGGTCCACGATCAAGTAATCTGAAAGGAGGTGTGCTATGCCTACAGACAACGGGACTGTTCATCAGGCCGTCTGTATCCAACAGCAGCAGATCGGCGAGATCAAAGCCTCTCTTCAGACAAGAAAAGAAGAGAATCAAGAGATCAAAGGCCAGATATCCACTCTTATCAACATGCTGACGACCTCTCAACTCGATCAAACTAAGAGGGACAGCGAATTGAAGAGTGAACTTACCAAGATCGCAACGGTGCTCGGGAACGAACGAGAACAGCGTAAAGTATACGAACAGCAACAGGCTGAACAACGTCTGAACCTGGAACAGCTTCAGAAGGACATCCTGGAGATCAACGCGAACGTGAAGAGCATCATGTCATCGAACGGGGAGTCCAACGAACTCCACAAACAGTTCGATGCACGTATTAGAAAACTCGAACACGTTGCGATCGCAGTCTATGTGACAGGAGTGGTGATCGCCGGTATGGTGGTAGCGATCATCTACGTTACACAGGCGGTTACTGGACTACGTGATGTGATCTCTGCGGAAGGACCGTTCCCTCCACAACAGGATAAGTATCAACAGATCCAACGGGTGGAGGATCACAGTACCAGCACAACAACGACTACTACGAACCAACGTAAGTAACATAACTACTAGAGGTGGGTATCACAACCCACCTCTAGTAGTGTATTCGTTATATGTGTGTGACCATCACAGATATGGGTAGAAGTAGAGGTGAGCTGGTTCATTTGTTTTGTCGTTACCGATAACATCTCCTTCCAGTACAGGGATATATCCTTCACCGTTGTAATCGGTCTGTCCCTCGTTCACGAACCGTCCGTTTACAGAGATGCGACTGTTTCCCAGACGACCGATGATTACTCCATCAGCCGGAGCAGTCCATGTGTTGAGGATATCCCACGCATCTCCGTCCACTGTTGTCATCTGAGGATAAGGACTGGATGTCCTTGTCCAAGAGATCACAACACCGTTGTTATAATCAGGATGTCCTGCAACTCCTACTTTGATCAGGATACCCATTTGTTTCAAATAAGGCATGATGTACTCCTTTGTTTGATAGATACCCTCTAGGAGGATGTTGCTCCTAGAGGGTATATGTGTAGTGTTAGTCCAATGCTTCGAACCTCAGTGTGTACTGAAGAGCGATCTGTTCTGCTGGAGACAACACCCCTCCAGTACCCTTATAACCTTTAACAACACATCGTGGTGATATTACCCAGAAGATGCTGTTGTAGGTCGTCAGGTTGAAGACTTTAACTCCATCGGATCTCATCTGTCCCGGATCTGCAAACACGATCTCTTCTGCGTTGTCCAACCCTATTGCACCACCTTCAATGACGGCTACACTAGCTGGTATCGTGAGTGATTTCGCGGTTGCAACCCGGATACTGTTGTAATTGATCCTTGTTAAAGTATTAGGAAGTAGAAGTGTTCTTTCAACACCGTCGTTTCCAGATGAGCACCATCCGTATTGCGGCATGGTTGTGATCTTGGTTTGACTCAGATCCAATTTTACAAGAGGGTTGTTGTTATACGAAAAACCATAACCAAGTACTTCGACAGTAGCAGGAAGTGTAACCTCCTGATCTTTCGGAGCAGACGTATCACAGGTGTATACGAGGGCTGCAGTTTTATCTTTGTTGTAAAGAACAGAACCATCTGTGGAATAATAAGGATGAGTACTATCAACCGCAAACCCAGACCAGAACGCTTCAAACAACCCATTGTCACCAATGAAGTTCACTGTGTTCGGGATCCGTAACACATTTAAGGTACTTGTTGATGCGTTGATAACCGATCTCAGAGCCTCGTTTTGAATAGACAGTAGTCCTTCGTTCAAAGTGAGAGATTGTACTCTACCTAAGCAAAACGCACCAATACCAAGTACCTTTGTTGTGGATGGTACTGTGTACGCAGCTTCCTTCTTTGGAGGATACTTGATCAGTGTAGTCAGATCTTTGGTAAACAACACACCATCCACCGCCGCAAATGTTTGGTTGTTCTCCGATACGGTAATCGCAGACAAGCTCCACAGATTGGCATAGGAATTAAATGGATTATTTGTCAAAGTCGAAGGTAGATTCAGCTGTATCAACTGAGTACAGGAACCGATCGAGTCGAGCGCAGACGTCACTCCTTCACGAAGCGTTAACGTGATTAGACTTTGATTAAGGTGGAATGCTGAAGACCAAATCGATGTCACACCTTCTGGTGTGGTGTAATCAGACAACCATTCCGATGATGACGGAACCAAACACAACTGCGTACCATCTTTAGAAAGCAAACATCCATCCACTGATTTATAGTTGGGATTACCAGCTGCTACATTGAACGCAGTTATGTTTAATGAGGAGAGTGCGGTTGGCTGAATTTCAGTTACTTTAGCTGGGATGTCAATGGTTCCAGTAAGACCCGTCACGGAGTATAACCACTGTCTTCCTAGGTATTCGAGATTTGCTGGAAACTCCAACCTCGTTATCAACGAACACCCTTCAAACGCGTTGTACATGTAACGTAGTGTAGATGGAAACGATACCGATTCCAGCTTAGAACAATGGAAACACGCTTGTTCTCGAAGTTCTTCGATACCTTCTCCGAAGTAGATACGAACAAGATTTGGGTTACCCGCAAATGCTTTTAGCCCGATCGATTTCACAGGATACTCTACCCCATCCTCCGTTGTGATCGTGGACGGGACGTAGAGAGCTGATACGTTGGATTGGTTGGACTCCAAACCTGTGATGCGAGCAGCGGTGACCCCGCCCCAGTCGATAAGCTCATACCTGAACTGAGGGGGGGGTAATTACCCCAATGTGATGATGTATCCAGCGAAAGGCTGTGGGGCAACCAGCTTAACATCGCGATCGATGTTGTCTGATGCTGTATCACCCACGATGTGCACTTCCACGGATTCATCGACCAACACGGAACCTCCTGATTCTGTCATGTAGATGTGTGACAATGTGAAGTGGTTAGTCATGAACGTATATTCGTAGAACCCAGCACTGTTCTGTTGCCAGCCACCGGTTCCCGTTGCAGCAGTAAAATCATGTCTTGCGAACATGATCGCGTTGGCTTCCAGCACTCCAACACGAGCTTCCAAATCAGTTGTTGCCGTAGGAGTGATCGTGTTGAACACTTGGATATACAGAGCCAAACGAACCGATGGTGGTTGTACCGTATCACCTATATCGTCTTTGTATACGGGACTAACACGGCTAGTATCAAAATCGGAAAGCCCGTTGTATCCATCACTGGCAAAATAACCAAAATCGGTACCATAAGTGTAGTCAAACGGACCACTTTTTTGAGCCATCGAGATCATACCCAACGATCCCTTGATGTTTGGTATAGCAGCGGGCAGGGTCGTACCGATATCTCCAGCAGCATCCAACGAACTGATGAATCGTGTGATCTTCGGAAGACGAATATTTCCAGTCACTGTATCGATCACGAACGCACCGCACTCACCATACGTAGTCAGCTCTTGTTCGTAAACGGTAGAAGTAACTACTCGGATCTTACCGTTGGTTTGGTATTCCAACGCTTTCTGATAGAAGGTTGGATACAGTGTTTTGCAGTTCGTGATCGTCTCACCAGTCCACAACGGGAACGCACCTCTGGGCGTTGTAGCAGATGTGGAATAGAACACTTCGAAGATGTCCTTCCCTCCACCACCCATCGGAGACCATTCACCGAAAGTCCACAGGGAAGATTCTACTTCACCTCCAGCCAAGGTTCCACTGGCTCTGTGACCGATGCGGAAGTACACACCGTCTGTTGTAAACAGAGTCTGAGAACAGTTCCTCTCACCATAGACCACTGTTCCACCATCGTTCGTTGTATCGTCCGCTACGATATTCGTTACGATGTTGAGGAACGAAGTAGATGTGAGGTTGCCAATACTGGGACCATTAAGCGCACCGCTCATGACATCTGGTGCCAGGGAGATGTTCCCTTGTGTCGTCCTTTCGTTAAAGTTGAATGGGATCACAGTTCCGTCGCTATCGGAATCGCTGGTACCCTCCAGTGTGTGGGGGTATACACCCACACGAGCGAGATCTTCTTCGCTCAAATAGTTGTGACTGTGAACGATCCGCGCATAACGGTCATCGTGATCGTGAGACAGAAGACTGTATCGATCATCGTGGTTGTGGTCCACTGCAGCAGCACCGAGATCAGTCAAACTGTGTGTATGTGTACGATGTGCATACAGTTCTTGGTTCGTGTTGTCTTTATGATCGGTAGACGCTCCTTGAGCATATCCAGTACGGTGGGTCAGGAGGATACTGTTCAACGCTGTATAAGCGTCGTTCACTGCTTTGATAGAAGCAGCTTTCGCTGCTCCGTTCGCATCCGTATAGTCGTGGTAGAGATGACTTGCTAACACGGATGGGAAGTTGTTGATCGCAACATATTTGTTCAGATCACTCAGCTTCGCAAGGTATCCATCGTGAGCATTCGGGTCACTGTTGTGCGCTTCCAGTTTCCCGTCGGTTAGATCACCGCTTTCGGTGAACGCAGACCGCAACAGGTACTGGTTGTGAGGGTCCGGATCAGCGATGTGATCCGCCAGTCCGTACGTTGAAGTACGGGACCCTGGTGTTCTGGTTGTGATAAAGTTATTAGGCATGATGTGTCCTTATATGTGCTGGTAGTTCACTGTATCATCCCACTTCCAAGACCGTCCAATCGTTGGTTCCTACAGAGTTGTCGTGAGTCATGAAATCCAAGACAAGCTGTGCAGAACTGCTCTCGTTTTGGAATGCTTCGGTTATAGTTCCTGTAGCTGAGCTCCACCTTACAGTTACCGTTTTCCCTGGGGACACCAAGATGGTAACGCGTGCACCTCTCCGTGAGGTGGATGCCGGAAGGGTGATCGTACAGGTATCGTTGGCGACTACGATAAAATCATAGAATTCCAGATTGTATCCACTGGCAGGGTTGCTAGCTCCTGTGTCAGCGATGAACGTGACTTCTGTGGTGGTTGTGATATGTCTCAGAAGAGGTTGTTTCCGATCTGTGATGGAAGTGAATGTATTACGGATGTTTGTATCCGCATTACGGAACTCATTACGGATCGAAGTATCTTCTGATGCACGAGTCTTTTCTTCCGTTTCAATACGGTCTGTCAGATCAGCAACACTACTGTTGATCGTGTTGATCTGCTGTTGGAAGTTCGATACCAGGGTATCGATGGTTCCATCGATGTTGTTGTCGACGTCCAAAGCCCACTGGTTCACTCCACCGCTGTTGGGAACGATCTGGAAGATATACTGAAGAGCACCAACTGTGGTACCCTCTTCCGAGATATCTGGTGTGGTCACTTGTTCGTTGGTCGACCAGACCACTTTGCCTTGGTTCAACCACTGAGTCAGACCGATCCTGGTTCCAGTAACATATTGCGTAGGATCAGGAAGCGTCAGAGTCCAGTTACCGAACGAGTGATACATGTAGTTGACAACACCAGTCTTGTCGCTGGTAAGGATCTCACACACCCAGTTACCACCCATCGTAGTCCAAGTGGACCAAGTGATGGTATCGTTAGAAGTACCAGTACCAACACGGGTATACGGTGTAGTCTCAGTGGTGCTATCCGGATAGTAGATCTGACGATACCGAACTCCGATAGAGGATCCATCTTCATCTGGGTTCACGGAGTGGATCACTAGATAACCAGAACTGGTCACCGGGGGTCCGTTCCGATAGGTATTCACACGAGACACACCGGGTGTCAGGTAGGTATTCAGATCGATCTCATCTGCAAGAGTAACACCTGTGAACAGTTTACCCACAGCATATGCCGATGGGATGAACTGCTTGGATCTGTTCTGTGATGCATCTGTCACACCCAACACAAGTTGAGGTGTACGCACCGCAGGAGAACTTGGTGCAGTAGCCATAGTACAGCTCCTTATTAGCTTGGTTTTGCAAGGTTCTTTTGAGTCATACCATGGCATCTGACGAGGTTGTGCTCAGAGGGTAATGGAGTATGGTATAGAGCACATTCGTGGACATAAACATTAGAATGTTAATACAAACGTATTACACATGCAGTTGTATCACTCTAAGCAAGCACAATCTTAAAAGGGAGTAAGTTATGTCTAAAATCTTTGTTGGGGGAGAGTGGCGTGATTTAGAGCCACAGCTAACGAACGATGTCAACCAGTTGAAAACATCGGTTGCGGACAAACTAGATGCATCGTCTATTCTCAGGATGGTCCCAACAGCAAACTCTGTACAACAAGTTCTAGCTTTTCAGTACACACTCGGTAATGAATCATGGTCACTTGTTGCTACAGGTTACATATCGCATGCTTCGTTGGATGTCACTAATGCATCACACATACGGGTGTGTATGTATCGGACATCAACTTATCCAAAGTGTTACGGTAACCATGTGTTTGCGATTGATGCCTCGTTTTTGGGTTATATCTTCACTCTGAAAAACACATCTGGTGCAACAGTGTGTAAACTCAGTAAAAAACATTCAACGTCTCACCTGGTTGACGAGATAGGAACTGGTTATCCAGTTACGTACATCTTTGATGATTATGTACCGATCCCAAAGCAGCTGGATGTAGCAACTATGGATACAATGAGCGTTGTGTATCCGCTGTCCACAGGGATGAACCCAGAGTTCTCGTTATCTAAGATGAAATTCGTTTATCCAAACTACAACGCATCTACATGGGAAGACCAAGCGGAGTTGGATGCTATGGCTATCACATTTACACCATATCGTTTAAGTGTAAGTGATGATGGATACACCGACAGTACTCCTATTCCAACCGATTAATAACGCAACTATGTGTGGGTGACACATCACCCACACATAGTTCGTATATATATCAACATCCTAAGAAATACGCGAATGCTACGGCTTGGTTGCGGTGATTAACACAGAAGTAAAACGACACGCCTCTACGGATAGGAAGATAGACTTGCATACAGCCCCATCCGTATTTATAAGCGCCATTATCACCCAACCACCGGATGGTTCGTCCGTTGATCGATGTTTCGATCCAACGGTCCCCGTTGCCACCCCGCATTCCAACAAGCAGATAGCCGTTCGTGTCGAAACGGTAAACCTCGTTTTCAGTTAATTCTGTAAGCTTCGTCCAATCTGGAAAGTCAAACTTTTCGATTGTAACGGTGACCGATTGTTCGATCGTGCTGATCTTCTGCTCCAACTCAGCGATTTTAGCATCGTGCTCTTCTTTTGTTATGTAGCTCTGCGCTGTTGGAAGAGCTCTTCTTTCGAACGGCATAGATTCGCCTCCTATGTTACAATGTTTACTCGTATAGGGATATCCTGTCACAGGATATCCCTATACGAGTAATTAAATACATCAGCCTTGTTTTACGAGTTCCAACATCCGGATCAGACTCATATAAGGGAGTGCATCCTTATCATACGTCCAGTATCCTCTGGTGTTGAGAATGTCTTGAACCAGAGTCTTCTTCTTATCACTGTTCAGGATGTCGAACACCTTCGCAGGTTCCATGTTGAAATCCACATGCATCGTTCTGGTATCCCAGTTGTTTTTGATAAAACAATACTGAGCAGCCAGTTCCAGTGCACGTCTCAGCTGAGGAGAAGAGCTGGCGATGGATCGCACTGTGTTCCTGGAGATCGTGATATCAGGAGTCAGGAACGGTTGTTGTTTCTGCTTATTACCGTTCAGACCGAAGTAGTTGTTCAGCCTGAGATAGTGGTAGTTGGTAACGGCGTTCAGGAACCCCTTCGTCTGGGATGCTACGAACGGAGTGGTAGTTCCAGCACCAGCAGTCTTACAACGTTCCAAGGTTACATCCACCTGGAAGACGTCTTTCGATGCAGAGGATCCATCGTCGTACAACGGCTCCTTGTTGCTATCGACAAGCAGCGTAGCGTTGGTGATCGCATAGATCGATGCCAGGAACTTCAGGTTGCTTCCACACCGTTTCAGTTTCCAAGACTGTTTACCGACGATCGTCTCTTTGGGTGTAGGAGAATAAGGATCCATCTCCAACACTTTATCATAGTGTCCTGTTCCAACGAAGATGATCCCGTACTTCTGACAACGACGTCTCATCGTACGGATCCAGAGAGTCTTCTTGTTCCCATCTACCATCGCAACGGTGTTGTTCTTGGAGTCACCGATCCCTTGTGTCTTCTCACCGTTGACCATATCTTCTTCGATCGCTGTGACCAGCTCTGTGATGCTATCCATCACCATGATAGTCGGGATCATCACTTGAAGAGGTTTTTGAGTCTTCTCATCGAAGAACGGAGTCTCCATCATCAGCTCTTTCCCAAGAGCTTCTTTTTTGATGCAGTAGTCTTTGAACCACTTGTCGAACGCATCCAGATCGTAGTCGATACCCTTCAACCACTGAACATTGCTCTTGTTGATCTTGGGAGCCAGCTCTTCTGCCATCGCATAAGCGCGTTCTTTATCCTTGGCAAGACTGTCTTCGGTATCTTCGATGATCAGGTCACTATCTGGATAGATCGCCGACAACCTCTGTGTACATGCGTTGCTGATCGTGCTCTTGAAATGTCCGTTCCGACCACCGAAGACTGTGATATGCATCGGAAGTCCTCCAGTGAGATACCACTCACCATCCACTCCCTGTACGTACTTGCCAGTCGGTAGATCAAACAGGGTTCCTGTGTTGAAGTTCGGGTTATCTCCACTGTCGAATGTGTCCATGTCTCCGAGGATGTTCATCTTAACGTGTACTCCTTATTTAGTTCTGTGTTGTTCGCATAGGGTGAACCATGTTCGGTATATAACTAAGTTACGACAACCATATGTTGCACCCAACCACCCACCAACGAGAGGAACAGACCGAGATGACAACCACTACCAACAAGGAGAACACCACCATCACTCAAGCGATCAACCGCACCACCGACCAGATCGGGTTGAAGATCCGGCAACGCCAGGATCTTCTCTACGATAAGAGTAAGAACATGCTTACACGTCGTGTGATGTTGGACCAGTTAGAACAGCTCATCAACCATGAATTCACGAACTTCTATCACTTCTTGAAGTTCAAGAAGTATCACATATATGCGTATGATATCAACAAGATCTGTCGGTACCAGGACCAACCTACCAACCCAGATGGTGTTGTTTACGGACAAGCTGAGATCCGGGTATCATTCGTATGGGGTAAGAGTGAGGATGCTATGATGTGTCTGAGTTGGACATACGACTGGTTGATGAACACAGATATCACAAAGATCAAACATGTCGATCAGACTAACTATACCGAAATACTGAGGAGCTAAGGATGTTCTATATCTACCGAACGTTATCTTCGTTAAACGGACATTTAAGACCAAGTTATCAGAGTGGAGCGTTCCGAACGAACGATGCTTCTCGGATCGGAGAAATCTTAAAACAGTATCTTGGTCAGGCGATCCGTCACCGGGTGTTAACAACGTATTTCTTCAAGGAGTCGTTGAAACACAACACCAGAGTGATCACCTATGCTCTACGATACGATCCTCCCATCCGAGTGAAAGGCGATCGCAACAAAGCGATCCGAGGGTTCGTAGAGATCGAACAGGTATCGTTCGTACGATACTGTAAGGTAAAACTCGCCAGGTTCTGGTCCTACTGGATCAAGAACAACACCCCCGCTGATGTGTCGGAGATCTTCCCAGACTCACATTGAAGTAAGGTTACACTAGGGTGAGACCATCTCACCCTAGTGTAACCATGTTTACTCTTCGAAATACATCTTCAAGATCTGCTGTTCCGCAGTCTCCAGGATCTTGTTACACATCCCTTCGATCTTAGGAGAGTTGATGATACGGTTGTCGATACCGATCGTACTGAACAGAGCATGTCCGGTCAACGAATCATCCTCACTCACCCAGGAGTGTTCCGAGATACCTGTACACACGGATTTCAGAGAGCTATCGAACTCCACCTTGTCTCCTCCGTTCATCTTCATATCCTGTTGGATATAGAACCGGAAGATCACGGTGTCTTCATCCAGATCCGTAATACCGATCCTGTTGGACTGGTTGATCACTTGAGCAGCTGGATAAGCACTCTGGTTCACAGCTCCTTGAGCAGCTTGATGTTTCTGGTACTTCATCTTGTTGATCAAACTAACAAGACCTCTGACACCAGGAGCCATCTCCTGGATCCCTCCGATGTAGAACGCGTCCAACGCAACGACTTTACCGGAGAACTTGGCTTTAGGAGTTCTCTTGTTGATCTTACCGAGCAACCGGATCGCATCCTCATCCAACCCACCGAACATATCTTCGTTCAGTTCTGACTGATCGAAGATCATCAGGGGATCGATGGAACGTACCACCGTTCCGATGGCTGCGTATTTATGGATCGTTGTTTTCTTCGTAACTACGATGTCACGTACGTGAACTGGGTTGAACGCAAGGTCGTTCGCCAGATCATGGTCCATGATGCAACTGTCGTCCAGTGTGCTATCGCCGTCGATAAGAACAACGTCTTTTAATACACCGATGTTCCAGTTCACTTGTTTGCTATACGGATCCGGAGTGAAGAACCGGTCGTTGTAGATGATGATATCACCTCTCTTGACCTTGTCTCCTTCTTTGTATCCGTTGATCACGATGTTCTGGGTACAGTAGAACCCTCCACCACCGTTCTTGGTGTAATCATCACCGAATGTGACAGCGACGGTTTTATCCTTGTATTTTACACGAAGGATCTTCGCTTCGTTGTCGATCTTCTCGATGATACCATCTGCTTCTGCAGCGTAGGCGAAGGGTGGGTTGCAACGATGTGCTACGATCTTCTCGTATCCTGTACGGAGACGAGAGACTTCGCATTTCTCTGTTGGTAGGTAGTGGGATAGGTGGATAGAAACAAAGTTCTGACGCTTGCTCTTTGTCTTCAGTGATGTTCGTTACACATCACCCGAGCCTTATAAGGTTCTGCTCTACGTTTCCGTAGATGTAGAGACTATGTCAAACCCTCAGCTTGACCTGTTAGGGCCCATTCCGTTTCCCGGCACCACTTGGTGGGTACAGGGCGATTAACCCCTTAGTCGTTGAGCATATCCTGTCTGTACAGACAAGACTTCGCTACTAGTAAACCATTCATCCAACCCTTAGGACCTTGTAACAAGGCTTTTATTTCACCATAGGTCATCTTCATACTTCTTTCTGCTTTCGCTACATTCGCACTTACCTTTTGAGTTATGCTGTAGTGTATGAAGCTTTAGGTCTTCCTAGTATTAGGAATGGTAACAAGCACACCCTCTTCGGGTATACCGGACTTAACATACATGTTAATCATCTTGCGTCACACCTGGCATGATCAGAGAGCTGATCGACAAGATCTGTGTTGGTGACAGGCTGTCTGGTGACTCACTGATCGTCATACCTCGCATGTTCACGATCGTCGGATCCATCGATGTGGATGCAGCGAACGCTGTTTTCGCACTATCTACCGTTGCTTCAGAGATGATACCAACGCCATCCTGAGGATATTGTCTGTCAGGAACAGTAAAACTGTCGAGACTCTTACGACCACCAGCGAACCCAGCATGGGAGTACTCCTCCTGATACTTGATGTCGTTGATGGGGTTGATGATATCGACGTTCTCCTTCAGCTGATCTTGCATGATCTGCTGTTGTACTTCGTAGTCTGCGATACTCCATTTATGAGTTGCGTTCACACTCTTGTTCCGATAGTTCGCGAACGCACGACTCAGCGTATTATACACCGCACTGTTCATCCGTTCATAGGAACGGAACCGGAAGTTCACACTGGACGACTGAGGTTTATGATCCTCTGTTGTCAGTAACTGAGTAGAACGGATCAGAATATCTCTCGCTGTAGTAGGTTCCTTCATCTGTTCCAAAACCTCTCTGGTAATCGGATCTACGAACAGATCGAAGAAGTTATCGATGCCTTTCAAGAAGTGAACAGAACGTTTCTTGCTCTGAAGAAGATCGTAGTAGATGTCTTTGCTGTCCATCTCTTCCATATTGATCTTGTTCAGTTGGAAGAAGTTCAACCCAGCGAACAGCATACTGTTGACCAGAGGAGTTCTTGGGATGATCAGAGTCTTATCGGCGAACCGGATCACCACATCCGACCAGTTGCGATAACTCCGTTCTCCTTGGTTCAAGATCCGATACTCCGTCTTCGTATAGTTCAGCATCTCACTGAGACCATACCGATAACAGAGAGCGAAGATCACCGGAACTGTTGTATCCAACAGTTTCAGATCTGTCCACTCTGAGAGAGGAGAAGCGTGCACACCCAGTGTATTACACAGGAAGTCGATGATCGTAGACTGTTCTGATGTTGTATGGTCGTCCAAGTGGATCACTGTGAAAACATTGTTGATGTCGATGAACCCAATTTGACGCTTGCCGATCCCTGCTACAGCGATACATTTCGCGTCGTTCTCGATGGATTTTACGACCTCCAAGTCCTCTGGTAAGAGACCTACAACATCCCTCAGCCAATCGTGTCGTTTCTCCAGGTTGAAATAGAACTCCACCGGTTCTTCTAACGACAACCGGATGCTGAGATATTTCTGAGCCAGAGTAGTGTACTCATAGGGAAGGGTGATGCTGTTCCAGGATCTGGTGTTCAACTGAACCACAACAGAGTGTTCTTGGGTATTCCCCTTAGCCAGTATGGATTCGATATAGCTGATGAAACTATGCGCAACAGTGACGTTGCGCATCACCAGGTACTTGTTATAGTTACTGGTGAGTGTCACTGTGGTTGGGTTGATCTTACAGATCGGAAGAGGAACTCTTTGTTTCTTCAACACACTCAGTGTTCCGTTCACATAGCAGTATCCTCGTTCATCCACCTTCGGAAGTTTAAACCGGATCGTGTGGGTCTTCTTGTTCGTATCCACATAGACCGCAGTATACTCCATCAGCTGGTTGAGACTGTCACTGACATCTTCCATCTTGATGTCCTGCAGGAACATCCCCTGCTGGTTGAACGAAGCGAGGTTCATCACCAAGTCTCGCATGAACATCTTCTTCATGTAATCGTGTTCGAAGGTGTTGACTGAGGATTTCAGCATGGACTGGTCGACGATATCAGGATCATCCTTCAAGAAATCCAACTCGTTCGTAGCCACGGTATCATCCGGCACATCCTGGATGATCTCCTCCACAGTTCTTCCATCGACCACGATCTTCTTATAGGCGTTTGCAGCTTGCTTCGTCTGTTCTGCCTGGTAGTTGTTGAGATGTTGATCGTTCTCGATCACAGTGTTCGCTCGTTCATCGATCTCGTTCAAGAAGGCTTTGTTAGACTCTGCTTGTTCTTCCTTCGTCATGTTCTCCTTGAACTCAGGAGCGTTCTGCTGACCTTCCACCATCTCCACTTCCAACCATCTGGGATCGATGGTAAGGGTCTGTGGTTCGAAGTTCATATACCGTTCCACATCATCCGCTTCCCGTTTGATCTTCTGCTGTGTTGTCAGATACGGGATGGGTTTCCTGCGGTTGGGTTGCGTAAACATCGTCTTGACAGGAGACGGTGGTTCTTTCTCCTTGGTAGATGGAGCAGGCTCTGCAGGAGGTTGTGCAACGGGAACCTGTTCTGTTACTTCTTCTTCATCTCTTCCGGTTCCTTGTGAAGCAGTACTCTGATCTTCGTCTTGAGTCGGAGCAGCAGGCGTTTGAGTAGTGACATAGATCGGTTCCTTTTCATCTTCGAAGGGAGTATCGGTTTGGACAACCAACTCCCCTGGTTCTTCTTTGGTATCAGTGACAACAGCGACATCTCCGAAGTCTTGCATCGCTGCTTGATGACCCTCTTCTGCCATCAGGTTGATCATGTTGAGAACACGCCAGAGGATCCGGTTGGCTTCGTTAAACTCCTTGATGAGTTTCATATTCAACACGAGGACTTTGGTTCTCGTGTAGAGTACGAAGTTGATGTACTCCCAGTAACGTTCTGGTACTTGTTCGAACAGAGAGGGAGTTTTCTGCGCATTCAGGAACCCAAGGAAATGTACCAAGAACAGATACCAGGGATCCTCTGCAAGTTTCAGGGAGCCTTTGTCGTGTTTGTTGAACGACAACATGAACTTATCTCGAGTCAGAACACGATCCCCCACAGGGATCGGGATGAAATGTCTCCGTCCCAACTCAACACTTCCGATCATGTTGAAGATTGTGGTGAATACGTAATTGAACCTGCGATATCCTCTCAGCAGTCCGAAGATCCTGGCTCGATAGAGTGCGTTGTAAGAGACGATGCTCTGGACTTCCGGACGGGTCGGTTTCGGGAAGTCTTCGATCTTCATCACGGGACGCATCAGAAGCTGGTTCCGTTTCTTGAAGTTCATGATCGTCATCGCAACCCCGGAGTTCGGAAGGTTGAATGTCTCTTCCAGATGGATGATCTTGTTGGGAGGAGTATCTGGATCCAAGATGTGCATCACGAACTTGCGATCCGGTTTTCTGGTCATCGACCATCCTGCGGTATCAGGAACCAGTACGATCGGTTTGTTCATGAGGAAGTTATCATCAATCAAGTGGAGCATGCTTCCCATCGGGAACTCTGACAGGTCTTCCTTGTTCCAAAGTCGATTTAAATCGTTGATCCTTCGGAACATCGTTGTACGGAAGAACTTGTCATAAAGAAGACGCTCTTCACTCACAGTTAGATCGAGTGTAATCGGCATAACAGCCTCCTTCTAAAGTGACAAATTGAAATGGCATAGGATGCCTGCGACAGCATAGAAGCTACTACCGTAGGTGTCAGCTCACCTACGGTAGTATCAAGATACGGCAACGCGATACTTGTTATCGTCTCTTCTTAGAGAGTTTCTCCATGGAAACAGTTTTGACAAGTCGCTTAGTCGGTAACTTGGTATAAGAGACTTTCGATTGATCAGAGGATACGACTACTTTAGTCGCTTTGCGAGGCTTGACAATCTTCTTAATCTCAGCTGTATCAGAAGACACCGCAAAGGTGCCCTGTTGTTTTCGATTGATCGTTGGCATAGGTAACTCCTGATGTTTGCTTATCATAACATGTGAAACGAATACAATCAACCTTAGGAACCGTATTATGACGACGAAGATCTTCCATCTAGCGATGATGGATAACACACTCCACCTGATCGCTATCTGGTATTTACTGGAACATGTGAAAGACCAACCCAGTTGGTTCTATACACTATGCTGGATCCTTCTGGTGGTCTACATCATCATGCTAATAGTCACCATGCTGGAGTATCATGTATCCTGTGTCAAGAAGGATAAACAGGATTCATCAGGTCCTCCCAAACATCCGTAAGTTCAAATCAGTTTTGACTATATATGACATCATGAGAATGATTGTGTGCACTTGATCTTCTTCGGTAGGTTGGGTTCCACACTCAGCCTACCGAAGGAAGTACTAATATATTGCTCTGGGATATTTTTTGCCAACAAGGAGGTAACCATGATCGAAGAAGCACCAAGAGAATCTATAGTTCTCTATAATAAAACAACCAAACAATCCACAACGGTTCACGTGGATATGGGGTTCTGTAATGATGCAGATGATATTCTGGTGAGGATCGGTGGAGATGAGTACAAACTCATCTCCACCAAGACACCAGAACAGATCCGTTTGGAAAAGAACATCGTCACCTTTGGGACACAGGAGTTCCCACGGATCGCCAAGAAGTTCCCGGAGTTCGGATCTTCTTCCCAACACATGAAGTTTACAGAGGACATCCGAGCGTGTTTGCAAGAACATCTCCAACGGTCTCACTACAAGACGATCCGCAGAGCCATCGAGAAGGATCCTCAGGTGTTTATCCGTATCTGTCATGCATTCGCACAGTACATCTCTGCAACAAGAACTGTGGATGCGATCTTGGAGGAAGCGAAGGTTCGTCGGTTGGATGATGTCTACATGTTGGACTATCTGAAACGATATCTCAAGATCATGAATCTTCTGGTGGACAGAGAACACCCTCCGCTTCGTCAGACGATCTCGGATCTGTTCGCAGAGATCAACAAAGACATCGATATCGATGATCGGAGACCGATCGGATCCAGCAAGGTTCTGGAACTACTCTCCCCGTTCATGGGAGCACTACAACGATACAAAGACCAGATGAACCAAGTCCCGATGGAGGAACACTTCTATGAAGCTGGCAACGAAGATGAAGATCGCTCTGCGATGTGGGATGCTGTGTATCAAGCATCCTGTTCTGCGAAAACCAACCTGGAAGATTATCAAGTGGCGTGTGAGCAGCGAACTCAAGCGTTTGCTGAAATGAAGGAAGATAAGCTCCACTACCACACCAAGAGGATCGTGGATCTCCACAAGAACCTCCTTAGACAATATCAGGAGTCGTTCGCCTCGTCTCAGAAGAACCCGGATAATCTGATGCAGGCGCAGGAGACGTTCGTCAGTGCCTTGAAACGATACACCGCTGATATCGCTGGTTGGGGGTGTGAGTTCGCATGTGATCGAAGACCTCTTCACCCGTTCTACACCAAGATGTTGGAACTCCAGTACGATACGGTGTTCTTCTATCTGGAACAGAGAACCAAAGACGAACAGTGGATCCTCCATCTGGTGGAGACGGTCTCGAAACACATCCCCTATCTGGAACGTGCACTCTCTGGAGAGTTGAAGGTACCAGGAGAAGAACCTTCAACTAAGGCTTGAGTATATATAACTAACTAGAGAGTGTAGTCCACCCAATATAAGAACAGGAGGTTAAACGACGATGCAATTTGAACCCTACATTACAGATGACAAGGTAACCTGCGCCAGACTGGACATCAGTGAACTGGACGTAGAACACAACGACACAGAGCTGAAAGCGTTGCTGGATCGAACGAAGGATCTCTTCGTCTTCAAGGTCAACACCTATGTGAAACTCAGTTCAACCAGAGGAGATGATGGTTGGAATGTGATCTTCGCTTCGGTGAATGCCTTCATGAACACGTTGAGTGTGGAGGACAAGACAGAACTGGCAACTTGTATCGGGTTGATCCACGGTAAGATCAACACGTATTTTCAAGAGTGTCGTGGGGACATGTCTGGTCTGGAGAACTTCATCCGAGATCTTGGATCCTATCTGGATCTCCTCGACAGGAACATCAACCTGTGTGACAAACTGAGACTGTATGTGGTGAACAACATGCTGATCGGGTTGTTCGAAGGTGCCGGCAAACGTGCACAGGACAGTGAGGAACTCACTTTCCATCCACCGGAAGTGATCGATCTGATGACGATCACTCTGTTGTGCAAGATGATGTGTCCGATGTTCAGCACCATGATGAAATCCCTCTCTCAACACATCGACAGTAAGTTGAAGGAGATCCAGTGTGCGAACATCTTCAGTCGGTTGTTCAACCGGAAGTATGTGACGTTGATCAACAAACTCGATCACTATATCGAGCACACAGTGAACCAGGTGACGGAAACTTCATTAAGTTCTCTGATGCACGGATACAACAGTTACAACCTGACTCTGTATCTGAAGAGTCAACTGCTGATCCGACAGTTCGTCAACGTTGATCTGAGCATCAAAGATGGGAACCTGATGACCTACATCATCGTTTCAGTAAAACGAGCGATCCGTACGGTCTACAGCACCATCAACAAACTCCCAACCTACAGCCGCAAACCGATCACAACCAAACACGAGGACGATGGCAACACAGCACAGATCGAGATCGATTCGATGACCTCCAGAAAACTGAGTGATACCAGGATGTTGATCTCAGTGGCTGTGGAGAACACGCAGCGTAAGTATCTCAACCTGTATGGGATCGATGTAGAGGACTATGAACAGGTGGTTGCTTATTACAACAATCATCCGATCACTCCAACCCCGATCAACCAGATGCTGTGCAGCATGTTCTTCAGTGAAGACATCGGTGGAGGAAGAGGGATCCTCTATCTGAAAGCTCCGGAGTATACCAAACTGGTAGCTCTGCTTCAGATGATCCTGTTCCAGCTGGATGTGAACTATCAGTCTCTGGCTCATGCGATGACCATGCAGCAGTCTTCCGACCAGGGAGTCACCGCGATGATCAACGATGGTCAGTTCCGGTTGAACGTCGGTGCTACCGAAGTCTATCGGAAGTGCAAACAGAGATTGGAGTCCTCTCCATTCGGAGCGACTGGTAAGGACTGGGACAACTACATCCAAGAACTTACGAACAAACTCCTGCTCACCGGGTATCTCTACAACACGGCACCATGGTTGTGGGACTGGTTGGGTCAGGACAACCTCAACGGTAAACTCATCGAACCTCAGGAGATCACGATCGTAGCGATCTGTTCGTTCTACGATTGGTTGAACGAGGTGCAACGGATGAGTATAGCCGCAGGAGTGTGACGATGATCAAGGTGATCCTCCCGGTTCCGAACCGGGTGTATACGCCTGGTTCCATCTATGTCGGAGAACAGAACGAGACGGTCTGGGACAGCATCGCTGGTAATGAGTGTACGATCCGATACGGGAGGAACATCCGGGTTCCTCCTTTGGCGTTCTACCTTGTGTATACGGTGTGGAACGGGTATTTGATTTCACACACGTTCATGACTGACGAGACGCTGGATCCCAGATCTCTAGAGATGCATAGAAACATGTACACTGGGGGAGTGGAACGAACTCCCCCAGTGCTTGTTCCTATCTCTGTCACCTATGGTAAACCAGGCTGTGTTACAGAAACCTATCTCTTCACCAGATCGATCGATTTCTTATTATCGAACTATCGGTTGGGATATCCATTGCGGAGCTGCTGTTCGATCACACTTCCTACAGCACGTCCGATCTATCCAGATACTCCAGACAGGATCCCTGTTGGTCTCTATCGGGGGTTGGCTGGGATCGTGGAGTACCTCGATCTGATGCTGAAGATCGTTGGAAACACTGATATCGGACAGGACTTCAACCGTTGGTGTCCTCCGAAGGTTCCATACGAGTTGATCCCCAAGGTGACACCGGAGCGTCCTGACACCATCGTCAACCTGCTTCGGGACATGGTCTACTACGAGAAGAACCAGGATGGTCTTTTCGATATGATCGATAATCTAATCGGTCTCAACGCGAAAGAAGATCCCAGGTCTCTCTTGGAAGAGTTCCTGTTCCGAGGACAGTATGATCCCGTTACGATGCTCTGTTTGAACACACCATCGTACCTGACGATCGATGCCCTGCTCCCTTACCTAGAGGACCCGAATTTAGCGTGTGGCTATTACGACATGGCCTGCTCTGACGTGTATCTTTCAGAGCATTTTCGCTGTTCGAACCTATTCGATTATATGGCTGGTTTTGAAGAACAGTACATCACATCGCTGATGGAGTTCTTCTACCATGTCCCGTATACCGACGTCACGATCTACATGAATCGATATCAGGAGCAACCCACTCTGACTACGTACGATCGGTTCGGAGTGTTCCAGACGAACGATATGATCTTCAGTGAGTTGTTCCACTATCTGACCAACACGTTCTTGAACTGGAAGATCGCTCCTGTACGGTTCGATGAGATCACATTGTCGAAGACATGGTTGGGTGAAGTGATGATCCACGCACAACGTGGATCCTATCAGGAGAGGTATTATGTAAATCTCAACCTCTATCACCTTATATCTCCCAGTCTCGTGAACAGAGAACGTTTGGAATCCGTCTTAGGAGTATCCTACACTCTGTGAACCATGGAGGAGATTTCAACTATATATAACGAATAGATAGGTAGAAGCAGCGTCACTGTTTAGGAGGTGTAACATGCTGTATGATTTAGTACCGATACCGAATCGATATCAAACAGATGCGATGGTGTCTTCGGTAGTTCCAGTCTTCGGAGATGAAGAGAGGATGGACGAGATCCACTGGTATGGATGGGATCTCGATGCGGTTGCGATGACCAGTTCCGGGTTCCACAAATACAAAACTGTGGAGCTCAGTGGACCGTATGTGATCGAACGGATGTTCGTAACGAAAGACCCGATCGATCTGAAGAAACGTTGGTGGACTTCGAATCAAGAGATCTACCCGATCTATCAGAACATGCATCGGGGAACTTCGTTGGATCAGATCCAGACGGTCAAGTTCTTGAACGGGATCACTGGGGCTTTACAGTTATCTGGGATCGGCATCTGTTGTCCAAGGACGATCCACAGTCACATTCTGAGAGCGGTAACCAACTCTCTCTACTGGTCAGAACGAGCAGAGCGTTTTTCTAGGAACCTGAACCACATCCTGCATAAATGCATCTTCGGAGATGATGTTACAAATGTGGATGTCCTGGAACGGGTGAAAGGGATGCGATCCGATCCCAGATATGTCGCAGAGCTTCCGTACATCTGCGATTATATCCCGGAGCATCAAGTAGATCCATCCACCAGGATCTTCTTACAGGAAGAGGTGACTCTGGAAGCACTTCACAAGATCCGGGCACTGGATTTCGGATGTCCGATGTGTTCTGTGATCTCTGCAGAGATCGAACCACCGTTCGATCCAGCAGGGGAGAACGTGAAGTATTGTGAAGCCGAACCAGATCGCAGATGGGCGTTCCTGGCCTTCGTCCACGCCATGGAACGTGTTGAAGCAACCGATTACCATCTGAAGATCAAGCTGGATCACAACCAAGTTGTCGACCGAGAGTACGAACTCTACAATCGTTACAAAGGCATCGCTTCCAAACAATCCCCAGAGAGTGATCAGTATCATATCGACGAGCTCTTCAACTCGTTCGCCAGATGGTACTGGCACGATCTTACACGACCTCCGATGAACACCGATGTCGTAGAGATCGATATCACCAGAAACTGGTTGGATGAGGCGTATGTCACAATCACACACAACGATGATCTCGTGGATCAGTATTACATCGACTTCACTATGTACGCCATAGGAAGTCTGAGTGTGATGGATCAATACGGATCGTAACCTAGTCAACATAACGCATAGGAGGCTAACATGTATGACTACAATCAATTCGTCGCCAACCTGTATGGGATGCAGGCACAGTTCGGCGACTACAACGGACCGAGAGCAACATTATTCTTGTTCTCTCCGAAACTTCTTCCCACTCAGGTGTTGAGATCGTACGCGTATAATCTCACACCACAGTTCTACGACGATGTGCTCGGCAGAGCGTCCACTCTGCAGGAGGCGGTCGCACCCAACGGTGCTGGTAAAGCAGACAGCGTTGTGACAGCGATCCTTCCGGAGGACCTCGGAACGATGTTGAACACCTATGAGCTCTCCAACACCTGGTCGTTCGTGCTGACGATCGATGACAACCCGATCAACCACGGGATCCGTCATGCAGCTCCATCTGCCAGTACCCGGTTCATCGGAACCGGATATGTGGCTGGACTGGACTCATTGCGAGCAGAGGAACCGGTGAACCCAATGACCAATTCCGTGAACCCAAGAGCTGTTCTCGTGTTTACTCATGCGACCGTCACCTATCTGCACAACGAGATCGGAGTCCGTGGTGGAAGTAGGAAATACTCCGTATCCCACGATACGGATCTGATCAGTGCGATGACTGCTACGATGTCCGCATCCACCGACACTCTGTTCTTGGGAACTCCGGGAGACATCATGAGCATGGTGGATACCAGTGATCCGAATTCGATGGTGGGTGCTTACGGTCCGTTGGCGATCACAGAAGAGACGGTGGGTCAAGGGTCCAAGACGGTCAGTTCGGTCCTGAAATCCCCGAAACATCAGTTGAACAACGTGATGCACTCACTCGATGTAGCATTGGCTCATACCGATGATGATTTCATCAAGAGTTCCATCTTGCCGGAGACACCATCCGTACAGGCGGAAGTAGTGAAGAACACGTTCCGGGACAATCTTCCTGGTGCGAACTACAGTTTGCCGAAGCAAGGGATCGACACTTCGAAACCCATCACACTGACACAGCTGACCTCGATGTTCCCGAACATCGAGATCCGACCGATCAGCGTCCCGAACCAGGGAGCTTGGGGAGTATCCCCGCAGGAGAACATGAGCATCCGTAACAAGATGTGCTCCATGGTCGCTGCGATGATCTCCTCCGTCTTACCGGGATGTGGGTTGGCTGATATCTCGTTCCGGTACAACAGCTGGATCAAGAGTGATGCGTTCTCCGCTACTCCGTCTGGAGTCTGGGAGTTCTATGAACCGATCCACTCCTTGGCACAGTCAACTCCGGAACAGATGACTCGGATGGTTGAGCTCTTCAAGATGACTCTCGAGAATGAACTGTTCCCGATCCTCAGAGCAGTACGGGGAGAGTTCGACCTGATGGCGATCTGCAACCTCACTGGTGAGATCCTGTTGGATCTCAACTATTACGACGATCAAAGAGTCACATCGGATCCTGGAGAAGGGTTCTATGAGACCAACGGTCGTCTGGGAGGTCTGCTGAACCCGATGATCTGCAAACTGGACGTGTTGAACTCCAACGCGGGACAACTCAACACACTGGCAGATCAAGCGGTGCTGAACCGGATCGGAGCTTCTGCATTCGGAGATCCCCAAAACAAATACATCCTGGAAGACCAACCAGTATATAACCCGAACGAGAACTTGCCTCCTGGTCAAGCTCCGTTCCAGGGTGGGGAGGTGATCCCGGATCGGTATCTGGCAGATCACATCGTGGCGAACACATTTAACAACTACACACTTTAACCAACCCAAGGAACTAGTATGAAAACAGTCGACAAAGATTCCTTAGCAGCCTTTGAAAAGCTGCTGATCGAGATCGGAGATGTCTTCCAAGTCCAGGAAGATCACACGATCAAGAACCTGGCTACGATGCAACCGGTCACCGTAGTGGATGGGAAGAAGACCAAAGTGGTCGCGTTCTTCTATGAAGGGATGCCAGGCCGTGAGGACCTGGCGATCCTCAACCCGTTCAAAGAGTGCATCGGGATCAACCGTGCCAGAGAGTGGTTCTACAACAACATGAACTCCCTCGTGGCTCTGATCCTGAAATCCCTGATGAAGAAGATGCTTCAGGATGCGGTGGAGAAGAAGGATGACAACTACTCTCAGTTCCCGTTGATGTCGAGGATCATCGACAAGGCCGATGCTACGATGCTCGATGAACTGGAGAAGATCCGTTCTATCGATTTGCTGAGCATCTATTACAACAAGAAGACCAAGACCGCAGAAGCACAGTGTTGCCTCTACGATGAGGATTACATCAAAGAACATTCCAAGTATCGCAAGAAGACTTGGGAAGTGTTCCAGATCCTCGTGGAGACGTTCCTCGGAACCGATGACATCTCTGGGACGTATGTGTATACTGCCAAGCTTCTCGGTATCCCGGAGACCGACGCTAAGCTTCATGTGATCATCGGGTTGATCAGCGCGATGGATCCGTGGAGCCGGGACATCCTCGGGATGGATCTCCACAGAGAGGAGTTGGAGGAGCACCTGGATGCTCTGGAAGGGTATGCGAAGCTCTATGCCTGGGTAACCCAGACTGTGGAGAAGAGCACTCCTCAGACTTCGATCGCTCCGTGGCAGCGCAACACTCCGATGGCATATGCTCAGAACCAGAACAACCTGGTTCCGGTGACAGCGTATCCGAGTGCACCTGCTCCTGCGATGTTGGTCCCGTCCAGTTCGATCGATCAGAACGGGAACGTTATGATGATGAACTCCTATGCACCGGGTGGATCGCCGATGGTCAGTGCGGCATCCGGACCCTTAGGTGTACCGACGTATCCGACAGGATCGTTCGTACTCTAAAACCTAACTGACCGACCCTAGGGTAGGGGAGAGTGGCAACACTCTCCCCTACCTTCTTCTTTTTGTCTTAGATATCCTGCTACACCAGCCAGGCATGCTATGCGAACAAAGAATAACATGAACAAGGAGGTCTAGGATGGATCGATTACAGGATCTATTTAATCAGACCAGTGAACAGTTTATCAACCAGGAGTTCGGTCCTGTTACGAAGATCTATGTGGATCTGGAATACCTTCAGGATCTCAGGCTAGGTGCTCTCTTGCATCTTGTGAAGGTCCCGAAGGAGATGGCATACATCTTGCATAAACTTCCAGACTACAACAAGAAACTCGATTACGAGTGTTGTTCTCACTTTCCAGCATTGAAACACACCGATGAAGAACTGGATGCTTTGTTGCAGGATAAACGCAACATCGATCTCATCTGTTTTAAAGCACCGTTCACTTCGATGTACTACGAGTTCGTTGAAGTGCTTATGATGCTGGAACACCATAACCGTGCAGCTTCTTCCAAACCTCTCAACATCCATGTGAGGATGAACGTTGCGAACCCGCTTTATCCCAAAGAACTGTTGAACGAGTTCCAACGGAAGATCAACCAGAGGATGCCGAATGTCCAGTTCGACATCACGAAGGTTCCGAGGTATCAACTGCCGGTAGATGATTATGTCGAGAACAAGCTGTTGCTGATTTACAACATAGAAGAGTTCGTAGCAGAGGGAACAGATCTCTCTGTGGCGTTCGTAGCGGAAGGGAAGTTCTTCGAGAAGAGAGTTTTCACGATCCCTTATGTGAACAAGAAGTTGATCCCGGATCCGGATCGGTATCAGGAAGCGTTGAATTCCACACGCGTTCATCTGGATCTCTATTGCGACTTCGCTTATGTTCCCGCTACGATACCAATGTTTGCTACTAAATAAGATAGGAGGTTAGAACGATGGGTGTGGACCAATTTGACAACATGTCCGCAGATATGTTCGATGAGTTCGACCTCGATGTAGAAGAAAGCCAAGTAGAAGAGGGTAAAGTCTCGAAGGCTGTCAAAGGAACAGCGAAACTTCTGGGTGCGACTGGCAAAGGCGCGATGAATGGTGTGAGACAGGAGCTGAACAACCGGTTTCCCAAGACGTCATCTCTGGTGAACGAAGCGATCGCTACAGTAGATGATTTCAAGAAACTGCAGCAGGATCTGTCCAACGAGCTGTCCCCTGCCGTCAACACCATGAAGCAGATCGCACTGCGTACTCTTCCGATGGCAGAGAACCTGATGCCGAAGAAGTGGTACGACTCCATTAAGAAGAAGTTGGAAGAGAGTGTCCAACCGCAGGAGTCGAAACGGAACACCGAAGAGGAGTTCCGCAACGAGACGATCCGTGCTTCTCTACAATCGATCTTCGAAGGTCAAGCAGCTGTTCAGAAACAGCTGCTGGTCAAACAAGACGCTGATCGTCTGGTCGATCAGAAACTCAGAGAACAACACTTTAAAGCTTCATTTGAAGTGATGTCAAAACTTGGTGATGATATCAAGACGATCTCGTCGTTCATCACCGGGACGTATACCGGATATCTGAAGAAGAGTCTCGAGATGAAGTATCAAGGTCTCTTCGTGATGCGAGATATCCATAAGGCGGTGGTTGCGATCGCTAAGATCACAGAGAACCGCCTGGAAGAGATCAAGAACAACACGGGACTTCCGGATTTTGCCAAGCAGACCAACCTTAGAGCTGGTGGATTGGCAGCTTCCAGAGGCAACCGTCCTCAGTCGTACAACGAATACATCGGTAGTTTCCGCAGTACGATGATGCAGAACCTCTCCAAGTCGATCATGGGCAATGTCAAGGAGTTCACAAGAGGAGTGATCCCTGGGCTCGATATGGCATCTTCCATGATGACGATGATCCCTGGTATGGAGAAAGCAACTCCTCTTACCGTGATCGCGCCGATCCTGGGTTGGGCTGCCAGTCTGTACGGTGGTAACAGAGCGTACAAGTTCCTTGAGAAACACAGACGGATCGCCAGCTTGATCGAGAACAAAGGTGCGTTCCTCAAAGAACGCATGGTTGGTATGGCCCAGAAGTGGGCTGAGAGCCATCGAGGAAGACCTGGGTCGCTGTGGAGCATCTTGGCAGATGCGATGCCTTCGTTCAACAAACAAGGGATCCGCAACAGTATGCTCGAGGGAGCGAACGAAGCGGTACCTTTCGACAACACCACCAGACAGACGATCGTAGAAGTGATCCCCCGTCACTTGGAACGGATCGGTAATCTGACGGAAGCGTTGCAGAAAGCCCTGGCTCCGAATGCGAAGATCAACCAGATGACGTTCAACGTTCATCAGCGGAAACTGACCACGATCGAAGAAGCCAGAGAGGACTTCATCGAACGGGAGTTCGGTAACAAGAGTGCCAGAGAAGAACGTATGGATCGCACGATGAGTGTGTTCCGTGCTGTTATGAAGACTGGGAACGCTCATAAGACGAATGAGAAGAAAGTTGCTCAAGATACCTACAACAAGCTGGAACAGCATCTGAAACGGTTCATCATCAACTCTGCAACAGCACATCGATTCTTCGATCATGATGAACTTGAGAAGTTCGTCACCAACAGAAACGAGACCCAATACATCCGATACACGATGGAGGGGATCCCGGATGAGCAACGAGTCGAACTCGCTACCATGCTCGTTGAGATGTGCTGGAACCCGGATACAGGTAAACCCAACCAGTTGTTCATCGATCGCATCACGAATGCGATCGCAGAGCGTATGAACGACACGAACATCCAGGAGTTGATGTCGAAGGCTGGTGAAGGGTTCGGTCAGAGTCAGCTGTTCTCCGATATGGCGGATTACAAGAAGGGTGTCCAGGCCGGTGGTCTGCTGAAGATGCTCGATGTGAAGACTGCCAAGAAGAAAACAGTGTATCGGGATCCTAAGAGTGGTAAAGTATACACAGATAAAGAACTGAAGCAACGTGGGATCGACAACCGATCTGCTTCGGAGATCAACGACGAATACCTCACCAGAGAACTGAGTGAGCTGGATGAGGAAGAACGTAGACTCCGAGAGGCTTGGAGACAGAAAGGTGGAAAAGAGGGTGACCTTGCAGATCGTCTGAAGAACACTCCTCTTGGACCTCTGGCTTATATGCTTCCTGGTGCAGTCAACCGGAACCTGACCTCTGCTGCAGACTGGATGTCGAAGACCTACACCAAAGCCTCAGATAAGGTTAAAGATCTCGCACACACGTTCGACGATACTTGGGTTGGACAGACTGCGAGCAAAGCGAAAGATACCTTCGAACGGAGACAGAAGCTCAAGTACAACGTGATCTCTGTTACTAAAGTCAGTGATGATGAGTATCTCATCACAGCAAGAGACAGCATGTACAACCGGCAGACTGCGACTCTCCGTACGAAGCAGTTCTATGCGAATGGCGTTATGCCCACACAGGAGATTACGGATCTGTGTAGACAGAAGGGGTGGGTCTTCAACATCGATGATCCGAACCTGAGTTATACCGAAGAAACCGTAGAAGCTCCTGCTGATACTCAGGCTTCTCAACCGAAGCAAGAACAAGCTTCTCCTTACACGTATACGGGAAGTAAGAACGCTTCGTATACGGTCAGTGGAACGAAACCTACGGGACGTGCACGTACTGCTGCAGATGTTGCAGAGGAAGCCATCCCATCCCAAGATGGGATGTCCCTGGCAGTACAGCGTACGATCCCGGATAAACTGGATCGGATCATCGAACTGCTCGGTGGTGGTAAGGTTATCAAACCGGAAGGTCATGTGGATGGATACGATCCTACCGTGGAAGATCCCACCAAGTGGAATACCAAAGGTACATTTACACAAGAGGGTGTTCCGGATCTCATCCTGCCAAACGAACCTACGGAAGGACCAGATCTCACACAGAGAGATCGTTCCGTAGAACCGGCACCAACCGAGAGGAAGAGAAAGCCGAGAGAACAGGATGCCACTGCACCGTTAAGTGATACTCTCCAGACGAAGAGTGATGTGATCCAATGGGTTCCAGAATCTCTTCAGGAACAGGTCGGTGCGATCTACGACAACTCTGTCAAGGCCAAACATTCCCTCGGGAAGTTCCTCAACAAACTCAGTCGCGATCTGAAGTTGACGAACTCTCAGAAGAAGATCTTGGATGATCTGAAGAGAGCTTCCACTGTGATCCAAGATGTCTCTACCAGAAAAGAGTATGTTGGGAAGACTTTAAGTGCTGTTCTCGCATACAACTCTTCTGAACTGGATGCTAAGCAGAGGAAGAAAGCTCTGCAGGGTATCCGGAAGGATATGGCGGATGGTCTGGAAGGGATCCAGAACGAGATCTCAGCCAAACAGGAAGCTGCTGCGAAGAAACGGGAAGAGAAGGGCAAGGGCTTGAAAGGGTTCATGCGGAATCTGAAACTCAGGTGGTTGAAGTTCCGCCGTTCTCCGATCGGTCGTTGGATCATGGCTCACATCCCGGATGATGTCAAGAAAGAAGTCAAGGAAGCGTTCGAGAAAGCCAAAGGCGATGTCAAGAAGGCAACCGATGACGTGAAGAAGATCTTGACGAACCACAACAAGAAAGCCAAACCTGGACAAGCGCAGATCGATCCCAAGGTTCTGGAAGCGACACAGCTCTCAGGATCCGGGGATGAGGGAGAGTACACACCCCAGGATATTCTCCAATCTGCGGTACCAGATGCTACGCTACAGCAGGAAGATCAAGAGGGTTCTGACGATACGACCAAACATCCCTTCATGTCGAAAGTATCTTCGTTGTTACACCGAGATCGATCCGAAGATGCGGTTGCCAACCACAACCGTGTTGGGTTCTTCGGGAAGATGAAGAACCTCATCCACAAGGATCGCGCTCAAGCGGTACGCGATAATGTTCCTATGCTGTCTACGGTTCCTACAACCCAAGAGGTGAAGGCTACCAAACAAGAGGGTGATACCGGTAAACCACCGGAGGGAGACCTCAAGTTCGAAGGAGAAGCAGAATCTCTGTTCCACAGTGATTTCCGACTGTTCGCTCAACGACAGATTGCTGATAACCAGGCTTTGCTCTCTGCGATCGCTGGGATCACTCCTGGTGGTAAACGCAAAGGGATCCTCGGAAGCATCATCAGTGCCGGTGGTAACATCGGCAAAGGTGCGCTCGGTGCTTACGGACGCGTCATGGCTGCTATGGCCAAGATGTACGGTAACCTCGGGAAGGGACTTCTGATCGGAGGTGGTAAAGCCCTCGGTGGTGCTTTGAAAGCAGCTCCAGCTGTCGGTAAAGCTGTTTTGACTCCTGCCAAACTGCTTGCCAAAGCTTACTGGTGGACTACGAAGAAGACTGTCAAGGGAGCCTGGGCTGGGGCGAAAGGCATCGGAAGAGGTGCCAAATGGTTGGGTAAGAAGACTGGTCAAGGTCTCAGTGGTGTCGGTGGGTTCTTGAAGAAGGATTGGGAACAAACCAAAGAAGACATGAGCAGTCTCTGGGACCGGATCAGAGGCAAGAAGAAAGGAGATCAAGACCCTTCGGCTTCCAAGATCAAGGACCGTGTGAAAGGCGGGTTCTCCAAACCATCGGATCCGAACGCTAGGAAGAAGGATGACGATGATAACGTCTGGAACCGGAAAGGTTGGGGTGGCTTATTCAAGTCTGCATGGGAAGGAACCAAGAAACTTGGTTCCGGTATCGCAGGGTTGTTCAGCAAGGACAAAGAAGAAGGTTCCGAGATCCCCAAAGCAGGTAAGAAACTCGGACTGGATCTGATCTTCAACAAACTGAACGACATCTACACCCTTCTGAAGGAAGACCGCGATCGTAAGGTCGAACAACAGAAAAAGGAAGAAGAAGCGAAGAAGGATGCAGAACAGAATGAAGCCAATATGTCTGCAGAGGAGCAGAAAGCAGCCATCGAAGCCAAACAGAAACGGTTGGAAGAAGAGGCTGCGTCGGATGCTGCTCTCAAGAGAGACGTTGGAAGTGGTTCTTCCGCTCCTGTACAGCAGGTTGTTCAGGAAGGAGGCGGTGGCGAAGGAGGAGAAGGAGACGAAGAAGGTGGTCTGCTCGACATGGCGAAAGATACCATCAAGAGCAAAGCACTGAAGTTCGCTCGTAACAAACTCGCTGCCGGTGGACTGAAGCTTCTTCGCAAGACGAAGTTCGGACGTAAGTTCTTACACTCTGGTGCTGGTAAACTGCTCCGCAAGGGCATCGGTACCTTCCTTCAAAAAGGAGCTGCTGGTGGTCTCAGCGGACGACTTGGTGCCGTAGCAAGTAAGGCTTCTGGGTTCCTCGGTAAAGCCATGGGTGGTATCGCTGGTAAAGCGGGTGGAGTTCTCAGCAAAGTCGGCGGTGGTGCTCTTGGGAAACTGGGAGGAGCTGCTGCTGGGTTAGCTGGTAAGATCGGTCTCGGTGGACTCGGTTCTCTCGCTGGAGGACTTGCGAAGTTCGCAGGACCTGTCGGTCTCGCTGTTACTGCTGGTAAAGCGCTCTACGATGGCTGGAAAGGCTGGGGATCTGCTGGTGAGTCTCTTGGTGTAGACCAGAGTAAACTGAACTTTGCAGAGAAAGCCTCCGGTGCACTCGGTGGTATCTCATCTGGACTTACCTTCGGTCTCTTGGACAAAGGAAAAGCAACTCGTGGTATCAACTGGTTGTCTCGTAAAGTCGGATTGTCTACGGACTTGGATCCGGAAGAACGGGCAGACCTCGAATATCGTGCTGCCAATGGCGATGAAGAGGCCAAGAAGAAGCTAGAAGAAGCCAAGGGTAGTTTCGGTAAGTTCCTCGGTAGAACTCCAATCGGAATGGCTGCGAAAGGTATCGGTAAGCTGTTCGGATGGGGTAAGAAGAAAGACGAGAAGAAGGAAGAGAAAAAGGGCGAATCTGGAGGATCGATCAGCATCCCAGATAACGTTGCGAAAGACCTTGCTGCTTCTTGTGAGACTGGAGCTGAGTGTAAGCAGGAGTTCACAGAGTATGTGAACGACTTCTACCCAGATGCTTCGCAGGAAGATAAGGACAAGGCTGTCGCAGCTGCGATGGACGCCCATTGGAATAGCAACATCACCGGCGTCGAGACCAAGAAAGCCAGTGGAACAGAAGAGTTCGACGAAGGCTTGAAAGCGTTCGAAGGTCGCGGTTCTAAGAAAGCAGAGAAGACAGAAACTGCTGCTGACAAGACGGACCAGGAAGCTGCAGAGGATGGAGAGAAACCGAGTATCAAGAAGAAAGGTGGTTTCCTAAAGTCTCTGATCAGAAAAGGGATCAAAATGACACCTGGAGCTAGTACTGTCTTATCTCTTGCTAAGAAAACAGGAATAACTGGTGCACTTAGCAAGTTGAGAGGCTCCATCAAGGAGAAAGGGCTATTCGGCTTCGGTAAGTCTGTCCTCAAAAAGGGAATGGGTTTCCTGAAGGGGAAAGCCAAAGACGTAGCTAGTTCCATCAAGGAAAAAGGCCTCGTTGGATTCGGAAAGGACGTCCTCAAAGGAGGAGTGAACTATCTGAAGGAAAAAGGCACTGCTCTTGCTGGTAAAGCTGCGGACTACCTGGAAAATGTTGCTGCGAATGCCGGAGGAGAAGGTTTCATTACAGACCTGAAGGATATCGCAGCTACCGGTTCACGCGCACTTGCTGATAAACTAAAAGGTGGTCAGAAAGAAGTTGTTGGACCGGATGGTAAGGTGCAGATCGTTGAAGACTTCGTAGATAACGACAAAGCAAACGTCGTTGAAGCGATGAACGATCTCAGTAATATTGGCCATTACAAACAAGGACCTGGTGAATATAGCGATCTCGCACAAACAGGACGTTCTGCGAAGGATGTTTATGATGCACTAGATCGGTTTGCTCCCAAAAAACAAACCTTCTGGGACAAGATCACTGGTACGAAACCTAAGTCTTCTGTAACAACAGCTGCTAGCATCAGTGATGAACAAATGAGAAAGCACGACGGTGTCAATGCGTATCTGGAGAGTAAACAGCCTTCGAAAGGAGGAGAAGCAGCAAATCAACAAGCTGCAGGAACAGAAGCTCTGGTTCAAGCAACCACTTCTGGAAACAACGACATCGTTGGCAAACTGGCTGAGATGGTCGGTCTTATGAGAGAACAGATCGTCGTTACAGCGGATAGCAAAGTGGCGCAGGAGAAAGCCTCTGCCAATGGAGCTGCGAATGCGCTGCAAGCTGCGATGAAGTACGCGAAAGAGACAGCGCAGAACGCTGTCGCGGATGCGAAACCAAAACCGCAGCGTTCACCTGCGATCAGTGTAACCAAACCCGTCCCAGCGTAAGGAGTATCAAACATGTCCTATCAGATCCTAAGGGATGCTGCTGGGATCACTTCCGTAGGCGGTGACTCTCAAGGGTGGGTTCGCTCACCCTACGGAGTCCGCCTAGTGGAAGATCCAGACAAAGCATTCAAGACACTCATGGAAGTGGAGCGGTTCGTACTGGGTCAAGATGCTGACAACTCAGAGATCGAGGCGAACCTCGTTCAGTGGTTCAACATCCTCAACAACGTCGAACAGAACGACGCTCTGTCGAAGGAGTTGAACGTCAACAACTACACCGATGAACTGGCAGATGGCAAATCCCTCTACGCCTCTCCGAACTACACGGATACCCGTGTCGGAGGGAACGATGCGATCAACCCGTACTGGCAGTTCAACCGGGACGATGACATCGTGCCTACCTTGCTCAGGATCCCTGGTATGGAAGCGTTCACCTCTGGTATGGGGAGAGTCTATGCCGAGATGTACGATGATAACCAGGAGATCCTCTGGATGCGGATGGGTGTTCCCGAGTTCGTTAACGTGCTGCAGTTCTATACAGTCAGCGGTAACAGGAACGCTGCGTTGACGATGAACCAGGGTTCGATCCGAACCCTGGTAGGGAAGATCATCCGGTTCGTATTCAGTACAGCGATCTGGGCGATCACGTTCCCGATCCTGGCTCCGTTCCAGATCAGCAGGTGGATGACCCTTGCGAATAGTGAACGGATCACACAGTACTACTACTTTAAACCAGCGGTGACTCTCTACTACGAGACGGTCAACACGATGCTTAGTTATCTTGCTGTTGGGATGGGGTTATATCCAACGCTCATCATCGAACGGTCGGACCCAACGAAGGTTCTTCCGAACAACGGAGAAACCCCCCAACCTGCGAACGATAATGGTGTTGTGCTCAACGCAGAAGGGAAATCCGTAGCGGAAGTAAAACAGAGTCTCGGTTATGATGCCAAGGTTGTGACACCCATCGACATCGGTGAGTTCTCCAAAAAGGGCGTTGGTGCTACCAACGAGTGTGGGATACCGGAGATCCTGAAAGAAGGTCCTGATATCTTCGTCATCATGAACCGAAGAGCTCGGTTGTTCAACGCACAGCGTGTGAACGTGACAACACGTCAGCTGTTGGAAGAACAGTGGAAGACGATGCAGACCAACTCTCAGTACTACGTAAAACCCCAACCGAAGTATGAGGTGGACAAGAACGGTAACTTCAAAGAGGTTCTGAATAACCCGAAAGAGGGGATGTTCAAGACATCCTTTGAAGCACTGAAGGGCACTCTCTTCGGTGCTGGGGATTTCGTAGGGTTCCGCATCGAACGTGGGATCAACTGTACCGAGAACATCAGCAACCAGACAGGTCCTACCGGGATCAGTCAGAAGCTGAACCAGATCGCTCAACAGAAGCGAGATGAGTTCGACGATACCGGTGGTGGTTCGTTCATCGCTCGGTTCGCGAAGAATATGACCGAGGGCAAATCCATCGGTGATTTCGCGAAGACGATCGGAGTTGAGATCTTAGCGAAAACAGCTAGTGCTGTGGGTGTTGGTGATATCGGAGCTATCTTAACGGACGGTTCTGGATACATCGATATCCCGGAAGTATGGAAAGGCAGTTCCTTTAGCAAGTCGTACAACTTTACGATCCAGCTGAGAGCTCGGTATGGAGATCCTACCTCCATCTTCCAGAGTATCTACATCCCTCTGTTGATGTTGCTGGCTGCTGCTCTTCCCAGATCCGTCGGTGACAACATGTACACCTCTCCGTTCATCATCAACGCTTACTGTAAAGGTAAGTTCGCAGTTCCCTGTGGGATGATCACAGACATGACCATCTCTCGTGGGAAAGATGAGTTCGGCTGGAGTAATGTAAACTTGCCAACTGCGATCGATGTATCGTTCACGATCAAAGACCTCAGCCCTGCTGTGTTCCTCAGTATGCAGGATATCGGGTTCTTCGATACGTTCACCAGGAACAGCAACCTGATGGAGTACCTGGATACCCTATCTGCGTTGGGTCTCAGCGAGCGGTTGTACACGTTGGCGAAGTCCATGCGTAAACTCTCTGCAGCAGTTCTGATCAAGAAGAACACGATCTTCAGTCCCACTTACTGGGGTGCTCGGATCGGACGTTCTCCTGCAGCCAGATCTCTGACTGCGATATTGCCGTATGCGAACCACGAACAGTCCGACATCCCCATCAACGTGATGTCGCAGATCCCTGGTTTCCGTGGGTTGTCGTTTACGGATACTGCTAACGTGACTTCTCGTTAAGTTATGGTAACCATGGTGGGTGTTGTGAGACACCCACCATGGTTCCATCCTATGCTTAAAATAGGAGATCATAACCGTGAAACCTTACGATATCACTGTATTGAAAAGAGACTGCTCTCTGACGATCTATGATCACATCAGTCTGATCCTGAAAGACATCGAGTTCCATGATGCTGTGACTGAGATCTTTTACGCCCTGGAAGAGTTGGAAGTGAAGTACAACAACCTGGTGTGGTTGAAAGATCACATCGACACGCTCCGTACAGACCATGTTTTCCAAGAGGTTGTCGGGTTGCAACTGCGTCAAGAAGGATACACTTCCAGCGTAGAAGTAGCTGGAGGGATCTCGAAGACGATGTCCAATGTATGGGATAGGATCGCAGAGTTCTTCCGTAAGTTGATGCGTTACCTTCGAGAGGTCATGTCGGTCAGTGCGAAGGCTGCCAAGGAACTCTGCGACGATCTCAAGAAGAAATGTGAAGATCCCAACAACGTTGAGAAACTGAAGAAGAAGTACACCACACACGGTGAGTCTGTGACGTCCATCGTCAACGCGATGGACGCGGTACACAAGACAGTTGAGAACTTCCGAAAAGAGGTTGAAGAGCTGAAAAGTAAGAACTCTAACGAAGAACAAGTTCAAGTGGAGGGTCAACAACAGAAAGCACAGACAGCCAACGAACTTGTGGTGCAAGCCAAAGAACGCATGGATAAAGAGTCCGGCAACGGTGACGATCGGAAGAACACCGAAGATGGTGTTGATCCTGTCGAGGGCAAGTGGTTCGATCCAACCGCATTGGGAACGTTATACACCGCGTTGAACAACGCAGACCAAAACATCGGAACTCTTAAAAATATAGAGAGTACCATCCGAGCCCTTCAAAACAACGTGAAGTCCAACACACAGATGTCGAAAGAGATGGCTACATCGATACAAGATACGATCAAAGTAACCATGAAGAGTATCGACGATACGATCCGGTTGCTGATGCGGTGTACCACGATCGTCGGCAAGAAGTGTCAGATCTTACTCAACATCGTGAAGTAACGACAGGTATCGATAGTACTGGTTGTGGGTATGTTCTCACAACCAGTACTCTTGTACATTGTTTATGTACCACTCAACATCATGACATGAGTAAATAGGAGATCGTATCATGCAAGCAAAAGAACTATATACATTCGTAAAAGAGCAACAGGCGTCCCAAGTGAAGAACATGTCCATCCGTATCAAGAACTCGAAGAACCCCAGTGAAGAAATCACCGCATGTATCCGTGATGTGGTAACCGATGCATACAACCGCTGTATTCAGGAGATGGAGTGTGATAAGGTGTTGGAATACACCCTGGGAGTATCTTTGAGAGTGGTGGATTACAGTCTATTACGGCAGATGGGAGCTGTTCTTGCTGTTGTAAAAGAGATCAACAAGAAGAACCGTTCTTCCTGTGATCTGGGTGAACCTTATTATAAACTCGATATCGTTGGTTTGTCTAAGGTCACCGTTCGTGTTGTGATCAAACATCGTCTAGTGATCTTCGATCGTTGAAGACGATATCAAGCCCATCATATGTGTTGTAGATTGAACTCTGTAACACTCTCTTCTATACTAGAGTTCGATCTATTTGTGTGTGTGAAAACCGTTGTACGTACAAATTACATTAAGGAGTAATACTCATGGGTATCAATCTCGGATTTGAATCCCTTGGGATCCGTAGCGATCGGTCTGGAGATCTCTCGTACGAATACCTGGATTCTCTGATCCAGTTCAACAACGCTGCTACAGAGGTTCTTGATCTCTGTCACGAACTCGGTGGCGTTGTCCGTACTTACAGCCAGCTCGACGCGATCACCAAGACCATCAAGAAATACGGTGTCACCCAGTCCCTCGAAGCTCTCTATGGAGAGAACTTCAGTGGTGCTGCTTCGATGGAAGCGGAAGCGGAAGAGGCCAAGAAGGGTCTCGGCCAGAAGATCAAAGAGATCATCAACCTGATCCTCAATAAGATCAAAGAATTCTGGCGTTGGATCACCGATTCCGGTGAGCGTGCCATTCGTGCCATGCAGAAGGCTGAATTCAAAGGACCGTTCGACTGGGAAGATGGCAAGATCACGACCAAGGCGAACTTCGATGCTAAAAAGGAAGAACTCTTCGAGGCTTTCAATACTGCGAAACAGGCCGTGAGTGACGCCGAGAAGAAGCTGAAGGGCATTCAGAGCAAACCGAATCCGACCCAGGAAGAAGTTCTCGGTGCGAAGGGTGTTGTCGAGGATAAGACCAAAGCTCTCAAGGCGATCATCGCGAAGATCAACAACCTCGTTGCTTCGTCCAAGAAGGGCAAAGGTGGTAAAGACGATCAGAAAGCGGTCACCGGCGCATCCGAACAGAAACAGGGTGAATAAAAAGCAGGAGCCTAAACGATACTCTAAGCTGGATGAAAATCCAGACGAGGAGGGTCGTGTCCCCGGTTACAACAAACGTCGTTAATCGACATTTGTCTACATGAACTCTGACATAGGAGGAGGTCTTGTTCCTCCTCCTATGTCTAGTTTTAAACAAGAAGGATCGATATGCGTTTTAACTTCGATAGTCTCGTTCCGTCCAAGAACGATACATCTCTCTCGATAGAGGACGCGATCGCTGCCGAATGCATGATGGTGAGAACTATCGATGAAGCAGAAGACGCGATCCGACAAGCAGAAGAGATCGTTGGTGCGATCCAGCATCTTGCTGCAATACAAGATGTGATCGAGAGATATGGTTATACTCCATCCGTAGAATCTCTCTACGGTCAGACTCTAGCCAGTTACGGGATCGAAGTCACAGCTCGTGATATCGGTGGTGTTGTCAAGAAAGGCATCTCCAAGTTCATCGAGTTGCTTCAAGTCATCGTGACGAAAGTCTTGGACTATGCAGAAAAGTTCATCCGGAGATCCCAGAGAGCATATACCAAACAACTGGCTGCGTTCAGAGATAAGATCCCAGCGATGCAGAACGAGATGTTCCGGTCTTCTTCTGCGAACCGGTTCGTCATCTTCTGCAAAGCGATACAGGGACACTTCGGTATCACTTGGGATCAAGTGAAGGACCCGCAACCACAACCAGGACAGATCCAGAACATCCGGAAGTCGTACCTTTACAACTTCAACCGACAGGTTGATAAGCTTCAAGTGCCTCGTGTATCCACCGATGAACTGACTGTCGACGGAGACTATAAGTGTAAGTTGATGGATGAGAAGCACAAACACGAGCACAAATCCAAGAGTCTTGGTGATCTCGGGTTCAAAGAGTTCCAGAGCTTCGCGGATGTGGATACCGAGTTTAAATCCACTTTTCAACAAGGCAACACTGTACTCAACAGTTTGAAGAGTGTGGATAGGGCGACTAAGAACTTGGTTCGTGGGTTGCAGAACAACCGGTTCCGTTCCTCTGCTGGACCAACCATCGAGTCTCAGGGGATCTTCGTATACACCAGGATCATCCTCAACGATATTCGGTTCTTACAGACAGTGGAACAGCGGTATCGTCGGTTGGTTATGGAGTGCTATAAACGTGCGAAGAAGTATGCTGTGGATACAACCCCAGCTGGGAACCAGTCTAAAGCGCCAGATGACTCTACTACAGACCAACAGCAAGATCAGAACGATCAGCAAGAACCACAGAAGTGACTTATCTTCCCTAGGGTGGAACTACATCCACCCTAGGGAAGTTCTATATCGTTTTACATATATATTACTCTGTGAACCACTCTTACCTGAAGGAAGAAGCTTCCTCGTGTTGCCGAGTACACCGACTTACGTCGATGGCCTGTTCCAGGCATTTACGTGTGTTGCTATCCCACCACATGTAGGTGTGGATATTAACTATAGATACAGAATTCTTATACATCCCACTCAATGTAGCTCTTCCTAAGTGCAAGATGTTCCATGCAGCGTTGAGGTCTCGATCAAGAACAAGACCACAACGATCACATGTGAACGTTCTCACTTTCAAAGGGAGTTTCTTCTCATGAGTGTGTCCACAGTATGCACAAGTCTGTGAAGTGAACATCGGATTCACAGGAACAAGATGATTTACTTTGTACTCTAGCATACTGATGAACTTACCAAGATGATGGTTCCGTATCTCACGGTTACGTCCAGTTGCTTTGGATTCAGACATCTTCTTAACCTTTAAGTCCTCTACGTACACTGTATCGTAACGACTGGACAGATCTTTAGAGATCTTGTGAAGTTGGTCATTCGTTTTACGACTCTTCACTCTATACAGTTGTTTGATGACTTTAGTGAGATGTCTGTATCTATTTGATCTACGCTTGTGGTTGGTATCCCTCCTTGCTTTTAGTTTGTCTATTTGTTTATCATACCACTTTTGATGATTCGGACCTCTGATCACTTGTTGGTCAGATGTTGTTACCAAGTTAGCCGTTCCAAGATCGATACCTACATCTGTGGGCCGTCGAACTTTTACAGGATCGTAATCTGTTGTAACACAAACATACCAATGATCTGTGTAACAGATCGACAAGGTTTTGATGTTACCTTGGATAGGTCTATGTAGCACAATCGGTATTTCACCATACACTCTGGTGAATAGTTTACAACCTCTAATCGAATAACCATCTTGAGGATAAGTGATATTGAAGAAGTTAGAACAACTCCTAAAATTAGGCGGATGTATCACCGCTCCTTTGAAGAACAACTGATATGAGTTGTGTACTCTCACAGCTATTTGTTGTAATACCTGTGAGTGTATCTCGTACAACGTAGGATCTTGTCTCTTCAGTTCAATTAATTTAGAACAGAGTTGGTATTGATTCAGATACGACTTGTTATTCGTATACTCAGTTTGTTCTGCTTGGATGAACTGGTTGCATATCCAATTCAATCTACAAGAGTGGTTCCATAGTTTCTTCACTTGCTGATTAGAAGGTCGTATGCGAACCTTATAAGTTCGCATGTAATTACTCCAATCTTTGGTTGTTGATATAGTTGTGTAACGTATCTATAGATACGTTACCAGCTGTTGCTAGAAAATAAGACGGTGACCAGAACGCGTCTCCATACAACTGTGGTGAAATGAAATCTTTGTAACGTTCTCTCAAAATACGAGAGGTGTAACCTTTAAGTGAGTTCACAAACACCGTAATGTCGCATGTAGGTTTACAAGAGAACAGGATGTGTATGTGATCTTCACCACACGCTTGGGCGATAATATTTACTTTGTGATTGTCAGCAACTGCACATACTAGGTGTTTTAGATCAGATATGATCTGATCATTTGTAAAGACACGCTTGCGATATTTCACCACTATCACTAGGTGATAGTTTAATGCATATACAGCATTACCAGAACGATTATACATTTGACCTCCGTTAGTTAGGTTAGATGTATATAATAATAACCTAAGTTCAAATTCATCCCTTACCTGAAGGAAAGGGACTTCTTTAAACAACCCATTAAGGAGGTAACATTATGCATCCCATTATGTCCAATAACACCGTTGTGAACGTGGTCATCGGCGAGTATCCCAACATCCGTCAGTGGATGGTTAGTGGTATCTGTCAGATGTCTACTGACACAACGAAATATCACACCGTACAGCACGTCGAAACCATGTTGCAAGTTCTCGATGCGGAGTACAAGAACTCAGCGAACCAGAAGTTCTTCCAGGAGGAGATCACTATTCTGGGATTAGCTGAAGTTCTCGTTGCGATCTTCTGGCACGATGTCGTGTATATCCCAGGACATCCGAACAACGAGTTGGAGTCAGCAGCTAAGTGGGAACTGTATGCCCGACAAGCTGGTGATGTACCGCTTCACTTCGTCCATGATGTTTCCGATATGATCAACAGTACCAAGATCGGATACGATCTCAATCAGATTAAGCAACACCCCAGTTGGGCTCTGCTTCATGATCTGGATTATATCTCATTCGCCTCGTATGCTGTTATGGTGATGAACCGCAGTTCCTTGAGGAACGAGTTCGCATCCACCAGTGATAAAGATTACAATGAAGGACGTCTTAAGTTCTTGAAGACATTGTTGGACAGTGTTTCCACAACAGGACTGTTCCTCACTCCAGTCTTCAACAAATACAACGAACTGGCGACGGAGAACATCATCCGCGAGTACAACCACTACAAACATGCAGTGCAGATTGGTGCTGATACGGACGATACAGCTCCCACTACGAGTTACACAGAACAACAGCACGAAGATATCACGTTGGATTTCTTCATGAGGTTGGGTCTGATCTTGAACGATTGGGAACCGGAACAGAGACTTGAGGCGTTCAACAACCTCACACAACTGATTACAGAACGGATCCATGCACAAGGACAAGTTCTGCAGGATTATCCTTCTGTGGAACGAGTGATCAGCTTGATACAGCATACACCAGAAGAACAGCGTGATACTATTCTGATTCAGCAGATCGCTGCAGCTATCCAGCGGGTCGAGACGTATCAGTCGCTGATGGATACCAAAGACAACGAATACATTATCGTAGGAGAAGAAGACGATGAAACTGAATGCTAAAAAGATGAGATGTCATTTGAACAACACACCTGACTTACTTGTTGATGTTGGGTATCAAGACGACATCATGGCTACTACATTTATCAGCTTGGTAGATGTTAGTACAGGTTATGCCAAGATTGACGTGTTCAAAGGAGATCAATACATCGGACATACCGGTGTAGTCATCCACTTTGAAGAGGAAAAACTCTCTGAGCCAAACGACTATGGAAAAGCCGCATTGCCGTATATTCAAAAAGCAGTAGAACAACTGCTTAAGTGACGATGAGAGAATTGCACCCTGTACACCACACACCCTGTTGCCGTAACTGCGCACACAGGGTGGTTGTTCGGTACAACCACCACGAGGTTGTACGTTGTCAACTGGATCACCACGTAGTCAAGAAGAACTACCACTGTGATCACTACTTACATCAAACGAAGAAAGAAGACTCATATGGGACAGATAGCGAGTAAATATGGATATCAATTACACTACGATGGTGATAGACTGGTCCGCATCAAGAACGATGCCGTCCTGGTGAAACGTGATCATCCGAATCCAGATCTCCAAGCATACGACACGTGGCACATCTTCAAGGTTGCTGATAATGTGTTGATAGGAAGACTTGATTTCTTCAGACATATGTATCAGGATAAGCTCGGAGAGCCTTACTGGTATATCACAGCACGCATCGAGTGTAACGGTGTCGTGTACGAGACAAACTACCACTGTGTGTCGAAAGAGTGTGCAACAAGTTCACTCATCCCTGCAGAGGAGTATGTCGTTGCTGCGATCGACCATCTTCTCTCGATGCCTGACAAGATAATAGTGTACAAGAAACAGACCCCTCCAGAGGATATCAAGATGGATGAAACAGATCAAAGGGTAGAAGATGCAACAGGGAACTGTAACATTGGCATCACCATCACGATCGACGACATCGTGATGCTTCCCAACGGAGACTGTCGTATCAAGATCGGTGTAAAACCCGCTGAGACTGTCTTCGGACCGAAACCCACAAATCCATTCATCAAACACATGATCCTAACGGAATCTGGTTCTTCTCACAGTGGCTATCAGCTGACAGTGGAACAGATCAACCAGTTTAAATATTTCGATAAACTCGGTATACCGACAACATATCGAGTCAGTCAAGAACCATCGTTGACTTGTGCTCTCAACTGTGTTGTCACCACGGTCAGTCAGCTTCTGCAAAAGAAGTATCCGGACATCTTTGAACTGCTCGGATATTAACTTAAACTATAGGGGTCTGCTCTACTGTACAGACCCCTATTAAACCAACCCATATAAGAGACGAACATGTACGGTACACCGTACATGTTTAAGCTCTATTTTAACTAAAGGAGAAGACCATGCCTATCGAACCAATAACCGAAGAAGATATCATCCTCCATGCAAAAACGATATCTTCCTGTGAGTTCACCAACTGTGAACAGAGAAGTTACGGCATCCTGTATCACAACACACTGATCGGAAAGCTCCAAATCGACATCGATCCGTCCATGACGAACGATACGGTGTCGGTGAACCTGACGATAACTCTTCAGAAAACTCCGTTTGGAACAACGTTATATCCACCGAAACAGATCACAGATACTCAGTATGCCAAGAACAACATAGATGCATACAAAGAGATGCTAGATACGGTGAAGAGCAGAGTGGTGGAGTTCTACCTGGATCTGGCGGAGAGTTCTATAACTCCTATTGAGAAGCCAGAGTCTGCGAAAGAACCAACTCCTTCCGTCAACAGGATCCAGATCCATCGGATCCTCTACGACTTAACTGGAGTACCGACAGAAGAACCCGTTCCGGTCTATGAGTTGAAAGTAGATCTGAGAGGTACCGATCGGTACCCGTTTATCAAGACTGCGTTGTTGACAGCACGAGTTCAGTATAATGTTTCAGCAGAACACTTCTTTGTGAAGATATCCACCGATGTGATCAATGGTGTTCCCATCCAAGAGCTGCATCTGGAACAGGAAGACGGTTACCAGGAGATCCAAACGATCTATGTGAAAGCAAGTCTGAAACAGCTTGACTTCAGTTCTGTGGTCTACGATCACTTGAGACAAGTGAACAGTCGTTTGGAACTGTGTCACAAGGTCTTGAATTCTAAGCTGGATCAGTAAGAAGATAAACTAAGTGAGGAGGACCCGCACAGTCCTCCTCACTTAGTTCTTTTTCAGCTTCGGTAGCCTCGATCAACATCACGTTCCACTTCACCCCCGTCTAAGGTAACGACGGAGAAAGGAGGTGTCTTATGGGCAACACGAGTATAATGTATGTTAATCATGTTCCAGTTGTGGTACCAACACAACAGGGACACCATACAACAAAGTTCCTTCTCCAGATGTCTAATATGTTGAAGGATAACCGTACGTCGATGGATGTACTTTCTAGAACTCCTGTTACCGAGCAGGATATCTGGGACAGTGCAACTGTCGTTCCGTTGTGATGTGATAGAGAGCTACCGAGGCTCTATCAGATAGTGTTATGATGTTAAAATAGAACTGTACAAGGAAGGTGTGGTTCCTCCTTGTACAGTTTCCTTTTTGATGATCACACCATAGCGGGATCTCGAGACAGGTTGAAGATCGTCAGCTTGATCAGGTCAGTAGTTCCATGCATCAGTTTACCGTTGCTATGGATATATCTACCGACAGAGTTCAGATACGAAGTGACCTCTTCGTTGGCTTGTTTACTCAATATACCGTTAGACGATGCTGTGTCGTAGACAACAACACCATCGTTCACTGCGAAGACTTTAGTAGTTGGAACTATGAAGTCGTAGACTGTATCCTTACGAATGTTCCCAAGATAATGTACTGGTTTGAACACAACACGATCATCCTGTATCACAGGAGATAAGCGATTGTCACTCAGCTCAGGTGTTTCTTTTTTCAGTGTTCCGTTGACATCTAACACTGCCATTGAAGGATTTGTGGATACTGTCAGTGCAATGTTGTCGACATAGACATCCGCCACATCACAATCTCTTTCAACAGTGAACTGTGTGATTGGTTCGTAACTTGGGACCCAACGATTATCAGTCTTTGTGATACTTCTAATCTCACAACCCTCAGGCATCTGGTACACTTTAGCACGATTCTTATCGTACTTAAACAGTCCAGGTTGTGGGAATTCATCCATACGGATCTCAGCATAGTAGAAATCCTTTCTTCGAATGGACTTGGACTTTATTATCTTGACGATAGTAGAAACATCCTGTCCACTACAGTTGTAATCTTGTTTGGATATCTGTTCGATCCAGTCGCTGGTATACCTAATCTGTACTCTTGTACTTCCAATGAGGCAGTTTCCGTCGAAGTCCATCCCAAGCCCAGCAAGGATCTGTGGGTGTGGGATCAAACTATCCACGAACGTGTTGTTGATGATGGGATACTCCGGCATCATGATCCAGAACTCATCATCCATCGTGGAGAAGAGGTTTACCTTACGTGCAGGGTTGGTCGAGATCAGATGTACTCGGTTCGGTACTTCCGAACCGATCTCGATCGCAGGATACCGAGTGATCAGAGAGTTCTTATCGCTGGTAGCTCTCAGTGCTGCGATGTAGAACATCTCAGCATAGGTCAAAGGTCTTAGTTTCTGAGGATCATACACACCAACTTCTTTATTGATCTTGTTGATCACTTCACTGACACTTCTTGTCAGATAGACCACCTCGGTATCGTCGTACACCATGTAGAGGTAGTATCCTTTCCCCTCTTCGTTGTAGACGACAACTGGTGTGAACCGGAACTCAGGATCCCGGAACAGATCGATCATCTTCTCGATCCCTTCGGAAGACAGGAACCGACTCTTCTCATCTTCATCGATCGGTTGGTAGACCAAGTTGTTCGTCTCAGGGTCGATCAACGCAACCTGGTCGGATGTGATATTGAACACCTCGTTCAAGAACAGCATCCGGATGTTGTAGATGATCAGAGGAGTGTACATCTTGCACGCTTGAAAGAGAGGGATCTTGATCTCATCCATCTTCAGATACTGAGGATCATCCGGAGATAGAGCTGCCATCGAAGCAGTCGATACCACGTTACGAGTACCGAGCGCTAGGTTACGAGAACCGTATTTTCTCTGGAAGAACCCGAACTTCCCTTCGATCATGTTGAAGATGTAGTCGTAGATCTCCGCTAGTTTCTTCTGGATCGAGAACCTCACGTTATCGTAGATGTCCGATGTGGTCCTGGTCGTAGGAAGAGCGAGTGTGTAGTTGATCAGAGAGGAGTAGAGTTTGTTGATGCTGTCTGCTGCTGGTTTACCCTCATCTTCTCTGAGGTCTCTCAGTCCAGCAGGCATCACCAGACACTGGGAGAGAGTGAGAAGTTTTTGGTGACGTTCGATGACATCGACCATCTCGTTGTGTCTCAGAGACTGGTTCTTCTCGAACTTCAGATCGTACAGATGACTCATGAAGAACTGATATCCAGTGTTCGCATCTTCTGTGTCTTCTGAAGCACGTTCGAACTCTTTCGTCTCAGGGTTGAACACGGCGTAGGTCTTACGAGCCATGATCTCACCGTAGAGTGCTTTCAGCTTAACGATGTTGATGTAGATCAGTGGATGTAAGACTTGTGTTCTGAGATCGATGTATCCGAACCGAACCAACCGATCTGGTGTGTTGATCTGACCGAAGATGTCCTCTGAGAACAGACCATCGTGTTTAAACTCGTTGGTGGTGGTTTCTCGAATGAACACAGAAGTAACAGGCATACATTTGTTCTCACGGATGAACGCGTTGACATCCATGAGCCATATATTCAACGGATCCAATGGCATAATAGGAGCTCCTCCATAAGTTGCTAAGATAAGTGCATAGGATGCCCGCTGCCGGAGCATCCTATACATCATGCAAACCCTATAAGGAGCCTTACCTATGCGTAACGAAGATATCATGCTGTCTTACCTGGATGTGATGCAAGCTTCGGAAGAGGTCACAGACAGTTACGAACACCTGATGGAGTGTATTTCAACGGTATCTGCACTCAGCTCGATCCATACCGTTGTTCGTCAGTATGGTGCAACAGAAACGATCCACGATCTGTTCGCCGGGAACAACATCCAACTCTCTGCAGAGTCCCTTGGAGAAACCGTCCAGAAAGGTATCCAAGCTGCGATCGAATGGTTGAGAGATCTGATCAAGAAGATCGGTGGGTTCTTCATGAAGATCCTGAGAACCACCGGACTGATCAAGAAGAATGTGAAAGAAGAAGTGGAGCACGCCAAGTTCAACCGAAATAATGTGAAGGTTACGGACAGTGATCCAGTCACGGTATCAAAGGATCTCACCAGTGCGAACATCAAGAAGGTTTACCAGGAGATCCAGGACAAAGTCTTCAAGACAGCGAATATCGATGTTCTCCGGTCGTTCACAGATGAACAGACACAAGCTGTCGTGAAAGTCGCTGATCAGCTGAATGGTAAGCTGAAAGATCTGTTGGAAGGAACGATGAAACCAATCGATGATGCGTTCATCAACGATGCTACCAAGTGTGCAGATGAGTTCGACAACATCTGCAATCGTGCCCAAAGTATCTCTGATGAATACATCGATTTTCCGAAGAAACTCTTGGCTCGTTTTCAGAAAAAGAACGATGAAGCACAGATCAACGTTTTTAAGAACCTGATCCATCAAGCAGGTATGCTGGTGGAATCGGTCAAGAAAACAGCGGAGATCGCATATATCAGTATGGTTCGTGTGAACAACCGTCTGAAAGCTTACAACCAGAAAGCGAAAGCTGCTGCTTAATCAACAGTGAACTTAAGTTACCCCTCTCCTACTATCGGGCGGGGGTAACGATCTTTAACTACCCTGATAGAAGGAGTGTCTATGGCTACCTATCTTGAATTAGAACAACGATCGATCATGGAAGATCACGATCGTGTGATCGCGATGCAACTGCTGCAAGCAGCTTGCTCTACGATCCAGAAATACGACGATCGCGAACTGACTGGTCTGTTTGATTTCTTGAAGCAAGACGATTACGTATCTACCGAGATCTTGGGTCCCAACCCTTCTCAATACAAGAGTAACTTGCTCAAGTACATGGAAGATGCAAAACGGGAAGAAGCATCCCAAGAAGTGATCATCGGAGCGATCCTCGGAACCTGGCTTGGAAGCTCTGTTGTACCAAACAACGATTACGCTTACAAATACGGAGCGCCGTTCCGCATCCTTGAAAAGAACTACGAGTTGGATCCAGAGAAGTTCAACAGGAGCATCGCATCCTATCGATGCATCACGTATCGTGGAATCAAACAAGCTCAGGCTCAACTCACTCTGATCATGCAGAAACTCAGAACCGTCCCACATCACAGTAAGTTGAAGCTGAAGACAGTTCGAGATCTGTTCGATCTCTGCGGTATCCCGCAGGTGGAGGACAAAGACCCCGAAGCCAAACGCAAGGGGAACATTGGTGGTAAGTTCGCCATGGCTGGGTTCACAGGAGTTCTGGTGATCGGTGGAGCTACTCTTCTTGGAGCGTTCCCTGCATGGATCATCGGTGATGTGATCGCAGGAAGCTGGACATTCCTCATGACAGTTGCTAACCAGATCGGACAAAGGATCATCAACACCAGCGCAGACAAAGAAGCTGCGAAGACACCAGCGTCACTTGGATACACGCCACAGAACCTCCAAGCTATGATCCAGTTCGTTCTCCAGACGAAGGAACAGTTCGTCAAGGAGGTGAAACGCATCGGGTTCTCCCTAGATGGTGAATATTACGATCTGTACGATGAGAACGGTGAACCGATGGATGATAGCGAAGCACAAGAGGCTTGGGAGAAACGAGATTACGAATACTACAAGATCACGAAGTGTTTCAACATGATCAGCTACGCGATCTTCGGTATGGCGAGAGCCTGTGCGAACATCGTTGATATCACACGCAAGTAGAATACACACACTAAAAGAAGGAGTGTACGAGGTTGGATATCCAACCTCGTACCGTATGTGACTATGAAATTAGGATTCGAACACTTGAGTGTCCGTAAGAGAACCGTTGGATACAGCAACGAAGAACTTATGGATGCTTATATCACGATGGAAGATGCTTGTGTAGAAACACGAGAGATCTACCATTCGTTATTGGACAGCATCACTACGATGGATCATCTGATCCAGATCCGAGATGTTGTAGAACGTATCGGATATACCGAAACGATCAACCATCTTTACGGTAACAACAACATTACCTTTACAACAGAAAGTCTTGGTGACACTTTGAAGAAAGGCTGGGAAGCTATCGTAAAGTGGTTTAAAGAACTGTGGACCAAGATCAAGAACTTCTTCAAGAGACTCTTTGGGTTGACCGACAAAACGATTCGTGCAATAGAAGACGAAGTTAAACAATCTAAAAAAGCTTTCGCTTCTAATAGCAAACTAAACACGAACATTACAGTTGCAGAATCATTCACCAGTTCTAACATTCAGAAGCTATCGAACGAGTTCGATCAGAACATCGCTTCCAAGACGACGATTGATAAGCTTTGTTCCATGGATGATGAAGAAGCCTCCCAAATTAAGGAAGCTGCGACAGACCTAGCGGCTAAGCTTCGTGGTATGTCATCGAATGAACGTTCCACGAAGAAACCCCTCGATAAGACGTTCGTTGATAAGGCGATTGATATGGCTAACCTGCTTCAGGATATATGCAAGAAAGGAGAACGTGTCGTAGACCTTCTTCGTACCGCACCGGATAAGCTGAAAGCCAGTGCTGAGAAAGCTGATGACGTACAACAGCTTAAAGCAGCTCAGAACGCAATCAAACAAGCTGGTGTCATCCTAAACGCAATCGACGATTGTGCGAAACAAGCAGCGAACTCTGTTCTTTATATCAAGACCAAGCTTGAAGCTTTCAACAACAAAGCTTTTGGATCAAAGGCAGATGATGAGATCTTTAACGACAAAGAACTCGGTAAGACTATACTCAAAGGTCTCAAGGAGTGGAAGATCATTCGTGTGAGAACAGGGATCATGACTCATTTGGATCGAGATGAAAGCAGAAGTCCTATGTTAGCAGTTAATGTTGCAGACAAAGTCAATCGTTTCGTGAAAGCACACCTTGAGGAATTTGACATCGACAAGCCTGACGCAGATGGGTTGTATGATAAAGATAACCATCGTCTAACTGTACCACCTAAGGACGAGTGGAATGCAGAGTTCCTTATCAGAATCAAAGCTTCTTTGCTCATCAACTTCTCCAGGGAGAAACTTGTCTTAGCCCAAGAAGTCATCCGATATCTCAGATCTAAAGGAGAAGACTGGTTCCAAGTGAAGTAACATCCAACCTATCAGGTGTGAGGCTATCTCACACCTGATAGGTACTATCGTGATGTAGTTGAAAGATTTTCAAGTATATATTACTCTTTGTATCTAGCATGTTTCATATCAACAAAACGTGATCGGAGTGTAGTCGCAAGCTACACTCCGATCACTAACTCAAGAAAGGAGGCGAATACGTGAAGACGTTCCAACAACGGTATTACGAACTGTTCTATCAGTTCGTTCGGGATGGTAAGTCGATCCCGATGGCGATGGCATGTGCCATCCGTCAGATACAAGACGACGTTCGTCGTGGTGTCGAATACCCGACAACGTAACCGAAAACCCGTTCAACACATATAAGACACTAACCTCTCTTATACGGTGTTTACATACGTAACAATTATACTACTTTGTTCGAGCATCTACAACATTAAAGGTTAAGAAGGAGAAGATCACTATGTTAGTGATGTGATAACAACCTTCTTACCTTTCACAACCCAATACAGGAGCAACATCATGAAAAACATCTTCGCCATCTTCTTCACCATCGTCTCTGTCACTGTGATCGCAGGAGATTATATCACGCCAGCCACGGAACTCATTAAGAAGTTCGAAACGTTTCGATCCAACCCGTATAGGGATGTTAACAAAACAGCCATAGGTTGGGGGTTCAACGACCCCAATCTAGTGAAGAGAGGGCATATGACCGAAAAGGAAGCAAACGATATCCTGAAAGGATACGTTACCAGCATCGGTGGCTACATCGATGCACAGGTCAGGGTCCCCCTGACGGACAACCAAAAAGCTGCACTGGTGGTCTTTGTTTACAACGTGGGGTCGGGTAACTTCGCCTCTTCCACATTATTGAGGAAACTCAATAACCGGGAGTACGGCGCTGTTCCGTCAGAAATGCAGCGCTGGAACAAAGTCAAGCGTGTCGTAAACGGTAAAGTCGTTCGGGACAAGAACGGCAAGATCATTTACGATGTTGCACCCGGTCTTGTTAAGCGCAGGGCTGCTGAGCGTACCCTGTGGTTAAAACATTAAACTAACAACACTAAGGTAGGATGATCATCACGATCATCCTACCTTAGTTCTTCTTTTGAAAATGAGTGTGTGTTGTAGATGACTACAGATCTGAGCCTAACCAGTCCTACTGCAAGACTGTTTAATCTACAGTAGTTAGGAGGTGATGCACTGCCAACTACCCTCACCTGAAGGAGAGGGCTTGCTGGATCTAAGTCCAGTACACTGTATCATCTCAGATACAGGGCCGGTTGCCGGCATGCTTTAATTACATATGCTTTTCCTCCCCTACCTGGAGGAAGGGGTATCCGAAGCATGGATACTAATGAACCTCCGTATAAGTCTATTGTACTTATCGGAGTATCACTTACGCTGGAGAAGAAACGTGTAGTTCAAAAACTTTGAAATATATATAACTTTATTGGAAAGGAGGGGGAAACATGATTGAATTCATCAATCTGACCCCGCACGATATCGTGTTGAACGACGGTCGTGTCTTCCGTGCATCCGGCACGGTAGCACGCGTGTCGTCCACGCACACACCGTTCGATGAAAACGGCGTGTGTCGTGTGTCCTTCGGTGAAGTGGAGAACCTTCCCGAACCGAAGGACGGCACGATGTTCATCGTGTCCGGTATGGTTGCCGCAGCTGCGGTTGATCGTACCGACCTGGTGTCTCCTGCAACGGGACATCGGGATGCGGTCCGCAACGACAAAGGACAGATCGTATCTGTTCCCGGTTTCGTTGCCACTGCAACACGGTGACGTGGTCGGGGTTCCGGTATCCTAACCGGCGGACGGTCCCTACGTACGTAACTCAATAGGGGGTATAAAGAAGTACCTTAACTTCTTTTTTTCATACACTCTTTACGTATATATACCGTTAGGAACTTTAACCACACAACTAACACTTGCAAACTCATAAGTGATCTCAGATATGAACTTCTGAAGTCATGTAACGATAAAGACAACAAGTAACCCAAAAGGGGGTCTATTAAAGTACACAGTGTATCTTGACCAACAAAACAAGGAGAAGTGATATGTGAAATACTCAGAACACAATTATTCTTATCAATCATTGGGACATTTTTGGGCTGTAGAGTATGATACTGTAGCTAACGTTCTCTATCGTCTAAAAATTCCCGACACAACTATCGCGGATGTTGCTTTGATTAAGGAACATCTTCCACCCTTTATATTTTACCACAATCGTAAATGGAGTCTGAAGTATGTCAGTCACAACAACGACAACCTCAGTATCTATTACGTTGATATGTTCAAGGAGAAACTGTTAAGGATCAGCAACCACTGGTCCTACATATCGTTCGACAAGAACAGCACCACGAAGATGTGGATCCGAGGGTGTTGGTGGGAGCTACATGGTAAGCGTGCCATGAAACCCTATCATCTCCCTCTGTTCAAGGGGTTCTACGGAGGACAGATCGAGTTCTCCAAACTTCAACCAGTACACAACTAACTAAGGAGTAATATTGTGTTAAACAACATAAATGAACGACTGGAACGGGTTCAGCACCGTCTGAACCAGGAGTATGTCTATCCGAAAGCCAGACTGCAAGATTTAAGCTATGATAAACACGAACGTCGATACATCTTCCCAGATGATGTTCCCCAACATGGATCAGAGAACTACATCGCTGTGTTGAAGAACTCACTCTGTGAAGAGTTCCCAGGATGTGCTGTCCGATGCATCGAACCGGAGATCCCACAGGATGTCAACAAGACTGATCTTGTGATCCCGATCTCTCATAAGGTACAACTCATCGATATCGATACCACGTATCAGATCTCTGTGAACACCGAAGTGTATCGAGAGCACATCCCATCTCTGATCGTACAGATCAAGATGGCTCTCACAGAGCAGCATCCTGTCACTATGATTGAGTTGAAGGTACTGGTTCACTCACTCCATCAGGAGAAGATACGAGATTTGGAGAAGTATACCTCAGCTCTGTTGGAGATGAGGGCTAAGAACCGGTTACTCATGTCCTTAACACAAGACATGAGTCAGGTTGCAAGTGATATCGTAGAGATCAAGAAGATCTCCTCTCGATCACACAACCAAGAGATCCAAGATATCATACAACATGTAACTGTGATCTTGGAACATATGTCGGATACGGTACGTGAGTATCACAACAGTCACCAACAGTCTAAAGAAAAGTAACCAAAAGAAATCTTAAGTGTCAGTAGAGAGGGTGTTCCACACCCTCTCTACTGACCTCTATAACACTCTTCTATACTCTGTATTTTTCTACCCTGTAATTAAATATTGGTATAACTATATTATTTGAGTGAGCGTAACGGATGTGAAGCGAACGGGAATACCAAGAGAGTATCTATCCAGAGATGGGTAGGGGAGATCCACCAGCGTAAGCCTGATAGATCTATCCTCTAATCAATCTAAGACATAGATATCTTGAATTGGTTAGAGAATAGATCTAGTGTTATAGATCAGATCTCCCCTACCCTCTATCTTTAGTGTAAGAAGATAGGGCTTCGCCCCACACCCTACCCGGGGGGTTTTAGGGGGGTGAATAACCATGATATTTGAGACATGAAGAAGAGAGTAGAGCTCAACACTCTACTCTCTTTCTTTTTGCTTCTTTTTCTTTCTACGATTACCGTACTCAGAACAGTACAACTGTAACCACTACAAAGGAACACTAGTGATTTTATGTTGCGTGTGTTGTGTGGTTTATATCTGTAAACCTATTAACAAGGATGAACGTTTATGCAACTTGATATTCCGAAAGCAACGATGGTTCCGCTTTCGCCATGCGATGTTGCTGATGAGCTCGTTGAACTCACCAGAGCCAAAGCAGAAGCGGAAGATCGATTTGTTTCTATGGTAGACGGTCTTGCATCTCTCACAGAACAAGATCGAATTGTCGTTATCAACTATCTGAAGCAGGATCCTACGATCGCTCAGATCGTAGGAGACGATCCGAAGCTCTATTACACGAGACTTACTTCGAAGAAAGAAGATATCTCCAGCGAGAGTGTTATTGGGTTGGCTATTGGTATACTTGCTGGATACCTTATCCACAAATACAGAGATAGCTTCTATGCTCTTCGCAAGTCTCTTACCAACGGAGAAGTACCTGATGATAGTTGGTTGGCTGATAAGACCACGTCTCGTCTTGTCCTGACTTATGAGATGTTTAAAGAGAACAACGAGATCCTTATCAACGGATACAAAGCTCTCAGAAACCTCATCGACAAAAAGATCCTCAGGAAGAGGATTTTAAACGTGTCGCAGATGCTCTCAGACTGAAAGTCCCCACACCGCGATCCGGTGGAGATTTCGTAAAAGGTGGGATTATTGGATGGCTCGCAGGAGTTGGTGTTGGGTTGTTGCTCCACATCGGAGTCGTGTGTCCTCTCATGAGTCTGCTTCTTATGACCGGTAAGTTAGCTATTGCACAGGTTGCCTCTGTAGCTGGGGCTGCAACTGCTATCGCCAGTTGGTTCGTTGCGATACGAACTGGGTCGAATGTCAGCAACAAAACCGCTGCGACATATGGTTCGAAGGGCTGGACTTCTACAACGGTTGAATGGGCTCGAAAAGAGTGTCTTGCTCGGATCAAGGATATGGACGATATGGTTGCTGCGTTACAAAGTCATGCGGAGATGGAACCTCAGAAGCAGAAAGCTATGAGGACCCTGCTTGATCTGTTGGCAGAAGGTGTGAGAGGTCTTTGCATCAGCACCGCTCGTATCCTTAAGTAACATCATTACGTGTATATGGAAGTGGTTAACCACTTCCATATACACAATCTTATGACTTGTGTGTTGTATGTGTTCATCGGAGAGTCACAACCCCCCTTCCCGATGAAAACCCTGTTGGGGATTTTAAGGAGATTAATATGTATCTTGCACTGGAAGCACTGGGTGTGGTTCAACCACGGCCAACAGTTGTAGATGAGCTTATCGATCAGATCAACTTGATGAAGGCTGAAGATGAACTTCGTGCCAGTTTGGAAGAAGTGGATGTACTTCTTCACACGTATCAGAGTCTGGAATCGATCCATCAAGCGATCAAACAGTGTGGAGTTACTCAGAGTATCGTTTATCTGTACGGTGAGAACTTCTCTTCTATGGAAAACGACCAAACGACTGGTGCTGAGAAGGAAGTGGATGAGAAGAAACAGGGTGTCCTTAAACGAATCTGGGAAGCGATCAAGAACTTGTTCAGGAAGTTCATCGAGTGGATTAAACGTTTGTTTACTAGAGCAAAGAGTCTCAAAAAACAGCTTAAACAGATCGAAGAGAAAGCAGCACATTGCAAGTATCCTCTTGAAGTCTCTGGGTTGTTAACGAGTGAACTCATGAAAGAGGCTATAGAGCACACTAGTACTTTTCTTGCATATCTCACGGGGACTCTATCCGATCGTATCCAGATTTATGACGAATTTCTGAAGAGAGTTGAAAATGCCATCTCAACCGAACATAAAGAAGAGTTTAGAACAGCTCAAGATGTGATCAATCGTAGCCGTGATCTTCAGGACTACCTTTCTAAGCTTCCAGACGTCCAAGAAGAGTTAGAACTCCAGATCGCCCATCTACGTGGATCATTCCATGCGAATAGTGGGGCTGTCGTAGACAAATTGATCGAACATGCGGAGCACAAAATACTCGTTTGTAAGAAAACTATGGAAGCGGTTACAATATCAGCTCAACGTTTGATTTCTGCCATCGACAAAGCACGGAAGTAACATCACTGCATGATGTATTTGTAATACAAACGTCTACTGGTGTTGGATATCCAACACCAGTAGACTCTCTATCTAGTTTCAAGTATATATAACTCTATAGCAGGAAGTCACAGTATACAAGAACACAATACCCAGGAGTTATAATGGAAACAGATTTTAGAAGTGAAATATCAGCAAGTGATGCTTCTGTGATGAATATGGAACAGTATGGGAAGTACACCATCCTGGAAGCATTGCCCAACTATATCGATGGTCTGCGGTTGGTCCATCGAAGGATCTTAGTTGCGATGGGAGATACAACAGAACGTGTGAAAGGTTCTGCTGTCATCGGAGATACGATGCGGGATTACCATCCACACGGTGATGGTGGTATCTGGGACGCGATCGTTCGGTTGTGCCAGCCGTTCAACCAGTGTCAACCGTTGTTGTTTAGTGAAGGGAACATCGGTGCTTATGGTGGAGGATCTCCTGCAGCCCCTCGTTATCTGGACGTCACTAGTTCAGAGTTCACCAGGGATGTGTATCTCACTCATACGAACAAGAAGACACTGGTGTATGTTCCGAAGGAGACGGGACAGGGGTTGGAACCAGCCTATCTGATCCCGGTGATCCCGATGGCTCTTTTGACAGGATCTCAGGGGATCGCGATCGGGTTCCGATCGGTCCTTCCTTACCTGAACCTAAACTCAGTGTGTGATCTCGTGTTGAAATACATCAACTTGAGACATCACACTTCGATCAACGCTAACACAGCTTACAAGGAGTATGCGAAGTATTTGATCCCGGATTATCCCATCAGTGGGTTGATCCTGAACGAACAGGAGCTCCTGCAGGACTACAGTGAAGGGAAGTTCGATACCTCTCTGGTATCCTGTGGTGTGATGGAAGTTCATCCGAATAAGATCAACGTCCATACAGTTCCGTTCGGTCAGGATTTCTCCAAGTGTGTGAAACAACCTCTTGGTCAGCTCACGAAACGAGCATCGTTCGTAACAGCGAACTTTACAGAAGTTCTTGATCTTACAACAGGTCAGATGATGGGAGATGTGGAACTCCCTCTGAAACGTGGTGGAGATCCGTTCACTGTGTTGGATCAGTTGAAGAAGACCATCCGGTTCACGATGTCCAGAGCACCGATCTGGAACTTCTGCAACCACGAGGGTAAACTCCTTTGTATGGATCCGATCATGCTGTTGGATGCGTGGTATCAAGTCCGTATCGCTTCGATCGTATCTGATCTGAAGCAGACGAACGTGGATCTGTTCAACGAGTATCGAGAACTGACTGCTCTGGTGGTGATCGCAGATCACACCAACAAAGTTCTTCGGATCTTCAAGGAAGCGGAGAACAAAGAAGCCACGATCAAACCGCTCTGTCAGGCGTTCGGGTTGTCTCAGTATCAAGCGAAGTTCCTCTCGAAACTCCAGATGCACCAGATCACACATCAAGGTAAAGCAGAACTGGTTGCGAAGGTTGAAGAGGTGAAACAGAAGATCAACGATCTTCAACATCAGTTTGGACGAGTCGACGAGATCGTCAGTGAACAAGTTCTGAAGATCAAGGATAAGTATGGTAAGAAGTGTGTCCGGAAGACAGAGTATAACCGGTTCACTTGTGCTCTCTGTGTGAAAGGTTCTGGTGTGATCCAGGCGAAGGATCTAGCGGAACTCTCTTCCTTGGTGAGTCGTTGGGATAACAAAGACATCGAGATCATGGTCTATCCGACCACGAAACATCGGAAGATCCCGTACCTGAACGGTGTGGCGTATCCGAACATCCCACCTCAGTTCGTATCGAAAGACTACGATCTGCAGAAAGAGTTCCAGTGTGATGCGTTCCGTGTTACACCGTTCTTCGCACACCACACGATCATCTTGAACGACACTGAGAAGACGACATATCGGGTCAATGGAACACAATACATCCATGATCCCAACTACCGCTGTTATGTAGTGGGAGATGATTTCACCGTGATCGAACGAAGTGGTAAGGTTCGGACAGCTCGTTACACCGAGTTCTCCAAACGCAACAACTTGCTCGCCACTGGTGTGAAGACCGATGTTGTCTATGTGGATGATCGGGTGGATCAAGGAGAGGGTCTGGTTCTGATTACATGTAACACCAACGATCTCAACATGGTGTCTATGGAACTGGTTCGGGATGGATCGAAGTATAACAAACTCCTTCTCGGGAAGACCTACTTCCTTGGACTGTACAAGTTGGATGAACCGGTAGGGTTCACCGTACCCTCTGAGATCTTATCGAGGTGTGTGGTGAAACATCTCTACTTCAAGAGTCTCAGACCACTTATGGCACAACAGAAACGTGTCCAGATCCTTCTGAACAAGAAGACAACTTCGAACAGTATGGTATTGACACCTTACACGAAGAGTTCGTTGATTTGGACTATCAAGGAGAAGTAACGTGAGTTTCGATCATTTGAAACAATGTACACACTGTGGGAAGAAGATCCGTCCTAAGGATGTGCAGTACCAGTGCGATGCATGTGGACAGGTATACTGTGCAGATTGCAAGCATAAGTACCTGGTGCTATCCAAAGGGAAAGGGAACTTCACCCGGTTGATATGTCCGCGTTGTGCGGACCTGAACGGATCACAGATCATCCATCCAACGATCATCAACTAACTGAGAAAGGATACAACATGGCAGTAAAACGTGCTGTGGATCGCAACCTCACACCCAAAGAGAGACTCCATCGTCTCCTGGGTATGATGTTGGACACAACCTTGTCTGAGACAAGGAAGAGAGAGTACGCTGCAGAGGTGACCCAGATCATCTCCGGCTACAAGATCAACTCCGACTGGATGACCCAGTTCGGTCTGAAAGGCACCACCGGTGTGGAGAACAACATGGGGTACATCGATATCTATGTTCCACCGGAGAGTGTTCCTGCATGGTACAAACTGAAAGCCGATAAGCACGAAGTCGATCCCAGACCAAAGATCCGGTTCTATCTTCAGATGCGAGAGACTCAGGGATCTCAGACAGAAGGGATCGGTCCGGTGAACCCACAGAACCCTATGCAGGGTTAGTGGTATCAGGAGAGTATCTGGACGATCATCCGGATACGATCTTCGTCTACGGAGACAACCTGTTGCACCGAGGAACAGGAGGTGCTGCTTCCTTACGATACCATCCACAGACCTATGGGTTCGTGACCAAACGTAAACCCAGTTGGTCTGAAGATGCGTTCTATCGACCGGAAGAGTATCGTCCCGTGTTCCAAGAGGAGATGGATAAGCTTCGTCGTGAGATCACATCCCATCCTGAGAAGATCTATCTGATTTCGAAGCTGGGAAGTGGGTTGGCGAACCGATATCACATCTACGAAGAGGTGATCTCAACAGAACTCCGACAGTTATCACAGCGACATCCTAACGTATATCTGGTGTATTAAAGAACTATAGAGGGTGGTGGTACCCCTCTATAGTTCTTCTTTTGATATTGAGATCCTATGCAACTAATACACTAGACACCAACCAAGGAGTATTGTCCTTATGGCATTGATGAACAACCGATGGAGGGTGTTCGTAGGATATCTTGCAGAGTCAACGACCTATCGGAACCAGAGAACCTTCCACGTCTATGTCCCGGAGTTCCTACCGACTTTAAAAGGAGACATCACGCCGGAGACAGCAACACAAGTCGTGAACGTGACGAACGTGATGACGAACCAGCAGGAGTCGTTGAACGTTGCAACTTCAACTACGATCACCGCAGATTATCTTGGAGTCTTAACATCCCGTTCTGTTCCGACGATGTACAAGAACCAGCAGGTTCTTGTCTTGAACTTTGCTTCGGATGATCGGTTCTTCTGGATCCCTCTGGAACGTGATGACTACCTGAGAACTTTCGAACAGATCCGATGGTCTGCACTGGACCAAGCTCTTACGAACAAGAGCACTGCTGTCGGTACAGACAACGAAGCGAAACAGTCTGGGATCACAGACGATAACTCGTATTTTATCGAGATCGACACAAAGTATCACAAACACATCATGATGTCCACCTCTGCCAGTGATGGTGAAGCATGGCGTTATTATTTTAAGATCGATGCGAACTCTAGAAGTGTGGAGATCTGGGACGAGTCCGTGAACGATCCAACGATCCCTTCCAACTCGATCATATTGGAATCTCAACCGGTACCAGGTTGTCGTGGCAGAATCAAACTGGAGAACGCAGCAGGGACATCCATCACGATGGAGGATAAGAACATGATGATCCATGTTCCGAAGAACCTGGAGATCTATGTTGGAGGGAACTTAGTCACTCATGTGGAAGGTACTACCAACTCTTCGTTCAAGGGAGCAGTTGGTACCACGATGATGGACGTTCAGAACCATAAGGGATATGGAGATGTTTCCTACAACTACTCCAAGAACGTGGGTGTTGCTGTATCGGAGAACTATACTCTGACCGTTCTGAAGAACATCACCACGAACACTCCATGTGCTGCGATCCATAACCAAGGAACCAGAACGGTTACGACTGCACAGACCGACACCGTTAACTCGAACACTGCGATACGGAACCAGGTGTCCCGCAAAGTAACGACGATCTCGAACGATACGTTGGTGACAGGAGCTTCGTTGATCACAGCAGCTACAGGCAACTGGAGCGTTGGTTCTCTGAGCGATGTGTACGTCATCGACCTCCCAGGGATCGGGCAAGCTGCATGTCGCGTTACGAATATCGCGTAGAAAATGTAAGTCTCTGGCTCTTCTATACACTACAGGAGGCTTGCTATGCTTTTTACACATCCTTTATCACCAGAACAGGATGATCAGATCTTTAATGATTTCTTATACTTCTACGACTTGGAGTCGAAACTCCATATTCGGAACCAAGAGCGTTCGAACACCGATAACGACAACGTGTGCGAGAACATCGCACTGTTGGATCCCTCTTCTCTGAACGCACAACAGGGAGTGAACCGGATCGATTATCTGTTCGGTTCGAAGAGTCCGATCTTCAAGACAGGACATCGTATCTGTATCTTCACATCTACTTGTATGATCAAGTATGGTCCCTCTGTGATGCAGGAGTACAAGAGACGTTGTCTGAGATCCTTGGAAGAGTTCGGGGTTCGTCGTTCTGTGATCCGATACTTGGATCGGAAGTACAAGACGTTCTGGACGTATCCTCTGTTTATCAGAGCCTATCAGAATTTCAGCTATAAGAAGTTGATATAAGCTATAGTGGAAGAAGGGTCAGCTCCCCTTCTTCCACTATAACCTCAAGCCATGTTCTTTTGGTTGGATACTACAGTGTCGTAAGTTGTTCTCAGCCAGTCGATCACTCGCATATCCGGGATCAGGATGGATTTCATCTCTCTGAAATCCACATTACTGTTCATCTGGTTCACCAACAACACGATCCATGCAGTGGATCGCATCATCTTCATCTGATCCTCCAAGAAATCCTCCAGACGATATCGCATGGTGTTGTGACGATAGACATCCAGCTGGATCTCTTGAGCGGTGCTTCTGAGATAGAGAAGATGATCACGGACGAACTGTACCCAGTTCTGATCCTCACTGCAGTAATCATCCACCTGGTCTTCATACATAGAGCGTAATGTATCAGGCATAACGTCTCATTCTCCTTTTGCGTATATATTACTAATAGAAGAGTTCAGTTCATATCATTGGAAACATGTTCACATCTAACATAGGAGGATTACATGTGTAGGCGTTATAATCCTACTACTGATCAGGGTGGTTTATCTGATGAATCTTGGAAAGATATACCAGGGTTTGAAGGTAAATACCAGATAAGTAATAGAGGACGAATAAAGTCATTAGATCGCGAAGGCATCAGCCGTAACGGACACCGTTATCACAAAACAGAACGAATCTTAAAAACCAGTCCAAACACAAGCGGATATCCGTCTGTTGTAGTTGACAATGGTGTGGATTCTTCTGGGCGTAGAAAAGTAACAGTGTTGCATCCCCACCGGTTGGTCGCAGAATTATTCATACCAAACGATCACAATAAGCGTGAAGTAAACCACAAAGATGGGATTAAAACAAACAACAATGTTGATAATCTAGAGTGGGTTACTCCATCGGAAAACGTACAACATGCGTTCAACATGGGGCTTGCTGTTGCTAAGAAAGGAGTTGATGCTAATCGTGCTAAGATAAAGTCGAACGATGAAATTCATGCCATCAAGGATGAGTTTTATCAGGGTGGTACACTTCGCGATGTTGGTAAGACCCACGGTATATCGTCAACTGAGGTGTCAGCAATTATCAACGGTAAACGATTTAAAGACCAGTTTGATCAGGAAACTCATCTACGGAAGATGCAAGCACGTGTTGTTACTAACAAACAAGTTGGGTTATCACATCCAAGCTGTAAAGCTTCTACAGACACAATCCATCAGGTATCTGATTTATATAACCAAGGGGTTACAATAAAAGAACTTGCCGCACGTTTTGGTGTGGACAGACACACAATACGTCGTTGGATGACATCCACCTGGGGAGCTAACCAACCAAGCAGCCAACAAGCTGGATGGTCACATTCGCAAACAAAACTAACACCTGAACTTTATGTCATGGTTCAAGAGTTGTACGCTAGTGGTATGACACCTCATGCAATCAGCAAACAACTTGGTTTTAGTAGAAACACCATCGTTAATTGGTTAACAAAAGACTGGTGTAAAACACCACGCGAGGATAAGGAGGAATAAATGTGAATACTGAGCGATTTGTATCTGATTTGAACGTACATCCTGCCTTACTAGGCAGTCCGGCTTTACTATCGTCGTTCTTACAGTTCATTAGTTCTCAACGAGGCCTAAACAACATTGGGCGCTATTACAGCGATGTAGTGGTGTATTAACCATCTAACGGCTGGGATCCACTAAAGTCTAACCAACTACAGCATAACTCGCAAGAGTAAGTGCGAACGTGATCGAAAGATAGAAAGAATGGTTAGAATGTCCTATGGTGAAACAAAAGCCTACTGCAAACTACAGTAGGTCCTAAGGGATGTGACTTCCAACGAAGTCAACAATGGGAAATCAGCTTCCAAGCTTCCCTATGGGAAGAAGGATCAACGACTAAATATACACCCAAGTGGGTGGAAATGGTGGTTCTCCTTACGTGTGTAAGGAGTGAGATATAGTCTGTTCTTATAGCAAATCTATAAGCGGAGCAGGTAGTGCTGCGGGCCGAGAAGTAACGCACTCGGTTGAACATAAAGAATGCTCTCGTCCAATGCCCCGCAGATGATGGTGGTAGATGGATGTCAGACCGCGAAGATCCAGTCTGGGTATGAGACGAAGATCGGACGATATGAGTTCGATAAGAGCTCCAGAGATCAGGATGTACAGGTGGTTGCAGTGATCCCCAAGTTCTCTGTAAACGCTGGTATGCAGAAGATCAAAAGCACACCAAGTTTAACAGTGATCTACATCGGTTGTGACGATGGCAAAGTCGGATATTTCGATGTGGAGGGATACACTGCACTCTACAGTGGGTTCGGATACATCAACAAACAAATGAACTATGATCAGTTGCAGGAAGGGAGACTGATCGATAAGGACACGAAGTTCGTCACATCTCCGAACCATGAAGATGGACTTTACAAAATGGGAGTGAACGCCAAGGTTGCGTATCTCCCGTTGTGGGCAACCACAGAAGACGCGTTCGTCATCAGCAAGAGTCTTCAAAAGAGACTCTCACACATGGTGATCGACAGTGTGACCATCGATGTGAAAATCGATGACATCCCGTTGAACCTCTATGGAGGTGATGATGAGTATAAGACGTTCCCGGATATCGGAGAACAAGTTCGAGAGGATGGGATCCTGATCGGGTTCCGCAAGAGGAATAAGAGTTCGTTCTTGACGGACATGACCGATGACAAGCTTCGTGTTGGAGAGGAGTTCCACGATGATCTGTATCGAGCAGAAGCCGGTGCAACGGTGATCGATGTGGAGATCTTCACCAACCATAAGAAGTATATGGAACTCAGTTCCGATACGGCTTATGCACAGTTGATGCAGTATCAGGATCAGTATCAGTCTTACTGGGCTGCGATCATCGATGTGTATACTCAAATGGAACGGGAGGGACGTGAGATCACACCAGCGTTCAACACGCTGGTGACCAGCTGTAAGGGTTGGTGCTATAACCGCGGTGGGAAATCGATGTTCCTGATGAACAAGAAGGAACCTGTGGATTTCGTCAGAGTGAAGATCACGTATGCTTATCAGCGAGAGGTCGATCGAGGATATAAACTCGTTGGCAACGCTGGTAACAAAGGTGTGATCTCCGATATCTGGGAAGATCAGGACATGCCTACCATGGAAGATGGAACCAGAGCGGACATCCTCATCACGGGTGCTTCTCCGTTCAACCGACTGAATGGTGGTCAGTATTACGAACAGTACATCAACTATGTGTCCGATGTGGTGGTTCGGAACCTGTGGACCAAACAGTGGAACTCGATCGAAGATCAGTACGAGTATATTCTTGATTATCTCAAGGAAGTACGACCGATCTTCGCTGAGTATGTGCGAGAGAAGACGAAGGGTTATGAGGACGATTATGTGGACAGTTGTAAACAACACGGCATCTACATGATCATCCCACCGTTCTGTGACAGCATCAATCCGGACATGATCGATCGTCTGGCGAAGAAGTATGGGATCCGGAGAACTCCGGTTACTTACAACATCGCAGATGGTCATGGTGGTAAGAAACAGGTGAAAACATGTACGGAAGCTCTCTGTGGAGATCTGTATATCCACCTGTTGGGGAAGATCCCGATCGATCAGTTGAACTGTATCGAGTTCGGATATCAGAGCCAGTTCTTATCTCCGATCAAACCCAACAGCAAGACTCTGAAAGCTCAGAGCATGTTCGGTCAGACACCGATCCGGTACGGAGAGGATGAGACTGCGATCTTGACGATGTGTTGTGGTGCAGAGAACGCAGTGAGACTGTTGTGTACGTATAGCAACTCTCCTGCTGCGATCGATCGTCTGCAACACCTTCTGTTGACAGCGGATCGTCCAAGTGGGATCTATGATCTCGGTATGACAACCAAGGAGATGATCGATGGCGCCAGTAACATCGGGATCTTCAAACATCAACTGGCAGCAGTAGGGTTCGAGATCGAAGAATCCTGGGAGGATGATCATGCTGACACTAACGCCTGATGATTATACACAACCTCATTTGGCAGATCGGTTAAGAGCGAACCATCAGGATCGCGGGATGTGTAAACTGGTACTGGGCGATAATAAATCCGTCCAGATGCCAACCAGGATCGCACTTCTTAACATCTTGTATTGGGAACCGCTGCTTGCGTTCGGGATCCTGCCGACGATCCGTGAGACGTTCAACATCAAGAGTATCTCCAGCAACTCCAGTAGCCAGATCTACAGCATCATCTATGATCGGTTCCTGGATGAGCGTCCGGATATGGACCACATGCTGATGGTATTCAAGATCTTTGAGAACATCTCGAGGATTTATAACTTCGTGACAACGGAGTGTGGAGAGTATATGCCATCGATCGATGGACTGAGCATGACTCAGTTGCTCAATTATCCACCGATCAAGGAACTGGCAGACCACGTGTATGATAGCAAGTGGGGTTCGAAGGTAGCAGAGACACAGCTGAAACAAGACAGCAAGGAGCTGTTGAAGATCCTGAAGGATCCGAACACTCCGAACAACGTGCTCTACTACTACATCCAAGCTGGTGTGTTGAAGACGAACCAGATCCCGCAGATGATGTTGGCGTATGGTCCCAGATCCGATATCGACGATACGATGCGGAAACACGTGATCTCGTCTTCGTCGTTCAGCGGTCTGAAATCCCCTGTGGAGTTCGCCACAGAGTCCCTGTCTGCGAAGAAGTCCATCTTCTTCTCGAGAGATGTGATCAAGAAGTCACAGTATTTCGGGAGGAAGATGCGACTCGGTTGTTCCACGATCGAGAAGGTCCATCCAGGATCCTGTGGATCGACACACACTACCATCCCGATGCTGATCAAACCGGAGTATGCACACAACTTCCTGTTCAAGATCATCATCGATGAAGATGGTAGACGGGTTCAGCTGAATACAGACAAGATCATCGATCAGTATGTCGGTAAGACCGTTCAGATGGTCTCCCAGTTCGGATGTCACCATCTGGATGGGATGTGTGAGCATTGTGCGGGATATGGGAAAGATCGTCTGATCAAGTATCTCCCGCACAACATCCACATCGGGTTGCTATCCTCATCGAAGGTATCGTCCACGGTATCGCAAAAGGTGTTGTCAGCCAAGCATCTGATCAACACCAACTCGATGATCTACAACCTTCCGGAAAGTGCAGCGAAGTATTTCGTCAAGGACAACAGTTCGATCTTCCTGGATCAGAAGTGGAAGAAACAACTTGCACATTACCAGCTGAGGATCCCTGTGGATGCTCTTGGACCGATCGTTGACCTGAATCTCGATACTCTTCCGATTGCAGAGTCGTTCAGCAAAGTCTCCTATCTGGAACTGTTGAAGGATGGAGAGTTCGTAGAGACGATCCAAATGGAGTACGACATGTTCGTTCCCTATCTGAGTGAAGCGTTCCTGGAGTATATGAGGTCCATCTTCAACCGGTTGGAGATCGACGAAGATGCAGTCGTTGTTCCATTGGGAGGGTTCGATGTTCGACAGGAAGTGTTCAAATTCATCATCCTCAATGATGATATGATCACGTATACCAAGAGTGTGTCGACGTTCCTGACTGCAACGATCGGGAACTATACCAGCGTACCGCATGCGTTAACAGACTTCGCAGAGACTGTCTGGCGTAAATCCAGTATCAACATCTTCTTCTTGGAGACGGTGTTGCGGAACATGATCATCGACAACCATCAGAACAACCAGCTCTGTACGGTTACCGATCCGTATCATGTGACCTTCGGTAAGCTGGAACATGTGATCAGTGGACGCACCGTCTCGATGGAGTTGGCGTTCGAACGGTTGAAGGATTACTTCAATAGTCCGATGACTTCGATCATCTCCAGACCGGTGGGTCTCTTCGGTCCGTTCTTTGGTATCTTGAATAGATGAGGTAACGACATGTTTGATCTGATCCTTGGGTTCGTGTTGGGTTGTATCGCTACACTCTTCGTGTGTGGCAGAACAATCAACATATACCACCATCGATAACAGAACCTACACCTCGGGAGTGATATCCCGAGGTGTAATAACCACTATATTTCGTATGACAGATAACAACCAAGTTTTGATCGAGAGAGGCAGTACGAGAGCGATCATCCACGTCAACCCGAACAACACGTGGGCTCCGGAGATCCGAGCGATCACGCATCATAAACTTACGGACTATGAGTTTATCAAGACACGATACGGAAGACGGATCGTGCCTACGAGGAAGTTCATCAGTGCGGATTATGTACGTGATCGGTTGTACATCCCCATCAACGCACTGCCACTGATCACAGACCAACTGGAGTCAGTTGGTGTTGAGGTGAACATCGTGGATGAACCTTTGGTGACACCAAGGAAGATCGACATCCGCATGATCAACTCTTTCACTCCTCGACCGGAACAGGTTGGAGTGATCAACTTCTTAACGAACCAGGAGATGTATCGCAAAGGGTTGGCGACAGCAACTGGTTCCGGTAAGACCGTATCATCGATCGCATCGTTGATCAAGATCGGTTATGCTGGTGTGATCATCGTCTCTGGTCTTCAGGATCAGTGGATGAGATCGATCTACCAGTTCACGAATGCGCAACCAGGACAAGTCTACATGATTCAAGGGATCGACAGTATCACGAGACTCTTGGATGGTTCTGTAAAACCAGATATCTTCGTGTGCAGCTTGGAGACGATCCGTCTCTGGGTGAACAGGAAGAACAACTACCAGGATCTCCCTACCTGGTCTTCGTTTTTGAAGTGCTTCGGGATCGGAACCAAGATCATGGATGAGGTTCACCTGAACTTCCACGCAGATACGATCATCGATCTGAACTCCAATGTGATCAACAATATCTATCTCACAGCCACCTTCTCTGCTGCTTCCAATATCACAAGGAAGATCTTCAAGATGATCTATCCTTCCAGCATGCGATATGGAGAACATCTCAGGAAGAAATACATCGATGTTTACACCTATGCATTTATGGGGAACGTGAACGAAAAACGGTGTGTCAAGGCTAGGGGGTACAACCACGCAAAATACGAGCTGGAGCTCTTGAAAAGGCCCACGTATCTGAGGGCTTTTTTCAACGAAGTGATCTTCCCTGTCGTTAACATCCATTTCATCCATAAGCGAAAATCAGGTCAGAAGATGCTGATCTATTTCGCTAGGTTGGAGATGGTGGATTATGCGTATCAGTGGTTCCGGGATAAGTATCCGGAATACAAGATCGTCAAGTATGTTCATGGAGTTCCGGATACGGTTCTGATGGACAACGAGATCATCATCTCCACTCCGAAGAAAGCCGGATGCGGTACCGACATCAAGAACCTGAAGACGGTGATCCAGACAGTGTCCTGTAAAGCGGATACGGTAGTGGATCAGTCCCGTGGACGGTTGAGAGAACTACCAGATGGAGATACTCCGGAGTATGTGGAGATCGTGGACTGGGCGATCCAAGCACAAGTTCGTCACTACAGAGAACGCAAAGATCTTCACGATGAGCGAGCTCGTAACGTTTACTTCTATCATCTTCCAGGAGGAGGATCTGAACGATGTTTACCACAGTGAAAGGTTCTCTGGTCAACTTCACGTATGCTGTGGGTAGACCGTTACCCAACATGTATGTCCCAAGAGGATATGGTGTTGAGAAAGGTCTCGTCACATGGAGGGATGGGGAGACACTCTATTGCTTCACGATGCTACGAGGGATGGATCAGACTGTAGTCCAGTTCTCGTTCCATGTACCAGACGACCAACGTCAGAGAGCATACTGGTTGGTGGATGGGAGTGACAAGAAGATCCCATCTACACACATGAGTAAGTTGATCAACCGGATCCAGTCTGTGATGACTCGTCAGAAGAGAGGCAGACAGGGGTTCGGATACTACTTGTGATCCGTAGATCAGGAGGGCTGTTCTCTCCTGATCTACGTTCTTTTTTCGCTTGCTATAGCAGGTCATGCTATGCCTAAATTGGACTTCAATACACATCAGGAGGTTATCATGATTTATGCCTTTTGCTCCGACGGATCCTTCGCTGGAGTGGATGGAGGCGCACTGATCTCCCATACCGATATCGGTAAGAGTAAGCTCGGTGTTCTGAGTGACCAGATGGTCAACTACTTCCTCAACCCAACCACTCTGGTGGATCCCAGATCGGTGAATCCATCCAACAACAAACGTCTTGTCTGTACTCCATTCGGAAGACAGGCGGACGGTCGCATGTTCCTGCAGTTTGACAACACCAGACGCGGAGATGGGAACGATTACACGCACATCCGTCCTGTCTATATGGAAGACTCGGATGCTACCGGGATCGATGCGATCAGTCAGGACGAGACTGCCAGAACGTTCCTGTTCAACATCATTGAATATTGTTTTTTGCAGCATACGTCGACATCCACACTTCCAACTGCAGAGCAGTTGGATAGTGCGATGACCAGTGAAGCTGCTTCCTTCACAGGTTATGTGGCTGGAAGCATCCAGGTGTCTGCTGGAACAACGAACTCCGATATCCGTCTGGACAACACTTCACTGGCTAGATCTCAGATGTTCGGACAGGAAGTTCCGTTCTATCAGTTCATCCAGTTCCAGTTCCAAGTATCCTCCACCGTTACGATCACCTTTAAGATCTGGCTGGGGATGGATGCGTTCCTGACAGACTATCCGCTGTCCACCCTTGTGAAAGTGGTGTGGCCTTGTGATCCTGCCAGACTGTTGGATATGGATTTTGCAAACACAGTATCTGCGATCGTAGAATCCGCCAGTTACAAAGACGGTCTCCTGGAAACAGCGATCAAAGACGAAGACCACAGTGGGTTGTCTACCTATGTCTCCCGCTATGTGAATAGCAGTCTCGCTACCTATTACAGGATGCCGTTTACCGTTCTGTACAAGGGATGTGCTCCTTCTTCCGCTGATATGAGAGACTACATTCGAGAGGAGCTCCTGGATCTTGGTCTTGCAACAGAAGAAGAGTGGAAACAAGTTCTTCCTGACCTGTTCGTGGACGGTGGGTTCTATTTGATCCCGTTCTACATCAACCGTGTTACGTTGACGGATGGCTATGTCATCGATAAGAACATCATCGGATATGATGCGATGGTGAACAAACTCATCGAGCTGTTCCCGAAGATTGACTCTACCTGGATCCGTCAACACGGATCTCTGTTGATGGCTGCTGGATCTGGTCTGTACATCTATGCGTTCCCGCTCCAGGAGAACGGAGACAGTCTGTTGAACCTGGGTACGATCCATCCGACGTACCAGAACATCGATGCGAACTCCGGGATCTACTGGGATCTGATGACCGAAGAGACACAGAACTTCAATATGGATCTGGCTCTTGCGATGAAAGTCGCTCTGGGTTTGCAGTCGAACGACAACAACCTCTTCACAGAGGAAGTGCTGGACCGGAAGAATTATCTTGCGTTCATCTCCAACTTCGTGGAGTATCACCTGCTTAAGGAGGACAGCTACTGATGGAACAGAGAGGTATCCAAATCCAAGGAGCTGGAACCGAGTCTGTGAACAAGAGTCTGTCTGTGGTGGATCCTTCCACTTCTGGGAACACCAGAGTGTGGTGTGATATCGATAATACAGTCAAGATTCAGAACATCAGTGGACGTGGATGGGTGATCTCATCTTACGATGGAACTATCGTGTACTATTCGGAGAACAACCCTTCGACTACCACAGTAGATCCCTGGGATGTTTTGTTCGTGGTTGGTACAACGGATCAGGGAACAGCTCCAGCTCCTACCCTGACCACGTACGACGATCCGAACATTCAGATCACGATCGGTGAGTCCACCACCACGATAGATCCAACAACAGGTGATCAGATCACGACACAGACTGTCACGTATTACAACGCGATCACGAACTATCGGTTCTCTCATACGAACGAAACGAGAACCAAGACTTCCTACACCACAGTGACGACAGAACGGTATGATACCGTGACTCTGACACTTGGGAAGATCTACCGGTTCTCGTTCGTGAAGGACTTCGCTGACTTGGGATACTCCAGAGATCCAGAGAGTGAGAACCACTCTGTGTACTGTGGTGTTTATCGAGTAGACAAGATCATGTCTTACAAGGATGTTTTGTCCGCTGGTATCGATGTATACAACAACTTGTATGCACCGATCAGCGTGTCGAAAGATGTCTACAATAAAGACGAACCTACGTTCCAGAACACGATGTTCTACAAGCTCGTGGATCCCAGAGACGAAGGTAAAGTGATCTATATGCCGTTGTCGTTCGTGGATGGAACTCCAGATGGTTCTATTGCACGGTACGATAAGTTGATCATGGGGATCAACCTGGGAGTGTTTTCCGATCTTCAGATGATCACCGATATGATCACACTGTTCACAGAGATGCTGGAAGTGAAATACGGCATCAAAGCTGATGGGATCCAGTTCCCGGAAGATAAGGAGCTGGTTCAACTTCAGAGGTACGATGATGTGTATCTCACGACAGAAGAGTATAATCTTCTGGATGAAGCAAGACAGTCTGTGATCGAAAACGCTTCGTCCACAGAGTTCCTCGACCGTGTGTTCGAATCTGAAATGAACACACTCCGTACGGAGAACGCCAGTCTGAAAGCAAGACTGGAAGCGTACGAACAAGCAATCACCAATATAAAGGGCTAATCACCATGCCAGACGATATCAAAATGACAGATCTCACTGGTAGTGATCCCGAGTTCAAGCGTGGAGATAGACGCTACATGGTGTTCCAGTCCACCCAGACGATCGACTTTGAAGAACCGGCATTCGCCAACACGATCAAAGTCTACCGGATCGATGATGGAACTCCTGTAGAACTGTTTGAGAACACAGACTGGGCACACCGTTCCAGTCTGCAGGATGTGAACGCGATCTCCAAAGCGAAACTTGAGGATTCTACCTTCCAAGCGAACTTGGTTCACGGGATCCTGATGACAGGATCCGTGATCGCTGGTCAGGAGTTTCAGATCAGCGTGGAGTATCAAGGGTTCTATCGAGAACTGACTTCCTATCCGGACACCAGCACTGGTCCTACTCCAACACCAGGACTGATGTTGTCGATCGTAAAGGATCTCCAATATCTGAAGTATGTGAAGGATCCTGTGACCGACGTCACAGGGGATACTTTGGCGAAGGTTCAGATCCTGGATGAAGACTATACCGGGTTGAACGAAAACAACCACATTTTCAACGAGGAACATCAGGTTAACGTTCCCAACAACGTGTACGTGATCCGTCCTGCGAATGGATCGTTCTACAAACACGACCTGGTTCTGACCTATAACGGAACCGATCTGGTGGAGAACCGCGATTACATCGTTCGTGGGGTGAACCATGGGAAGACCAGGGTCTCTTCTCATAAGAGCGGTGTTTATGAATACATCGTTCTCACGACAGCGATCGTCGGAACGGTTCAAGTGGACTATAGAGCGTTCGGTGGGATGATCACTGCGAATGACTTCTACAGTCTGAGAGACAGTCTGATCGATGTGATCCAACTCCTGGGAAGTGGACAGTTCATCACAACCGAGAACCTTCCAACTCAGCCGATCATCACAGAGATTCTCCAGAGACTGACGATCGTGGAAGAAGCGGTTCGTCACCACAAACAAGTGGCATTCACATACGAGATCACCAACTTCTTGCACAACAGTCTCTATTACAGCGATGACAACTGGGTCAATGTTGCATCTGTGGCTCACGGTCCGTGGACAGAGATGAACCCGATCAATTCGGTCAGTACTGGATATTTCAGACTGGAAGTTCCTGTGTACGACTACGGTGTTGATTTTGCACTGACATACAACATGAACTCTGGCAAGATCACGCTTTCGGATGTGTCAGTCCATGGAACCACTTACGAGGACAATGGGATGTCTCACTTCGACACTCGTATCGTTCCCAAGTTCCGTATCGTGTACGATACCAGCGATATCAACCACGGTCTTATCCTGCAGATGTCGATCAACGGTAAGACGGCTGGTGATGTTCAAGTTACCTTCTACGATAAGACCGGCAGTGCCACTGTCTGGGATGTTATCGATAGTGGTGGCGAGAAGCATCCGAACACCGAGACATCCACAACACTCCCAGATGGAACAGAGTGGGTGTCGGGTCAAGGGACTGCAGCTGTTACGAACACAGTGTCTGTGCTTGGAGAACACTACACCACATGGGTTGGTACGGTCAATGTGAAAGACATCGAAGATGCTTCCTACGAACGTGGTGAAGCCAAGACGTTTATGGACAACACCTGGGTGGTTGATGGAACGGAAGCTGGAGATTATTCGGAACGTCCGTTCATCGATAAGGAAGGCCTTACAGTCAGCCATCTGATCAACAACAACGACATCGATATCTCTCAAGTTCGAGGGATCAAGGTGAAGGTGTTCGATCGTTATAAGAACCAGGTGATCGAAGAGTCTTCGAACCAGGTTGTGGAACTGCAAGATCGGGTGGAACCGATCGTGATGTACTACATCCAGGATCTCTGTGCGATCTCCTGTTCTCTGACACAACAGAACCAGCAAGTGAGTGCGAAGAACTCTCTTCGTACGATCACGAACTTCACGTTGGTTCTGAAGAGCCAGACTGGTACGAACAGCTTGATCAACGATCGGTTCGTTCTTCAACAGGTAGACCTGTTGGTCTAAGGGAGGTTGTATATGCGTATCGCAGTATATGTCAACGATATGGATGTTGTTGTTCGTGCGGAACTCTTCAATGAATCTGTAGGATCAGCGGTTCCAGCGACAGAAGGACTTCGTCTTCGTGTGGTGTCTGAAAGTGTGATCACAGATCGCAACGGTCATCGTGTGGATCTGAAGACGTTCTTCAGTAACCCGTCGTCTTTCATATGCGGAGACGATGGTCTTGTGAAACAAATTCCATCCAGAGCGGATACTTCTGTGATCCCGAATCTGGATATGTCGGTACCGTTCGCGTTCCACAGAGCGAACACGATCAACAACCATAGCGTTCTTTGATAACAACTACACTAGGGAAGGACAACCTCCCCTAGTGTAGTTCATCTATTTTCAAGTACATATAACGAAATGTAAGTACCTGTAAGGTGAGTATCAGTCGCATCAACAAGATCCGTGTGCGAGCAGTCTACATTGCGCTTGGACGGTCACTCGAACGGACTGAACAGTTCCTTGTTCAGGAGGTTGGGATGCCGCAACGTAATTGGGATGATATTCCAAAACGTTGATAACCAGTGTGAAGTAACGGATACAACATCCTTGCAGACACTTACACATCATAGAGGGTTCTCATTAAAAACAAAAAGGAGGTAGAAATGAAAACCATCTTCAGAAAGTTTATTGGTTGTGCAACGGGAGACATGAACAACATCTTCATGTCGTCTGTCACGTCTTATGACGGATTCGAAAAGAGTATTCGGACGTATTTAGCGGATAAGTTCGAGTCGTCGCCCGAGTGCGACAAACCGAAGATTCACAAGATTACGATCACTTACGATCCGGGCGAATGCGACCTCGCTTACCCGTATGTGGTAAGCTATGTGTCGGATGAGGATGATCCCGAACCGAAGATTCTTGGGTCCATCGAGTATCCTTTCTATGAGGAACTCGAAGATATCTTCCATTTCCCGGATAGGGATGTCTTCTATCACTATATTTCCCTGAAGGAATATGCAGACGCTCTCTCGAAGACGGCGTCGGGAGCTATGGTCGTGGCGCTCTTGAAGATGCCCTACAAGGACGTTCCTACTCCGTTCAAAACGGAGTACATCAAGAAGTCCTTTGAGCACCTTAGCGACGATGACATCGCCGAGATCTACGAGGTGGATCGCAAGTATAGAGACAAATAACCAACATGTGGGTGATGATCATCATCACCCACTTTTCTTTTTGTGTTGAGTGAACAGATGTGTTTGTCTCCAGGGACATCTTATGCCAGTTCAAACACTTAATACAGGAGACTTATTATGATCGACCTTCACTTGAACGACATCTTGGATCGTTCACCGAACACCGATGTTGTGCTTCGTGGATCCAGCAAAGGTCTGGAAGCGTGTACAACCGAACACATGCCTGATGAGCTGTTCATCGGTACCGAATCCCTCTATCTCTCGGAAGAGGGTATCATTGCGAACATCGTCGAATGGTTCCGCAAGAAACGTGCGGAACGGGAAGCTCGTCGCAAAGCCAAGCAGAAAGCTGACTGGCAGTCCAGCATCAACCAGGTGTTCAGCAGCTACTATGATTGGCTGAACAGCATCGATCCTGATCGTATGAAAACCAAGGAGATCGATGCGTACAAGTACGAAGATATCCTCGCTCTTGTGAACGCGATCATGAAAGTTACGCAGGGGTTCAAATCGATCGATCCTCTGAAGTACACTTCCATGGTGGACCTGATCAGTAAGATCCGGTCGATCCTTTCCGGACAGAAGAACTTCTACCTGGATAAGAACGATGACCTGAACTTCGAGCCCAAGGTCTCTTATCCGGTTGTGAAGTTCAACACTTCCAAGTGGAGTCAGGAAGCAGCTGTGAAGAAACTCCAGGATCTCGTGATCCAGATGGACAACCTCGACTGGGAACTCAACGACATGGGTGATCGTATCGTGAACGAGTACAACACGAAGATGAGAACCGACAACAGCAGCAAGACGAGAGACATCCGTAAGTGTGCTGTCTGCTGGCTGAGCTTCACCGAGCTGGTGTCCAACCAGGAGATCTCCACGATCAAGGCGATCTGCAGTACGCTGAACAACATGTGATATATCCATCTAACTGAGGTAGAGCGCATCCTCTACCTCAGTTAGATTTCTTAATGTTCCAGGCATGCTATGCAGAAACATAGACAGATTAGAAGGGAGGTTGTCCCGATGAGTGAACAGCTCAACTTTAAACAGGTACCGTTCGATACGATGTATTACAACAACCTGACCAAACAAGGTGGTCAGGTGTTGATCGAGTGTGATCCGAATCGTACGGTACTGAAGATCATAGAGTCCTGCATCACGAAGAACAACACGGTTCTTTCCAATGCAGAGTTGGCTCAGTGGATCTTGCGTTACTATATCGCCAGAACGAAGAACCACGTGGGTATGGTTCAGGTGTGTGCCTCTTATCTGAAAGAGTTCTTCTCGTTCGGAGGATACTTCGAACGGTTTATGGCGAAGGTACAACAACACGATTACGATAAGTTCAGTGGGAACGAACACGTTGCTTCTTACGCCATGAACGCACCGTTGTATAAATATCCTAATCTCTACGATATCTCTCCGGAAGCGAAGCGCATCTATGAAGAGATCGAATGGCCGAAGCATCATCAACTACACGATCACCATCCAGAGCACTACATGCGTTGTGTGGATGAGGAGAACAATGCGTGGATGATCACTGATGATGAGATGGAAGAGTTCTTCAAGGACAAAGGAGGACATCCTGCTGCTCTCATGGCGTTAGGAGAGATGGTTGCTGACTGGATGGCAGTTGGTATTGAGATGGGTAACACCGCGAAGTCTTGGTGGTTGCAGAACAAGGACACACACTGGTCGTATGGACCGAAATATACTCAGGCATTGGAAGCTTGTTTGGCGTTCGCACCGGAACAGCTCTTCATCGATCAGATCGAACCGATCCCAGAACCACTGGAACAGAGAACAACTCAAGTGTCTACTGAGTCTTATGCGATGGAAGGATGGTTCGATCTTGTGAAGGAAGAAGGGATGCACTACACGATCCGTAACTTCCCAGTGATCCAGTTCTTCAACAGACTCCGTAAGGAGTATAAGACTTCGAAGTTGGAACATCTGTTCGATGTAATCGGTATCCGGTTGTTCTCTGCGAACAAGAGAACGATCGTGATCCACAAGTTCTTCGTACCGGAACTGTTGTATCTTCTGGACAAGTACAACTTTCCGAACAGTTTGATCGCAACGATTCGCAGCAACACCTGGGTTGGTGCAGTTCGTCCCATTACAGGTTCTGTTGATCTGAACTATATCACCCAGACGATGCAAGTCTCTCTGTACGACCATCAGACAGAGTTCTTGAAGAACTATCTTCCGAACAAGATCAAGAACCACCTGAGAGGATATCTTCTCTCTTTTGAACAAGGTCTTGGGAAGACGATCACTTCGATCTGTCTGATGGAAGGTCTGAAGAAAGAACGCATCGTGATCATCTGTCCGAAGAACACTATGATGGAGACTTGGAATGCACATCTGATCAAGTTCTTCAAGAACAACCAGAAGGTGTGGGTTGCAGGATACACGAAAGGTCCTCTGTATGCAGCTGTTAGATGGATCATCGTGAACTACGAACGGATCGATGAGGTGAAAGAGTTCCTGATCAAGAACCCGATGAACAACCTTGGGATCATCGTTGATGAGTCTCACAACTTCCTGAGAACCTCTTCTCAGAGGACACAACAGTTGATCGATCTAGCGAACAACAATCGAAACGCTGATATCTTGATGATGAGTGGCACACCAATAAAGTTGTGCGGCGTGGAGATGATTCCTCTTCTGAGAGTTCTCGACCCTTATTGTGACGATGAAGCGGTTGCGATCTTCAAGAGAACGTTTGGGTTCAACACCTCTATCGCCAACGATGTCCTGAGTGCACGACTGAGTCGGATGATGACTCGTGTTCGTAAAAACATCCTGAACCTTCCTGAGAAGAAGGAGTCTGTTGTCAATGTGAGGATGTCCACAGGATGGAAGTATACTGCTTCTCAAGTGGAGAAACAAATCGTTGAGTTCGTTCGTGAGAGACAGGATTACTACAACCAGCATCTTCAGCAGTACATAGAGGCGTTCGAAGAAGCGATTACATGGTTGAAGAGAGATCCTGTCGTTGGAAGACAACCGGATTTCCAGAGATATCTCAACATCATCGATTGGCTGAGAGAGTCACATATCTCGGATGCTCGTGGTAATGCAGATATCGTTTGGGCGAACCAGTATGAGAAAGATGTGCTTATTCCAGCACTACCGGAAGATCTTCGTAAGAAGTTCATCTGGTCGAAATCAGTTGTGAAGTACCTTCCTCTGAAGATCAAGGGAGAAGTGATCGGGACACTGTTGACCAGACTTCGTATGCAGATGACCACAGAGATGCTGCAAGCAGCAGACATTAAACAGTATGTGGATAATGCTGTGAAGAAGACGGTTATCTTCACCTCTTATGTGGATACGATAGAGGTAGCGTACAACTACTTCAAGTCTCAGGGATACAACGTAGCAGCTGTGTATGGGAAGACTGCATCAGAACTTACCGATACCATACAACGGTTCCAGGAAGATCAGTCGGTTAACCCTCTGATCGCTTCTCTCAAGATGCTCAGTACAGGTGCTACCTTGACAGCTGCTAATACAGTGATCTTCCTGAACAAACCCTGGAGATCCATCGAGTATCAGCAGGCGTCTGACCGTGTGCACCGTATCGGTCAGGATACAGAGTGTGAGATCATCAGTCTGGTACTGGATACTGGGAAAGAAGCGAACCTCTCCACTCGGATGGAAGACATCATGCAGTGGTCGAGTGATCAGTTCGATCAGATCGTAGATCAGAAAGAACGTGAGCTGATGCGTAAGTTCTTCAAGAGTTTTGCATCCTTGGAGATCCCTGAAGATTGTGTTGTCTCAGCTGAAAAGCTAACTTCTGATCAGATGAAAACATGGGGTGATGAGCTCTACCATGGATCTCCAAACGAGCTGACAGAATTGAAAGGGCACGAACGAGCTTCTCAGTATAAGAACTCGGTATTCCTTTCTCCTCTGAAAGGTATCGCGTCCATCTTCGTCATAGACAAACGAGATCTATATGGAGAGGAGAATCACGGTTACCGTTCCATCCACTGGAGTTATGATGTTTGGAAGAAGGACATCTCTAAATTAAACACCATACCAGATCATATCGTTGTGTATCACAATGCCAAGTCATTCAATGAAACACACGGTGAATCAACGGGGTATCTCTACACGGTTAAATTGACTGATGAGATACGCGCTAAACTGAAGACCTTTGGCAACGAAGATACAACACGTGAGTGTCGGTATGTTGGAGATGAACCACTACATTACACTTCGAAACAGAAGATCACTGTAACGTGGGAAACGAAGTTTGATCCGAAAATGGTAAAACAGTTCGGACCGGCTGTCGAATCATTTAGTACTTCTTTAGAGAAATACGAACCTCCTTACAACGAAGAACAGATGCGAGAGCATGGTTATTCGGAAGAGATCATTGAGCGACTTAAAAATGATCCTGTCCATAGTTGGAGAATGGAAACTGGTATTGAGTTGATACACAGAGAACCAACTCGTACTGAGTTGAAACGCATATGGAAGAATTGGCAACAGATGACTCCAGATCAGAAACGAATTTCTGATCGTAAATGTAGAGAGTTGTTTGGATGCGATAACAAGACTCTATACGAGTATCTGCTTCCTCAATATAAAGTAGAATCACCTGATAAAGGGGTAGTGAAATATCCTCCAAAATCAGATGGATCGTCTTCAGAAGCGATCTCAGCAGATACTAAGAACGAAGACCGTGGTCCTATTTCAGAATCCGATAAGAAGAAGATAGGTAAGTATATCTACCACGGTACACACAGAGATCTTGACATCAAGAATCTAGGTATCCATGTGTGCAAAAATAGAGCCAACACGGACATTAAGGCCCCGGTTGTATACATGAATCGTACTCTTGGTGTAGCATCTTTGCACGTGGTTCCGTTCATGATCGGTCATGGTTCAAAGCTTAAGAACTATGAAGAACACTTTGTAAATCTAGAAGAAGCGATCCGTAGTGAATCTCCTGTGAAACATGTGGAGATCGTTCACAACGATCCTGATCTGGAAGAGTGTTCTGGAGAGCAGACCGGTTATATCTACTGGGTGGAAGCCAAAGAGTTCTTGGATGATCTGTATTATGCGACTCCAGAGAAACCCAACGACTGGAACTTCGTATCTTACAGACAACTTCCGATCGCTAAGAAAACAGAAGTGAAAGTTACTTGGCATAAGAAGTATGATCCAGACTTCGCTAAGAAGGTGAAAGGTGGATTTATGGCAGTTGAAAGTTTATCTGTTGAAGCACAACAGTCATCTACACCATCTAAGATCGCTCAGAAAAAGAAGAAGATCCTGGATTACATCTGTAAGCTCTGTGACACGATGGAACCGTCAGGACTGAACTCCAAACGGTATCGTCAAATCATAGGACAGATGAACGACAAAGAGTTCGATCAGTTCATGAACTACATGAAGGAAGGCAAGTGGCAACTCCACATCGTCGCTCCCAACATGATCGTGAACCTTCAGAACGAAGATCTACTGAAAGCCTGTGATTTGATCGGGTTGGATCTGTTCCAGAGAGTCTGGATGTACGATAAAGCCACAGGACGTAAGTTCCTGACCGACAACAAATACATGTTCGTAAAACTACCGATCCGAAGACAACAGCAGTTCTTGGATGAGAAGATCTCGGTTCCAGACAACGATCGTACGATCGATGGTCTGACCGGACAGGTGACTGGAGACAGTCGTTCCTGTTCGATCACCAACCCGGAGATCCAGATCCTGGCTGCTAGAGGACTCAACAACACACTGCAGGAACTGGTGAACATCCGTGGTGGTAATATCCATGGATATAGCGAGTTCCGAAGGATGTTGGAAGAGAACGGAGAAGGCGACCTTGATATGCTGGATACCGGTAGTCGTACCAGAGCATCTGTTGTAGGAGGTAAACTCCTTCAGTCGATGATGCTCGACACTAACCTCTGAGGAGATGGGACTATGTTGACCGATCTATCTAGTGTATCATCTCTTATACCAACAGGGAGTCTTACCGACATCAGCGGGTTGTTCAACATTCAACCGTTCAACCCGATGGATCTGGTAACACAGAACTCCAACAACATCATGTCGCAGCTTCAAGCTGCGTCATCGATCCGTAAACAACTGGACAACGTCAGAAACTCTGTTGCTCTCGATGTTGCGAACGCAGACCTGGCTGCGATGAAATCCTATGCGACTGACCTTCAGTCGCACGGACAGGATATGTTCGTTACAGGGTTCACAGCACCTTCGTTAACTACGATCGCACCGGATACCGTAACGAACCCGTTATCATCGGATCTCTTAGGAGGTCTGACTGGTGAGTTGACCGCAACCTCTCTGACAGAAGGGTTGATGAACGAAGGCACTGATCTGCTCAGTGGGGACTTAGCAGCTACAGCTGAGAACGTTCTCGATAGCGGTCTTGGAGACCTTGCGGTATCCGGGGCAGGGATGTATGTCTCTGCAATAACAGGAGGAGCAGTTCCTCCCACTATCGCTTCTGCTGTTGTAGGAACAGCAGCCGATGCTGGTCTCGGGATCATCCAGGGCGAATCACCTAGCTTATCTTCTCTTGGAGGAGACCTAGCCAGTAACGCACTAGGAGGAGTTCTCGGATCTGGTTCTATCGCAGGAGCCCTGACCGGTAGTTCCAGCCTCACGTCTACATTGGCGTCTAGCATCAACGGTATGTCGTTGGGTTCGAACTCGATGACATCCATCCTGGGTGAAACTACTTCCAGTAGTATCTTCGGTGATATTACAGGTGGTACTTTCGAAGGGATCACAGATAAGATCACTTCCAGCGTAGGGGAAGCTGTGGTTGGTGCTGCGTCAGGCAACAGTTCGTTTAGTTTCGACACGATCACAGATGCTGCAAGCAGCTTCACGAAGAGTTTTGCAGGTGATGTGATCGAGAGTGTTGGAGGGATCAACCTTTCTGATACTGGTTCTCTTGTAGACAGTATCGTCACGAAGGGTCTGGATGTTGCGAAAGAATCTGGAGATGTCTTCACCTTTAGCAACCTGTTAGACAACTTCTCCAAGGACAAAGGCATCTTCTCCTCCGATGTGATCGATCTGGTGGAGAACGTGATCGACAACCCGTATAACCTCAGGAACTATACGGAGTTGATTGGGGATGTTGGAGTTGATTTGGGATCCGTGATCTCTACAGGAGCTTCCTATGGGAGTGATGCGATCCGTAAGGCTGCTGAAGTGATCGGATTCGATCCTGGAGTGGTCGATCGTGCATCTGGTCTGCTGGATAGTGCACTAGACTCCAAACTCTTCAATAAACTCACCAGTGTTGGTGACCGTATCGCAAGAGAAGTGCTGGACGATGAAACCTATCGTCAGTTGGATGCATTACAAGATCTCGGTGATATCGTAAGTTCTTCCAGTGGTAAATCTGGTTCGTATAACCGTGCGAACCGTAACAACCGTAAGGTAGTTCGTGCGATGGAACGGATCTTCAACAACGGAAGGAGTTTCGGAGATAAGCGTGGAACATCCTTCCGATTCGACACAGACATCACACGTGCGATCGATCAAGCACGTTGGGTATTACGATGATACAACGACTACTGCATGTAGATATCTACATGCAGTAGTCTATATATTTCTAGTGGTGCAGACGATGTGATACATCGTTCTTCTTTTTGGTTGGTTATTCGCTGAACCGACTTTCACGTATATATTACTTACAGAAAGATGTGTTCAACCAATTCAACCATACAAAGGAAAGTACGATGTTTGATGACAAACCCTACAAAGTCGAAATAGCGGATGCTCTCGGTTCGCTCACTTCGACACGAGTCCACTATTACACAGAGATCTCATATAACAATATGAGCACGCACAATCTCTGTGTGATCGATTACAGTGGAAAACGAACGGATCTTCCTCCAGAGTGTTCTGGATCGTATCTGTTCGGACGCTCTCAGGTGACGATCACCATCCGGTCGATCGTCGGTAAGTCGATCAAGGAAGATGGTGGTCCTGTCCTGATGAAAGGCACGATCATCACGATCCCGATCAATGTACTTGTAGATGAGTTCCAGCTGTATATCCAAGAGCTGAATGTCGTGATCTGTCTGCGCGAGAGAGCAGAGATGATCTCGCATCCGTATTCCAGTATCAACTATTCCAATGTTCTGCGTGATGCGGAACAGGCGATCCTGGAGACCAGAGAAGGTCGCCCGACTGTCCAGTTTATCGTAAACGATCCGTTCCGACGATTACAGACAGATGTGTTGTATGGAATCTTGTATAAAGAGATCTTCGAGATCCCAGTAACGCATCAGTTGGATATCAGTAACATCTGTGCGTTATATGCTACACTATCGTTGGATGGTGAAGTATCGGTGTATCAAGAGTCTTTGGAACCCATGCTGGATCCAAAAGATCCCGTTGATGTGATCGAGATGCATAATGATCTGAATCTAGCGGTAGCGACATCGAAACGAGAAGCACAACGATTCAAGCGAGAGTATCGTAAGATCACAGAACAGGATCTGAAGAACCGTGAGAAACAGATCACCGCTGAGATCGATGAACGGAACCGCGTTACGATCGAGAGCTTAAAAGTAGAACGAGATAAGTTGAAGAACGCTTTAGATACCGTAACATCAGAACGAGATCGATACCGAGAGCAGTATAATACGATCCTGTCCGATCGTAAGACCCAAGCAGATCTCGGTGATATCAGAGCTCGAGAACAGGAGACTGAGAACAAATCAAGGATATCAGATAACAATGTAAAAGTATCAGATAACAAGGTAGCAGAATCTCAAATCAAATTGTGGCATCTGGTGGTAGCAGCAGCTGTTCCTGTGATCATCACAGGTGTGATCAAGCTGATGGAAGCCTATGTCAAGATGAAAGTGGGGGCTGCTACGAAGTAACACAACACCCATCACAACATAGGAGTGCATCGTGGATGAACATTTCAATCCAGTACTAAGGAACACGTTGCTGGGGGCTAGCGATCTGCTTCCAGATTTCAACGATGAATTCCTGCTTCACTTCCGGGAGAACAGTATCAAGAAGATACCGGACTATCTCGATGTGATGTTCCAAGAATCAACCAAACTATTCAAAGGAAGGTTGCGTTATGTAGGATATGAACGGTTGTCTCCAGACGAACGTATCAACTATATCCGAAACAACACGATCCTCAAAAAGAAGATCCCGATCCAGAAGAGTTCATTCGAACAGTTGAGGTTCCTCTTCGAGTTCGAGGGTGTGCGATATCCGTTGCACATCAGTATCCCTTATCTGGACCATGGAGCTGTGATCCTATCCGACACGCAATATTTCCCCATGTTCGCGATCGTAGAACGCGGAGGTCTGCATCGTATCCAAGATGGACTGATCGTCAAAGTCATGCGTGCACCATTGACTTTCAGAAGATCAGAACAATTCACCTTCACAACGACTACCGGTAAAGTCTACCGTGAGATCGTCCCCACTGTGAAGATCCATCAGGGTAAGAGAGGACGGGGGAAGAAGGCTGGTGTTACCCCAATCATACTGTATCATCTGGTTGAGTTGTCGTTCGACCAGACGATGGCGTATTATGGGTTTCAGCCTGGAGAGATCTCCTTGACATCGAAGGTGGAACCTTCGAATGTATATTCCTACATTGAAATCAAGGAAGAGATCTACCTTAAGGTTCACAACACATGTTTCGAGGATCTCTTTAAACGAAGAGTGATCGCTTCGTATCTGATGTGTCTCACTGAGTATACGAGATTCGGATTACGAGACTTGATAGCGACCCACCCGGTCTATTACAAGACCGTGCTAGGCAAGTATACGTATCCGAGTACGACGAATGCTCAGTTGCTCTACGACAATGCAGAGAAACATCTGGAAACGACAGCGACGTTGTTGGATCCGCCAGCACAATATCAGCTGGCTACGATCAACATCCATGTTCATGACGTGTATGATCTGTTACGAGAGGTGTTCTACAACATCGATCGGTGGATCGTCAGTTATGAACCGACGAACCTGTTCTCCAAGAAGATCGGTTCGTTGAGTCAGTTGATGGCACCACTCGTGTCGTCAATCAATACAAAACTCTTCGGAGTGATCAATGCCAAGAACGAAGGACTAACACCAGACACTGTAAAACGGTTCGTGACGACAGCATCCCAGGGGGAGAACTGGATGATGGCGAACGCAGTGTTTCGTGCGAATCCGACGATCTGTAACGACAACAGCCTGCTTACTGTGTTAACGAAGAGATTCCGATCTCTTGAGAACACAGAGACGAAATCCACAACGGGTGGAAGGAACATACCTGTCGCACTCCTCAAGGCACATCCGTCCCAACTGGTTGTGGAGAGTATACTCGCATTGCCACCGTCGTCTCGATATCGGGGACCTATAACGGGTGACTGTTATAGAAAAGAAAGTGAATTGCTGGAAGTTCCTAAAGCAGCTTAGCTACAACGTGACCTGTAAAGGGTGAGCGTGATATGCCGCGAAAGCAGAAAGAATAAGCTGATGGGTCATGACGATAGTAAGTCTAAAACCTGGTACAATGGATAATCAAGCAGCGAAGCCCTCGGATAGACAGACCGCCTACCGAGTAGGAACGTTCATCGAGTATGTGCTCCCACTTGAGGAATCAAGTGGATGATGTACTCAGTCCTTTAATGAAAGTTAAAGGGTGTTGATTCAACATTTGAATTAACAAGCCGATTGTGAGTGGAGAGATCAACCCGATGGTTCAGGTTGATATGGAAACTGGATTTTTCATCATACCTGTTGGGTATGAACAGATCGCACACGTATTTGACTAGTCAACAACAATAGTAGGATCAGTCGTCCAACTGGTCCTAACCGTAACCTATGCATAGGAGAAACAACATGCCTATTTACAGCTACACTCCGTCGAGTGAGTTCAACGGACGGGTGAACGCACTGTTCAACACGATGTTGCAACAGTTCGTCACAAGTGGACAGATCCTGCCTCATGTCCAGACTGCGTTGATCAACATGTTCAACCAGGATTTCCCAACGATCATTAATGCGATCTTGGGTAAGCTTCCGTCAGGAACTGTTCCGTCAGATCAGCAGCTTCAGCCGTTGATCACCTCCATCATCCACCAGATGTTGCAGAGGTACAACCAGGCTCAGCAGAGAGCGATGTATACCCCTCAGTATCAGTATGGGAACGGTGTGGTTGTCCAGCCACAAGCGTATAACCCGATGCTTGCTGCAGGTGGGATGCCAACGGCATCTCTCTTCACCGGTAACGTGACTCCGCCGGCTGCACCGCAAGGTGCGTTCTATACGAACCCTGGGATCGTAACACCCCCAGCACAGCAGCAACCTGCAGTGAACTCTGGTATCGTTACACCCCCTGCCAAGGCTCCTGCCCAGACCCAGGCATCTCACGAGGAACAGCGGCAAGCTCTCAAGGAATTCAGGGATCTGGCGACCAACTCTTCAGCTGGGGATTACAGCTATCGTCCTCCGGTTGTCACTCGTGAACACGGTAATCACATCGTTGTTACCATGGAACTTGGTTGGGGTGATGCAGAGATCACTTCATATCAGGATCCTGAGACCAACGAACAGATTGACTGTGTGAAAGTCGATACCGATCGTGGGTTCGTAACTCCGCTGGATGCAGCTTTTGCAGCGGTGAACGCGATGCGTGGTTCCCTCTCTGTGGAGAAGTATGTGTCCGTGGAGTATAACCAGCTCCAGGCGTACGATGTTCCTCGGTCTGTCTCGGATCAGGTTCTCACGAAGCTGAAACAGATGGCGAAGAACGCTCCGCACAATTCCAAGTATGCGTATCTCCAGCAGATGGAGGATATCCTTGGATCCATCAACAAAGCTCCGAGTGATAAGCTCGAGTATATCTTCGTTCTGGAGTTCAACCGTGCAGCGATGCATGGAGCGCTGTTCTCCAGTGATATGGATCCGTCCCAGGGTTCGTTCAAGATCAACAGTCTGAAAGAACTGAGGGACTATCTCGAACTGGATCGTACTGTGGATACGAATGTGGAGAAACTTCGTTCCCAGGTTGGGTTCCGTGATCGGTTGAACACCGTTGCCAGGAACACGATCCTGAGAGCAGCACAAGAGATCACGTTGAGTGATCCGAACACTCCGGAAGGTCTTGCAGACTATATCGAGATCTATGGAGACTATCGTGTGGAAGGACATCCGATTAAAGAGATCATCAAGTTCCGTGAGATCGCACTCCGTACGGATAGCGAAGGTGAGAAGACTCCGCAAGCGCTCGAAGCGATGAACATCTACACCAAGATGATCGAAACGTTGCTGAAGTATTCCGTAGTCCGTATGGGTCGTCAGAACGCAGTGTATACTACGTTGCCTCTGAACGGTATGCTTATGCCAGGGTTCCTGGTTAAGTGTGAACCTCAGGATCTCGGTGGACCTGGTGAACCGACCTCCCATTGTGAGTACTTCCTCACACAGCTGGGTAACGGTACCCAGAGACCGTTCACGATGTTCTTCCAGCCGTCTTCGAATATATTGATCTCCTGTGTCGGAGTCAGTACGTCGGATGGATGGATCCGGTTCATGCCAACACGCATGTTGCCGTAACATCTATGGTGGATAGAAGGAGAGTGTGCGCACACTCTCCTTCTATCTTTTTACACAAGACGATCTACACTGGAGTGTGATAACAACTTATAGGAACATACCTCAAACGAAAGGAGAGTGATAATGAACACGTTCTTACTGGAGCTGTTAGTCCAACGTGGAGTGAAAACAGTCAAGATCAAAGGAAGAGATACAGAGGACTACGGACATATTGTCCCTGTGGAATTCCCTGAGATCGATGTCACATCAGAAGCTGGAAGACAACAAGTGGCTCTGAACTGTGATTCTATCGACGAAATAACTGAGATCTACATCAACAACGATCCAACTTGCTATACTGAAGATACGATATGTTCTCTGATCCGGTAATGTACTAGGGGTGGGTTGAACAACAACCCACCCCTGGTTTCTTTTTTGTAGTCCAAAACATTTCGAATATATATATATAACTTTTATGAATAAGGATAGCAAGTAGCAACTAAGTATGGGTCTGGGTTGATCCTAACTACTTGATGTCCGTGGACTATTTCAAACCGATAGTCCCCTGGTTATATTCATCCAGGCTCCAAACAACAAGGAGGTTTAAAATGAATGACTATCTCGTGACTCTGGACAACGATAATGCGGTAAAGAGAGCCGAGTATCTCGGCATGAACCACAGATACTATCTTGATAACGGAACCATTCAGTGGTTCCGAGATGAGGACGATTATAACCTCTTTAAGACCCTGTCTCTCAATGAAAAGTTCTTCGACAGAGGATGTCGCAGGGTGTCCGATTTTATCGGACAGGTTGTCCTTCGCGGGCTTACACACATTTCGCTCTTCTATTATGAAGAGCAATGGTGGGGCCAGAGGAAGCCTATCGGCCCGTGGTTGTTGAGAGAAATGTCGATATTCCCAAGGACACCGGTCCGCATATATAGGTCCGCCACATGTCCCTGGTGGGACTCTGTAACGATATACTTCGATCTTTGTGAAGATAACGGTCTTATATATCCCACAAAGATGGAGAACCCGATGGCAGATCTAATCCACCATAGGGTTTAAACATAACCAGAGGGTGCGATGCGTTGCATCGCACCCTCTAGGTCTGGTTTATTTTTTGGTCTTAGATCTCAAGACAGCAGCTGGACTCGAAGGAGATGTAAGGTCTCATCGAAGAACCAGCATCGCTCAGATCAGTGCCGAGTGTGCAGCGTTTCTTGCAGAGCTGAACATAAGCAGCTTCTGTGTAAGTACCGCTACCATCCACAGGCTGTTCGTCTGCATCCACTCCAACTTCACATCCAGTGTAGAACCCGAACTCACTGATACGTGCATACATCAAGTTCGCACCATAGATGACGTTAACCGCTTCCATCACCTCCGCTCCGGTGACTTCACAGACTCCAGTAGCACGGACGATCACACGGTTCTGGTTGGTATCGATCGATCCACCGGTTTCGAAGGTCGGAGGTTCCGGGTTAAGATTGGGCGGATCCAGAGCATACGGGGTTTCCACATCATCGGTGTCTTTCTGGACCAGTTCGATGTGAGAAGGATCCCAGGTGATCAGCTTGAGGTAGTAGCAGATGTACTCCACTCCATTGATCGTGGTACGAACACGCATCCGGTAGTTCTGACGTTCCGACTGGGTCAGATCGTTGGTTGCAGGAACACACCGGAACGGGATCGGAGTATAGAGATCCATATCCGTGGCTTTCGGGGAGAACGGAAGAGCACCTTGGTTCCCATCTGTGTTCTGATAACCACGGACACCGATCCCGAAATACCTCAGCATCGGAACAGTGGAAGGACGACGCTCTGCCAAGATGTTGTACTTGGTGTTCAGTGTGGTGCGAAGGTCCTCAACGAAGTCCAAGTCAGCGAAGGCTTGGAACTGGTTCATGGCTCCGATGATCGTGGTCACAGAGCCTGCAGACTTAAATACAGTATCTGCCATGTTGTTTACACTCCTACGTAGTTATGGTTGATCTTTTCAAAGGTTGTTGTCGTTCCATCGGTGTGCAACGTGTAATCGGGGATCTCATCGTTCTTGTGAGAAGTCTCTTCGATCACTTCAACCACGTTGTCACCTTGATAAACAGGTGTTACACTTCCAGTTGGTGTCCATGCGTCGATCCCTAAGGTGAGGCGGACCACTTGTACACCATCGTTCTGGTTGTGTTGTGGATAGGGGGTATATGTCTTGATCCTGGTTCCATCCTCCAGATCCTCTTGATAACAGGACATGTAGTTCGTCTGTTCTTCTCGAGTGAGGTCTTTCAGATCGAAGTACTCTGGATCGTTCCCCAAGTTCACTTGGATCGTATCTGTGATGCTGTTGTCTCTGCGTCTCCACCTTGGTTGTTCTTTTCCAGAGACATCCAGATCTTTGCAACACAGTACGAAGTAGGTCTTTAGGATATGCACCAGTTTGATACTGGTGAAATCACAGAGATCCCAGATCACACGGTAGATATACTCGTAAGGTCCTTTTACCTCCATCGGGAAGAGGAGCTCTGTGGGTACTTGGAACACATGACGGATCATCCACTTCATGCAGTATTCCAACCACATGTATTCGTATCTTGCAACCTGTATATTACGTTGTACATCGAACGTACTGTGCCAGAACGTATGGGATACGTTCGTCATCCCTTCGATATGGTCGAAGAACGTGACGTTGTACGAACACATCTCGATGAAGAACTCCTTGATCCTACGATATTTCTCCGTAAGAGCAGTTTCACTCTCCAGGAGAAGAGGAGTGTCGACAGGATAGAACTGCTCCATCAATGCATCGAAGAACCGAGAGTAAGCCAGCGCACTATCGGTGGAACTGTTATACTGGTCGATCACTTCCTGCAACCCATCCACACGATGGAAGAACGTATCGTAGTCTTCTCCTTTTAAGAGATCGAGTTGGATCCATCCTTTTACACAACGAAGCTGATAGACTTTCAACAGGATCTCCATATGGATCGAGGAAGCGGATCGATGAACTTCGATGTAGTTGTGAAGGAAGTTAAGAGCTTGATCGTGGATCTTCTCTCCCATATCCTCAGGTGAGATAAATGCCAGAGGATAAGCGACCATGTCGGTGAACCCATAGTCCGTCAGATAAGCTTGGGTGTATCTCTTATGACCTTGATAATAGAAGATCTCAGGAACTTCTGGGAATTCTTTCTTATAAGGCCACATCATTTCTGCTGCTGTAGGAGGAGTGGTTAGTGTGATACCAACTTCTTTACAAGCACAGTACAGTAGAAGTGCTACGGTCTGGTAAGCATCCAACGCCAACGGAATCTTTGTATCCGGTGGGGTCACTGCAATGTTGAAATCCAAGTCCTTGGTAGATGCTCGATACAAGATCGATTCCTGTACGAACTTCGCATACACTTGGTTGTACAGAGTGGAAGTGATGTTCCTGTCGATCTCATGGGCTTTGGTATCGAGGAACGTGTGGGGAGTAACTGCGAACTTATAATCTTGCTTAGAAGTTGATGCCTCGAACAGATGTTCGTCCTGATACTCCAGATGAGACTGTTGTTCTTTGTCGTAGGTAAGAGAAGTTGTTTCTAGAGTACCCTGGTTTACTTCCTCTACCTTCGTATACCCATCTCCCATCTTGTATTGATTCAGGATCCTCTGAACCACATCGATGGCTTTGCCATAGTCTTTGTGTTTTCTGTTATCCACAAGACACTCAGCTTGTTCGATGATGTTGACATCACCTGCTTCGTTGGACAGGATCTGTGGGTATGGTTTACACGTGTTGGCGAAGGATTGATTGATCGTAGTACCGGAGAGTACCACAGACTTCTGGGTATTACCAGAACGTGTGCGAGACAAAGATCCTGTCAGATTGGAAGAGGTATCTCTTGTTACATTCTGAACGAATGATTTGCTGTAGAGGGATACACTCAAGGGTTTTAGGAGAGATCCGATCAAGATACTGAAGTTCTTGGAAGTACCTTTGTTCTTCAGCAGATAGTTGATGTTCCGGTATAAGAAGAGAGCTTGGTTGAGTGTCAGTACGTCTCGATAGTCACCGAGACCTTTGCTGTTGAGATAGTTCCAGATGTGGAACTCATGTGCTTTTGAAGTACGGATGTTCAGGATTCTCTGACCGAAGATGGTCAGATACAGCAGATGCCACACCATCGCTTGGTGGACGATCGGGAACATATCTTCGTAGTCGAACTCTTTGACATCCCAACGAACACGGATCATCTCCAATGTTGCTTTAATGGCAGTGTAGATCGAGGTCCGTTCGTTCTCTTGGAACATATCTTCGTCGTAACCGAAGATCGTGTAGTTATCTGCCTCTTCGATCGTCACATTACGCTGGAGTCTTGGACTCCAGACCTCCTCTTGGATCGGGTACACGATCGATTTGATCAGGTCACTGTAACGAGGATAAGTCTCGCAGAGTTTTGTGTAATAGGTATTGGGTATCCTATACATCGACGCTGTCTTGGGGTGCTCTGCCAAGGTTTCTTTGGTAAAAGGAACCTGTTGTTGCGTGTCGAGAGACTGGATGTAGATCATCTCATCGAACCGTCGATAGAGCCTCCGGTTGGAGACGAGTGTACCGTTATACTCCGTGGTACCATTTTCCAGGATGTACTCTCCTTTTACATGTCTGTAATAGGGGTTCAGTTCATCCGGTAAGATATCCTGGTATTCCGGTTGCACATCGTTCTTCCGAGCCAGTTCAGCGAAGTGACCATTCTTCAGGGTAAGAGTTCTCAAGAAGTTGATCGGTTCCCGAAGGTATAATTCTAACTGAACCAATGTAACCTCCTTCCATTTAACATAAGGTTTGCCACATACGATGCCTACGGACAATAGTTTTACTCGTGGGATGAAGCGTCTTGGCAGGATCTTTGGTGTAACGTTCCCGGAGGATACTCCGGAACTCGATCAGCACAAAGATATCGAACTGTCACTTCATACACCCACGGAGATGCGATACCTTCCAGGTATCTACTCGCCGGATGGTTCCCATACGGAACAACTTCCTTCTACCAGTGAGTTCCTTGACCAGCTGTTGGGTATCTCTCAGCAGGCTGGTAATTGGTCTCGTACTGCTCAGAGTTTCGGTGTACTGGCTCCAGAATTGAAGGATGCGGCAGACATCTGGGTTAGCTCTGTGATCAGTCCTACCGACTTACAGACCAACAGCATCCAAGTGACACTGGAGAAAACAGATCTCGGACAGGATATCGAAGACAAGATCTCCTCTGAGATGACGAAGTTCTTCAACACAGATTTCGAGTTGGCTGATCGGATGAAGACCTGGATGAAAAAAGCCATCTTCCAGGATGGTGCAGCTCCGATCATGATCGTACCCCAGGTGAACATCAGCACGTTGAATGCTGCGGTTGATATCGATGAGACCAAAGCAGGTCACGATGTCAAAGAGATCATCAAACACGCGAATCACCCCAGTGTGAACCAGCAGATGATCCCTGGGAACTTCACGATGGGACGCGAACAGCTTAGCTACGACAATGTCCCTCCATTCCAGTACGATGCGAAGAACGCCTCTTTGGAACTGTTGATCCCAACGTTCCGTCCTACGGATGTCCAGAAGAAACAACACTACGACAACCTGTTCCACAGGATCGATGAGGACATCGATAAGGCGTTCCAGGAACTGAGTTATCAAGATGCTTCTTATGAAGCGTTCGTCACCAAACAAGATGTGATCACTACAACCAAAGAAGCGAAGAAAGCCATCCGCGAGTTGTTCACAGAAGCGAAGAACTCTGTTGTGATCTCCAACGATGTTACGTTGATCAATAAGAAAGACAACTACGACGGTGCCATGAAGAACATGGAGAAGAAGGTGATGGAGCATTTCTTGATGGATGCTTCGAACCCCACCTATCTTTTGGACACCGAAGAGACTCTGGAGGAGAAACACCATCCGACGATCGTAGATCTTCCATATCAAGCAGTGATCCCTGTTACGATCCCTGGTGCACCGGATAAGCACATCGGGTATTTCGTCCTCGTGAACCAGTGGGGCACTCCTCTTACGGATCACGTGTACGATCGTTCTACATACAACGGACCTCGTAAGCTGACAGAAGGTGCGATGCAAGCAACCTTCGGACAACCTGCAGCATACAAGTATGCTGCTGGGATCAACGATGATCAGCGCTTTAAAGCGACGACCATGATGTTCGGTCTTACGATGCGGAACCTGCTCAACAACAAACTGGAAGAATATGGGTTCTCCGGAGCTACTGTGGAAGAACATGAAGCCACAACACTCTGTCTGTTCCGATATCTTCTGGATCGTAAGAGAGTAGGACTGGTGTTCGTCCCTTCATCCATGATGGTGTATATGGCTTACGACTACCACATGGATGGTACCGGTAAGTCCAGGATCGAAGATCTCAGCACACTGTTGTCTCTGAGAACAGTGTTGTTGATTTCCGGTGTGATGGCTGCCACTGAGAATGCGATCGATAACAAAGTGATCGAAGTGGATGTGGATGAGAAGAACGCCAATGTGATGCAGTATCTTGCGATGGTTCGAGATGCGTTCATCGAGAAGAAGATGTTGCGGTTCGATAATGAACCGCTTACGGTACAGAGAGATCTTCTACAACGTTCTCTCACGCTTCTCCCGAAGAACATGAAAGGTATCCGTGAGAACCTGAACATTACAACCGATCGTAAGTCTGCGAACGCGGTGTCTCCAGATACCCAGTTCATGGAACAGTTGACCAACTGGATCATCACTGGGTTGGAGGTTCCACACGCTGCACTGAACCAGACGGGAGAACAGGAGTATTCCCGTTCTGTAGCTACCACGAACCTGATGTTCAACAACAAGATCAAAGGAGAACAGAAGACAACAGTTAAGTTCGGAACGAAACTCGTTCGAACCTACATCAAGTACTCTGCTCCCCTTCAGAACAAGATCTTGGATATCCTGAAGACATCCTCTAAGTTCCGTAAGGATCTGAAGATGTCTACGGAAGCAGAAGATACCGATCCGAAACCTCAGAAGTCGAAACAGAACATCGAGTTGAACAAAGACTCTGTGAAGCAGCAGTTGAAGACTGTGATCCAGAACATCAAGATCACTCTTCCTGCACCACAGATCGTTGTGGACAAAGCCCAGTATGAAGAGATCACTTCGTATATGGATGCGATCGATCGTGTTCTCCAAACGATCTTCAGTGAGAACCAGATCTTGGATCAGGATGCCAGAGACATGTTCACCCTGTTCCGTGAGACGGTTAAAGCGGATATGGTGCGAGACTATATCAAACAAATTGGGTTCCAGAGTTCGTTCGACATCCCGTTCCCGAAGGACATCGATATCAACAACGCCTTCGATCTCTACAACTATGTCACCAATAAGAAACTGAAGTTCGAGAACTTCAAGAAGTATGTGGTTGATCAAGCCAGGAAACACTTGGAAGATCAAGGTGATATGGGTTATGGTGATACCGGTATGGGTGGATCTGACACCTACGGAGGAGAGCAACCTTCGGATGAGTTCGGAGGATCCGATACTGGTGGTACAGATCAAGAGTTTGACCAGATGGATCAGTCGACCACGGAACCGGAAGGTGGAGAACCGACAGGTCCTGAAGAGACAGGAGGTTCTGAACCACAGGAACCTCAGGACATGAACTTCGACGAGACGCCACCGCCTCCGTCGTTCTAAGTAGATCAACAGATGTACATGGGTAGGTGCTATCACCTACCCATGTACATGTATTATGCAAATGAAACCAAAATCAGATATATATATAACTAAATGAATAACAACAAGGAGGTTCTTATGCGGAACTATATAAAACTAACAGTTAACGTAATTTGTTGGATTGTGCAGGGAATCATCAACGACATCCGGTACAAACCCAAGTACGCTATATTCGAGGCAAGTTTTCTCGAGAACAAAGACTTGGGTACACTCCATGATCCGGAAAACGGGCATCTGGTTGAAGTTGTGGAACATCCAAACACAGTGGATGTCATATTCTATCGTACATCTACAGATAAGGTACAGATATCACCACCTGTGTCTAGCTGGGGATATACGTTCATCAAACATCAACTAAAACCTGAAACATTAAACAACTTAAGGCGGTTCATCAAACGATGAACATGATGGTATGAATGAACATATTCATTCATACCATTTCTTTTTTATAAGGATTCAAGCTATGGACACTTATGTATTTGACCTAGATTACACTGTGGGTGAACTAAGACGAGGTCTCGTCGCTTATGAAAACGCATTCGTTATTTTGCGTTACTACAACCGTTACGGTTATACAGAACACTTCCGTGAACTGATCGGAGAGGAGAGCTTAATCGATCATGCGAAAGAAGCAGTTCGTAAATTCATCACTTGGTTAAAAGACAAACTACATACTCTAGTAAGGAGACTACTTGTTTGGATTGAAAGAAGTCGCATTAATACAATGTGACGTTTACTTAAGTCAGATAATCCAACTAAACTACCGTACAATCTAGAACGTATCAACGGATACCGAGCAAACACATTTAACAACCTACCGCTACCTATTGATCTCAAACAATACATAGCGGATCCAACATCTATCCAAACTACGATGGACGAAGTGGTTAAACGATGGAAGAGTGTGTTTGAGAAAACAGACGAATTCGAATACGACAATGAAAAGATCTTGGATGTTACATCAGATATGCAGACTAGTGTAGAACGCTGGAGTGATCGTGTTAAGACCATGACCAATGCCCTGGACCGATATGAACGGTCGTTAAAAGAATCGTTATCTCCTGAAGAATTGTATCGATTAACGGTTGAGTTTGCTAATGGTTGTAAATACATCATAGAGTACAACTTTCGTTATTCGGATTTGGTTAGTGATGACGATGATCCAGAACAAGCGTTCTTAGTCATGAAAGAACATACGACACAGGTCGTACGACTTATCACATCTGGATGTGACTTTATAACAAAACTATGTAGTGTTGGTTCGAATTGGTATTGCGATGTCAAACACATCTACGATTCAACAAGTAGTGATATACATGTGTCGATACCATTTGATCAGTCTATGATACGCAGACTTGAATCGCATTATGGTGGTAGTCTGAAGGTACGAGATCTTATTTTAACAAACACATCTCCTTCAACATGGCCTACTGTAAAAGGAGTGGTTCATTCTAGATCTATCGCTTGGTGTTATGCGTCTGATACAAATCGTAATACGTTTGATTTGTGGGTAAATGTTGCATATATGAACTCTAAATGGAGTAGGTTGTTGGATGCATTCACGCATCCAGATGCTACAAACGGACGATATCGCAGAGAGGATGCATTTATCAACCATGTTGTTCACGAATGTTATCATCTGTATGCTGCACAGAACAACTTACCGTTTGATCCAATACGTGATCCAAACAAAGATCCAGAAGCATACTACAATTCACAACACGAACGAGACGCTAGAGGTAGTGCGAGCTCGTTTAACATAACTGATTCAGACAGATCCTGGGCACGTAAGGTTTTGAGTAACATAACAAAGCTAGTCGAAAAGTGATATCGTTATGCTGTATTGGAGTAGGTGGATATCCACCTACTCCAATACAGTTGTAGATCAACAGATTTCAGATATATTACTCGTTTGTAAGTAGCTGAAATAACCACTCTGTGTACTACTGAGCACACGGTCTATATTTCAACGATCTGGAGGTTCATCACCCCTGCTACAGCAGGGATAGTTTTTGATCTTTTGATACACACAGCGTTGGATACCTGATCAGCAAGATGCAGAAGATCACATCACGTAAGATCTGGATCGTTCATATACGGATCCAGACCCGTTAACCGATGCAGATAGTTGTTGTATCTGAGGTTGTCTTGGTAAATGAAAGAGTGTCCAGAAGACCAACGGGTGTTGTCTTGTATGTTAGAGGTAAGAACTGAAGTGCTGTGTTGTCAGCTTTTCGGTATCCGTCTTCTGTACCACGCAACTGTTTAAAGTCACTCTGTGAGTTGTCGTAGTTCACAGCGATATATCGTTCTCCTTGGAAGACAGGGAGCATAACAAGGTTGGAGCACTGGTCAGCTGTACCACCTGCGTTACTGTGTGCAACGGCTAAGGTAGGCATCCAGGATGGGACAACCCACCATTGATTGTTACTACCTCCAGGTGCTTCGTTCGGGTTGTTCGCTGCAGCAGCAGCTCTTGGTAACCAATAACTCCCGTTGTATTTCACGATTTTGGACCACTGAGCATACTGGATAGCGGGGTTGTATGTTTCGATCGTTCTTACGGTATCGAACTCCTCCAACGGAACACCCAATACTGCACCACCGGCGTTCGTAACGAACTGGACGATCAGCCATCCATCCTCTTTGATTTCGTATAGTTTACCTGCGATGCGGTAAATCGGTTCGATGATCATCGACCGCTAGTCAGGGTTATTTACCCCCCCCACGTTGCAAATACCCCATGTATTTTTGATGCATAACCATACTCCTTTTCGTTAGGGTTCGTGTTCATAGGATCGTGAATGTCTTACCTTACATATAAGAAAACATCTACCAGTGGAGGTTGTACTCCACTGGTAGATGCTGATAGGACCGTTAGTCCTCGTTCCAGTTCTGTTCGGAACGCTCGAAGTTGCTGACCCCATCCGGGTAACCCATCGACTCCGGATCGATCTTGTGGGAGTTGTCTGTATTGACTCCCTGAGAAGGACGCGTGTCGAATGCGGAGATACCCTCCTGGTTCGCCCACTCTATACGCTCGCTGTGCTCGATCTGGAGACCGATGCCCTCGATGGACTTCTCGATCCGGTTCCGGTTCGGCGGAGCGATGTTGTAGTTGTGCTTGTGCAGCCCAAGCTGTTCCGCGATCGTCATAGCGATCGTCTTGATGTAATCGTTATGCTGAACGATACCGGTCATGGCGATCGTACGTTCCGGATGGTTCACCGTGCCGATCACACGCTGGAACCCGATGTCTCCTGTGGAGGTCGGGAACATGTTGGTGTAATGGGCAGCATCGATGATGTGGTCCGGACGCATAGTCGGGTCGAACTGGATCGCCATCATCGACATCGCATACGCAGACATCGTGTACGCTCCAGGATAGACCACGTTCGCCATAGACGCGTTGGTATCCGGATGCTGGATGTCCCACATCCATTTCTTGAATGTGTTCCAAACCAGGTTGCCGCTCAGTTCATCGAAGGTGAACGAAGGACTGAACTGACCACGGGTGGTCTTCGCAGGAACCTGGAAGTTCTGACCGTCGTGACCGACGGGTCCTTCCTGGGTGCTGAGCGTATACCCGAAGTCGATGCCAGTCACGGATTTCGCGTGACTTTCGATGAGGTCCTTGAGGATCCACGCCATCCGTGTCGGTTTACCGTCCACGATGTACATGGCAGGGAGCGAAGTCACCACCAGCACAACAGGAGTGAACGTACACGGAGTTGCGACGTCCAGCATCGGCATGTTGGCTCCGGATCCCAGCTGAAGACCGGAAGAGAGACCTTTCTCATCCGAAGTCAGCGGGAGAGAAGTTCCCTGCTGGACACCCGTCACCTGAGCAGCCTGTTCCGGCTCGTAAAAGAACCGACCGAGGTTTTCTTGATCTTTAGAAGCCATAGTTCACCTCTTACGCTGCTGCTTCCGATTCTTCAGACTCGTAACCTTCACGGTTGACCTCGATATCCACGTCGAGCACACGCATGGTGGCAGGACTGGTGAGACGGATCAACACATGCTGGATATATCCGATCCGCTGTTCTTCAGCGGTCTGATACACCGAGACTTCGAAATCGTATTTGCCGTTGTACAGATACGACAGTTCCGTATCAAGGTACTCCTTGATCGCCTGTTGCAGGACGGCGGACTTGTCGTTGCGACCACTGAACCTACCCCAAGCGTTGCGAACAACGTGCTTGGTGTAGACCACCGCATCCACGAACCACTGGTCGACCAGCACCGATGCCTCAGCACGGTACACAGTACGAAGAGCAGGATAGAAGATACGGGTCATGTCAGCCCACTGGACGTAGTTGATACCACTGTCCCAGACACGAGACTGACCTTCCGGATCGTAGTTGATCCAGTTGACAGAGCTGACTTTGAAGAACTCATTGTAGCTCTGAGGCCATCCACGGGGTTCCGTGGTGTTCATGTAAGGCAGGTTACCGAACCGAGCATGCTTCATCGCACTCCAGTACGTGAACGGCATGGGATCGCTGTAGACACCATCCGCCAGGAACCCGGCGTGCGCATAGATCGCACAACGGCAGCAGTCCGTGCCTTTCAGGACAGATTCCCGCATGAGCAGAGCACGGGAGCGCAGCACTTCTCCGTTGGACTCATCGGTCATCTGGTCGTTCAGTGTGATCGTACGTCCGGTGTTGTCGTCCATCAGGACCTGGGTGGACAGCTCGATCATGATGTCATCGCGAACATCGAGGAAATCGATCATCGCGTACTTCGTGTCGAAGTTGTAACCCACGTCGTACATGTGAGTGAACGGATACCGGAACTTGTCCACGATCTGCGGGTTCAGAGTCTTCGCACAGAACTGCTGGATGCAGTTCTGGACCATCAGATCGCTCAGATCACCATCCGCACCGTTCGCAAGGTAGATGTAGTTGTCTTCCGCGAGCTGGATGACGTTCTCATCTTCATCAGAGATCGTGATCAGACGAACATGATCGTACGGAACACCCTTGAGGTTCCGGCAGCTGATCACGTTGACCAGATACCCGAACGAGGTGTTCATGATCGCTTCCACATCGTAGGTCGGTTTCGTATGACCAAGGGAGGTTTCCGATTCCACCTGAGCGATACGGTTACCAACGGCGAGAAGGTTCTCTTCGTAGGTATAGATCGTGTACGGAAGCTGATGAGAATCCTCATCGTAGGCTTTGTTCAAGACAGCCTGCATCGACATCTCCGCACCAGTATCCGGATTGAGTGTCTCCGGGTTCGCAGCGAAGCTGTTCTGGGTGGTGTTGTAGATGTCATAGTGCGGCGTAACCGTGGTGCTGTCATACTCCCTGCGAGCCGGAGCGAAGGTGTAGAACAGAGTCTGGTAGAAGTTGACATCGCCAGCCGCGTTCTCAGAGTTCTTGTAGAACAGAGAGAAGCAGAGGTCGTTACCATACTCACCAGGATAGAGGGCTTCGAAGACCATGATCGGGTAGACCGACCAGGTGATCTCGGTGCCTTCCGCATCCGTATCGACAACGGTACGACGCTGCAGAGAACTGTAATCGTATCCACTCACCTCTTCCGAACTCAGGAGTTCATGACGCTTCACGAACTTGATTTCGACACCGGGTTCGTAAACGGGTTGACCGTTCTCTTGTTTCTCAACGTAGTTGCCGTCGTCATCAAGGAGACGATTTCCATCTTCGTCATAGGCGTACTGCAGGACATCATCCACCTGACGAACATAAGCTTCGATGATGACGACAGAGTTCAGTGCCGTCTCATCTGCAGCACGACAGATGAATGCCCCGTTGTAGGTCAACGTGTCCGTCAGGACTTTCGCCTGAGGACTGTAATACTTCTTGTTCGTGTTGGTGAAGGTCTGTTCACCGAACATATTCGAAGCATAGGTGTACGTCGGACACCACACGGGATCCCCAACCGGTCCTTGCTGACAGCGCATGATCCAGATCGGACGATGCACCGGAAGGATGGTCGTGTACTCAACTTCGTAGATGGAGTTATCCTTCACATTAATCTGATAATGTGGGAATGGCTTGATAGTTGTCGCCATATAAGGTTCTCCAGTTACTTTGTTGCCGTCCGACGATCCTATGACTTTAGAATCATCTTAGACAACACGAGGTTAAAAATGAAAGTTTCACTTTTTGATGTCTCGATCGTCGCAGATAGGATCGGGCAAGTCCCGTTGCAGCAAGCGCTGACGTTTCTTATTAAGGACACAGCGGACACTGTGCTAACACCCGATCAGTTATCCCACGTGGCTCAGACAAGAATCTTCTCCAGCACACCGATCTCCAAGATCTATCAAGATCTTGTAGAGTCAGATAAACTGATGAGCTTCCTCTGCTACAACCTAAGTGGGGTAGCGGACAACATACCTGAGGTTCTGACGATCCAGGACATCGTGGTCGACGGGAAGTCAGTTCGCAACCTTTCTGTACCGGCACGGTTTCAGAAATGTTGGGTAAACTTGACCTCCATATCGACAAAAGTAGACCCATACAATGTCCAGTACAATATTACAGATTCGACCATGTTGGCGAATCTGTTTGTGCGTGCTGCTCTGGTCACTGGGTATGAGGATTACGAGCCCTGGCTGTCCCCGAAACTCGCGTCGTTCGTGGTGGAAAGCTACGCAACAACGATCGGGGTGGAACTGGGTCGGATCTACGGGTTGGACTACAACGAAACGATGTTCGTTCAGACTCTGTTCGCTGCTTACTATGCTCAGTTGCTGGGTGGAGAGGGAGTGACGATGTATCCGACCCTTCTGAACCGTTGTGGGTTCCTGGGAACGATGAACGACATCACAGCTCGGATCCGAAGTGTGGAGGACCTGAACAACCACCCGAATAAACTCTGGACACCGGAGATCATTTGTTATGTTCTTCAGCAGAGAGGTCCGCATCGGATGCGGAAACTCACAAGAACACAGCTGTATCGGTTCCTCTCGTCCAGTTCAGCAGACAGCATCACGATGGCGATCGCACTGGAGTATCCACCTTACTGGGTTTATCAACTTCTGAGGGTTGCTTCCGGTGCGAAGATCCCTACGATCTCCAATGTGGTCCGTCTGAGAAACATCAAGGGTAAGATCGTCCAGTTCGCAACGGATATCGTCGGAACTGGTGCGGTTATTAATAAGGTAAAAAGGTGAGTCGATTATGACAACGATTGATACTTCTGTGGTGATGTCCAGATACCTGAACAAATACTGTTTGGATCATATCTGGAACATGCCTACAACAGAGTATCGTCAGAACTTTATCGCACGGTGTGTCAGTTATATACCACGGATGGGATCGGTCGATCTCGGACCGATCTCACTTCTTCTTCCTTACAACGACTCGTATTACGTCTATGAGGTTCCCAAATGCTGTATGGGGAACCTTAACATCGATGTTCCGGAGTGGGTTGCTCTGGACGAGTGGTTGGATACCAACCCGTTTGATTTTCGGGTAACAGGAACGAACGGGGAGTGGCTGTGGAGACATGGGATCTATATCACAAATTATCCGTGCCAGTGTTCTTTCATCATGGCGATCGAAGCTAAGATGGCTAGGGCGATACTCGGTGAGAACTACAACTTCAAGAAGATCTATGTTTCGGTTTATGTGGACAGTGACGGAGAACCGCTGACGAACTTGTCGACAGAGTGTCGTCGTCCTACGAACCTTCAGACTCGGAACGAAACTTGGGATCTTGCACAGTTAGCAGATATCGTGTTCATCAACGGACGGGAGTCTCAGTTGACTTCGATGGATGATATCCAAGTGGGAGACTATGTGGAGCTGATCGATGATCCTGATATCGTGAGTGACTTTACAGTGGATCTCTCCCAGGTTGGTCAGAGTTTTCTCTATCGGAGTACGAAGTATGCACGGTTCAACTACATCATGCATATCCCGAAGGAGGACAACCCTGAAAACTATCTGATCACTCACAACACGTGTGATATCTTCGTTCGTCCTCTGAACATCGTGAATGCCCGGTTGAAGGGACTCTTCCTCCATCGGTTCAATACGACGGATGCAATCACACAGCTGACGCACAATGATTTCGCGATCAGTGAGATCTTGTTAAACGCTTATATGGAAGCCCTCGGTACGACAGAGATCGAGATCCGTGTGGTTGCCAGACGTCATAACAAAGGTCTTCGGTTGATACGAGAAGCGAACTATTTGTTCATGCTGTATCAGCTGACGGATCAGGAGATCCTCCAGTTCCTTGTGGGTAATGGAGACGATAGTCTTCCGTTCTGGAGAGCAGATCATCTGGAACAGAGTAAATACGTGGAACTGATGTTTAAGAACCCACTATTCACTGGAGTGAACTCTCTGACTGGTTATATCCAGGCACTAGGGTTCTACAACACGATGTCGTTGATCTGCAAGCGAGTGACTCGTACCACGATCGGACCGAACACGACTCATGTGTTTACCGTCGATCTTCCGCTCTCCATGATCCCGATGCGGTATATCGATGCTCATGTATTCGTTGATGGATATCATCTGGATCCTTCTCTGTACAACGTGAACAAGAACGGACAGTATGTCGTGATCAGCATCGATCCTTCTGTTAACCTACCGTTGAATACAGACGTTGTGGTGGAACTGTTCGAACGTACGAAGTTCTATGCAGAGTATCTCTCTCCGACAGAAGGACAGAACTCTCTTGTCGTGTCTGGAGAGGTTGTTGTGTACCGTGTGAGAGAACGGGAAGATGATGAACCACACAGCAACTACTTCGCAGATCAGTATCCTGTGGATCAGACCTATGAACAGATCGATCCGGAGAGTCTAACATCTACCTATTACACGATCACCGAGAACGAAGATGGTACTTCCACGATCTCGTTCGGAGAGGATCAGTATGGAAGAACGTTCCTGATCTGTTCCAAGAGACTGATGTCTGTGGTCTACAACAAGAACTTTAAATTAGGAGAACTCTATGGACACAGCATCACATCCGGGATGCTGATGGTGCAAGCCACCCAGTGGAGTGATGGTGCTACGATCGAGGTCCCTCTGATTCATACGGTTCATCCGATTGTGTATCTGAACGGAAGAGAGTTGGTTCGGGATGTGGACTACGTCCACGCTACGAACAAGAGTACACTTGGGAACATTACATCTCAAGCGATCCAGGTTGCCAACAGCCAGTATCTGAACTCTGGTACTACAGACAACAACCTGACGATCTACGTGACAACAGATCCGTGTTTCACAGAGGAAGATGGGTTCGTGAAGAACCATCACATCGATACTCTGAATGTTCTTCTGTACTGGTATCAGGAACTTGCGATGCTCACCTGTGATGGGTTGGCAGTCCGGGATCTCCAGTATGAGAACGGTCTCCTGAAACTCCCGGACAGTGTTCGCAACGGAGCGATCTGGTATGTCCGTGGGATGCTGTCTGAAGGTGTCAACAACATGATGCTAGAATACGGAGATGATCTGGATACGGAACGGTGTATCGCGATCTTGGAGTATTTCCGAGGGAGGAACCCTGTGGATGATAACTTCGTTGTGATCCCGCACAGCCATCACATCTACTCGGTGTTGGTCAACGAGATCATGAACGATGTGATCAATGGGGATTTCACACTGGTGTATGACGTGGACTTGGCTAGGATGCGGGATCAAGTCGCATCGTATCTGACGGCTCAGAACCAGGATGCTGCACTCTCCGGAGTCACAGGACATCTGATCGTAACAGGAGCAGGAACGAAGAAGGTGAACCAGACCTATCGTCCAACCGACAGCACTGCTTCTGGACAGGCAAGACGTTGGTACAACGCATTCTCGAATCTGTCGATCTGGTATCACACAGAAGAACGGCGTTGGGAGATCGTCTCCACGTTGAAATCCGTCACTGGGGTATACTACTATGCTCCGGATCCGACGAACGGTCTGGCAGATCCATCGAACCTTACTTGGGTCACAGGGGATCTCGGTGAGGACAACCCACCGGTTCTGGAGTCCGGTATGCTTGATCTGACGTTCATCGACATCCTGCCATCGTATAGACTTTACGACTCGGGAACTCCAGAGTTCTATCGTACTCTGGAACAGTTGAAACGTGCTCTGTTACCGGAAGATCCGAATAGAGACATCCGTGTTGATCAACCCTAATGTGTACAAGTATAAGAGGATAAAGATATGCCGACAGTTTCTATTTACGGAGAAGACCAAGCACGTGTCTATCCGTTGAGCAGGATCTACGATCCTGATGTCGATGGTACGGATGTATCCGCTTCCGGTAAGATCGTACCGGAAGTGTGTTCCCAGATCGTCGACGATACAACGGGTCTGCACAACCAGCTTTACACAGTGACCGCTGTGGATCCTGAGACGTACAAAGTCACGATGGTCCCCACAGCGATCGTCATGACAGAAGACGGACAACCGGATCGTGTTCTCTCCTACGGGAACGATATCTACATGTTGTATTACGCAACGGTAGCGATCACCGACAGTACCGGTACGATCATCCGGCTCACCAGACTGGTCATCGATAACAAACTGGCGTTCTTCGGTCACCATGGAGCACAGTACGAACTGATCCGTACCGCTGCGGATGGAACCAAGACCGTAGTCAGTCAGAACTTTGATACAACGAATACTCCAACCGGTACCAGAGTCCCTGTTGTGGAAACAGCGGTTCCTGGTGTTCGCAAATGTGTCAACTGCTACAGCTATGCTACCTTCGAAGATGGAGAGCAGATCGCTCTCTACATCTACGATGCAGCAGGGATCCTGATCGCTACCGTGCAGTTGATCACCAAGGAAGCTCTGATCCTCAACGAGCTGACCGATGGTTCGAACCCGATCGTCGGGTTCGACATCGTAGCGAACCAGATGTTGGATGGAGAGATCATCCTCTACACTCATCAGAACAAAGAAGAGCTTGCACTCTATCCACAGATCACTTACGCTGATGGCACTACACAGATCGTAAGCATCGATGGTGTTTCAGGGTTCTTGTATGGGTTGGAGGATGTTTCAACAGAGTACTCAGGAGCCACATTCACCTTGACTGCGAAATATTACATCTCGGATGATACGCCATCCACGATCGCAGAAGGAGAAGGTGTTCGGTTCCTGGCTTGTAATAAGACCGTGAGGATCGTCAACACGACGAAGTACTCCATCTCCAAGATCTCTGTGATCCCGGTATGGCAGAACGATCTGAAGAACTGGAAGTTGGAACTCTACGGATACAAGGAAAACCGGAGAGGGTTCGCGATCCTGTCTCAGGTGGCTACCATCGACGGGTTCACACCCAACGCGTTCAACACCACACAACAGATCACTCTGCATACGACACAGACACCGGACAGCGGTGTCGAAGAACCGTATGATCAGACCGTGTATCTGGAAGTGAGAGATCTGGATGCAGGGAGTGGCAACTACCCATGGTTTCTCCTGAAGGATGACATCAACGATGTGGAAGAACCCACCTATGGAGACAACACAGCTCCACATATCGCACCTGTGATCTACTACGGACCGGTTACTTCCACAGATGGAACTCAGGTCAACACTTATCGGATCCCCAGTGAGTTGTTCAAGACCACGACATCTCAGACGGCAACGGAGGTGTTCCTGGAGAACTTCTATTTCAACGCAAGACCACCGGTGATCGATCAGGAGTCTGCTCCTCCGATCCCAACTCACTTCACTGTGAGAGCACCGGTCTCTGGTATCGCGATCTTGACGAACCCGAGACCTGTGGAGGAGTTCTCAGATCCTTTGTATCTGAACGCGAACCTCGATCAATACGTCAACAGCACTCTCGTTGTGGAGTTCTGGAAACAAACAGACGACAGTTCGTATGATCTCCTCTATGGCGTACCTGTGATGGTCATAGCAGAACCGTAATAAAATCAGCTACAGCAGGTGTAACATCCCTGCTGTAGCTGATATATTTGAAGGTTATTTTGCGTATATATAACGTAATAGAACTAAAACAAGACTAGGAGGTTTATCATGAGCAATGCGATGATGGAACTTATGTTTTGCACGGCTCGTAAACGTGCAGCAGATCGACTGTCTGTAGACGATACGCGTAAACGTGCAGATCATCTAATCAACGATTACAAAACAGACAAGAGTGTGTCGTTTCATGCGGATGTGGAGTACATCCGGATTACCCAATGCGTTTGTCTGTTGGGTAACCCTAAACCCATTTTTAATACGGAGTATCTCCGTAAAGATCAACTGACTGACGATCAGTTGAAGTACATCCTTCAGCATCTTGGCTGAAGATGGTATACAGGGAGAGGTTCTCAACCTCTCCTTTTCTTTTTGTCATGGAAACATTACACCGAAGGATGTGGTTATGGAAGATATTACGTTCTTAGAAGATTATCAGTATCAGGTACAACTGAACAAACTGGACCAGGACATCATGTCGTTGGAACGTCTCAGTATGGAAGTGGGTAGTGCGTTGCTAGCGATCCACAACGCAACGGTTGTGGAACAGTACCAACACAAATACGGATACACGGAACACTTCAAGATGCTGATCGGAGAAGAAGGTCTCTTCGACTCTGCCAAAGAAGTACTCAGGAACATCATCGTCTGGTTGAAGAAGAAACTACTCCAACTATCTAGCATCATCTTTAACATCGTGAATGCTGTCATAAGAGTCATCACATCGATGGTGTGACAAGCATTGCACGTTGGTAAAATGCTTAACACTAAGAGCCCTTACGATATTGATGAAGCGGAGGCTTGCTTCTTGGAAACGTATTATAACGTGTTCGGATTAGACGAACATGTGACAAACAAAAGTCAGATCTCCACCGTCAGTGAATTTAGTTCTGCGTTGAATAAATATCTCGACGAACGCTATAAGAAGTTCGAAGAAGGTATCGCAAAGAGTAAAGTGGAGACCTCTTATCCTCGGATCAAGTTTGCGGAATATGCCCAAGCACTTGAACATGAGATCAACAACAAGTATGTCACGATGCTGAACACGATGGGTAAAGTGATCGAGACTCTCCAGAAATCTCTCAATGAGAATGACGATATCAATCGTATCCGTGAGAAGACCGACGATTTTGTGAAACGATTCCCAGGAGCTCCGCAGTTGCGCGTAGTTCTTTTATACACTAAGATGTATAGAGCAGCTACACAAGAGCCAAGTAAGGAAGGCTTTACTGCAATGATTCGGATGCAAGCTAGCGTTTGTGTTGCATGTGCAACCGCTTACAGTCAGTTCTTCACCAAATGCATCCGTAAAGGTGTCTCAATCCTGAAGGAGTTACACGCTGCTTATAACGCAGGTGAAGTGTCGATCCATATGGAGTTCCCCTTCGATCAAGCGATGATCAAACGTCTCTCGGATTTCTACGGAGCTCCTCTTAAGGTAACGAAACTTATCGTGACGAACGTGAGTCCACTCACATGGAATCTTGCTACGGAGACACCAGGATTGATGGGTTGGTGTTATGCTGGTAACGGATCGGGTGTGCCGTTCCCAACAGAACTCTGGATAAACGTACGGTTCATACTGTCTTGGGTTGCCAGGTTCAGTGCTGCGTTCTTGAATGATAACCGTGTCAACAAATACGACGCGTTCATCGGTACCGTTGTTCACGAGTGTAAACATCTCTGGGATATGCAGTACGGAGAGGAGTTCGATGTGGTGAGACGAGGAGACTCGTTCTTCAAGTATCGTCGATACAAGCATGAACGGAGAGCCCAGGAAGCTGCTACTAAGTTTGAGATTACAGATCAAGATCGTGTGTGGGCGAAGAAGATCCTCGACCAAGTGGAAGCTGAGATCAAGAAACAGAAATCGAAGTAAGATCATTCTAGATGTAGGAGAGTCGACTCTCCTACATCTAGATATATTGTTGTTACAGGTTGATCACACCTCCATCGGTGTGTGATACGTAAGTAAGCGGCTGGTTCCTGGCAATCCAGTTCATCTTAACAGAGTACTTATGAACGAGTGCTCCGTATGCAGAGTTGTATTGCGGTACCAACGCTGATTTAGTAAGGTTGTCAGGGTTCTCGTTGGTTGATAGGAATGTTCCTGCTGAAAAGTTATAGTACATCCCAGGAGTCAAAGGTATCAAATGGTATCGGCTATCGTAGATCTGCATCGTATCATACGAAGAGTTCAGTTGCTTAACAACATTCACGATCTGTGATTCAAAGTTGTTTCGATTGTTATCACCACTGGATGGTGTGACGCAGACGTACTTAATGTCAGAACACCATTGGATCATCTGATCTCTGTCGGCTGGATCTCTGTGATCCCAATACACAAACCAGCACGGTCTCTCGATGTAATACACAGTACGAACACCATTTCGGATGTTAGTAGCTGATGCCACTTTGTCTTGTGCAATATATTGCATCCTGGTGAAGTCTGGTATCATAGAACCAGCCTGTGCCTTCAGATCCTCGATCGCTTGGTTGATCTTCTGATCCATCGTGGTGTAATACGATCGGATCAGCTCCTCTGCTCTTGATACATCAAAGTTAGCTTCCTCAGCAACATGGTTGTATACTTGGATGTACATCGCCACCTGCACAGCAGGAGGTTGTACCGTGTTGGATGCTCCATAAGCACTGTGGGACTTCGATGCATCGAACTGTATCTCGTTGGCATAACTCGCTTCACTACCAGCTGGTCCCCAATCAAATCGTTCTCTTAAAGAAGTGAACGCACCAGTTGGAGTGATCATGTTGTTAGCTCGTCTGGATACACCACCGAAGGTTCCTGTGATGTTAGGTAATCCAGCAGGTAATGTAACACTGATATCCTGTGGACTTGAGAAACTCTTGAGATACATCGTAATCTTGGGTAATCTGATATTGTTACCAGAGATAACGAATGCACCACACTGTCCATATCTCGATACTTCACTCTCATAAGTAGTGTTATCGACTACTCGGATCGCTCCAGAGGAGCGGTATTCAAGAGCTTTCTGATAGAACTGGGGATAATAGTGAGCACAGTCTGTAATTGTTTCACCGGTCCACAACGGATATGCACCACGTGGTGTCGATGTGGTAAACGAATAGAAGATATCGAAGATGTTCCTAGCACCACTGATCTCTTCTTTTAACTCTTGCGTTATGTGAAGATTCCGTCGTTTAAATGGCATAATAACTCTCCTTCTGTTCAGGATAAGGTTTCTAGTGATGGTATGATACCATCACTAGAAACCATCATCTATCGAGAGGAAGGAGTTTTATATGCCGTTCAACAGACGTAGTATTCCGTTAGGAGAAGATACGAAACAAGAGATCTCAGGAGCTAAGAATATCTTTGAAGTGTTCTACTCCATGTCGAGAGAAACCCCTCCAGGAGCCTATCCTCTGAACACAGGAGAGTGGATCCGTGGATGTCAGTCTTTGTACCCTGAGTTCTATGCGAAAGCTTTGGAATATCAACCGAAAGGATACATCCGTGTTGTATCCAATGAAGCCTATGAATCAGAACTGGCTTCTACCGGACAGTGTGGTGCTTTTGTGATAAGCAATGGTGACATCAGATTACCTAAGATCACTCGATATATTCGAGGATATGAGTCCGAACAAGCTGGTAACGTACACAATAGGGCTTACTTGAGCGGGCTACCTGATTTAAGATTAGCAATGAGATACGATGTGCATTATCCATCAGACCGATATCCACACTTATCTGAATACGGAAATAATTGCCAATCACTGTACGATACTTCTAACAACGACGAACCGATGTTGGATACAAGCATACTACCAAACAATGATAAAGGCGGCGACCTTATCAAAGATGCGGCATACACCAGGTACAGTAACGATGCATTTGGGTTCGCGAATGAAGTAGTTGCACCTTGTGTGACGATGGCCCTTTACATTCAAGTGTTCAATCGAGTTTCGATAGAAGGCTATGTGCAGATCAAAGATGTTCTGGAACTGGTGACCAACTACACCAAACAGATGGATCAGAAATATCAGGAAGCGATCGATGTGATGAACAGAGTCATCAACGGTGGTGCTCTTGGTATGCCTGATTACGAACGATACACGCTGCTGTTGAATGACACCTATTGTTCCTCCTACGAATACACGGTGCAGAAGGATGGATGGTTTTACGCTCGATGGCGTGATCACAACGTGAATCCAACCCGCATTACCACGGTACATGTATATTCTGATACTTCTAAAGTAAGAGAACTCACAACTGTCACCACTTCAGATGGTAGACGTGCTGGTAAAGATGCTGGAACAACGGATCAGACGATACTGGTACCTGTGAGAGCAGGATATCACATCGTTGCTGACAACCTGAACTACGCGTATTTCTACCCAACATTCGGACAATAACAACATACACTTACAGGGTAGCGTGCAACTACCCTGTAAGTGTAGTTCAAAGATTTTCACGTATATATATAACTTCTGTGATAGTGATACCGAAATTAACTTAAGAGGGGGTTTTATTATGATCACCAAAGAAACATCTCGTCTCATCTCTCACAACAGCAAGACCATCGTGGACGCCATCATGCGGAGATTGATGGTCGAGAAGTTGAACCGTCGTATCGCGTACTGGCGGTACAAACGCATTCATTCTAAAAAGTTCGGTTACACCTGGAGACGGTGCAACCGAGCTATCGCGATGTTGCGTGAGGAAACCGTAAAGGTGATCTCACCATCATGGTGTCAGGATTGATGTATAAGACCTGGTTGAGTAGGAGAGCTAACCTCCTACTCAACCAGGGACATTACTCAAAAGTTTGTTGGCTTCTAGTTTTCACTAGAGGGGTCGTATGCAAGCAACAACTAACCAAGGAGGATGCGATGGCTGTTATCAACAGACCTCCAAAAGACATCCGTCTGGAACAGAAGCTTCGGCTAATGTCCAGCGGTAAGCTTCCGGTTGACGGACTCAGGGTGAAAACACCTAATGGGTATGTCGCTGTGAAGCGTGTTATCCGTATGGGTTACGATACCTACCAACTGGTGACGTAAGATGACCCTGACACTGGAGAGCTACACCACTCTCCAGTGTCAAAACCTTTGAGTATTACATAGCTGAGATTTTTAGTTTAACATGATGCTTCTGTCCAAGAGTATCGTATGATTGTTGTACATACAGAACAAGGGGGTTGTTATGCTGATCGCAGATTACTCTAGCGTTTTAAAAGATCAGATGGAGTGTATACGATCCAACAACACAGGATCACCCATCACTATTCAGAAGAAACTCGATGACATGTGGGAGATGATCACATGGTTGTTGTGCTAAGGAACGATGTCTACTGGGTGAAACATCTCAGTATACGACATCCTGTTAAGTTCGTTCTTGAGACAGATCTTGGTGTTCCGTTCCGTAAGCAACTTCTTCGTAAAGATCAAGTTGCTAAGCTAGATGCATTGTTATGATGTAATCACGGTACGAGAGTGTACTCTCACACCATGGAGGTTATTAACATGCCATCTACTTTTCTTTTTGAGACAGAACACATGTCGGACATAATCGATATTCGAGATATGGCGGAAGAGATCATTCAAGGTATCACCGCGTATGAGAACGCAGTCACTGTTGTGAACTATACCAACAAGTATGGTTATACGGAGCATTTTGAATTCTTGATCGGAGAAGAAGGACTTATACAACAAGCGAAGGAAGCTGTCGCTAAGTTCTTCAGGTGGTTGAAGGAAAAGATCGTAACGTTTATCAGCAAATTGTTTCGTGTGTTGCGAGATCTGAAAGCCTCTATCAAGAGACACTTCGCACCTGGGCAAGATCAACCGATGAAGTGGAAGTACGATATCCACGAAGTAGAGTATGCTTGGTCCGATGTGATTAGTAAATTAACGGACCTCTCTGTGGAACTGAATGATGATACGGATTTTTCAGAGATCGCAGATATCAACCAACAGTTGGTCGATGCTTTCAACGAGGGTTTGAAAGAAAACAAAGATGGTATCATCTATCGGAGACGAGAGATCTACAAACATGCCAATACGATCGGAGCTGGTTTGAACCAAATGTCCGGATCTGTTGGGTTGTATGTAAAAGCGCTGGAAGAGTTCCAAAAGCAGATCGATACTACAATGGATATGGAAACCCTTGTAGAGAAGATCAATGGAGTACTTCACAAATACAACAACGTGTTCGTGCGTGCTGATATCGATGAAGAAGCACAACCAACGAACATCGTAAAAGGATTCGTTCGTTTGTTGACGATTGCGATCAGTGCGATTGATACCGCAGTTGACCTAGGGACAAAATACATCAACGAACTTCATCGTGTTTATACGAAAGACGGGTACAGCATCAACATGACGTTTCCGATGGACCAAGACTTCGTACGAAGACTCGGTGAACACTACGGAGCTACATTCCGTATTCGGAATATGGTTGTTACCAACACCAACCCTAATACCTGGCCGAACCCGATCGATGACCAACCCAACCCAACGATGGGATGGTGTGCTATGGGACAAGGATCGAATACAGTGGATTTCTATATCAACGTAAGAGTGATCCTCTCCTGGTTTGACCGGATCTTCAATGCAGCGGGTGCGATAGGTACTGCATCTAAAGTAAATCAGTTTATATTTCTCATCGGCCACGAGTGCCGGCATCTGTACGACTCCCAGACTGGCGGAACCATCGACACGACAAAAGACTATGATGAGCAAGATCATGAGCGTGCTGCAAATGAATCTGCTCGTACGTTCCAGATTACAGAGGAGGATCGTGCTTGGGTAAAGAGTGTGATCCAGAAAGTTACAGCAGAGTACAAACGTCAGAAATCAGCACAGTGAGTTGATTACCTATCTACACTACAGGTGAACATCCGCCTGTAGTGTAGATCGTAAACAATTTACATGGTCGGTGTAGCCATACTAACCAAGCCATGCTATGCTTAAAATTGAACCTATTACAGAGGTATCGCCTTATGCATATCAAGGGTATTATACGACATGCGAACCGTCGTAGCTACTGCTACGACACGTCCGCGATCACCCTCTATGATGTGTTGGCATCTCAGGACGGAACACAACAAGTGATCCTCTGTGTGGAAGATGAAGAAGAGAAGATCCGATATATCGATCTTACTCTGTTGTATGCAGAACAGCCTGTCTCTGCCAACAACGTATCTGAGTGGAGTCAGATGGAAACTTATCTGACGAACCTGGATCTTACCACACTGGATCGATATCGAGTTGTCACTCTGGTTCCAGATCGGATGCTGACTGTACAAGATGGGATCCGAACGTTGGTTCAGACTCCGTTCTCGACAGAGATCACGGCACAGTTGAACATCTACAGTGTAGAGAACAACTTCGGGATCGATGTCGGGTATGGATCCCATCGCTCTCCAGGGATCCGGAACAACAACCGGTTAAAGTGGAATCTACCAGATCTGGTGTTCAGTCGAGCGATCCCAGGGGAAGTGGTGAAGTTCTCCAACACGATCCCGTTCGTCAATGGGATCGCCTGTTATCCCGAAGTATACGAGGATGTACTCTTCGCTTACCAAGGTGCTCAACTTGCTTCTAAAGTAGAAGATCTGAACAAGAACATCCTCTTAGTGGATTACAGTGAGTTGGGTGATCTTACGATCATCAAGCTGTCTGAATGTGAACACATCTCCACCATCGGGTTGGATGAAACTTCTACGATCCAAGATGCAGTTGTCTCAGAGGAAGACTCTGTGAAGTTCCAGGGATCGATCCAAGTATACGACCACTCTTCGATCAAGATCTCGTTCTATCTTCCTGAGGGAACCGCATCCGGTTATCCGATGGTTTGTATCGGGGGTAGGGTGTTCGAACCATCTACCGATCACATCCGGATGTACACGGATGGAACACGGTATCGTGTGGATATCGAACTGGATCGTCAGTTGTTGGAGATGATCGTAGCTGCGAACCTTCAGAAGTTCAAGAAAACTCTGAAGAACACGACGATGGTTCGTGTGATCGTAGATGCTACGATCCGCAACCTCTTCCATGATCCAGATACATTCACAGGGTCAACGGAAGAAGAGTTAGCGATCCAAAAGTACGCAGACAAGACTGTTCCGTTCGTTGCGATCCTGCACAGTGAAGAACCACTGGTTCACAACCTGATCGAACCGAAGATGATCCTGTATCCGGATAAGCTGACGTTCTATCCCTCTTCTGGTGGGTTGTTGATCAACCGATACACCAGAGAGATCGTGGATTACGTTAAGATCCCTTACGATAGCAACATCCTGGTGACGTTCCCAGTACAACCGGAACTTCGGTTGATGCATCGAGATAACCTCTACGATCTGACAACACCGAACCTGGCGATCCGTCAACATAACACTTCTTACACAGATAAGTACAACCCGTTCAGCATGGAGTATACCGATGCGAGAAGGCTGTCTGCCTATCTGTTGTATGATCTGACGGTAGCACGAGTGCCTGTGGAAGAAGAGCAACCGGAAGATCCGGATACTCCTCCTGAAGAACCAGAAGATCCCACCACTCCGGAAGAGAACCTTCCGATCGTGACCAGAGTCAGTTCCAACGCGATCCACGTGGAGAACATCGATCCACTTCGGTGTGGGAACTACACTCTGTTGGATCTCACAACATCCGGAGTCTCCCGTGTATGGAAACTTGCGAACAGCATCTATCCAGCACAACTGGAGACGATCGTCGCTTACGACACTTCGAAGTCCTGCTGGTATATCGGTACAGAGGACGACCACCTCTATGAGTCGAATACCGCACACACTGGAAGCAGTCCTTGGCACAGATCCATCGTCTGGCACAGTGTGTCTTAAGAGGATTTAGGAGGTTACTTATATGTTTCAGTTGAACGACTTTTTGGAATATAAGGAAGATCGTGTTCTGTTCACAGGATCCGAGATGTTCGCTTATATCCCGAAATCCTACGAACGTTACGGTCTTCTCAAGGTAGGGGATACAACGGATGCGTTGGCGATCTTTGAGTTTACGATCGCTGATCAAGGATCTCACAGTATCTTCCTGCCTGCGATGATCAGCATGTCTCCTACGGATGTGCAATATGTCACACTTTCCGGGATCGATTATCTCAGATGTCGATTCCGTAAGGGAGATGTGTTCTTGAACCACAGGGAAGTGGTGAGGAACTCTTATCTGGCTTATGTGCTCTTCAACGAGTACATCCAAAATGGGAGGATCCCGAAGTTCATCGACTACAACACCTGTGCATTTATCTTTGATATCGTAAAAGAGATCACGAAATCCAAGATGAACGTGAACCATGCAACGTTCGAGATGATCTTTTCTCACTTAGCTAGAGACAGAGAAGATGTGAGGAAGTTCTATCGGAAAACCGATATGCTGAACCCTCCGAGGTTCTTGAAGTTGGATGATTCCACACACGCCACGATGACAACCACAGCTAAACTGATCGGTGGTTATCTGCAAGATGCGATCAACGGTATGGTCGCGAACCCGAACAACGACACATCGAGTGACATCGAAGATCTTCTTCGTGCTTGATGTTATTATAAGGATAAGTATCATGGGCAACATTGCTTTTGATGTCAGTTCAGCACTCCTTCTGGAAGGGAACCAGAAGAGCCTGAAGCCAGACAAACACGGCATCTACCACAACATCCCTCTGATGGTGCTGGGTAAGGTGTCTCGCAACAACAAAGAGTACGAAGTCTCCAGCATGGTGGATGCGATGACGAACCAGTATTCCCCGTTCGTACGCCGCCTGAAAGCCGGTCAGCTCACCGGAGAGTGGGGACACCCGATGATCTGGGAGGACAAAGACCTCCCTCGAGTCATGATGATCGACAGCAAGAACGAGTCTCACACGATCCATCGTGTGTGGACAGGTCCTTCCACAGAACAAGGGTACACGGTTGTCTACGGTGATATCCAGTGTTCCGGACCGTACGGTCCGTATCTGAAAGATCGTCTGGAAGATCCTCTGAAGAACGCTGCGTTCTCCCTGAGATCTCTGGTTGCCAAGATCGGACAAGATGGTCCTGTGATCAAACAGAGAGTCAACGCTCTGGTCACCATCGATGCAGTGGACTGTCCGGGATATGCAGAGGCATCTAAAGTCTACGTACAGGGTCTGGAAGGACTCACTTACGAGTTCGATCCGAAGGAACATCTTCCGGAGTTGGCAGATGCGCTTGGATGTGAGTCGATCCACGATCAGCAACTTCTGGATATCCTGGAAGTGGATAAGGTGACGATCTCCAGAACCATCACCGGTGTACTGGATATGAAGAACTCTGCGATCGTGGATGATCAGGGTCGTCGTCATCCTGTGTTTCATACACTCTTCGGGAGGTGATCAGCATGGATCAAGAACAAGAACGCACAACGAAGACGAGAGTTGGAACGTTCCTACAGATGCAACCCTCGATGTCCGGGTTCGTGAGTGGATACACGGGGGAAGATGGATCTTGTCACTACTCTGTGATCTTCGGGAAAACCGTGATCTATCCGGATGTGTATCTGGAGATGATCCACACGATCCGGAACATGCGGGAGTGTGACACGATGACGATCCTTCTTTGTACCAACGGTGGTTGGGTGGAGACCGGGATCAACATCATCCACGCGATCCAGCAGAGCCGTGGTACAGTGATCACCAACGCCATCGGGATGTGTGCATCCATCGGTGCTGTGATCTGGTCTTGTGGACATGTTCGTAAGATCAGTCCTCTCGGTACTCTGATGTTCCATATGCCATCCGGAGGATATTTCGGCAAGTGTGCGGATATCGCCTCCGAGACAGCAGAGATCGGAGTGTACTTTAAAGATCTGCTCAGCAAGATCACCCAGGGGATCCTCACTCCTGAGAACATCATTGATATCGTCGATCATCGGAAAGATGTTTATCTTCCTGGACCTGTTGTTCAAGCAAGGTTGAAAGCGTTGGAATCGAAGACGGCGGTTGCACCGACCAAGGAGGTGTCTCATGAAGCTTGAGTTCATCAACGATCCAGCTCTGAAGCTGTCGAACCTTCCAGGTGACTCGATCACCATGGATGCGGTCCAAGAACCAGAGATCTCTGAAGTTACCTCCAGCCTTGAATCCTACGATGCAACGGTTCCACAGCAGAACTGCCCAGACACACCGCCTGATTCGGATGATATACCAGGAGAGCCTCCGATGTTCTATCGGAAACTCCCGTTCGAACGGGTGGTTCTGGAAGAAGAACCATCGTTGGATGGCAGTGCTCCGAAGACTACGGTGAAGTGGACGTTCTTCCTGAACACCACAATGCCAGCGTTCCAACCACGGGTCTTGAACGAGTTCGCTCTTCTGTTGCAGCAAGTGCAACCAGGAGACTATGTTGACATCTGGGCACCTTCTTTTGCAGATACTGACCTGATCGCCTCTGGTATGATCAGTGTGATCTTGGATTATCTGCAGAGGACAGGGAACGCAGAGACGACCATCGTTCATGCACCATACTGTCTCAACACAGGTGCAGCGTTGTTCCTGACTCTGCCCTGCAAGAAATCAGTATCACCGTACATGTACTGCAGGATCACACCTCCAGAGGTGTTCGCTGTTGGAGTTCATCGTGATGTTGTATCCGGTGTTGAGCAACAGATCGGTGTCTACGAAGCGATGCTGAAGAGGTTGGTCGACGCTAAGATCATCTCGGATAAGGATCTCATCGAGATCCTCAACTCACAGAAGACGATCTTCGTTTACGGAGACCATCTGGTGAAACAACTGTCTGGTCAGTAACAGAACATATCGTAAGGATGGTTAGGGTTATCCTAACCATCCTTACGATTATCGTTATCGATCTTTTGCTTGTTCCAACTTCTCTCTCGTATGTTTCAGTATACGAGGAAGTTCCTTGAAGAACGCATAATCCGACATACGTTCCCGGTACAGATTCACATATTCATCATGAAGACAATCGAGATTGAGTTCTTCCCAAACATCATCAGGGTCAGCGTTCCTACACTCTTTAACGTAATCTGTGAGTTTATAACAGATACTCGTAAGCTCTTTGTTCAATGCAATCGCCTTGGTCACTTTATTGCAATCGAAATACTGTGCCTGGATGTATGTCATCGCTTTAGGTTTAGGGAACTCATCACCGATATTTTTCTTGTAACCGATTCTTCGTAAAGTTTCCTGTACCTTCTTCTTGTAAGATTCGTAAGTATCATTCTGAGAACGCTTCGGGATGGTTCTTACATCGGAATAACGTTTCTTGAGTACGTCGCCGATTTGTAAACCTTCATCCATGGTAATTAGGTTGTGTGTTTCCTTTGAATAAAACGGGTCATCTTTGCAGTGCTTAAGCACAAACTCAGCAAGCTTCGTATACTCAGTCTTCACCGTATCCCAGTCGTTATTGTTTGTGTTGGGTTTTTTCTGAAGTCGTTCAATCCAATCGATCAGTTTAAACGCTCCATACAGGATTCCACCCACAGCTGCAGCAGCCAACCCAATACCTGCAATGTCACGCAAACCCTCTTCAGACTTCTGTTGTTGGTGATCTTTCACGTAGAGTGTAAGGTCTCCGACGTTGTGGAACTTCTTCTTCCGGAACACCACATTGTACTTACGACTGAGGCTGTCCAAGATCTTATTCATCTGCTCTTGGGTACAGTGCAGCTCCTCTTCAAAACGAGTTTCTGGGAGGACAAAGTTCTTGTATTCACAGAAGTGTTTTACCGTGAAAACAACAGACATGAAGATCTTGTCTTTCAGACGTTCATCCGGATCTTTCGGGATCGAACTCTTGTTCGTGATAACATCTTGTGGATAGATCTTCTTGGTATAGAACAATAAGGCTGAGAGAGCCATAAGAACTCCTATATGGTTTTGTAATGGATTAAGTTGGTGATATACGAGATCGTCAGAGCGTTGACTTCACGGTTGATCGCTTGGTTGATCTGACGGATCATCTTGTTGATGACATAAGCAGCGTTGTACGTGTTGGCAACATCGTTGTAGTCTGGAGCGCTGTACTCGTTTTCCTCTTTGAACCGACTGCAACGTTTGGAGAGAGTCTTCGCTGCTTGTGCGAGATCTTCCAGAGACTCATACTTCGCATCGACGGTGAGGTTGCGGATCTTTTGGATGTTCGCTGAGTTGTTCCAGGGGGATTTCAACACTTCGTATTTGGTAAGTGTTGGTTTTTGCCACTCCATGTTTCGATAGGTTGTCCCACTGTAAGGTGCAGCCAGTTTCAGCACTCCGTTGGACATCAACACGATCTGTTCGAACATCCCATCGGTATATCCGCCGTTGGTGTCTTCCTTCGAAGAGAGTTCTTTCAGATGTTGACACACCTGAAGGATCCCAACCAGACGTTTCTGTACAACTTCATAGGTGGGAACATCTTCCACATAAGCTCTGGTTGTTGGAGCATGGGTAAGGGTATCCTCCAGTTTCGCAAATCGTTTGATGATGTACTTCTCTGTAACTGATTTGTTCTTCAGAGAGTTGTACACCCAAGCTGAGAACTTCGCCAAGTGGATCCCAACCGACTTAGCAGAGCCGACGATCCCTTTTCTCACCTTCACGATATCGATCGCTTCTTCACTGAGGATCCCCATCTCGTACAACCGATCGATCGTCATGGGTGTCAGAGTATCCAGTTTCAGATATTGTCGAAGAATGGTGAGTTCCTCTTCCAAGGAGATCATCTGATCGATCCCCTCTTCACTGTAGGAAGAGGTGATCAGAGAACAGAGATCCTCCATAGACTCTTCTCGTTGGGAAACACGAGGAGTCTTTAATACATTGAAATCTACCATAGGTTTCTCCTGTTACTGAGGTATAACGTAAGCATAACATGCTAAATTACAGGGAATCAACTTCGTGTATATATTTTGAAGTAACCAGACACTCCGATAGTATGCAACCTAACCAAAACCAATCAAAAGGAGTGTTATGATGGAAACTCGTTGTCCTGAGTGTGGTAGTAGAACATTTGTGTTCTTCAACAACTCGTATATGTGCTGTGATTGCAACCGTGAGTTCGGTCCCAAGTGTCCGGAATGCAGCACAGAGATGGAACTTGCAGGAAGTGACTGGGTGTGTCCAACCTGTCGTCTCGAGATCCCCAAGTCCGATATCGAACTTCCCAAAGTTCCACCTGAAGTTTATCAGAGAGCACTTCGCAACAGACGATCTTCCCATGGGAGTGAGATGACGTTCGGTCAGTATGTCCTGCGGTCCTTGGCGAACGGTATCGCATCCTTACTCACCAAGCGTTGATCAAAAGTCCTGTTCTGCGATAAATGATATGTCTATCTCGTCAACCAATATAAGGAGAACAGCATGGCTCAAAAACCAGCTTATGCCGCACCGACGGTGGATACTCTGACTGATCTTCAGGAAGAGGTCAAAGTGATGAACCCTGAGGTGAAACAACCCACTGTGCAAGTGATCGCAGCGGGAGGGTGTGGACAGAACATCCTAAAATCCATCTTGAAGACCAACCCGAAGTTTGACGCTACGATCGGATATCGTGTGATCGATACTTCCGCTTCGAACGTTAACGGGATCCCGCAGGGTATCCCGTTCGATGCGATCGGAGAACTTGGATCTGGCAAGGATCGTGGTAAGAACCTCGATGCGATCCAGAAGTACATCGATACCCATCCGGATCTGTTCAAGCAGGCTTCGGATATTACATTCATCCTGTTCAGTCTGGCTGGAGGATCCGGCTCTGTGATCGCTCCTCTTCTGGCTCACAGGATCCTTCGAAACAGCAACCGCTGTGTTATCTTGGTCGGTGTTGTGGATGCCTCATCGGAACGGGATTGCATCAACAGCATCAACACGATCCGGTCTTTCGCATCCTCTGCGGAGAAGAACGGTCACTACTTCCCTCTGATGCTGTTCAACAACCACAACGTTGGACGGTTCGTGGTGAACAAGACTGCTGCTCAGCGTGTTGTTGAAATGATCGATCTTCTCACATCCAAAGAGATCAGTGAGATCGATTACAACGACAAGATGCACTATCTTCGTCCCACTACGATGAACTGTCCTCCTGGACTTTATCTGCTTTCGGTTACTGCTACCGACAGTGATCAGGCAGAAGATCTCCCTGGAGAAGATGACAGTGTGATCGGTGTTGGGGATGTCCTTCACGCCTGTATGGTGGTGAACGATACCGGACTCACACCGGACGTCCTCACAGCGTTTACTTGTGTCGGCATCAGTGAAGAGAAGAAGTTCTTCTCTGCGATCGGTAAGACTGTTCCGAAGGAACTGATCGATTACCTCAACGAAACCAAAGAACGTTATCAAGAGAACACGATCCAGAAGGATCACAGCAACAAAGACCTAGCAGGATCTGGCAATGATACTGCTGCTGGACTGATCATCTGATCACGTTCCAGTATATTCACTTAAACATGGAATCTCACCCTAGGAGAACGGATCTCCTAGGAGCTACATCCAAGGATACATTGACATGCTTACTCAGTTTTTTGAAGAATGGAACAACGCTCTCAAGAATGAATCGGTCACCAAGACACAGACCAATGACCAGGGTGTTGTCGTATGGCAGAACGGAACGTTCACGTTCCGTGACACACAGATCCAGATCCATCGGAAACAGAACGGACAGGGTGGATATCACGTGGAACTCTTCGTGCCCAAGACGAACAAGTTCATCAGCAACAAGAAGTTCTCGTCGAAAGCCAAATGTGCAGAAGCGATCCTGATGGCGTTGCTTCCTGGAGTGGACAAAGAAGAGGTTCGTGTCGCACGTGCAGAACGTCGTGCAGATGCGATGCGGAAGAAGATCACAGAAGAGAGGATCGAACTCCTTCGTAAGGCGAACTTGAAGAAGGAAGATTTCGCATGGTTCTGTGATCACATGAACCACAACCTTCAAGTGGGGAACAGTTTCTACGACGATGCCCTGGTGGACATCATCGGAAAGTTCCACGATCAGCTCCTCTGTGAACAGAGCTATCTGCAGACTCTTCCGAACATCGACCGCAGTCGTCATATGGAACGGCTGTACGAACTCTCGATCCTTGTTTGCAAGAGAGCTATCCACACGAAGAGTGGCGACAAAATCCTCTTCCCGAAAGATGCTGCCAGACTGTTCCGTGCAGAGGTTGCAGCTTCCACTCTTCCGGCAGGGATCATCGCTGTGAAGAACACGTTCCGTGAGATCGATGACTATCTTCGTGGACATACGAAGAAACTGATCTATCTCTGTCAGACTCTGATGGAGTACTATCAGAACAGAACCGATCGTACTCCGGAACAGGTCTTGGCTGCTGCAGAGGAACGGAAAGCTCGTGCCAGAGAACGGAAACTCCGTCGTCTGGAAGGACTGCAGAACGAAGGTTCGTACACAGTACTCGGAGAGGTAGCTCCCAGCACCAACAAGTCTTCGAAGAAACCAGCACGTGCTCCGCAACAACAGCAGAGACAACAGAAGCCTCCGAAGAAACAACAGAACAAGAAACAGGATCGCAACCAATCCACTATGCTGGAGATCAACAACGATCGTCCTGGTATGGTGTCTCTTGCGAACGCTATTGGTTCTCAACTGGATGGACTTCAGCTGTCCGATGATCAACCCACTGAGTAAGTGATATTAAGAGATACAGGGTGTGGATGTCCACACCCTGTATCTCTTCTTGTTATGTGGTTCACTTCGCTTTTAGCATACCGAAATACGGAGGACGAACATGCTGTTCATCCATGACTTGATGCACCAGATCTTCATCATCCATCTCATAGAGTTCATAGTCTCTACGGTTGAGACGATCGATCTTATCCACAAGGTCTGGATCTACGATCATGAAGACGCGATCTGTTGTCAGTGGAGTGTTCCCGGAGATCAGTTCTGTGATTTCTTTCATCGCTTGGAACTTGACGTTGAGATCTCCTGTGTAGAACGACTCTACTCTGGTCAACATAGACCAAGCCAAGATCCACTCGGGATCAACCTTCTTCAAGTTCTCTCCCAAGATCACTTGGATCTGCTGGGTTGCTGTATACAAGTTCTTCTGGAACACAGGATGTTCTACATCACTCCGTAGAAGAGATACGAGTTTGGTGTTGTCGAACAAACAAGTACTGTTCTGCAACAGATCCAGGAAGAACTGTTGTAGCGCAGTATCTCGATAGGTAAGTGAGATCGTGTACAACACGATCGCGAACGCTGCACGATAGGGAACATCGGTGTTCCACTTGAGATCCATGTATACGGCACCTGCTGTTGTGTGGTCAGCGATGTAGGTATAATACACTTCAGGGAGTATGAACTTCCGTTCTTGAAGGATGGTCAACAGAGAGCTGGATGCATCATAACTGATATAGTGGTTCTTCTCCAAGAGATAAGCGTGGATCGGTTGTTGCTTCACAGTGGTGGATACATCCTCTTTACGATCATTCAAGATCTTAGTTAACTCTTCCATCAAGAGAAGAAGGTGATCGGTTGATACATGTTTAAACTGTTCTCCACAGATACAAGGTGTAGACCAACACTTCGTGCAAGTTGTCATGTTCATACGGAACTCCTATTTTGACGATTCTATGGATTTCAAACTTTCTACTATAGGAGGTCTACGATGGATATTTTTTCGATGATGGACGATGGTGTGCTGTTCGTTGCACAGGGTGGAGGTGTTCTCTCTGTGGAGTGTTGCACTGGTATTATGAGAGCATTCGAAGAGTACGGTAAGATCCCTGGTCGTGCTCAGACATCCTCCGGTGGAACACTCTTCTCTTCTTTGTACTACAGTGGACATGATACCAGTTGGTTCCGAGAACTGATGTCCTCCAGAGATCTCAGTGAGTTCTTCTCACTCTCTCCAGTGAGTTCCATCGGTTGCATCACGGGTTGTTCCAGACACATGGTGAACAACGATGGTGTCAAACAACTCTTGGAAGAGGAGATGACAGGTGCAGCTACACTCCGTGTTCGTACTTCTCTGACGAGACTTCAAGACTGGTCAGGTTGTTACATGAACGTGACACCTGCTGTGGCTCTGGCAGCTACTTCGATCCCTTGGGTGTTTAAGCCCGTCAAGATCGGCGATGAGCTCTATGCAGATGGAGGAGTTGTCAACAACATCCCAGTTCCTTCGGAAGAACAGTTGCAACAGTACAAACACGTCTACGTGTTCTTGACTCCTCCTTCGAACTATAATGATACGACAGAGGATCCTCTGATCACAGGACTCTTGGAACTGCTCCAAGCGGTGATGAACCGTGAGCTGGAGAAACTCACGACGATCGGATACTTCGATGATCCTAAGATCACCCTGATCCATCCGCAGGAGTCGTTCGGAGGAGAGTTGTTGAAATGGTCTGACAACTTCGCTCTGAGAGAACACTGTTATGAACTTACCAAGGAGATCCTTAATTATGAAGAAGCTTAAGCGTTATATCGTTATCTTGGCATCTGTGACAGTTCTGGCTACCACTCCAGCTGGATGTAGCGGTAGAACAGAGGATTACCATCAGAGTCATGATGAAGAGTGGTTGATCGAGCAGGTGGAACAGGGTTACCTAACTCAAGAACAAGCAGATGCCATCCGTGAACAACAGAAGAACCCCAAGTGAGGTGAACTATGTTTGTGAAATACAAAGTCGTATTACAGTTGGTATCGATGTTTATCCTCTTCGGTGTAGGAGGGCTCAGTCTCACAGCGATCCTGACCTCCTGTGGCCACAACGTGGTGACGCACAGCAGAGGGGTTGGCATGGATATATCCTGGGATGGCAGCAGCTATATCCCGAACCTCCGGTTGGGACAGTGGGATGTCACCAACGCTGTGGTGAAGGAGAATATGGATGTGGAAGCGAACACCATCACCAAAGCCGATGTGAGTACATCGGCAAGTGGAGATCAGATTGCTTCTAACGGAGCACAGGCTGGTGCGTCGGGTGGCATCCAGATCAAGATGAAATCCGGACCTCAGACCAACGGTTATGTGAAGGACGTCCTTACGTCGAAGACATTGTCGGAACACAGTGTGGAGCTGGCAAAGGCGATCTACTCGGTTAAGAGTGAGATGCCGAGTACCGGCACGAAAGCCGAAGTCGCTGAGAGTGGTGAAGTGAAGGTGGAACAGAACACTGCTCCGATCGCTACTACAACCACGGAGACTAAGACAGAGTCTGTAGATGAGAGTGGTTCTACTGAAACGAAGACAACCACAACTGTCACACAGATCCCAGTGAAGGAAGAGACACAAGAAGCAGTACAGACTGTTACAGAGAGTGTATCAGATGCTGTTCGTACCGACTGGTGGTACTACTTGGCTGCTGCAGCTGTTACGATCCTCGGTGGAGGCGGTGTGGTCGGGTATCTCCTCGGTAAGAGGAATAAGACATCCACTCCTACACAGACCGTTACTACAGCTACTGCCACAGAGACAACATCCGTAACACAACCAACCAAGGTGAGTGTGCAGAGTGAGTCTTCTGATGTGAAACCTTCTTGATACATACAGGATCACTCTGGTAGGGATAATCTACCAGAGTGATCACTTGTCGTTAAAAGTCTTCGATGTGGAACTGAGTGTAGATCTCCAAAGCCAGATCGAACCCTTTTCCATACTTAATCGAAAGTTCTTTCTTTAGAACATATTGTTTCTCAAGATCCTGACGTCCTAACTTATCGTACCGTTTTAAAGAACGATAAGCGTTCATCAAGTTACGGTAGAACGATACGGACTTCCGATAGTTCTCTCGATAGTCACTCAACCTGTCTTTGTAGAGGATATGTCGGATTGTGTGAGTGAACTGATGTTCCTTATAGTCCATCTGTTCATACAACTGACGAACCAGATGGATCGTCATACGGATGATGTGGTACTTGATATCATCCCCTTCGATCGGTGTGTTGACATAAACTTGTTTCACCAACCAGATCGGATGTTCGATCCTCTTGTTCCCAGAGAGGTGTTTCCAATGGAACTCCATCTCATCGATCGGTAAGAAGATCGACTTCGGACGGATATACGGTGCATGTGTCATCAACACAGATACCAGACGTCGCATCAGTCTGGTTTCTTCGGTAGTGAAAGGACGTTCTACAGACATATACATTCTCCTTATTAGTATCAAGAGCATATCATTTTCTATTCAACGGATACATAACGTTCTATGTTACCAACAACAAGATCTTGATCTACGGAAGGAGTAGAGCACATATGAGTAACTTAACAAGATTCTGTGTCATCGGCAGTCGTTCGATGAACAACTATTACATCGTGTATACCTATCTAAAACAGTATATCCCGAAGAACGCGATCATCGTATCCGGTGGTGCGAAAGGTGTGGATATGCTGGCAGAAGTATACGCTGAGATGAACGGACATCCGTGTGAAGTGTATGAAGCACAGTGGGATCGATTCGGTCGTGAAGCTGGTATGATCCGTAACATTGAGATGATCCGGAACAGCGATCATGTGATCGCATTCTGGGATGGGAAGAGTCCTGGAACCCAACACATGATCACAGAGAGTCGTAAACGTGGACGCAACGTTGTGGTTGTGGATGTCACCGAAGAGGATACGGTAAAACCGCATCCAGGAAGAGTCGTCCATGTGAACAAGGAAGAGTTCGATATCTACATCGGAAGACCTTACAAATCTTACGTGGGAACTCTGGGTAATCCCTTTAAGATCGATGCGAACCACGATCGGTACAAAGTGATCGCGATGTTCACAGACTACCTCTTGAAAAACGTGGAAATGTTACGAGAGGTCGTAAAACTGAAAGACATGAAGAGTCGTATCGACGGTGGTCCAGTGAAACTAGGATGCTGGTGTGCAGAGGGTACCGATAACGGTCCGTTGTGTCATGGCGATATGATCTGTTGGCTCTTGGATCACGCTTACGGGGAGATCAAGAGTTTAGCACATATTGAACCGAACCCTCAAGATCACTCGATCATCCAAGATGTTCCAACTAAGCCCAAAACATCTACGCTACAGCAAGAAGAAATCCTCTCCAAATGGCTTGAATCAGGGGAGTCTACCCTAGTGAGCACACCCCTCGGATTAAGCCTCGCCAAAGGCTATCGAACCATCATCCAAGATGAGTGGAAAAGATGGTATCTGGAGATCCCGGATTTCGATATCATCCGGAACCACATTCATATGAGTTTGTCGGAGTATGATAAAGTAGATCAAGATCCTCCGAGACTCTATTTTAAGTCGAACGATCGGACGAAGATTCCTGTGATCCAACAGTTGTCAGAGTTCGATGGTTCTCCCTTTAAGAAAGGATGCTGGTACATCAAGATCGACGAACAACTGAAACATGGATAACAGACGATCCTGTAGGGATGGTTGTCCCATCCCTACAGGATCGATATATCACTTCACCGTATCGAACAGTTGTTGTGCTAAGTTCGTGTAACAAGTCTCGTTACTCTCGAACTGTTCTAACGCATATCGTTTCATCTCTTTGACATCGAGGATCTCTTCTGTTGTCTTAGTTGGATCTGCTTGGTAGGCTTCCAACCTCTTCTCACAACGTTTATAGTAGACATAGTTGTCGTATGCGAGTGATAGTTTTTGGAAGAACTCCTCCACCTCTTTCGTCTCTGTGTTGCGATCCACATCCCCTTCTAAAGTAAAGTAGTTCAAGAACGGTAAGTGTTCCCATACCACAGTGCACAATCTATTCAAGATGTATCGAACAGGAGCTGTCTTGAACTGCCATAGATGAGTAACCTCATGAACTACCGTTTGTCCTAGCTGCGGCATCAGAAGATGACTACCCGTAGCGATCCTGTGTTCATCACCGATCGCATAAGCGTTGGATGGAAGTGCTGTGTATGTAAATGGAAGGATATAGATCTTCTTCGGTTGGAACAAACCCCAAGCTCCCATCACACCAACATCGATGTGATCCAACATGTACTGAGACCATAGGAACTGGATCTTATTCAATTCCAACTGGTTCAAGAACGCACCATATCGTTGACAGTGATCACGGAACCCGAGCAACATCTTCTTCACGAAGATATCTTCTTTGTAAGAGAATGGTTTAGCACCTCTTTGGATCTGCCATATGAACATAACAACCTCCTGGTTAGCACTAATAAAAGAAGAACAGGGAGAGAAGACTCTCCCTGTTCTTATCGATACGTTACTGGATGTTGATCACAGGATAACGCTCTGCATCGTAAGCGATGAACCCTTCTCCGTTGTTCGAGATGTAGAAGAGCTGCGTAGCAGCATCTTTCGTTCCGCACACATCTGCGATGTTCGCAGGAGCGACGATCTTCTCGCCAGCATGCGTGCAGTTGATCACGTTGATCGTGACCTTATCCGGTCCGAACAGGTTGTTCGTCTTGCTCGCTTCTGCAGAACCACTGGTGTAATCCTGCATGATCAGGATACCCGCCCAATTCGGGTTGCTGTCCCACTCTGTGAACTCACAGTTGACCAGGTTGATGGTAACCTTGCCACCCGTGGCGTTGCTCAGACGAATCGGGTTCGAGCACTTCGTGAAGGTGCAGTTCGAGATCGTAATCACAGAACCGTCTTCCGTAGCGAAGATGCTGATCGCGTTGTTCGTCAGCGTAGAGTTGAACTTCACGTTGTCGATCACGATCGACTTCGTGGCACTCGGATCAGATCCGGTTCCATGACCGATCTCGATCGCGTTGTAACCAGTCTGGTTGATGGCACTGTCAGTAACGCGAACATATTCACCACTGACGATACGAACCTGAGCGTTCGCTGTTGTCTTAGGAAGATCACCAGTTGTGGTGAGGTTCTTCATGGTGACATCACCTTCGGTCTTGAAGATCGTGGTTGCGTTGTTTGCAGTCAGCTGTTTGACCTCGATGCTCTTACCTTCCACAGTCGTGGTTCCGGTGATCGGTTCCGCGATCGTGATGATCAGATCTTTGTCTGCCTGAGCAAGATCCGCAGAAGAGGTCACAGCGGCAACATCCGTCTGTTTCAGAGAAGTGATCTGTGCTTCCAAAGCAGCCAGACGATCGCTCATGGAGACGACGTTCCCGTTCGCTTCGGACGCAGTCTTCTCAACAGCATCAACCGCTGCTTTAAGTTCGCTGTCATCGTACTGTACTGTCGCCTCATTGAGAACAACATTCGACGCTGAGAATTCATACGTGACAGAGGAATCCTCATTTTTGAACATGACAGCATCAGCTCTGAAGAACAGTCTGTTGTTTTCCACAGTGACTTTGGATGCATCCCAAGCTGTGGTCTGCGCCTGCATGTAAACGAATGCTTCATTTACAGCCACATAGTTGTCAACGATGACAAGTGATTCCAGATCAGTGAAATCAACACCGGTGTTGGTGCCAGTTGTTCCACTACCGTTGAATTTGAATGCGTTGTTGACACCATCCGAGAGGAATTCGTTATTTCTGACGATGACGTTTCCGCTGAGCTTCTTCGCAAAGGACACAGCAGAACTGTCCACCATACGGAAGGTGTTGCCTTCAACGGTTGCTGAATTGGTCGTACTGTTGAAGTATACGGATCCATACAGATAGCAATCTTTCACCACCGGGGCAGTGTGAGTGTTACCTTGGAACACGATAGATGCAACAGTCTTGCCATCATTTCTTGCACCACCGATGACTTCACAGTTCTCGATGACAACGTCACTGTCGTTTCCAACAACGTAGATACCGGTCGCCATACCGCTCGTGCGGATACGGCAATCACGAATGATAAAGCCATCCAGGTCACCTGTTGGTGTAATACCGATCGAGCTGTACTGCACGGAATGCGAAATGGTATCATTCGCATCTGCAGCATAATTGATCTCCACACCTTCAAGAACCGTTCCAGACAGATCACCGGAGAATGCAAACCGACCAGCGAAGCTCGGGTTGTTGACGCCGTAGATTTTGAGTGCCTTATTGATCGTCGGGCTATCAATGTACAGCCCACCGATGATCCGGATCGTATCGTTAGCGAAGGCTGCCGCTACAGCTTCAGTCAGTGTTGCAAACGTATTCGTTCCAACGATACCGAGATAACCGTCGAGACAAACGGTGTCGCCTTCTTCATTATCGGAAACAGAACTCGATACCAGGATGATGTTCCTTGGAACATCAAACGATGCTGTATCCGCTTTCGTAGCAACACTGGTCGTAACGAATGTTTTTACCGCCTGCTCTGTTGCTGCTGTTGTGGCGTTGGGTTCCGCTGCAATCGAGCTACCGCCCAATTTGTATTCCGATGCCTTGATGGTACCATCAGCATTCGTGATCACAAATGTGTTGGCTGTCCCAGCGCCAAGGTTGACTTTGTATGCAGAAAGCTCCTCTTTGGTCGCATAATCACTCTTGATGAATGCGATCTCGGATTTCACTTCACTGTCATCATAGGCATCCGGAATCTCCGGCTTGTTGAGGATTTCTGCAGCAGAACCAGCTTCTGCATTCCAATCAGGTTTCACGTTAACCTGAGCTCCAGCCTCAATACCATCCAGTTTGGCTTCATCTTCAGCGGTGAAACGACATACATCTGGCGTGATGAATTGCGTATAATTGGCACTGGTGAGAACCGTTGCCTCATCGTTGACCTGGATCACACCATCCGGGGAGTTGAGGTTCATCTGGGCTTTGGTGGTACCGATATCAACTTTGTCCCACTTGGACATCATGATCAGACTACCGTTATCTCCAGTGGTCATCGTTCCAACGATACTGTCGTGGTTCTTCAGAACGATATGACGGCGGTTCGGGAGATCCGGATCCCAGGGGTTCTGCATCACAACGACATCGGCACCGAGTTCCAGAACATCACCGGTAAGGATAAGTTTCTGGCCATCCACAGCGAGGGCGTTCTGTTTCAGTCCGATGGCAGCTGTCAGAGAGCTGTCTGCAGCCTGACGATCTTCCGCTTCCTGAGCGATCTGAGCCTGAACGGATTCTTCCGTTGCCAGTCCTTCAATAGACGGGATCGTGATGAACTCACTGTAGTTGGCATCCGTAAGGACGGTATCTTTGTCGTTGACCGTGATCGCATCTTTGCTGTTGAGGTTCATGTGGACAGAGGAGGAACCGAAATCCGCAACATCCCATTTGCTCACCATAACAAGGTTGACAGAGCCACCAATCGTGGTGCGACCACAGATGTTATCATCGTTCTTCAGTGTGAGGGCTTTGCGATCCGGACGAGACGGGTCGAAGGTGTTGGGTTCGAACTTCGCATAGTCTGCAAGATCAGACTGAACCACGATCGGATCTTCGTCGTTGAGAGTCGGACGATCAGAACTGTTCAGGTTGAGCTGGATATTCGCAGATCCAAGATCCACTTTATCCCACTTGCTGACCATGGCGATGTTCACACCGGAACCATCCGTCTTAATACCGGAGATGGTATCGTGGTTCGCCAGCTGGATGGTCTTGCGAGGAGCATCATCGTTGGGGTTCTGGAAGGTCTGATAGAACGGGATATCGGAGATCTTCTTGCCGGTATCCTGAATCTGAACACCGTTGGTACGGATCGCAGAGGTGATCACCTCACTCACACCCTTGGACTTCAGATAGTCCACGAATCCCTTCATGCCGAGCGGACCAGCTTCGAAATACTTGAAGCTGTAGAGCTTGTCCGCATCGAATCCAGTGGGATCCTGCTGTCCGATCGAAACACGGTTCATGATGGCGTTGGAGCCAAGAACGATGATGTTCTGAGCAGCGTTGGTCGTGGCAGCTTCTTCCATGTAGACCAGACCAGAGAAGACTCCGTTGGTCAGAGGAAGATAGGTAGCCAGAATCGAGGTGATCTCATCCTTGGTGTAGTAGTTGGTCAGGTCAGTGATCGAACCGAACTCTTCGAACCCAGTCCCATCGACATAGACATATTCCTTGCCTTCTTTGTCGACGTAGACATCACCTTGGGTATTGCCTTCGGTAGGAAGAGCTTCCTTGTTCTCGACAACGCCTTTGAAATGCAGTGCACCAGCGGTCTTGCCTTCCAGTTCAGTGATCTGTTCTTCTGTGGCAAGCAGGATACCATTGACCGCAAGTCCGACGATCCGTCCGGTATCGTCCTTCTGGATCTCCATCGGCTGTGTTTTTGCAACAGCAACATCGATATCGGTAGGAGTAGAAGTCGGACCATTGACGATCTTGCTCCACTCGAAAGTCATACCGAGATCCGGATCCATCATTTCACCTTCGTAGACCTTGGTGAAGATGCCGTTCGAATACCGGTACACGGCGAATCCACTGTTCACAGTGGGGTCCCCAGAAGCATCGGTCACATAGTTGATCAGACCAGGATCAGGACTGCGAAGCATCTCTTCATACGTGTTATAGGACTTCGTTTTTCCCATAACCGTGATCCCTTGGGCTGTGATCGCCCAAGTCTGATTTTCACTGGGATTGATAATAGAACCCATGATTGTGTTCCTTTATGTTAGGTTCGACCAAGGGGAGTGATGGCACTACGATCAGACTCCCTTGGTCTGCTTGGTTGAACGAACTTGTTAGTCGTTGTTTGTTCTGTTTAGATTAAAGAGGACCGAACAAACCACACATCCTCTTACTCGACGAGTTCGATCGCAGGGAACGGATCGAGGTAGGTGTAACCACCGAGCATGTACCACCAGAACTGATAGCTGAACTCCACATCTCCCTCTTCTTCCATCTCGATGTAGAAGGTGTACTTGTAGGAAGTATGAAGTTCGATGTTGTTCCAGACAGTTTCGTTGTCTTCCGACCACTCACTGTTGGAACCGACGTAAAGACCCGATGGAAGTTTCGCACGGAACCGCATCTTGTCTTTGATCTGTGTACTGTCGTTATACCCGAAGGTTGTCATGTAGAAGGTACATTTGTTGATGCCCTTCTGGAGGGTCCTCTTGATACCTGCGAACGGGAGATCTCCGATACGGAGAGGATAGTTCGCGATATCAGCAACTTCACAGAGGAACCTCAACGTACAAGAGTGTCCACCCGTGCGATAGACGGACCAGGTCTCTGCCTTCGCTGGCTTGTTACGGGCAACGAAGTTGCCCTCCAGCGTATCAGAGGTACAGAGATACATGTGATCGTTTTTGTTGCTGATGTCGCTGTTGGAGAAGTTGTTGTCTCGGATGAACTTGGTGTTGGTAGAACCAACCAGGATCTGAGATCTCCAAGAAGGTTCGATCGCTTGCTGTCCAGTATAAGGACTGTCCGGGTTGTTCCGGTTACAAGTGATAGAACCGATATAGACCAGATTACCACCGGATGAATCCGTGAATGCACCACCAACACTGTAAGTCTTAAGAGAACCGATCTTACCGGTACACTTACGAAGAGAAACACGACATTGAAGATCGTTGTTTACCATATCCAACATCGCTCCACACACGCTGAAACCAGAAGCGTTGGTGTTGTAGTAAGCTTTGATGTTGATGTTCTGAACGATCAACTGATCACATGTTGGATTGATCCCGTTGCTAACTCGATCGTTTTCACGAGCCTGACGGTTGTCAATGTAGAACACATCGACATTTGTTGATCCCCAAGTGCCCTCTCCATCTTCTCCTTCACCAACACCCAGGAACGAGATGTTGCGGATGATGTGCCACTGACTCTTCGGTGTGAAGTATGTGCCATACTCGCTATCACGATATCCGATGTAATAGTTGAAGAACGACAACCCTTTACACTTGGGGAGATTGCAAGTAATATTCTCAACTATACATCCAGGGTTGAAGGTATCGATAGCGATGAGATACCCGTTCCCTACGTCGTTATAAGTCGCTCCTTCCAGCTGATTCTCCTCTTCGGCTTCCTCAATGGTGATGTCGTGGACATTCCAGAGATTGGCTTGTCCAGTCAACAACTTACGATGACGTCCGTAGCTACTTTCGATCTTGGCTCGATAGAGGTACATGTGAATATCGTGAACATCAATCTTGGAGAGAGAACAGTAAGTATCTTCTGATTTAAACCAGAAGAACCCGTTGTGATTGAAGTCCTCTTTTCCCCAAAGGTTGTTCGCCATCGCGATGCTGTGTACCGTGATATTTTCAACAGTACAGTTACCGAACCTGGAGTACAGGTAGATATAACCACCACTGTCACAACAGTCGGGTTTGCTGATGAGAACACTGTCGTGGATATGACATGTGTTCGTGTATGTCACATGGAACAAAAACGGTGTGGCCATGTAGCCATCATCATTGGCTGATGTAAACCAACGTCCAGTGACATCAGATGGATCCAGGATATCCCCGTGGATCATACAACTGTAGATCTTCGCTGCTTCGAAGTTCTCACAGTTCGCCATGATGAACCCTTTGCCATTGCGACGATCTCCGCTATTTGGGCTCATGGACAGAGTACGGATCCTGAGGTTGTAGATCACAACATCTCGTGCGTTCAGTCGGATGAAGTGTGTATCGGGAAGATACCGATTGAAGTTTTGAGCCAAAGTAGCATATTCAGAAGCATCAGGACCCCATTGAGTCTTGGCATCTTCTGGCATGTATTCGAATACAGGATCGTCCTGCTTCGGCATACCGATGATAGCAACACGCATCGCACCCGATGCAAGTTCACAACCAGCACTGTTGTTATAACACCAGATACGCGGATATTGAGAACCTTCGTCTGTGACGTGTTGGTGATTCGACCGTCTGATCAGATAGACTGTGTTGTCCTTCAGAACAGCAGGAAGTTCTCGATCGGCTTTGGTGATCGAGGATCCGTCATGTTCCGCAGGATCCCAGTCCTCACTGTTGTTGTACTGCTGAGTGGGGTCGATGTAATACCACTGAGCAGCCATATGTTTAAACCACATTACGTAGTCTCCTCTGTTTCAAATTCTTCTGGTGGCATATACACCATATTGTCCGGGACAGACTGTAACCCTTGGAATCCAAACGTAGTTGGAAGTTGGTTGTCGTAGTGATCGAAGATCGGATAGATCTGTGCTTGTTGTGCAGTAACCCACCCTCTCTTGTTCAACTGTGTGTTTGGGTTGAATGTCTGATCTTGGAAGTTGATGGGTGTCAGAAATGCCCAGTGTTCAGGGACAGGATCCATCCCAACGATCTCTGTGGTGAGCCCACTTCCATACCAAGACTGTCCCGTGTTCGGAATATCCGGTGAACCAACCGAATCGATCAGGAAGAAGTTCATGAAGAACTCATACTCACTCTGTTCGATCAGGTTGATGAAATCAGGAACCTGTGCAAGACCCATGCTGGTAGGGAGGGTGACCTTCTTATTACGAAGAGACTCTTTACACTCTTCCAGCAAAGGTTGCAGCAGTTCCACGATTTTACGTTGTTTGTCAAGTAACTGCATGGTGATCACTCCCTATGTCCGGTGTATCCAAGAAGATCCAAGGCTTGATCAGCCAGTTGATCTACTTCGAACACCACTGCTTCCAGAGCTTGCACACGCTGTTCCAGATCGGTGTTAGATGTCTCGATAACGGTTACACGGTTACTCAAGTTATTGAACTCCTCAGAGGTGACATCACCTCCAGGGATATCTTGTCCGTGATAGGTTCCATCTTCTCCAAGGACGATCATCTGTCCAACTGAGATCGGATCTGGAGTTGACATCTTACCATCCACAGATGTTTGGATGTTGCCGATGCTTCCTTGAAGTGCTTCCAAAGTCTCAGTAAGATTCACGATCTCTGTCATCGTGTGTGTATGGATCCTTGGAGCATACACCGTGTCGTGGTTGTGGTTCGCTAATGCGAAGTTGGGAACACCTTGGATATCACTCCACTGATGGGTATGCTGAAGCATCGCATACCGATCATCGAAGTTGATATCGATCGGTGCATACAGTGCATCGAAGTCTGGTGTCTCTACCAGATCACCCCAGTCGTGTTTATGTCCTACCAGAGAGAACATCGGTGGGTTGGTGATGTCTGTCCATTGATGTGTATGAGCAGATGGTGTAAAGGTAGCTGGGATATCGACTAAGTCGTTCCAACTGGAGGTAAATGCAATGGGTTTCAGGCGACTGAAGGTCTCTTGCAACCCGTAGATGTCAGAGATCTGAAGGTTGTTGATCTTCTCTTCCACGGTCACAAGACGGTTCGTCAGATCTTGATCGGTCAGTGTGAGGTCGTTGATCGTCTGAGCTAAAGTGACGTTGTTGGACTCGTTGATCACCAACTCAAATGTGGATGGGAAGTAGTCTGGTTTACCTTCGATATTTTCCCACTTGTTGTTGATTTCAACCTGGTCCTGCCCAGTATCCAACCAGGACTTTGTATCGTTATCCCAGACCCAGATGGTATCTGTGGTTCCTACGATAGCGAACATTCCATCTTCGCCAGTTGGATAGAGTGTGTTCAACTGATCCGGGTTCGCGATCCAACCAACGAACTTGTTGATCGCATCGTTGATGTCCAGATCCATCGACTCTGTCTCATAGATCTTCACCCAACCTTGATACTCTCTCCATGTGTAGAGAGCGGAACCTTCGTTCACGGTTGGATCTCCTGACGCATCTACCACCCAAGCTAGTTTGCCAGGGTACTGTTCCTTCAACATGTCATCCCAAGTCTGATAGGTTTTCGTAGGACCTACGATCGTGATGCCACTCGGGGAAGTGTACCAAGGTCTCTCTCCAGGATTGATAATAACACCCATAGGAGAACTCCTTTGGTTGGTTGAATAGTGTTTGCATAGCATGGCAAAAGATATGATACCACCCAAGTAGATAGGATTTCCCTATCTACTTGGGGTATTATAAGCTTAATCCAGCCAGTCCACCATCCAGGATTTCTTGGTAAGATCCTCTGGGTTCTTCTCTGCACGCTCCTCTGCGTGCTGAAGCCGTGCTGCTGTGATACGACGAACCACAACATACCACTCATCCCTCTTGACACTGTAGATAAACGTCTTCACGATATACCCACTATACTGGTTATCCGCATAGGGATAGAGTCTTCCAGGAACCAGATCCCAAGTGATGTCCAGAACAGGGCAGAGTTCCAGTTCATGTTCCGTGAACAGAACACAACGTTCGTTCTTACCGTTCAGATCTTCTACTTGGAGAGCAACATACACTTCTGCTTCTCCATGCTTGGGATCCAGGTTCTTCACACGGATCGCTCTCCCTAACTTCACTTCTACATCATCGATCATCTCAGCCATAAGCATCCTCCTTCTTGTTGGATATACTTCAAGTACGACGAACCCGTTCAGTGGATCAGGATACCAACTTCCTCTTCTCACACGAGGATCCAGTAGGTCCATTTCCGTAATCACACAACTGATCGTAGAAGTATCTTCTAAACAGGGAACTGTTGTTCTCTGTAACATCCAACGATCTTCGATGTAGAAGAGTTTAAAGCTCTGTAACATGTAGAGATCAAGCTTATCATACGTCCAGATACGATCTTTTCCGGTTGCTGTCTCTGATAGAACTAAAGTGATCCTCTCCAACTGACCATCTTCGTTACAGATCAGTACATCGATGTCTCCCTGATAGGTTGCGTCGTAACTCACAGATACTCTCCACGTAAGGGTTGATAATTACTTGATCCATAGCATGCTAGATAGGAACCTATGGTAGGGTACTTGAAGTACCCTACCATAGGTGATGTCAGTTGTCACGCGATGGTCGGGAACGGATCCACAAAGGTAGCCGCACCTACCATGTACCAGGACCAGGTGTAAGAGGTGACGATATCACCCTCCTCTTCCATATGGAACGGGATGGTAAGCTTGTAGCTGGTGTAACCATCGAGGTTCTCCCAGACCGACTCTTCATCGAGTTCCCAGTTTCCTTCTTCAGAGAAGAACCTCTCACCAGACGGTGTCTCAACGATGACATGGAACTTATCTTTGATCACACTGTAATCGTTGTATCCGTACATCGTCAGGTAGAATGTGATCGTGTGGTCACCTTGCGTCACATGTTGTGTGATCCCCTTAAACGGGACACCACCAACCATCAACGGCCATTTCTTATCGTCCTTCGCTTCGTTGGTCAGACGGAGTGAACAGTTCGATGTAGAACCTTGCCGATAGACCGACCAGGTCTCCGCTTTCGAATGAGCGTTGCGACACATGTAAGCTCCGTCCATCTGATCGTTCGTGCAGATGTAGTTGCATTCGTAAATGTAACTGTCGAAATTGGTGTTGTCGTTGTATTTGGCGGGATAGCAACGGATGTTCGTCTTACCTACCAGGATGTAGGAGTGGTAAGTTGGAGTGATCGCTGCTTGACTGTTATACGCCCACTTTGGATTAGTCTTATTGCAGGTAATCTCACCGATGTACAGGGTGTTGATTCCGTTGTCCTGGAACGCGTATCCTGGGCGCCATGTCGAGATCGATTTGATCTTACCAAGACTTTGACCAACCTGAATTGTTCCTTTCACATCACAGTCCGCCATATCAAACATAGTGTACCAAGCACGGATCGCTTTGCCCATGGGGGCGTTGACATGGATGTTCTGCAGCAAATAGTCTGTTGCACACTGACGGTCGTACGATCCTTCCGTGACGGTGTAGATCAGACCGTAATCTGTATCACCGATGTTTTCCGTCCAGGAAGACTGTTCGTGACGAAGGTTTGGGGTGTCGTAGGATTCTGCGAAGTTGATCGTGATGTTGCGGATCACATTGTATTGGCCACGTGCCACCATGCTTTCTTCAACACGGCTGTCGTTCATGTATTTCCGCAGGTAGACGATGCAGGAACCATTACCGACAACATCCGGGGCATTGACCGTTACATTTTCGATCACACTGCCAGCACCGTACACTTTCAGATCCAGCATCCGCGTAAACTGGCAACGCCCATTATAGGGGTTATGATTCTGATGGGGACCTTTGTCCATCGTGACGGTATTGATCAAAACACGCTTACAACAACCACAGATCATGCTCGGAACATAATAGTTGTTGTTGTCGTTGAAGTAGTAGTAACCCTTCAGGTTCTTGGCATATACTTCAGCACACCATCGATACTCACTGTAGGACCACTCGATTGCTGAGGTATCCGAACTTGTTTGACTCAGATGAAACTCGCAATTTTCAATGTAAATGTTCTGAACATATCCGAGTTTGATCCCGTCATCTTCACCCCACTTGTCGAAACGACAGTTGGTGATCTTAACATTGTGTGCGCGGTTGGCGATGGAGCTGTTGAACTGCAGCCAACGAGTTCCACTGTGATAGCTCGGAGACGCTGACCCACCTTCCGCAGTGAAGTCGACAGCTGAAGCTCTGAACCAGCAATGATCCAGACGGACATCGCAACCGTTGCCGTTGCTCGAGATGATGTCGTAGTTACCGTTGTCCTTATTGTTCATGAAGCACACACGGAACATGAAGAAGTTCGTACAAGCTGTGTAAGAGACGTTGTACCGTCCATTACCTGGCATCTTCACCTGAGCGTAGTCCTGCTCCGCATCCACCCATGCAGATTGAGCATCTTCAGGCATCTGTGTGAACAAAGCATCATCGCTCTTCGGCATACCCATCACAACAAAGGATTTGACATTCCCGTAAGTCTTGGTAGAGGAACTGTCGTGTGGGGTGAAGTTGGCTGGGGTATCGATACTGGTACGACGAACCAGATAGATTCGGTTGTCGACGTTCATGTCCGCAGGAAAATGCTTTGCTGCGGTGGCGACGGAAGAGCCATCACCACCCTCCGATTCCAGAGAGGGATCGATGTAGTAGAACGTGTGTTCTGTGTTGTGGATCAACATGTTTTTAGTTCCTTATGGTTAAAGTTAAGATTGTGGATAAGCGTTGGGATCGTCAACACTGGGTGCATACGTTGCCGGGAACGGAGAGTCTGTAAATGCGAACTCTTTCAGGTCACTCAGTTCCAACGATCCAGTGAGGTTGGAAGACGAACCGATGTTCTGTCCCCAGATCCATCCTGCATCGGTTGGGAGGGAAGGATGTGTTGACGTATAGTGTTCGATGTTCATATCGAACACTTTCAGAGACTCTACAGCCAGAGACGGAGCATAGGTGTTGCCACCCGTAGCTTGTCCACGTCTCGGATACCGGGGAGTACCGAACTGATCGACATCATCGAAGTGGAAGAAGAACTCGAAGTCCAGCTGAGGGATCCGTTGTGTGATAGCGGGCATTTCATTCAAGGTTGGTAGTGTACCAACAGGGATGATCACACCCTTCGATGCGTAAGTATCACGCATCTCAACACGGAGACCTCCTGACATCGACTTCAACTGTCGAATCTTATCAACTAATGTCATGAGTTGCGTCCTTGGTTAATAGTTATAGGTGATAGAGATATACATACTCTATGGCTATGCCATAGAGTACAGGTACCTGTACGGCGTTCCACTTAGGATTGATTCGGAAACAGAGTCGACGGATCAAGTGGCTCTACATAGGAGTCAACTTGAGTGAGTGAGGCTGGATTCTTAGTAACATGATTTGTTAACCCAGCATCCCATGGATCATTCGCGGTGTAGCTATCTGCATATGCAATTTCGTATCCTATAGAACCACCTGATGTGTCCGATGATGTAAGAGCAATTATTACCCAGTCGACAGCGGTCCTCATGCCATCCAAAGCAGGACCGGATGCGAGAAGCATTGGGTATGAAGAGACGTTGCTGACCCCATACCAAACACGATTCCTTCCTGTATCGGTTACTGTTGTTACTTGAAGCCCAAATCTAGATAAATCAAGCTTGCCTGCTTTCACAGGAGTGAAGAGTATATCGACACCAGATAAACTGTCAACCAGCCTCAACTGATTACCGGTTGGTACGGTCTCCTCACCAACTTCGTACCACTGACCGTTCAGATAGATCTTATCCGTGGACTTCACAGGGATCCATCCGTTGGCTGTTCGAACCTGAGCATCTTTTAAAGGAACCATCGAGATGCTACCCGATTGGTTCACTGCGATTCTCACCATATTGCAAACGATCCTTTCTTGGTTCACCTCTAGCTGTTTAAAAACTATGTACATACGATGACCAAAAAGTAAGTATACCACAGAGAGTGTTACTTCTCTGTGGTATACTGTAATCGATAAATTACTCTGTCTGAATCCAGATCATACCCTCTGTCGGGTTCTCCGGTTCCGTTGCCGAAGCAACGACACGATAGACAAGAGCTCCAGATCCTTCACCATAGTTAGCCAGGATCTCATCCACAGCCGCATCCAGTGTACCAACGGTGTCTTCCAATGTGACAACACGTTCTTCCAGAGCAGAAGTGTCTCCGCCGGAACCTGCGTCGTAAAGTTCCACGGGAATCTTACCATCACTACCCAACACAACAAGACCACTGGCTGTATTGGTTGGATGGTTGTTGAACAACAGGTTGGTGACGTTGATCTGCAGACCCGATGCGTTGATCATAGCCACCTGCAGAGTTCTCTGCAGTGTTCCAACCATGACTGTGTGCGCCATCATGTTGATGTTGCCAGCGTTCGCATCGATATCGATCCTGTTATCATCCAGCAACAAAGAGCTGGTATAGGACGCCCCACTTGTTGATGTGGCATCATACTTCAGAGTCACACTCTGATCTTCACCGGATGCGGTCAGGGACACGTTCCCGTTGTAGTTACCAAGATCGACTGTTGTCGCTTCTGGAAGGACACTGTCGGGGATCTTGCCAGATTCTTTGTCAACCACAACGATACCACCAGCGGTGTTCTGTGCGTTGTTGTTGAACTTCAGGTTCGTACCCTGTAGTTCCACACTGTCAACATTCGCTTTGATATGGGCAGTGCCACTGTACAGAGCCACTTCCATCGTGTTGGAGATCAGATCCACAGCACCAGCAGTACTGGTGAGTTTAATGGATGCGTTCTGACTGTAGTTGCTCAGATCGATGCTGGTATCAGGAAGCATGGTGTTATCCACTTTACCCTGAGCATTCAGGATCACGAGACCGTTAGCTGTATTAGCGGCGTGTCCGTTCAGGGTGATCGAGTCAACAGACAGCTCATATGCGACCGGATCGGATGCAGTACCACCCCAAGCAGTTGGGACTTGAGAACGGATCTCCTCCGGGCATCCGTAGAAACAGTTGTTGTAACCCTGCCAGTCGATCGTTGGATCACCCCACAGCTGCTTGGCGTTGACTGTACCAGTCATCGCATGCATGTGGGTGAACGTGTTGGTGAAGTTCAGCGCTCTCGAGACGAACTTCGTCGGGAAGAACGTTCCGATGTTGATCGCCAGCGCATAGCAGTTCTGATACATCGTGTACATCGCACGTGGGTTGTTCGAGCACAGCACCCCGTTGAAATCGCAGGTGTGCATGTTCTCGCAGAACTGGAAACATCCTTCTGCACCACGGCTGATCATCACCAGATCTTTGAACCCTGTCACACTGAGAAGGTTCTTGTCGTTGGTGAACATCTGTGCATGGTTCGTGGTTCTGTGCAGATACTTATAAGAAGCACACTGGACGGTAACCAGTTTCAGAGTTCCATAAGCGAATGCAGTAAGGTTGGTAAGATGAGAAGCGATCGGAAGATCGTCCGCCAGGATCCGACACTGCATGTTGGAAGCATCCGACACATGACTCGGAGCGTGAGACAGACAGAAGTAATCATGACCGTACACCTTAACAGTGTATTTGCCAGCGGTACCGTATGTATGAGTCATCTTGGCGATATACCGACCTTCCCCATCCGGTCCAGTATACCCACCATGTTCCCCATCTTTCACTTTTTGTATGGTTCCGTCACCCCAGTCGACAACCACATCACTGTCTGCTTCCGGAGTGGTTGTACGAAGAGCGAATGTTTCCGTCATCTGGACGGGGATCTCAACGGTGATGGTTCCGAGAACTTCATGTTCTCCAGGAGAGATCACACTGTCATTGGCGTAAACTTCAAACGCAGTGTAATCCTTGATGGTGTCTGTCAGTTTCTTCCACTCATCGTTGATGTAGAAATAGACGTCACCAGTATCCTGTGTGATATAGAACTTGTCCAGAGGAGCAAGTGGGAGAGCAGTCTGTGACTCCACTTGGACAACATCAGAAATACTGACACGGTTGGAACCGTGGTCGATGTAAAGTTTCTCACTATCCGTACAGAGGATGATCTGTCCATGCTTTACAGCAACCGAACTCAGATTGGCCTCCGTAGTGTAGATGTGAGAAAACACATCTTGGATCGTTGCCATAGTTATTATCCTTCATTAAGTGAAGATAGGGTGGGTGGGTCGTTGCCCACCCACCCTATCGTGTTATCAGTTCAGCGTAAGATTACGCTTCCGGGATGGTCTTCCAAACAAGGAGATCGATGATCGCTTGCTCCGTTGCGAGAAGCTTATCGTTGCCAGATCCACCGAACGTCGTAGCTCCGGCTTTGTATCCGGTAACTTCAAGATTACCGTCAGCCTTGGCAACAGCAATTTCACCTTCACGTCCTGTTGCAACAATGTCAACTTTGTGATTCAGGAGATCACCGAGGTCTCCCGCGACGACGCTCGCAACAACACCAGCCAGAACAGTTTCGGTTACAATATAGTTTGCATCCGGAGTCGATCCGTTCGCATACCCACCGGTTTTATTGACCTTAAGGCCGATGTCTGCGATAGCACCACCAGCACCAAAGGTAACGACATCGCCTTCCGTTCCAACAACTTTGTCAACTTTATTCGACATCGCCGATTGGAGATCGGTGATAACAGAAACATTGATCCCACTGTCATTGATCCATACGGTCTTCTCCGGGATGGTTTTGAGCATCTCTTCGCTCACACCCTTGGATCGCATATACTCTTTCATCTGCAGAATGGTATCACCAGGTACCGCGTTGTGTACGGTAAGCGTATAGATGTTGCCTTCCGTGATATTCGGTGCATAGGTTCCAGCGGTCACGGAACCAGTGGACTCTTCACCAATCGTAATACGACGTTGGATCACCTGAGCAAGAGACGAGATATGAAGGTTGTAATCCTCAATCTTATCGAATCCAGGAAGGACAGGGATCTGAGTGACTGGAACAGTTCCGTCTGTCAGATCTGCTTTTTTCTCCAGCTCCGTGTCGACTTCCCCTTTGGTGTAATATCCCGAAAGATCGATCACGCCACCAAGCTCTTCCCACTTGGTACCATCCCAAGCGAATTCCTTGGATCCAGCATCCACATGCCACACATCGCCGACCTTCTGCTCGGACTGTGGCAGCTCACCTTCCGTTGCCTTGGTACCTTTATAGGTGAACACGCTTGCAACCTTACCATCTACTTCACCCTTGGTGTAGTAGTTGTTCAGTGCGTCCGTGATATCAGACGGATCAGCCTTGGCATCGATCAGGGCAGTGACCGTGCTGTAGTTTTCCGGATAAGTTCCGAGCTTCGTCTTCTCAGCGGTGGTATAGTCCTCTGTGGACAGCTGTTTGCCTGGGACTTTGTCGACCTTGTTGGCAACGCCAGCAGCAACCTGAGCCGCAACGTAGTTCTTGACAGCGCCAACGTTCGGAACATCCGCATCTTCAGCAGCGCCGATATCGCTGATAGTGACAACACCGATCGCTTTGAACTCCGATCCGTTGTAGATGTAGGCGATACCATCCGTGGTGTTGAAGTAGATGTATCCACGGATGCCAGAACCCGGAAGTTCACTGACGATCTGTGCTTCCTGACTGTATTTCACACTGCCGCGAGCGATCTGACGAGTATCCGTCAGGAAATAAATCGCATTCGCGTTCTTGGTTCCAAGAGCTTCATAGTTCGCAGAAGTACCGACCCACATCGAGGGCACGTCGTTAATCGTAGCCATAGTGTTAAATGCCTTATATCAAATTAAAGGTTAAAGATTACGCCAATAGTTACCAACAGAGAACATGTTGGACGGTGTGAACGCCGGATACATGGTAGCAGAAGTCAGTGTGAACGAAGCCACGGTGTTCTGCCATGTCCAACGAATATAAGCTTGTCCGGCGATTTCCACATCACCGACATGAACGATCGTGAACCGTCCTTCCCCATCCGAGGGTTGTCCCTCTTCCGGATAGGCAACGAACGCAGTTCCGTTGTCGTAGGACATCGCAAGACGTCCTTCTTCGGTACGGCTATCGATCGTCTTAAGCAGCGTCTCCATAGAGGGATCCGAGAAGATCTCAACCTTCAGGAAGAGATTGTCTTCATCCACAGGACGGACGAACTGCATGTATTTGGGTGTGCTCTCCACATACCCGACGATATCGTCCATCGTGTGGGTGTGTTTGATCGGAGCATACACGGATGCCAGACCAGAGATCTGCGTACTCAGCTCTGTCTTCGTTGCATATGTGGTTTGAACTTCCGATACAAGAGCATACTGGGAGTGTGTGTGGTTGATCGGGGAGAACGTCTGATCCACATAAGTCCGAAGAGCGTACTGGTCCGACGGGAACCCAGTGACCGAACTCCACGGGATCGTATCTGTTTTCTTCAGATACTGATCCATCCCCTGGATCTGATCAACAGAGATGTTCTGGAGTGTGTTGTTGATCTCCTGGATGCTCTGACGTATCTCCTCCACCGTACCGGAGAGAGAAGTTACTTCGCTGCTGAGTCCGTTGAAATCAGGCGTGTTGAGAAGATCCGTATACGAACCGGATGTCGCAACTGCAGCAAGATCGGATTTCTTCGGATAGAACTCTTCCAGTGTGGTGTTCAGAACACGCTCATCCAACTCTTCCCGGAGTCCGGATACGAATGTAATCGGACAGGAAGACGGGGGATCGACGATCTGAGACCACATGATCTGCCCATCCATCGAAGTCGCGTTCTTCCAATCGTTCGTATCGCTATCCCAGACCCAGATACTGTCCGTTGTACCGACGATCGCATACCAACCATCGGATGCGTTCGGGTACATCGCCCTCAGTTGTTCAGGAGTAGCAACCCAACCAACGAAGTTCTGGATCACGGAACTTTCACCATCCATCATCTCCGTTTCGTAGAGTTTTTCCCAGGTCTTACTGAGGGCCCGCCACGCGTAAAGCGCCGACCCCTTATCAACACTGGGGTCACCAGATGCGTCAACCACCCAGGCAAGTTTGCCTGGATACTGCTCACGCAACATGTCGGCATAGGTCTGGTAGGTCTTCGTCGGCCCCACGATGGTGACGCCGGAAGCACTCGCATACCAGGCTTTGCCATTCGGATTAATCACAGTGCCCATTGCGGCCCTCCTATCTGAAAGTAGAAATAAAGTTTATGCATAGGATGTCAAGTAGGAATATACACAGGCGCTCTGTTCTATGTAACAATAGGGTCATGGACATTTTACCTATATATAACAAGATGTATATACTCAAACGAAAGGATATCAGACATATGGAACAACTCAGTAATGTAAACGGATCCGACATGGTAGTCTTCTACCATGCGGACAATGATGGGAAAGTGTGTGCTGCGATCATACATGAACTCTATCCGGATGCCTGGTGCTATCCGGTCAACCACAACAAGGACGTCAGATGGGATCTGATCGATCCTACTGTGAAAACAGTGGTGATCGTGGATTTCTCGTTCCCGCTTCCCACGATGATCGATCTGAAGAACCGGTATCGGTTGATCTGGATCGACCACCACCCGATCGTGCACGAGTATGCACAGCAAGGGTTCACTTGTGAAGGGAAAGTGGAGACAACCGTTGGACGTTCTGCAGCGATGTTGGTCTGGGAGTATTTCCACCCGGATGTGAACCCTCCGTGGGTGGTCAAGTACGTCTCTGACTATGACACTTGGTGTTTTCAGTATGGAGATGATACCAAAGCCTTCGACGCAGCCATAGGACAGCTGGAACTCTCTCCGATCGACAAACACACCCAGGAGTGGACCAAACTGTTCCGTGACAAAGACTTCATCCACAAACTCCTCCAGACTGGTAAGAGGATCCTGAACTACATCAAGATCCGTAATGAAGTTCTGGTGAAAGATGGTGCATTCGAGACGGAGATCGATGATGTCCCTGCGTTAGCTTGTAACGTGAAGGATGCGAACAGCTCTCTCTTCGACAGTATCAACAGACCGGATATCCCTATCCGGATCCTGTTCCGATACTTCTACAACATCCGGAAGGTGAGAGTGTCGATCTACAGCATCGATGAGAAGAAGTATCCTGCGAACGAGATCGCCAAGAAGTTCGGAGGTAACGGACATCCTGGAGCAGCAGGTTGTGTTGCAGAGATCAACAAGCTTCCGTTCCGTCTCCCACCTGCATGTACTGCGGATAAGCTGAGTTACGAGAACGTACTCCAACCTATCACAGATGCACTGCAGCACGATCCTCTGGCGAACAAATACGCGAACCAAGGACTGCTCCCGGTGATCTACGGATCTGCGGTTCCGATGACCATCTGTGGGATCAACTCCATCGTGATCAATCACCCCGCCCTGTTCACCAACACCTGGTATGTGACAGGACTGAACCTGGAGTATGATCTCGGGATCTTCTGGAACCTCTGTGCCAACGGGTGGTACCGCTATCGGTTCTACTCGTTGAACCCGGATCTGTCTCTGGAACAGCTTCAGAAGGAACATTTTCCTGATGGTAAGTTGATCGGAGATAGTCTTTGGGTCTACAACAACAAGAACGTCTTCGAAGCTGTATTCGAAGATGAAATACCCTTCTAGAACAAGGATATTTCACTGTCAGAACAGACTATTAGATGATCCGTGTACTACTGTACACGGATCATCCATTACAACACCCAACACAACAGACAAAGGAGGTAGCAAGATGTCGAAGGAGAAGAAGAGTCACAAGAAACAAGAACCTGACGGATCACGGTACCTGTATATCCAGACGATGATCGAAGTGAGGGATCGGGTTCATGAGAGACTGATCCAGAGGAAACCAGAACAGTTCCAACGGATCATGATGTCTCAGAACTATCATCTCTACAAGAACCTGAGTCAGAGCAAAGCTTGTTGTATCAAAGAGTTCAACCTGATCACGCCGGATTTACTGAGCAGTTTAGCAGCAACACGATATCGGTTGCTGACATCTATCTCAGAGTATGAACTGATCAACATAATCGCCAGAGAGATCTGTGAAGTGGAAGTTCCAACCGATTGGGTTGCGGATATCCTGTTCGAGACATGCATGTATTTCTACACGCAAAAGAAGCTGATGAAGATGCTTCGGTTGGCGAGCTTGGAACAAAGATTGAAACAGCTACCCAAACGATCTTCTTATCACAACAGACTGCTGAACTGGATTCGGGATCAAAAAGAACGAGTGTTCTCAGTAGATGACAACGACGATATCCTGTTCTACGAACAACTGGTAGGATGATATCGATATGCAGATAGAACCGTAGAGTAGTGTGGTATGGTACCCACACTACTCTAGGTGTTATCTTTTTGTTATTTGGAGATCAGGATCCCCTTGTCAACGAGATATTCAGCGATCATGTCAGCGTAAACACTGACATCGATCCGATCACACATCTCATCGGTCAACGCCTCTGTAGAGTTGGCGTGTTTGAGATATGCTTGGTTCAACCGATGGTAGAGGTTCCGTTCCATCGAGTTGATGTAGCAGCTGTTGAGGATCATGTCGTAGAGACGGTTCTCAAGAGGAGCTTCCAGAAGAACACTGTCGTAGATCGAAGCTACGTAAGCGGGAAGGTTGCTCTTGGAGAACTCTTTGGAGAACCGATCCTGGTGTGCGTTCAGATACTCCAAACTAACTTGGATGAACGCATCCCGAAGATAGGATTTCTTCTTCTCTTCACAGATCGAAGCCTGACGAGCTGCTTCTGCACGATATTCCGCTGTGGCTTGAGGAAGCGCTTCCAACGCGAACTGCATCGAGATCCCATGAGCAGGAACTCCAGTCTCCTTGTAAGCGTAGTTGTAGTACTGAACCAGACCACTGACCGTGCCACCCTGCTGGAGGAACTCTTCGGCACGATCCGAGTTCACCATGGGACCGGGGACGATGATCGCATCTTTCCACACAACGTTCCTGTAGTTGATCGCGATATACGCGATCATCTGATCGAACTCTCGGATCAGTTCGATGTTGTGGTTGATCCGTTTCCGGTTCGCAGCACTGACATCGGTGGACTCATCCGTGATATACGGGAAGATCATATCATCCAGACGAATGTGATCCAGGTAGTCGTTGATCTTACCAGCAGAACGTCCATCAGCGAACGCCTCCAGACTGTAGACCGCTTGCTTCCGATGTTCTTCCGTTGCGAACAGTGTGGATTTCACAACATTGGCAACTTCATCACGAGTGCACTGACTCTTGACGTTCTGGAAAACAGTGTCGATGATCTTTTCAACTTTGTCATGTTTCAGATCAAGTGGTTCGAAGGTACGTTCATCGTTCACACCAGGGAGGTTGGCAAGAGCCAAAGAGACCAGAGCCGGAGTGATGGTAGCATCGTCTTCATATCCGATCCGTTCATGAACTCGAGCGATCGTCACACGTTCGCTGATCTTGTTCATCAGGTTCCAGTTGATCGCAGGCATGGACAGCGTGGACAGATCATGTTCTCCTGTATAAGCAGAGACCACAGGGTCTTCCACGACCATCCGCTTATACTGAGCCATCACCTCGGTACTGAGAACTGTGACATCTTTCTTGATCTGTTTCAGGTTGGTGATCCCATCGTGGAGTTTCTTGGCGAACGCGTTCGCCATGTCATCGAACGGACGAAGCAGATGGTCGTAGTGAAGACGATCCTTCGTCATCTTCTCATAATCGATCACCTGAGCTTCCACACTCTTCTCTGTAAAGGTATCGAATTCGATCGATGCTGCGTTGGCGAGACCTTCCACAGAGGTCTGCAGAGCGTTGCTCTGAGAGAACTCGATCGATTCAGGAACTTCTCCATTGAAGTATCCTGTCGCAAGTTTGGCAAAAGAAAGAAGCTTACTCATCGTTACTCTCCTTTCTTGGTCAGAACTTTGGTAAGCGTATTGAACACGATCGCATCATCTTTTTCAGGTTTGTATTTGGTCACCTGAGAGACTGCATTACGGATCACAGAGAACGCTGCAGTCAGAGCGAAGATCTTCTCTTTGGGAACAGCTTGAGTTGACATATCTTTATAACTCCTTCACTGAGAGGTTTACATTTCCCTACGTGCATAAGCATAAGATGGGATTTCAATCAACCCTGCTACGGAAGTGATTCCCGATATACTCTTCTATCGCAGTGAAGTATTCGTCTTCCAATACAGTATCGTCGATGGTGTGCGGAATGTGTGGATTCAGCATGCTCCTGGTTAAGATCCTTTTCTCACTTAACAACCGAAGTGCTGTTTCGAATAAAGAAGCTCTATCTTTGTTGTTCACAAGCAGCATGTCGTACGGGATCTGGTCTACCATCGCTTCTGATGCGTGAACCATCTGCTTCGGATCTCGTGCCACATCATCTCTTACGATCTTCAAGATCGATCCATCCAGTGCATGAACCAACTCGGCTTCATTGGGGAACCTCACATCAGGGATGATGATCAGTTTCGTTGGGTTGTTGATGATGTTTACTTCCATGGTTTTCAACCAAGTATCTGTGTGGAAGTTGTTCCGAAAACACTCTGTTCCGATCTTCTGGAGAGCATCCCGGTTGGTCATACCCCAGAAGTCGTTATACCGTTTCTTACCTTCTACGGTGTAAAGATCGTCATGAGTGAACCCGAAGTAATCGATCATCATCTGTTTCATCGGATGAGCGAAACTGGTGATCCTGGAGTTCCTGTATGCAAAGTGAAGGAACTCAGCAACGGTATCCTTACCGGAGAACATCTTGCCAGTGATCCCCAGGATCTTCAGATCACCGTTCTTTACACACTCTTTTACTCTGTCAGAAGGCTGATAACTCATCGGTCGTCTCCTCGATATATTTTTTGATGTTTTGAGTCTAAGTATCCTATAGACAAAGTATCTTGATCTATAACGCTACCTAGAGCAAGGACCGTTACCTAGGCACATCCTGTTGTGTGGAGGTGGTTCTCCACCGTGCCAGAATGAAATCGTTGAGGGCTGACTAACCTTCTCCATCGTAGGATCTTCACCTTGGTCCTATCGATGACTCACTGTAGGGATGCCACCACTTCGAACCGGAATCGAAGTGATCTACGTAAGTTCGCGACGTGGATCAAGGATCCTATCTCGTGCTGTCAGTAACAACGCCCGCAAGGAACCCGACGCTTACTCCTTATACGATTTCAAAACTGGGATCGAGTCGACCCGTAACTTCTACCTCAATGTCCTCAAGAGAGATAGAAGAGACTGCTTCTTATGCTCCTATGCAACGGTCCACTGGGTGTGGGGATGGACTCCCACACCCAGTGGATCTTCTTCCATATGAACGGCAACCATAGTTTGTGCACTTAAAACAAGGAGGGTGTTTGTGGACGAGGATGCTTATATACCAGACAGTGATGATCTGAAGGACTGGGAAGAGTTGGTGGAGGCGAACCGACAGTGGAATAAGAAGACATTCACATTGATGGTTCATCAGAAACCCAAAGTACTCGACCGAGTACGGTTCATAGAACATCTGAGGTTGGCGATCATCACGAAGATCCCTGACTATAAAACCAAAACAAGAAGGGAGATCATCGAACAACTGGATCAGTGGTATCAGGTCCGAGAAGAACTCAGATGGTATTGCGATATCACAGAACATGATTTCGAATCGATGTTGGATGGGTTGACGTTCCCTTATCTGGAACGTGCTTGGGCATCTATGTTCCACCCTGGTATCCTAGAAGATATGGAGGAGGACAGAAAAATGTTCGCTGAAAAGAACGATCCTCAACCGAAGCAGGAACAACCAGTTGTTCCACAACCACCACCGAACCCACAACCGAAAGTGGTTGTGAAGAAAGTCACGAAACGATCCATGAAGGATCCAGACGCTATTCGACCAAAACAACCAGAACCTGTCAGAGAACAACCTCCTGTTATGACAGCACGAGATCTCCTTCCAAAACGGGAAGTGCATCCTCCAAGGTTGCTTACGGATGATGAACTGTTGGATCGGATCATGTGTGAATGCAGGGTAGATCGATATGTGTCCAGAGTGATGCGGAACAACATCCGCATCATGATGTTCCGAGAACGGTTGAAAGTTCAATATCACGATCAACCCATCTCTTTGGAGACATTCTTGGATCTTTGCAACAAGTTCAAAGTATCTCCTGCTCGTATGGATTGTCTCTTCGATACTGGCAAGATGATGGCGAACTTGGCTCAAGGATCAACCAAGGGTCTGCTTCATAAAGAAGACATCCAGATCATGTTCGAACACATCTTTCACGTTCGATTGGAACTGTAAATACAACTATGTACTAAGGAAGTAGCAACACTTCCTTAGTACATAGATCTCTCTATTGTTTTGACGTACGTCGTCTTCGTTTCGGTGTTGCCAGTGGTGCAACACATTTCTTATCTTGACGTTTTCTCCTAGGAGCACGCTGTGTTGTCTTCCTATCGCTCTTAGACTCACCAGGAGTATAGTCTTTTGTTTTTGGTGTATTACAAGGACTGTTCCTCTTGAAGAACACCACGATCCAGTCCTTCAACCAGATCACGATACTCTCCAGGATCATCCAGACCGATGCTTGTACTGCAGGTCGAGACCACAGCGCTTTTAATATACTGAATATCCTACCGACCATAGAGACCTCCTATCGATTCCAATTTAAAGCATATCATCGACTGCTTAGGGTTACTCCTCTAAGTAGTCTGTAATAGTGTAGTTCAAAAATTTCACGTATATATAACTTCTGTGATACTAGGTAAAGAAACCATCAACATCCAAAAGAAAGGATATTACCATGAACAACGCAGAACGGATCAAAAATGCAATCGCAAACATCAAACAGCTCCTCCCGGAATACTGGGAGGCAACTGTCAACAGCAGAACGCCCGGCAAGAGTGTCGGGAGTGTTTTCGACTTCGAAGATATTGAGAAGATCTTGTTCGAAGACAGGATCGATGATTGGGAGGAGAACAGAGAATGCCCCAACCTCATGCCTGGGTGCACTGCGTTCACTCTCCAGAATGTTAACGGACATATTGGAGTGGTCGACCTTTCCGAACTCGACTCGGAGATGGTCCTCGACATCATCGATAACAAAAGGACCGGTAAGGCAAAACTTCTTGCCCATGTTGGGCAGGGTCCGGAGGTTAATTTCGCCACTTTGATTCTCGGGGAGGAGCAGGGACGTGAAGTAATATTCACATTCCATCCCGGGGAGCCGATCAAACCGTCGGAGATCTCGATTGACGTGCTGGAGGGAAAGACCAAAGTCACGGTAAAAGAGGCGATGGCATTGGGATTCACAACAGCGAACGTTGTGGAGTAATACGACGTTCGCGACCTGGGGGCTTGCCACCCCCAGGTAAATATTTCTTTTTTGTTGTGCATACACAGCCAACCTATGCCAGAGTTACTAATCGTTAGGAGACACCCATGTCTAAGAAATACAACAAGATTCACGTCAACGTTCCGTTTACCACCACGGGACCCGAAATACAGTATCTACCATTGAAGATTGCAGAAGATGCTTCGATCTTCGCTCTGCTCTGTCAGAAGAAGCGAGCGCTCAACCCAGGCACCTACACTACGATACCAACCGGTATCCTGTTGAATACACCAGAGATCGTTGAAACCACCATGGAAGGCGATACCCCTTCCAAGTACTCGAAACTCTCCCTCCATATCACGATTCATCCAAGTCCTTACTTGGTAGAATCAAAAGGTATCGTCGTGGTAGCACCAACCGTGCTACCAGCATCCCATCGAAGTGAGATCATCTTGATCGTGCGGAACATGGACAGGAGCGTACAGACGATCCATCCTGGGGATGAGATCGCACTACTCTCGTTCACTATGGTTCCCAGGATCCTGCTTCGATATATTCCATCTAACCTTAACGATACGAAAGGAACAGCGTATGTCCTCTGATGTTCATATTAAACCATCTGCTGTTACAGTACAGCAGTTCTTCCTCCAGGATGGAGAGAAGAGTGTTCCCGCTGGGGAACTCCTCGGTGCTCTGATGGCACTGACTGACAGCAAGAAACCTCTTCAGGAACTGGATGTCTCTCAAGAGGTAGTCGACTATCTGAAAGGTCACGATTACATTACAACGAAGAACAATGAGTTCGATGTAACGAATGGACAACGGATCCGGTGTGAGGAACTGGGGAACCAGGTATCCAAAATCATCGATGATCAGATCTCACAACTCCCGGAAGGTACCGAAGTGAAACTCCCCCAGATCCTGGTGATCCACTCACCCGGACATGTTGAAAAGCTGGAACAGACAGAACCGATCACCGAGTGAACCCATGACGATAGTGAATATGTAAGTACAGGTAGGATGTTAGATCCTACCTGTACTTACATGCGTTATATCTTAGTCGATCGAGACGTATTCCAGAGTGACACCACGGTTCACCTTGATCTGGTTGGCTTCATCCAGATAAAGCTCCTGTTTCAAGTGAGGGATACACTCTTCCATACTCTCGTTCAGGATCAGGATCCTGAGTTCTGGATCTCCGTTGATCCCCAAGTTCTCCACATACTGAACCGTATCGGAGAGGGATTCACGGATCTCTTCTGCCAGTCTTGTTGTAGAGATCGAACCGGTTGCCAAGTGACTGTCTATGATGCTGAGCACGTTGTTCATGATCGCATCCTTGTTGTCAGCTGAGTTGGCAACGTAGTCTTGCACGTAGAGACGGAACCCCATCGTAATATCGAGGGATCTGGATTCTACTTCTGCGTTCGTTCCTTTGAACTCTGCATACCCCATCGTACGGATCGGAGCATAATAGAACTCTGTCCGTTCCAAGAGAGATGCTCTGGCTGTGTTGATCGTGTTGAAATACGACCGCAACAGTTCCAGGATATCGTTCCTGTATGTGACGTGCTGCGTCTCTGTGGAGTAGGTGAGTTTGTAATCCACTTGCAACGTTCTCACGTTGTAAGTGATCTGACGAGTGTCTGCATAATCGTCATCCTCTTCCACAGGATCTCCGTTGGAGTCTGTGATCACTCCGATGAGGTTCCCGTTCTCATCCAACTGTACATCTCCACCATACTGAGAGATCTTGGCAGAGGTGTTCTTGTCGATATCGAGATCCACACCCGAGTTAACACAGGTTGTGATGTCTACCCAAGCGGAGGTGATTTCCCAGGGCCAGTGATCGATCTCTCCCCACGTATACGTATCAAAATTGATGTTAAGAACCGTATCTTCGTAAGAGAGAAGGTTCAGGTACTTCGGCTGATCATCCAGAGAGATCAGATAAGCGAACCCACTGAACGTGTTGGTTGCGTGGACATGAGCCACACAGTTGCGTTTGTTCGGACCTGTGATGATCCACTCCCAGGACTCCTCTTGTTTACGAAGAAGAGCACCTTGTGTCTGCAAAGCTGTCACATCCAGATCTCCGATCAACCGATCCGGCATCGAGTCCTTCTGAGAAGAGACATCTGTCACCCACACGATCGCACCAACTTCGATCGTGTCTTCCACCTCGATCAACGATTCGTACGATCCATATTCAGCTACACGACTCAGGTGAGACTGGATATCGAACAACACATCCGCAGTGGTGTTCACGATACGACGGTTGTTCCAATACGTTGTGATCTGGTCCATGGAAGAGGCGTTGATCACTTTGATCCACGGTCTTCGGATCTCGTTCGCCAACTTCCTTACAACAGAAGCAGTCATGTTGTATTTTGTCTGGATGAGCTGGAGGTTCCCGCTGTTGGCATCCAGATCGTTGTAGATCTGTTCCAGAACTTCAGCCGTAAGCGCGTGATACTCGGTATCCGTTGCCAGACGATACTGGTAGGCACTGTAGTCGAAACTGGTGTACTCTGTGTTCCTGCGATACAGAGCTCCTGTTGTAGCAGAGGCACCACCATCTCCCAAGGAGAACGTGTTCTCAGGATCACTGAGATCATCACTGATGTCTCGGACGAACAAGAACATTTGACCGATGTAAGGATCGAACGTTGCGCGTTCGATCGACACAGTACCATCTTCGTTCTCCACTTCAACATCATGGAACTGGATCCGAAGATCGTCGAAGGTATCCACTGTGCCGTTGTGGTTGGTGATGTCATCGATCGCGAACTTCATCACATCGACCACTTCGATCTTGTAGTAGTTGTTCGGATCGTAGTCCTTGAACCCTTCTGACGGAGGCAACCAGACGTTCGTAGGAGACGACGTTGCTGTGTAGATCGGTTGCAGATACATCTTGTATGTATCAACACCTTCTTCCTCCACCTTGGGTACTTTGATCGTACAGGCAGGAGGGATCGTTTCCTCGTACACAGGACTCAGGATCACCTCTCCTTCATCGTGGATCAGTTCCAACGGATATTTCAGGATCCCGACATGATCGATCGTGATCGTCCCGTAATAAGACGATACGGAACCAACATCAGCTTCTGTGTATCTTGCATACACCGGTCCGGTATATGTTGCATACACAGTGGTTGGATACGTCTGGTACTGCTGTTGTTCCACATGTACCGACACGTTGGTGAACAACGAGTTCAACGCTTTTCCCAGTTCCAGAGTGAACTGTTGTGTTGCCAACCACACCACACTTCCTGCTTCCAGATCCGGTGGGAACTGAGAACTGTCCACCCCAACCGATGCGGTTGGAGACGAGATGAACGATCTTCCAACGAAGAACATGATCTTGTACTCGTTGCTCAGAGGAATCATCGCTGTTGTCTGAAGACCGGACGACATACTCTTGAACGAACTGATGTCGATCTCTCCATCTTCATCGATCTTGTACGAAGTGTGAAAATCAAACACGAACACATCGTGTTCCTGATACTGACCGGCATACTGACCGTACATGTAGAGAGACTGTCCGTCGGATGTCATCGTCTTGAGAACAACTGTAATGTTCGGAGTCAGTCCATCCTCTCCCAACGCAGATACTTTCTGCATATCGGAAGTCTTATAAAGACTGATATAGAACCGATAACCACCAGTACCGTTATCCAGATGGGTGATACTGGAATTGTAGATCGAGATCTGAGATGTGACGTTCGTGTTCTCACTGACGAACGTGGTGTGTGTGATCTTCGGTTGAAGAAGATCGTAATAACAAGCCACCGGAGTGGAGTTCGTCGTTGTGAGTTTCAGATGGAACGGTGTGTACGTGAAGACGTTGTTGTTCAGAAGTGCAACCTTCTCAGTAGCAGACATGTCTTCCAACGCATCCATCCACTCGTTGTCCATCGGGACAACTGTGCTCGTGTTTTGATCATACTGGTAGACTGTGGTAGGAAGAACCATGAACGAACGATCGTTGATGTATTTGATCGTACGATAGTTCGTGATCTCCACTTCTCCTGTGTCTTCGTTGGTCTCATGATGGAACACAGTACTCTGAAACACTGCAACCTGATCCCCTGTACTGATCGTCACACCAGCACTGTCTGTCATAACCTTCTGCGCCAGATAGATACGGTTTGTCAAGTTATCCAGGTAACGTTTGGCGATGAACCCTTGGTCACTGAAGTAGTTGGTGATATCCGTAGGAGTGATCAGAAGAGTGTACGTGGAATCATGTACCACACGCTCTCTCATCTCTTCGAAGGTCAACCCATCCGATCCACTAGAGATCCGTTTTGCGATCGGAAGTACCTGACAGTAGGGGATCCGTTTCAGCATAGAGCTGTAGGTATCGTTCACCACCTCATCGTTCAGCAAGAACGATGCAGAGAACTGATCTGCGTTATACTCTGAAATATCAACATCCAGGGCTCCCTTGGATGTGTAGAGATACGTCTTGATCTTGGATCCGATCAAGTTGTTCGTAAAGTACACTTGTGGGATATCCACCTGAAGTGTATTGATGTCGGTATATACCGAGAGTTTCACAGTGGCAACCATCGGATCGTATACCACATCAGAGAGAGTCTGTGCCAGTTCGTGCCAAGCACCTTCGAAGTAGTGGAAGATACGCGCTGCGTAGAACTTGTCGTTGTAAGTATATCTCTTGGAGAATCCAGTGGTAGCGATCGCGTCCTCCTGATGTCTGTCGATGGAGAACTGATAGATCGGGATGGTGATACAGAGCATCGTGATCCCATCTCTGGTGTAAGTACGGTTTTCCAAAACGTTCGTCTCGATGGACATCAATGGGTTCTCAGTGGAAAGATCCCACTGCGTGGAGATCAAACAGTTGTCGTAATCGATCACTCCGTTGCTGCGAGATTCCCGGATCTGGATCTCGATCGGGTAGTAGATCCCGAATGTATACTCTCCGATCTTGAAGGTGCTGTACTCCGGGATCACGATCTTCTTGTAATCGGTATTCCCATATCGCACTGCGTTCTGGATCAGATAGTCACGGTTGAGAACCACTTCGATCGTCGTGTTGGAAGGAGTACTGAAGAGATTCACATAGTCGTAATCCGACATATGACGGTATAGATCAGCTGTCGTCTGTGCACGACTTGGGTACAGTGTGGACAGAGACTGAGATACTTCGTTGACGATCCCAGCTGCAACGGTAGCGGAGAACTCCATCAAGAAAGTGGCTGGGTTGTTCCCATCCACCATCTCTTTTCCATCCAGGACTTTCTCCTGGAGGAGATCCAGAGCTCTCGCCTGGATCCGTTGCGGAACACTGTAAAGCTGCAACGTCATCTCCGTTGCATTATCAGTATTAGGCATACTTGGTTTCCTTATGGTTGGATAGCTTCGAATCCCTTGCTATCGTGTGTTTTATCGTTCATAACTCGACGGAAGAACTCTTTGATGTTCGCACCGAGATCCTGTTGTGTAGCACTTCGGTAGTATTCGGGAACATATGCTTCCGCATAGCTCTCAAATCTGGATTCACCGAACTCTTTGGCTTTCCGCATCATATCGATCATCAGAAGCTGGTCCACCAAGTCACTGGTTCCTCTGGTATAAGGGAATACCGGAGTAGGAGATCTGCGGAACTCCAACCGAGGACCATGCATGTCTGATGTGATATATGGGATACCGCGATAGTTCGCATACGGTTCTCTTGGTAGGTTCGGATACTTCAGCGTATGGTTGTTAACACCGTTGGCATCCGGTTCCGCATACTTGTCATTGACATCCTTGTTGATCTCAGGGAAATACCGTTGGACCAACGTGTTGAAATCCATGAAGATCGCATAATCACGATACTCCACTTTGTTGCAAGCGAATGTCACGTTGATGCGAGTGGCTGCATTCACGAACTCTTCACCATCGTTCACTTGCATCGTAGCTCCCGTGTTCAAGTTGGTTGGGAAACATCCCGTACACTTACACCAGTCAACGATATAGGTCTTCGTCGGATCCAGTGCGAACCGATAGATCGATACCGTGTAGTTGAGTCGTTGTTCATCGATGTCATCCGCATAAGCCAACAGGATCCCTCTGGTCACACACCGGATATACTCCAACCAGTAGTAGATGATCGCAGAGATCGGACCGTGTTGGATGTCCTTGAACTCCAGGTTCAAGTTGTAAGTACCTCTGTTGAAATCATCTCCACCGATCGCGAAGGTCTGTGCTTCCGCCTGATAACCACCATCCGTCGACTGTGTCTGGATCATCATGTCAGGGAACCCACCGATCGAGATCAGGGAGTTGCAGAGTGGTGTCAGGAACGGGTTGTACGGATCGATCAATGGAGAACTGTTGACGATGTGTTTGTATCGCTGTCCATTGACCTCTCCGAAGTTCGTATCCAGAAGACATCGGATCATGAACGCCATGGACGTGGGGTTCAACGTATCCAGTGCAGTCATCCGTCGGTTGTTACGGATGTTGGAAGACTGGAGACAGAGTCTTGGACGTGTGATGAACGTCAACCCGGACTCCACCGTGTTGACAGGGAGTATGTTCCCCTTGAACCGATCCAGACAGGTTAGGAACGTCTGGATCTGGTTGAAGTAGGGACCTGCTCCGGATGTTAAAAAGGCAAGGTTCGCCACACGATCTTTCATCTCAGCAGAGATGACATCCCGATCTACTGTATTAGCCATCATGGTGTTGTATGCAGTAGTCAAGATCTCTGCTGGGATCGATTGGAGGTCCTTGTCTTGGTATTCTGCAGGAAGATATTCTACCAAATGCCCAAGCATGTTGTACAGAACATCCTCGTCCTCAGTAGTAGGCATAATGTTCCTCCTTGTTATATAAGGATTAAATAGGACTTCTAGCATCACATAGTTGAAGGGCTGTACCCGGACATGGTATGCTGAATTGTGTCCAGAAACCAGGGATGTTTTATCCCATCAAAATGAGGATATTGTTTATGGCTTCTATCATGGATCTTGCGCCAGCTGGACTGTCCTCTATCATCAAGCTCGTGGCAGAGGCTTCGAAGAAGATGAATGAGATGCAGACAGTCTCTCTGTCGCAAATGAACAAGCCTGCGAACATCATCAGTCGGGTGTATATGCAGGATAGTGTCGCACAAGACGACATCGCTCTACCGTTGCTCGGTACCCTGAACCAGCTGTATGCTAGCTACATCATGACCGCCCTTAATATGCAAAATGTGGTGGTTGGTGGAAGAACCGTTCGGGAACTCTACGGTATTATCGCAACTGAATCGTTGCAGGATACTGTGACGATCATCGCCGAAGACTTCGGTCAGGAGACCTTGAACTCCACGATCAAGGAGATGAACGTCTCCATGGAGTCTCAGGTGATGGATCAGGAGAAGGATAGTCAACGACTGATCACAGGACGCCTTCTGGAGATCGATCTGACTCTGGAAGGAGGTGGCAAAGTGAACACCTTTAAGGTGTATGTGTACGTACAGCTGATCCCGATCATCCTGTCGTCCAACATCTGCAAAGGGTTCCTCAACATCAACTTCCATCCACCGATGTCTGTCCGTTGGAAGCAGGTTCAAGCCAAGGAGATCAGCTTCTGGAACGACTTCATGTTGTCCAAGGACCTTCTGAAGAAGCAAGAACAGCTTCTGAAGGAAGACAAGTCTGGTGTTCTGGCTCAGATCCTGGTCAACCAACACAACAAGCTTTTCAACTGGGCACTCCGTCTGTTTGGTATGAAACCAACTTCCGGCAACCTTGCGAACTCCATGATCATCATGGACAAACCAACCTTCACAGAAGCTTGTAAAGAGGTTGGAGCGAACTTCGCAGACAAGAGCTATCGGCAAGGGTTCATGCTGAAGACCATGGCGATCTTCGTTGTGATCGTCGATGTGATGGGTGGACAGGTTGAGATGTATTTCAACGGGATCGACGTCAAAGGAACCTATACGTTCCAGATGTTGAACAAAGTGGGAGCAAAGGGGAAAGACAGTTTCAACCTTGCAGAAATCATGCAGACCTTCTCCCAAGGTATGAGCCCGAGATTCTAAGCAAGGAGTAAACCACTATGCGGAATATCATTCAAATTGCGAATGATGTGGTTGATGCTGAATCCAAGAAGATGCGCAAGATCTCGAAAGAAGACTTCAAAGAGAACCTTGGCATGGTGATGGGTCAGTTGACGAACTTCATCAACACGATTTCAAACATACAGGGAACTGATAAAACCAAGTTCGCTCAGACGATCAGTTCCTTCGCGAAGAGCCCGTCGAACGAGTTCTGTGTCACCTGTGGAGAGATTTCGAAAGCCATTCGAGATACCAAAGGTGGGTTCGAAGTGTTCCTCACAACAGCACAGAACATCAACTCTGTGCTCCAGATGGTGGAACGGAACGTCAACGTTCTCTTCAATGAAAAACTCACAACCATCTACAACATCAAAGTGAGTCAACTCACTGTTCTTAAGGTGGTGCAGGAAGCAGAGATCTTCTCCAACTACGCTGTGTATCTCTTCGATGGTGTTCTGTACGAGATCATCGTAAACGAAGGGGAACACGAACTGAATCAACCACAACTCTATCGGTATGAGTACATCCGTACTTATAAGGCTGGTATCATTGAGTTGATGAAGATCGGCAGTCTTCCCAATGGGGCGAACATGATGATCACAGAGATCGATCAGCTCCGTAAGTCTCTGGATCCCACTCTGATCGACGATACGAACCAGGTGAACAAGAACCTCCTCCAGGTGAAACACAAACTCGGTATCTTCACAGGAGGTCTCTCCATCCTGGCTTCGATCTTCCGTTACTTCGGAGAGTGGGGAGTTCTGATGAGGAACTTGAAATATCAGAAGATGATCCAGGAACGGGAGTGGTTGCAGAACCATACCGATCTTCTGAAACTCCAGTTGGCTGGTGTTGATCCCAACAGTGAGGAGTATCGGAAAGCCGTTAAGATCATCAACACCTATAACGACATGATCCGAGATCTTGATCTCAAGATCAACAGCTATATGGAGGATTGATCATGGGATACGATATTGGATTAAAACGGGTGAACGAGACCTTTTCAGCAAGATCTGCTGTGAAGCTTCGGACACAGATCCGAGTCCAGTGGACGTGTGACATCACCACCATCTGGAGTCTGGAAGATGTCGCTCCTGTATTCGATGCGAACATGATGCGCATCTATGCAGTCGTCTATCGGAAGGACATCACCAACCTGAACGAGGAACAGCTCTGCGAACTGGCTACCTCGTATCAGCAAGCGATCAAGGTGTTCGTCTACCAGAACCTCTTCGACACGATCACGAAGGTGTATCGTAAGTGGAGAGCGCTTGCCCAGTCGAATACCAGTCACCAGTTCTCGATCCCCACGAACAGTCTCACTCTGTTCGACAACTTGCTTACGCTTCATAAGCAGGATCCTGGTGCGGATGATACTCTTCAGTTCAACGCATTTAAATCCTCTCTGCTCAGAAACAGCGATGAGTGGTTCAAACCTTGGAACGAGGATTTCGATACTTCCAAGTATCTGATCCCGAAAGAACGTCTTCTGATGTTTATGGATATCGTGGAACGTAAGATCCATGGGTGTTTCCAGAAGACGAACTCCAACGACAGCGTTGCTGTGGATTATCACACGAAGATCAAAGGTGTTTTGGAATACATGAAGGTGCTTCTCATGATCGTCCATCAAGCGAGGATCGATCGCAAAGAAGACATCATCAAATTCACAGAACGACAGTCTGGTGTCTACCGTTTCACCCAGTTCTTCGAAGAAGATGTGTTGCAGAGTGCAAGTGAGTTCGCTCGCAAATACGGTCTTCTTCCGATGGCACACCTCATCTGTCTTCCAACGGATACAGATCTGGATCTCAAGGTTCAGCAAGCGAATGTGTCGGATGTACGGATGATCGAAGTTTTGTTCGCCTACACGAAGTACATTCAAGACCATCTCACCTGGGAGGGAACGGAAGCATGATCGGTAACGTTTTGCGACAAGCGTTCCCGAAACCTCCGATCTGCAACGTCACGATCGCTGATCTGTGTGAACAGGTCGCAACGTTGTCCGATCTTCAGCAAGTTGTAGAAGACAACTTCCGAGCTCTGGACGATGCGATCTGTTCTACATTCAACCAGCATGCACTGATCCCGTATGCTGGGTTGAAAGACGTTGTGCTGATGGAGGCTCTGGGAGATGCATCACTGATGGATCAGTCTCAGGAAGGGCTGGTGTCTGGGTTCAGGAACGCGTTGCTGTCTCTGAAGAACTTCTTCCTGAACTTATGGGCCAGTGTGGTTGCGTTCTTCAAGCAGATGTTCGATAAGAACTCGAAGGTTCGCACCTCGATCATCAATCTTCAGAGAGAGTTCGACAAGACAAGATCGTTGGAAGGTGATGAACGGATCACGAAGATCCCTCTCTATCTTCCGTCCTACAAGGATGCGGAAGACGTCATCGCGAACCTTGAGATCTTGTATGCAGATGCTTTGGAACTCTCTAAACTGACAACGATCCAACAAGCGTCGATCTTCAAACGAGGGATCACGAAGTTCGGATACATCGTTAAGGATGGTGTGATCTATGATTACAAACCTTATCAGATCCAAGCATCCAAGATCACGATGGTTACATCTGATTGGGACATCGATAATTTCAAGACGATCAGTGAACGGGTTGGGATGCTTTGCACCAACGCTGGTAAACTGAACGCATTGAAGGACTCTCTGGAGAACGATGTGACGTCAGCTACCAGAGCGATCGACAAGTATATCGTTCTTGGAGATGAGAGCAAAGCACAACAACTTCAATACGAGCTGAACAACAAGAGTTTGCGCTCCAGCTACGTGTTCAAATGTGCGATCGTCTTTCAATCCTATGTAACACAGATGAGCGGTATGATTATCGACGCGTGGAACAATATACTCGCAGCAAACTAAACCATTTCACATACAAAAAAGGAAATGTCATTATGAGTAACGGAATCAACTTGAACCTGAGGAGCATCCTTGCCCCTGCCAAACATCGGTCCGTCCGGGCGCAGAAAGTCGCCAGCAAGGGGTTCTTCTGGATCCATCTGAGCAACATGCAGAACTGTCAGGTTGCACTTCAGATGAAGGGTGACAAGATCACTCGCGTGATCTGTCAGGACAAAGCCGTCTATGATGCGGTTGCCACTCTGAAGCAGGCGAAAGCTCTGATCACGGAACACGGCGCCACGGAAGGTCTGATGGCTGTGTTCAACGATGGCAACCAGCTCGGTCAGGCTCTCGGGATCGAGATCCCGGAAGTGACCTCTCTCAACTATCGTCAGGTCGGTCAGCTCTGCTGTGAAGGGATCGACAGCACGGTGGAAGGAGCTTACGACAAAGTCTGTGAGTTCTTCCATGCTCTCGCCCACACTGTGTGTGACTACCTCGACAAACTCTGTGAAACCTCCAAGTGCCAGCAGGAGACGCTGACAGACCTCGCCAACGATCTGCTCGGTAACATTGAGACGATCGATGCCGGTGCGTTCGCCACGGATGAAGTCTTCGGGTTCACTCAGCCGGTCTTCATGGACCGTATCAAAGCCCTGGAAGAGATCAACGGTGCGATGCCGTCTCTTGATCCGGAGAACCTCAGCAAGATCGAAGGATCTCTCAAGGTTCTCGGTTATCAGGTTGAAGAGCGTGTTGAGATCGTCGAAGAGCCTGCTGCGGTTGCAGAAGCGGAAGCTCCTGCTCCGGAAGAGGTGATGTCTGCTCCTGTCGCAGAAACCCCTGCGGAACCTGCCAAGTCTCAGGAAGAACTGGAAGCGGAACCACAGCGTGAAGAACAGGCTGCTATCCCGGCAGAAGCTCCTGCTGATGCTCCGCAGGAACAGGAGATGGCCGTGTTCCGTTGGACTCCGGCCAACCTGAAGGAAGCGGTTCTCGCTCTCGCTGCCGTGATCGGTAAGTGTGACAACATCGCCAAAGCGAAGGACATCGTCTGCAAGTGCAAGGATGAAGTTTGTGAGAAGGTTGAGAAGATCAACACGCTCGAAGGCGATGCCAAAGTTGCTGCGGATGCGGATATCGACAAGTGTCGTAAGTTCGCTTCTACGGTTGGAACGATCGCTCAGCTCTACGGAACAGCTTGCAGCCACATGGTGGACCAGTGCGTCGCTATGTGTGGTAAGCTGAAGAAAGCTGAAGTTCCGGAACAGGCTCCGGTTGCGACTCCTGTCGAAGAAGTGACCGAGACGAAGCCTCTCGGTAACGTCCGTCGCAGCACGATCCGTCGGAGCAGAGTCAAGAACGAGTTCGAAGGCGGAGACGTCACCGAACACGAGTTTAAACCGGAAGAGCAGACCGATACTCCTGCTGGAACCCTCCCGAATGACAGCGAGGGTGAAGGGAAAGGTGATCCGGCTCCGACCTCCGGCAACGAGCCCTCTGCTTCCTCGACGACCGGTGATGCCACTGAGCGGTATCATGCTGTGTTCAACGAGTTCCAGGGTGGTGATGTCGATGACAACGAGTTCGAACCGGAGAAACAGATGGAAGATCCTGCCGGCACTCTCCCGGATGATACCGAAGGAGAAGGCAAGGACGGCGATGGAGACTCGGATCCTGCCGGTGCTCTGGAAGAGGGTACGGAAGGTCCTGTCAGCGGTGAACCCGCTCCGTCCTCTGGTGCTACCGACCGTCGTCGGCTTCGCAACGCTCGCCAGTATCGGTGGTTCGATGAAGAAGGTGCTCCTGAACAGGGACCTCAGGCACCGATCCCGGAAGAGCCGATCCAGCCTGCCGAAGCTCCGCAAGAACCGACAGAGACCACTCCTCCGGTCGCTCCTGTGAACCCGGATGGTTCTCCGATCCAGGAAGAACCGCTGGTTCCCCCGCAGCCTGCTGTGACCAACGAAGGTGGTGTGGAAGAACCGGAAGGTCTCCCGAACGGC
>OIEN01000008.1_pt1 | contig 218387 bp, 207 predicted proteins | sample 1581741 | NCBI WGS metagenome assembly OIEN01 (sample SAMN01760944, study PRJEB22395) | human gut metagenome | reverse complement strand
AATCCAAGAGAAGTGTTAGTTTTATAGTCTGACACATTTTTGTTTATTGATATACCATATTCTTTTGATAGTTCATCAAAAAATTCGTTTACGGTTCCTTTACCATCGGTACTAAATACATTTAAATTGTTTGGTAGATTAACAGTTACGATACTTGTTTTATTTTTATCTATCCATTCTTTTTCTTTAATATTTAATTGATTACTATTTTTAAATGTTGTTAAGTAAATTACTGCTCCTGTGGCGATTAATAGTATGATGATTATAATGGGCACTACTATTTTTTTATTTTTTTTCATAGTTTCCTACTTTCTCTCACTTTGTTTAATCCATGATATAAGTGTTGCATCACTTTTTTTATAACCCATTAGTGGGAAAAATTTTGCATTGTCATCTTCTGCTATGTTTGTGAAGATAAAGTTAATATCATAGAATTCTTTTTCTTCAGTTGATAAGTACTCTAATGATTTGATTGCTATGGCTTGGGCATCTTCACTAGTTCCTTCTTTAAGTTCTATTATAAGATAGATTATTTTGCCTTTTAAATCAAATGTTACTTTGCTAATTTTTTCGTTTTCTTTTATTTTTCCTTCGATTTCTTTTTGCTTATCATCTGATATTTTTACGCTTTCAATTCCATATAGTCTTTTACCATATACATCTGTTCTTGTTTGCTCAATGAAGTAGTAAACAAATGCTGATGCGATTAGAATAATACAAACAATGCTTACAATCATAAGAATGCAATATATACGGTTATTTTGATAGAACCCCTTTAATTTTTTCATAATCTTTCACCTCTTTAAGTATCTTTATTATACTATATTACTTATTACTTTTCAATTTACTCTTTAAGAGAAAAGAAAAAGCAAATTATGCTTCTTCTAACATTTTTTGAAAATCTTGTTCACTCCATATAGGAATGTTTAGTTCTTTAGCTTTGTCATATTTGCTTCCTGGATTTGTACCAACTAGAACTGCTGAAGTTTTTTTAGTTACTGAAGAACTCCATAAGCCACCATTTTCTTCAATGATTTCTTGTATTTGATCTCTTGTATAGTTTTCTAGGGTTCCGGTAACAACGATTCTTTTTCCATTTAGGAATGATGACTCATTAGTTTTTTTACCTAGATATGTCATATTAACATTTACATTTTTTAAGTCTTCAATTACTTTCATGTTGTCTTCATTTTTGAAGAATTCAGTTATGCTTTTGGCTAGGATTGGACCGATGTCAGGAATATTATTTAGTTCTTCGAATGAAGCGTTTGCTAGATTATCTAGAGTTAGATATTTTTTAGCAATTAGTTTAGCATTTTTTTCACCAATTCCTTTGATACCAATAGCAAATAAGAATTTTTCTAGGGAGTTATGTTTTGACTTTTCAATTGAGTCAAGTAAGTTATCAACACTTTTTGGTCCAAATCCTTCTAGTTCAATTAGTTCTTCTCTACGGTCTTTTAAGTTATAGATATCAATTAGTTTAGTTATGATACCCATGTTATAAAAGTCTTCAATTATTCTTTCACCTAGGCCATCAATATTCATGGCTTTACGATCTGTATAGTGAATAAGTGATTCGATATTTCTTGCAGGGCATTTGTCATTTGGACATTTTAAGTCGATTCCAGATAATGTTGGAATAAGTTCTGCATTACATATTGGACATGTGTCTGGCATTATGAATTCTTTTTCGTTACCAGTTCTTTCATTTATTACAGGACCTACTACTTCTGGGATGACGTCTCCTGCTTTTCTTACAAGGATTGTATCACCTATAAGTAAGTTTTTTTCTTTAATATATTCACGGTTATGTAGAGTTGCTCTTCTTACAGTTGAGCCCATAATTTTAATTGGTTCGAATACTGCGTTTGGAGTTATTAAACCGGTTCTACCGACTGTGCAGACGATATCAGTTAATTTTGATTTTACTTCTTCTGCTGGGAATTTGTATGCGATAACCCATTTTGGGTATTTAGCAGTGTTGCCAAGTTCTTTTTGCATGTGGATATCGTTTACTTTAATAACAATTCCATCGATTTCGTAAGGAAGAGAGTCTCTTTTTTCAGTCCACTCTTCGATGTAGTCTAATATTTCATTTACATTATGAACTAATCTTATATTAGGGTTTACGATAAAGCCAAGATGTTTTAAGTCCATAAGGGCTTCATAATGAGTTTGTCTTTTAGTTTCTGGAACATGATAAAGAAAGGCATCAAGATTTCTTGATTTTGCGATACTACTATCTAATTGTCTAATACTACCTGCGGCGGCATTTCTGGGATTTTGAAATAGTGGTTCACCATTTTTAGCGCGTTCTTCATTTAATTTTTCAAAACTTTTTTTAGGCATGTAGATTTCTCCACGAAGTTCAATATCTACTGGTTCAGTTAATCTTAGTGGGATTGTTTTGATGGTTTTTACGTTATGGGTGATATCTTCCCCAATTGTTCCGTTTCCTCTAGTTGCAGCACTTTTAAAGATCCCTTTTTCGTATGTTAGAGATACTGCTAGGCCATCTATTTTAAGTTCACAAACGTAACTAGGATTAGGAAATTCTTTACGAATTCTTTCATCAAAAGCGACTATTTCGGCTTCGTTAAAGACATCAGCGATACTAAACATTGGATGTTTATGAGTTACTTTTTGGAATTCACCAATTACTTCACCACCTATTTTTTCTGATGGGGAGTCTTTTCTTTTTAATTCCGGGTATTTTTCTTCAATGTCTAGTAGTTCACTCATCCAGTTATCATATTCTCTATCGGTAACAGATGGGTTATCTAATGTATAGTATTCTATGTTTGCCTTTTCAATTAGTTTTATGAGTTCGTCATATCTTTCTTTCATGTTATTTTCCTTTCAGATTACTCTTTTATTATAATCCATTTACTTATAATTATAAAGATGTTCTCTTTCTTTTAAATATCTTTTTAGAAATTGGTTATCTAAGTTATATAGGTAATCTATAATATCATTAAATTCTGTTTGTTTTTGTTCTTTATAGTTTTCTGATAATATTAGTTTTAGGTAAGGACTATTTTCGTTATTTTTCCTTATTATGTGGATGTTTTCGTCATAGATGTTTAAACCTTTTTCAGTTGTAAAATAGACTAGATGGACTTCTTCTTTTGATGTTTCTTTTATAAAGTTTATGATATCTAGGTCATCGTTGAATTGCTCTTTATTTTCATTAATGTTATAGTCCATGAGTACTATCTTTGATTTATTTTTAAAGATTGTGTAGCTTCTTACGTTTTCTTCTTCATGAGTGAAATAGTTTAATAGTTCAAAGTCTTCATCATTTAATATTAGTTTTAATGTGTTAATTATAAAGTATTTAGTATTAGGATTATCTATAAGATATTTAATGGTTATAGGATTTAATAGTGAGATGTATTTCATAGTACCTCCTATTTATATATGTTGTAAGTCTTTAACCAATTTCCTTTTTTTTAATTAATTTTTTTAATACTTTTGTGATTTTTCATTAGTTTTTTGATGCCAGTTTTGAATGCTACGGAGATTAGTGAGCCATCACATTTAACGACTACGCCGGTTCCATATTGTTCGTGGCTGACGATACTTCCTTCAGTAATATCATTATTGTCGTTTGTATACATTTGCTTTTTATCTATTACTTTATTTTCTTCTTTAGGACCTATTTTTTCAATTAGTTTTTCGTCTATTTCACTTATGAATCTTGATGGAATGTTCATATTTTCTTTTCCATAAAGCATTCTTCTTTTAGCGTTTGTTAGGTATAAACGCTCTTTTGCTCTGGTAATACCTACATAGCATAGTCGTCTTTCTTCTTCAAGGTTGTTTTCCATTAGGGACATGTTGTGAGGGAATAGTCCTTCTTCCATGCCGACTAGGAAGACTACTGGAAATTCTAGGCCTTTAGCACTATGAAGGGTCATAAGGGTTACAACATCACCATCTTCTGTGTGATTTGAGATGTCTGCAATTAGGGATACTTCTTCTAAGAAATCTCCTAAGTTTGCGGAACCTGTTCTTTCTTCAAAGGATGCGGTGATACTTTTAACTTCCATTAAGTTTTCTAGTCTGATTTCATCTTCTAGTGCTTTGCTGCTTTCTAGTTCTTTTTTCATGCCAGAGCGTTCTAGAACTTCATCAATTAGTTCAGTAAGAGACAAGCTTTCACTTCTTTTAATTAGGTCCTCAATTATTTCTTTAAATTCTAATTCTTTTCTTGTTTCTAATGCATCAAACATGCTGATGTTTTGCTGTTTAGCGCGCTCTTCGATTGCTGCTATAGCGCTTTCGCCTATACCTCTTTTTGGTGTGTTAATTACTCTTCTTAAACTTATTTCATCGTGTGGGTTGTAGATTAATCTTAGATAACTAATAAGGTCTTTGATTTCTTTACGATTGTAGAAGTAGTAACTACCAAATACTTTGTAAGGGATGCCTTTTGCTAGGAAAACGTCTTCAATAGCACGTGATTGAGCATTGGTTCTATAAAGGATAGCGATATCTTCGTTTTTATATCCTTCACTAAGCAGGTGTTTTATTTCATCAATTACTAAGGCAATTTCATGTTTTTCATCATATGCACGCATATATTTTATTTTTACGCCATCTCCATTATCTGAAAAAAGTTTTAAGTCTTTGCGTTCTGTGTTGTGTTTGATTACTTCGTTTGCTGCTGATAGAATGTTGTTTGTACTACGATAGTTATGCTCTAATTTAATGACTTTTGCGCCTTTAAAGTCTTTTTCGAAGTTAGAAATATTTCTAAAGTCTGCTTGTCTAAAAGCGTAGATGCTTTGGTTCATATCACCTACGACGAAGATGTTTTTGTATTTATTAGATAACATTACTGATAGTTTGTACTGAACTGGGTTTGTATCTTGATACTCGTCTATGAGAATGTATCTATATTTATCTTGGTAGTACTCTAAGATATCTTTACGCTCTTTAAATAGATTAACTGGTAGTAGTAATAGGTCGTCAAAGTCCACTGATGCGCTTGTTTTTAGTTTATTGTTGTATCTGTGGTAGACCTCTACGACTACTTTATCCATTGGAGTGTTAAATAGTCTATCTAGTTCACCATCTGTTAGCATTTGGTTTTTGATAAAGCTGATTCTATTTCTTACGTATGATGGTGAGTATTGTTTAGAGTCTAGGTTCATTTCTTTTAGTAACTTTTTGATGATAGTATTAGTGTCATCACTATCTATTATGGTAAAGTTGTTTGGTAAACCTAGTATATCATGGTTTTCCCTTATGATACGGACTCCTAGAGAGTGAAATGTTCCGATGAATGATGAAACATCACCGATAAGGTTTGATACACGATCACGCATTTCAGCTGCTGCTTTATTGGTAAATGTTATTGCTAAGATGTTGTATGATGGGATGCCTTCTTCAATTAGGTAGGCTATTCTAGTTGTTAGTACTTTGGTTTTACCAGAACCAGCACCAGCCATTACTAGGACTGGTCCATCTATAGTTTTTACTGCTTCGATTTGTTCTTTGTTTAAATTTTTTAATAATTCCATAATTGTGCCTTTCATTTTCTGATATAAATATTATAGCAAATAAAAAAAAGAATTCCAAGAAAATTGTAGCGAACAATTGTATTTTTCTTAAATTCTTTTAGATGTATTTTGAATCACTTTGGATTAAACCTTGAGCGATTAGTTTGTATAGCATTTTTTCATAGTTGTATGGTTCTTCTGTAAAAGCAATTTCATGAAGTTTATTTTTGTTGATATAAATATTAGTATACTTAGCATTTGATGCGGTGATGATTTCTTCTTCTAGAAGCCTTTTAACAACGTTTTTGTATGATACCTTATAAGTGTTACTGTAAGCGATTATTTCATTAAAGTGAATTTTTGTTCTTTTTTCGCCAAATTCTATTTTTAAAGATTTTTCTGGCATTAGAAGTGCTCTGGCAAAGTTTTCAGCTAGTTCTTCTTTATTATTGTTTGACATGATTAGAAGTTCACCTAAATATTTTGCGACTAGGTATCTTTGTTCATAGCCGTTTTCAGCAACTGGCACGATTATGACTGGTATATTATTAATTATTTCAAAGAAGCCGTCAAATAAGCCCTCACTTACTTTTTTAGGTACAGTTAATATTATTATATTGTGATTTTCTAGTAAGTATATAAGGTTGTGAATTGGTGCTTCGATTGGAATTTGGAAGAAAATTCTTAGTTTAGTTGCAAGGCTTTGAGCTTCTTTGTTAGTGTTAACTAGATGGACACCAAATTTGTTATGTAAGGTAATACCTGAAAGTTTTAGTAAGTTAAAATAATTTTCAATTTTATTGTTTATGTAATTTTTAATATTTTCTTTTTTGATATTTGATGCTTTTTCTTTGAAGAAGATATTATCGTATTTAATATTTATACTAGCATCAATATTTAAAATTTCGTCTATAGTTGTATCATATATTTTAGCAAATTCTTCTAAGCGTTCTAGGGATGCGATTATTTTATTGCGTTCATATTTAAGTATTGCTGGAGCTGATACGCCAATTTTTTTGCCGGCTTCTTCCATTGATAAGCCTTTTTTTATTCTAAACATTTTTAGGTTTTCACCAACAGTTTTTTTCATAAGCCACCTCGTTAATATTTCCCTAATTTAATTCTAACTCTTTAACTAATATTTTTCAAGTTTTTTTGCATAAATTTAAATATATAACTTTACTAATTTTGATTTTTGGGGTATTCTTTAATTAGGAAAAATATCGAGTGTGGGGTGTGAAATGGAAGAAATTATTCGTATTTTAAGAAGAAAGACTGAAAATGATTGTTATATGAGGTATGATTATGAGTCTTTAAAGAAAATTATTTTGGATGAATGTCCAGATATTAGTGATATAGATAAAACTATATTTGAATTAGAACAGCAAGGGATTATTTATTCATCTAATGGTTTTTATAGAGTTGTTAGACCTACTACTAAAAGAGGTGTGTTAGATGTTACACATCGTGGGACACTATTTATTATGGATGGTGATAAGAAAAGACGAGTTGATTCTGCTAATTTAAAGGGTGCTTTACCTAATGATGTGGTATTGTATGATGTTAGTAATGATGAAGTAAAGGTTCTTAAGATTCTTAAGAGGAACTGTCCAAATATTGTTTGTGAGGTTATACAAAAAGATAATGGTAAGTATAAGCTTGAACCTAAAAAAGTTAGAGGTATGCTTAATATAAATATTAGTCAAGATGTTCTTAGTAAAATTGGTAGCGGTAGTTATGTACTAGTTAAGCTTGATAAAGAAATGAAGTATGGCATGTATGATGGCGAAGTAGTTAAACCAATAGTACTAAATGGTAAGATTGATAGAGATTTAGCGCTTGTTGCTTTTAGTAACGGGTTTGATACTGAATTTTCGCCAGCTTCAATTAATGAGGTAAATGCCCTACCAAATGAGGTTACAGAAGAAGAGATTGAAGAGCGTAAAGAAAACGATTTTAGAGATGAACTTATATTTACGATTGATGGTGCAGATACCAAAGATATGGATGATGCGATTAGTTTAAAGATACTTCCTAATGGTAATTATGAGTTGGGCGTGCATATTGCTAATGTATCTCATTATTTAAAGAAGTGTCCACATTTACTTGCTGAAGCTAAAGAAAGAAGTACTAGTTTGTATATGCTTAATACGGTTATACCGATGCTTCCACCTAAGTTATCAGATTGGTTATGTTCATTAAATCCAAATGTGGATAGATTAGCAAAATCTGTAATTATGGAAATTGATAGTGAGGGTAATGTTGTAAATTCAAGGATTTGTGATTCAGTAATTAATTCTAAAAAGAAAATGACTTATGATAATGTTAATAGAATTTTAGAAGATGGTATTGTTCCAAAAGGATATGAGAAATTTAAAGATGTATTATTACAGATGGATAAGTTAAGTAAGATAATTGGAGCTAAGAAGTTTGATAATGGTGAAGTTACTTTCTTTTCTACGGAGACAAATGTTGAGATAGATAAGGATGGTAAGGCAGCTGGGGTTAGTAAAAGAACTAGTTTGTCTGCTGAAAAGTTAATTGAAAGATTTATGATTCTAGCAAATGAGACGGTAGCAAGTTACGTTGATATGATGGATTTGCCATTTGTTTATAGAGTTCATGAAGGGCCTAATCCAATTAAGTTAAAAGAGGCTTTAAAGATTATTAATACATTAGGTTATAGTATTCCAGAAAGTAAGATAATGAAAAGTCCAAGACTTATTAAAGATATTTTAGATAAGGCTAAAGATAGTGATAAGTTCCCGCTTCTTTCTAGTTTGTTATTAGTTAGTATGAGTAGAGCTAGATATTCAAAGGATAATATTGGGCACTTTGCTTTAGCTTCTCATGCATATACACATTTTACTAGTCCAATTAGACGTTTTCCGGATACGATGGTACATTTTTTATTAGATTATTATAATGATGTTGCTTTAGGTAATAAGAGTATTAGTTATGATACTTTGAAGAAGCTGGAATCTGAGTTAGAGGAAGCTTGTGATTATGCTTCTATTAGAGAAAGACAAGCTGATAGGGCTGAGTTTCAAGCTAGTAGACGTAAGATTATGGATTATATGAAGTCTTTAGAAGGAGAACATTTTGAAGCAGTTATTAATATGATTGATAGAAAAGAAGTTAGTGTAACAACAGATAATGGTATTAGTGGTACGATTCCGTTTAGGGATGTTCTTGGTGATACATTCTTCTTTCATGAGAATAATTATATGTTGATTGGTCGTCATACTAAGAAAAAGTATAAGATTGGTAATAGAGTTATTGTTACAGTTAAAGGTGTTAATGAGTTTGAAGAAAAGGTTAACTTTACTTTAGATGGTAATTTATCTAGGGCGTATGCTGAAGGTAAAGAAGGATATGGAAAACCTAAGGTTAGAAAAAAAAGTAGCAAGTAAAAAAGGAAGTGATTGCTTCCTTTTTAGTTTTCTTGAATTTCTAGGTTGTTTGTTCTAATGTGGTTTATGAACTCTGTTTTGAAGTTTTCTAATTCTTCACTTGTTAAGGTTCTTTCTTTTGAGCCTAAATTATATCTTATAGTAATTTTCTTATTGTTGTCATTTTCGTAAATATCCATTAGTTTATAATTTAGAATAATCTCATTGTTATATTTACTTAGAATGTTTTCTAATGTGCTATAAAGCATGTCTTTTGAAGATATGATTGTGTAATCTAAAGTTGATACTGGATATTTGCTTACTTCTTCGTATGGAATTGTTTGATTTTCTAGTTCAGTAAATAAGTCAAAGTCAATGTCTAGTGCAACAAATACTTTCTTTTTATTTATTTTATTTGTGATAGTACTATTAAACACTTTAATTTGACCTAGGCATTTATTAAGTCCATATATGTCCATTGTTAGATCGTTTTCATAGTATTCTTCTGCTGTGCCTTCTTTAAATTCTACTTTAATATTTTTTAGATCGTTAAATAAATTGTAGCATAGAGTTTTAATTTCATAGTATGTTTCTTTGATTTTATCAGCGTCTTTTACTAGTAGTAAAGATAATCTACGATGGTTTTCTTTATCGTTTATGGTTGTTCCTATTTCAAATAGGCCGAATTCGTTATAGTTTTTTAGGTTAATAATTGCTGATTCAAGCATTGCTAGGGATAGGTCTTTTCTTAGGATGTTATCATCAGTTTTACCTAGAAGGTAGGTGTTTTCTAAGTTGATATCTAATTTCTTTAAGAATGATGATTTATGCCATAGGTAGGTATGAATTTCATGGTATCCTTTGTTATTTGCTAGATATCTTTTTGCTTCGTATTCATCATTAAATACTGGCTCGTTAGGAGCAAATGTACAATCCATTTTTAATGGGATATGCTCGAAGTTTTCGTATCCATACATACGAGATATTTCTTCAACAATATCTGCTGCAATTGTGATATCTTTAGTTGATCTAAATGTTGGGGCAATTATTTCAAATGAATCTTCCTTTGGAGTTACTTTAAATTCTAGACTTGTTAAGATTTTATTTACTAGTTCATCTTCAATTTCAAAGCCAAGGCTTTTATATAAATAGTCTTTCTTTAATTCAATGTGATTTTCTTCTTGCTTTTGTGGATATACGTCAGTGATATTTGATGCGAATGTTAAGTCTTTGTTTTCATCTTTAAGAAGTTTTATAAATCTTCTTGCAGCTAACATTGCTAGGTTTGGATCTAGGCTTTTTTCGTATCTTGCGCTTGCTTCTGTTCTTAAGCCAATACTAAGAGCAGTTTTACGAACTGTGTAAGCATTAAATGTTGCGCTTTCTAAAACAATGCTTGTAGTGTCATTTACTATTTCACTATCTAGTCCACCCATTACACCAGCAATTGCGAAGTACTTTCCACCATTTTTAATCATTAAGTCTTCGTTTGTTAGATTTCTTTCTGTACCATCTAGGGTTGTGTATTTATCACCGTTATTTGCTAAGCCTACTTCAATATTTTTTACGACTCTAGCGTCAAAAGCATGCATTGGTTGTCCTAGTTCAAGCATGATGTAGTTGGTTAAATCTACTAGTAAGTTTATAGAACGCATGCCAGCATAGTATAAGAATACTTGCATCCATAATGGGGTTACATTGTTTGTAATATTTTCCATCTTTGTACCAATGTATCTATAGCAAAGTTCTGGGTTATTTATTTTAATATCTAGGTCTTTAGCGTCTGGATTTTCTGTATATAAATCAAGTGGTAAAAGTTCGTGGTTTGTGATTGCGGCGATTTCTCTTGCTATTCCATAGTGTCCCCAAAGGTCTGGTCTATGAGTTAATGATTTATTATCAATTTCAACGATGATATCATCAATTGGCATTAACTCTTTAATATTAATACCTACTGGGGTATCTTCTGGTAGTTCAATTATTCCAGTGTGGTCATCTGAGATACCAAGCTCTTTAGCACTACACATCATACCATAAGAATCTACACCTACTAGTGGTCTTACGCCTATTTCGATATCGCCTAAGTGTCCACCCACTTCAATTAAAGCGCTTATTAAACCTACTTTAACGTTAGGAGCACCACAGACAATTTGTTTAATTTCCTTGCCATCGTCAACTTTTAAGATATGTAGTTTAGTTGATTTTGGATGGTCTGCAACTTCAAGTATTTTAGCTGTTACTACGCCATCAATGTCTTTTCCTTTTACTTCGACGCCTTCTACTTCAGCTGTTCTTATGGTAAATTTATCCCATATTTTTAAGAAGTCGATATCTTCACTATTTTTGATATGTTTTTTTAGAATATTACATGATATTTTCATTTTTTCACCTACTTTATATTAAATTTTTCTAGATATCTGATGTCTCCACTATTTAGGATTCTAATATCATCTATTTTGTATTTCATCATTGCTAGTCTTGTTAAGCCTAGTCCAAAAGCAAAGCCTGTGTATTTATCTGGGTCAATGCAGCCTTCTTTTAATACGTTAGGATGAACCATTCCGCATGGACAAAGTTCTAACCAGCCTGAGTTTTTACATGTTGGGCATCCTACTCCGCCACATACTGTACATGAACAGTCTAGTTCGAATCCTGGCTCAGTAAATGGGAAGTATCCTGGTCTTAGTCTTACTTTAACGTCTTCTTTAAATACTTCTTTTAGCATTCCTTCCATTGTGTAAATTAGGTTTGATATTGAGATGTTTTCACCAATTACCATTCCTTCTAATTGGAAGAATGTGTTTTCATGGCAAGCGTCTAGGTCTTCATTACGGAAACATCTTCCTGGAGCACACATTTTGATTGGTGAACCATATTTAAGCATACCTCTTACTTGAAGGGCACTTGTCTGAGTTCTAAGTAGCATTCCATTTGATAACCAGTATGTGTCTTGCATATCTCTTGCTGGATGGGTTTTGGGTACGTTTAAAGCTTCGAAGTTATAGTACTCACTATCCATTTCAGGACCAGTTAAGACGATAAATCCCATATTTTTAAGGATGTCAGTTACTTCTTTAGCAACGATTGTTACTGGATGAATGGTACCTGTTTCTTTATCCACTGGAAGTGTTGGATCAAAAGTTTTTAAGCTCTGTGCTGTGTTCTTTTCTAAGGCATCTTTAAACAAGTTTTCTAACTCTGTTTTGGTTTTGTTAAATAGTGGGCCATAGATTTGTTTGTCTTCTTTAGTCATGTCTTTGATAGTGCTCATAAGACTTATTAGTTCACTTTTTTTGCCAAGATATTTTGATTTGATGTTAAGATAGTCTGCTTCTGTTTTAATAAGTAGGCTTTCTTCTTTGGCGTTTTTGATTATTGTTTCAATTTTCTCTTTCATATTTCCTCCCATAAAAAAAATCATAAACTAAAGGACGAATAAAATCCGCGGTACCACCTTAATTCATGATTTACATGCTCTTTAATCTTAACGCGATTATACGCTTAATGCTCTGATAATTGAAATTCATCTATTATCTCTCTTTGTAAATACTCTCAGCTTATCAATATTTACTCTCTTTAAAGAATATAATGGACTACTAGGGTTATCTTCCTCGCATTACAAGTTAGATTTTAACATTAATTTTGCAATTCGTCAATATTTTGAGCATCAATTAGTTCACTATAGATTTTAGGTATATCTAAAGGGCTTATTCCTAAATCTTCTAACACTTTATAAGCTGTCTCAATACTCATTTTTAAGAAAGCTTCTGGTTCTTCTAAAATGGTTTTGATTAGTTCTTGCCTTCTTAATTCTGCCGGTTGATTTTTGTATATGGTTATTAGGCTTTCGTTCATTGTTTTTAGTTTATTTATCATTTTTTCACCTACCTTATTCCCGGAATATATTGTTCTTCGCTGTCAATAAATCCAAGAGTACCTGTTATGATGTTACGAATGAGAGTCCTTTTAAGAATTCTTTTTAATTCACCATTTATATAAATATAGTATTTATTATGTTCTTCGTCTTTTAATATACCTTTTTCGTTCATTGTTATTATACCACAAGTTGCAACTATTTTGTCTTCATCTTTAGGATTGTTATCTCTTATTATTTCAAAATCTATGTAATGTTCTCTTTCTTCTTCAGTAAATAATACATTTACCAGTCTGAGAATGTATGACATGATGTTTAATCCGTTAAAGGAAGATGTTCTAATTTTTTCAAGAAATATGTCAAAGCGAGTGTTAAAAGGTATATGTGCTTGTTTAGCATTTGTTAGTTCTTCATATTCTTTTAAGGCTTCACTAAATGTGCTTTTGTCTTCTTTTTTGATGTCTTTGTATACTTTTCTTAAAATTTCATCAAAGTCCATATAAGTATCAAAGTTTTGATTACGACATTTTAATCCTTTTATACTATTTCCTACTTTGGCGTTAAATAGGTCACCTGTTAAAATATGTCTTGATGAGTCTGCTTCAATGATATATTTACCAACTCTAAAACTTAAATTTTCGTGGCCATCTCCATATTTGTTTTTCCAGCTAAAGCATTCTCTTTGAAAGTTGATCCCAAGTGAGTGGAGCATTTTAGCGTAGATAGCATTGAATTCGTAACATACGACTTCAGGAAATTGTGGGGAGATGGTTTCTATGTAATCAATCATTCGATGTTTTTCAGCGGCTAGGCCTCTTTGTTTTGCGGCAAAGAATTCATCGTTGTAAGATAAGATTTTGCACATTTTAATGTAGATAAAGATTGCTTTTTCTAAAGTGGAATAGTTTGCGGGAATATCTTTGGTTATGGCCTCAATTAGTTCTGGATTTAGGTTGGTTTTGCTCGTTAAAGAGTTTCCGTCACTCAGGTAAGTATTTTGTGATTCAAAATCTAGAATTTCATAGTTAACAATGTCAGTTATTCTTTTTTCTATATTTTCCGGAAAGATAAAATTGTCCATTAATTCTTCCCTAATTATAAATCTTCTTACTATATAAAGAAACGCCTCTTTAGAAATACTTCCTTTACGGTTAGGTGTGTTAATATAATCGTCAAGAGTTTTTGTGTCAAGTTCAAGGAGCTCTATGATTTTATTTGCTGGAATATTATATGTTATACCATCGACTTTGGTTTGAATAGTTTTATTTTGAAGTTGTTTTTTTAAAATTCCATAGCTAATCAAATCTAATAATGTTTTATACCTTGAATATGTTATTCTGTTTAATTTTATTAAACCTTTATCTCTAGCGACTTCGATTGCTTCTAAAAATGGTATTTTTTCATATTCATATGTTTCGTCATCCATAGAGGAATCAGATGCGATTTTAAATTTATGAGCATTTTGAAAAATATTAAATAGTGTTTTAAAAGTTTGCTCATCATTTAAAGTATATTCTAGGAGTTCAACTGGATACTGAAATTGTTCAGCAACTATTTTATTTGTGTCGTTAGATATTTTTTCAAAGACTTGTGCGTCTAATAAAACAGTATTTGAAACTCTTTCCATAGTATCACCTTATTTTTATTGTATCATGACTTAGACATAAAAAAAAGACGCTGAGCGCCTTTTAGCAAATAATTACCATAAGTACAAGAATTACGATAAACATTGCAAGAACGAATTTCCAAATGTATTTCATCCATTCTTTATAAGTTATACCTAAGTAAGATAAACCGATAAGTAGAATAGCAGAACTTGGAGCAAACATACTTGCTAATCCGTAAGTTGATTGTAACATTATAGGAATTTGTTTTGCAAAGTCAGAGTATGCAGTTGTTAGATAACTACCAACAAGGCTTAATGTGTATTGATATTCTACAGAGAATAATGATGTGAATAAGCCAGCGATAGTACCTAGGATTGCATTAAACTTACTTGCAAGTTTCATGAACCAATCTACGATTGTAGGAACTACTGGGAACATTACTGCAATTTCTAATACTAAATATGCCATTAACATAACTAATACTAGTTTACCAGATTTTTTAAATCCTTCACCAAAACTTTCAGCGAAGTCATCAAAACTCATTTTGTAAATCCATTTAATTAGTAATGCGGCAATTAGCATTAGTATTTGCATTCCGAAGATATCCCATTTGCCAAATGCTTGAACGTTACCTAGAATGTAACGGAAGATTGTAGCATCAAATACTTTGCATTCTAAAATTTTAGTTGTTGCTGTACTAAATATAGTTACGCCCCATGCTTCCCATGGAAGGTATGCTAAAATTCCAACAATAGCAGTTAAAATTAGAATAGTTGCTACTGGCCATGCAGATTTCTTTTCAGTAGTATTTTTTGTTTCGTATACTTCTTCAATTACGGCAATATCTTTTTTGTTAGCTTTCTTAATTTTACGAATATGTAAAATTGCAAATAAACTAAATAGTACAAATGATACACCGTAGATAACTAGTTTAACCCATAGGTAATCTGTGTAAGATGAACTTAGGGTGCTTACGTTCATTCCGGCAACTTTAGAGTTGTATACTGAACCTAAGATACCTACTAGGATACCACCAAATGTAGTAATGAAGCCAGTCATTTTATCTAATCCCATTTTTCTTAGGATTGTGATAAAGAATGGCGCTACACTTAACATTACGAAGTATTCATTAGTTACAGCAGTTATTGCAGAAATAATGAATAATACTAGTAGTACAAAAAGATATTCCTTTCCACTAAATGTTTTTGCAAGACTATCAGTTAGTTTTTGATATCCGCTACATTTAGCAAGTACTTGATAGAATGCTCCAAGTACGAATAAGAATGTTACTAATACAGTAAAGTAATACATTCCAAGTAATCCGTAGTTGAAGAAATCAAATATTCCTACACGAGTTATTTCGCCAACTTGAATTGAACCACTATAGAAGTATCCTTGTGGGATAATCCAAGTTAGGATAACAGATAGTAATACCATTAAACCTGAAACTTTGATTAAGTCATGCTTTTCCCAAAACTTTTTCATTTCTAACCTCCTCTACTTAACATTATAACACGGATATTCCTTATTTAAATAGGTTTTTGACAATTTTTTGCATAAAAAATAGGCTCTAGTGGCCTATTAATATAGTTTTGCTCCTGCAGGGATAGCATCATCAACCATTAGAAGGTGTAAGCGTTCTTCTCCTTCTTCACTGTGAACTGCTGAAATTAGCATTCCACATGAGTCAATTCCCATCATTTTTCTTGCTGGTAAGTTAGTAATTGCTATTAGGGTTTTACCTACAAGTTCTTCAGGCTCGTAGTAAGCATGAATGCCACTTAAGATAACTCTATCTTCACCTGTGCCATCATTTAGAACAAATTTTAGAAGTTTGCTTGATTTAGGTACAGCTTCGCATTCTTTTACTTTAACTGCTCTAAAGTCTGATTTACTAAATGTTTCAAAGTCAACGTAGTCTTCAAATAAAGGCTCAATTTCAACTTTACTAAAATCAATTTTTTGAGTGGTTGGTGCACTTGGTTTATTAATTACTTGTTTAGTTCCTTGTGGTTTCATAGTTGGGAATAGGATAACGTCTCTAATTGATGCACTTTCAGTAAAGAACATAACTAGTCTATCGATTCCGTAACCGATTCCACCTGCTGGTGGCATGCCGTATTCAAGGGCTTCTACAAAGTCCATATCAATGTCATTTGCTTCTTCGTTTCCAAGTTCTCTTTCTTTTAATTGGTCTTCAAAACGTTCTAATTGATCAACAGGGTCATTAAGTTCTGTGTAAGCGTTAGCAAATTCTTTTCCACCAATGAATAATTCAAAGCGGTCAACAAATCTTGGGTCTTCTGGATTTTTCTTTGTAAGTGGAGAAATCTCTACTGGATGACCATATAGGAATGTTGGTTGAATTAATGTTTCTTCCACATATTTTTCAAAGAATAGATTAATAATGTGACCTAGTGTTTTTTCATGTTCAGCTACTTCTATTTTGTGTTCTTCCGCAAGTTTTAAGGCTTCTTCTACAGAAACTGTTCTAAAGTCAATACCTGTTTTTTCTTTGATAGCATCAGTCATACTAACTTTTTTCCACTCACCGGCAATATTTATTTCATTTCCATTCCACATGAATGTGTCTTTATGGAAGATGTCTTTAGCAATCGTTTTAAACATGCTTTCAGTCATTTCCATCATGCCATCTAAATTAGAGTATGCTAGGTATGCTTCCATTAGGGTGAACTCTGGGTTATGCATTGGATCCATGCCTTCGTTTCTAAATGTTCTGCCAATTTCGTATACAGCTTCCATACCACCAACTAATAGTCTTTTTAGAGGTAATTCAAGAGCAATTCTTAAGTACATGTCTAAATCTTGGGTGTTATGATGTGTGATAAAAGGTCTAGCTGATGCTCCCGTTAGTAATGTGTTTAGAATTGGTGTTTCAACTTCAGTGAATCCACGATTATCCATGAAGTTTTGAATACATCTAATAATTTTAGGTCTTAGGAATGCTACTCTTTTAGATTCTTCGTTCATAATTAAGTCTACATATCTTCTACGATATCTTTCTTCGATGTCTGTTAATCCATGGAACTTTTCTGGTAGTGGTCTTAAGGCTTTAACTAAGTGAGTGTATTCTAAACATTTGATAGTAATTTCACCAGTCATTGTTTTCATTACTTTACCTTTAACGCCGACGATGTCACCAATGTCTGCACTCTTAAATAAAGTATAAGCGTCTTCGCCAATGTCATTAATTGAAATATAAATTTGAATTTTGTCTGTTTTGTCTTGAATGGTGAAGAATGATGCTTTACCCATTTTTCTTATGAACATTATTCTTCCCGCTACAGTGTATTCGTCAGTTATGTTTTCAAACTCGTCATGGTCAACGTCTTTATATTTTTCTTTGATATCCTTAGCAAAAGCAGTACGGTTAAATACATGACCGAATGGGTCCATACCAAGGCTTCTAATTTTTTCCGCTTTTTCTCTTCTAATAATTTCTTGATCAGTAAGTTCTCTCATAATATTCCTTCTTTCTAATAAAAAAAGTTAATGATTAAAGGGACGATTTTGTTCGTGGTACCACCCTTCTTTAATCATTAACTGATTCTCTTAACTGATAACGGCAGTCTGCCGGATATTCTCTCCAAGGTTTTATTCATATTAGGTTACTATTAACTTCCACCAACCGTTAATTCTCTATAAGTAAGGGTTAATATTACTCGTCCTTTTCATCGATTTATGCCTAGATAATACCAGAAGTTTTAGTTTTTGTCAACTTCTTCATTTAAAAGTTCGTAATGAAGGACAACATTTTTGTCATAATACAGGATTCGGCCACTGGGTAAAAGAAGCATTCTTTCAATTCCTAGATTATCAACAAATTCTAGATTATGTGATACGACTAGCATAGTGCCTTCGTAATCTTTGAAGGTGTCAGCAATAATTAATTGGGTCATTGGGTCTAAGTGATTTGTTGGTTCATCTAGTAATAGCGTGTTTGCACCAGATAAAGCTATTTTAGCAAGGGCTACTCTAGAACGCTCTCCTGGAGATAAGATATTTATTTTTTTGAAGATATCGTCATTTGTGAATAGAAAGCTACCAAGGAATCTTCTTAGTTCATAATCTGTTAGACCACTATCACTAAAGTTTTCTTTAATGGTCTTTTCTTTATTTAATAAGTCGTGTTCTTGAGCATAATAACCAATAAGGGTTTTTTCTGATATGTTAATAGAACCTTCAAGAGGTGTTAAAATGTTCATGATAAGTTTTAAAAGAGTTGTTTTTCCAATACCGTTTTCTCCAACTATTAGAAATTTTTCGCCTCTAATAAGATCAAATGTTAAATTTTGGTAAAGTAAGTTCTCTTCTGTGTACCCGAATGTTAGGTTGTTACAGCTTATGGGAATTGAGTAACTTGGATATTTTATATTAATTTTAAATTTTGTATATTTGTTTTTCTTTTCGACTTCTACTTTTTCACTTAATAATTTTTCTAGTTTCTTCTGCCTATCTTTAGCAATGTTGGCTTTCTTTTCGTTACCTCTTATGTAACGAGCTATTATTTCTTTTAGTTTTTCTTCTTCCTTTTGTTGTTTATCGTGAAGCCTTGATGTTGCTAGTTCTCTTTCTTTTTTGATTTTTTTGTATTTTGAATATGAACCATTATATAAAGTGCCGGTTTTTTTATTTTTATCTATATATAATGTTTTATTGGTAATTTCATCTAGGAAGGATGTGTCGTGAGAAATCACTAAAATTAGTCCTTTATAATTTTTAAGATATTCAATAATATAGTCTTTAGTGTCTAAATCTAAGTGGTTAGTTGGTTCGTCTAACAAAAGAGTTTCAGGTTTGGAGTATAGAAGTCTTGCAAATGCAATTTTTGATTTTTGACCGCCGGATAAGTTTTTTAGTTTTAAATCTAGTAAAGCATCGTCTATATTCATACCAGCAATTATTTTTAGTAGTTCACTTTCTGCATTATATTGTTCATAATATGTTAATTCATCTTCGACTTTAGTGATATCTTTCATGTATTTTTTTAGGTTATGTTCGTTTTTTTCAGTTGCTATTTGTTCATAAAGATTGGTTAGTTTGTTTTCTAGTTCTTTAATGGGTCTAGCTGACAGAAGGTAATCAAAAGCTGACATTTCTTTATCGAAGTTATCTTCAATAACTTGTGGAAGGTAACCAATTTTTGACGATACTGTTATGGTGCCGGCATCTGGTGTAAGCTCGCCTAAGATTAATTTAAACAAGGTTGTTTTACCAGCCCCATTAACACCAATTATGCCAATTTTATCATTTTGATTAAATTCAACCGTTAAATTTTTATAGACTTCGGCAGTTCCGAAACTAAGAGATAAATTGTCAATTTTCATGTTAGGCCTTCTTCCTTTATACGATTATATAGAAATTTGTTAATATTTTCAAATTATTTTACATAGGTTTAACTAGAGGTGAATTATGAACGGACAATTTTATAAGAATACTGGTTATCAAGAGCCGCTGAATTTAGCGACTGCACCAATTGGTAATGTAGATAACGAGCAAAGTTATATTGAAAATATTTTAAGACAAAATAAGGGTAAGAAAGCTAAAGCATATTTTTCTTTTACAGATTCAAACGCGTGGCGTGATAAAGTGTTTGAGGGAGTAATTGAGGAAGCTGGCAAAGATCATTTAGTTATGAGTGATCCTTCTACTGGTAAATGGGAACTTATCTTACTTATATATTTAAATTATGTAGAGTTTGATGAAGCGATTAACTACAATAAAAACTATGTTGATAAATATTAAACATAGTTTTTTAATTGCTTTTCTTCTTCTTTTAGGGTTGTGCTATTTCCATGGCCTGGGTAGATAGTTATATCTTTATCGTATTTTAGAATTTTGTGGATACTGTTTTGCATGTCTTTGAAATTACTTCCATCTAGGTCGTATCTTCCAATTGTTCCTTTAAAGATGAAGTCCCCACAGAATAAATCTTTGTTAAATAGGAATGATATTAAGTCTTCTTTATGACCAGGCGTTCTTATCATTTCAAATGTAAAGGAACCAATTTTATTTTGTCCTTCTTTTAAGTTTTGGTAATCGTAAACTTTGCAGTTATATTTTGCTTGTAGAACACCAACTGCACCAATGTGATCAAAGTGATGATGTGTTATTAGAATACCTACTACTTTTTTAGTTATGTTAGGTATTATTTTTTCTGCTTCATCTCCTGGGTCTATTATAAGAGTTTCTTTATCATTTTCTAATATATAACAATTTGTTTCTAAAAAACCTACTTTTACTATTTTTATTTGCATTTAAATCACCTTTATTATTATAGCAAAAATATTTTATTTTTCATAATGACGTGTTATAATTTTATTAGAAGGTAGGTTTTAGTGTGGAAACTATTTTGTTAACTATAGTGATTTTTACTGGCATTATTGTCGTTACTTATATTATTTTATATAATAACATTCAAGCTTTTAATATTAAGATTAATGAGGCTGAAAGTATTATTGATGATTTACTTAGAAAAAAGTATGATAATTTAGATAATATGAAAAGTATTATTTTAAAGGAAACAGATTTGCCAGAACAGACATTTGAAATTTTTGAGAAAATTAAAAATGTGAATATTTCTAGTTTTGATTTAGATAGAAAATTAACTGAGATTTATAGTTTAATTAATCAGATAAAGCTAGATTATGATAAATTGGATAGCAATGAAGATTTTAGTAATTATTTTGAGGATGTTTATGAGATTGATGAGAAGCTAGAAGCTGCTAAGTCATTTTATAATAAGTATACTACTTTGCTTAATACAGCAATTAAGAAGTTTCCTTCAAATGTGATCGCAAGTTTTCATCATATTAAAGTTAAAGCTTATTTTGATGGTAAAGATATGTTTGATGAAGAAATTAAAGATTTTAAGTTATAAAAAAAGCCACAGATGTGGTTTTTAATTTAAATCCCAGTTTATTGTTTCTTCACCATTTTTTTCGAGAAATTCATTTGTTTTAGAAAATGGATGGCTCCCAAAGAAACCATATCTAGCACTAAATGGTGATGGATGAGGAGATGTTAGTACTAAGTGTTTAGGATTTGTAATAAACACTTTTTTACTTTTAGCAAAGTTTCCCCAAAGAATAAATACTACTGGTTCTTCTTTTTGGTTTATTTTTTTGATTATATAATCTGTTAAATTATTCCAGCCAATATTTTGATGAGAGTTAGGACAGTCTTTGATTACAGTTAGTGATGAATTTAATAGAAGTACTCCTTCTTTAGCCCATTTTGTTAAGTCACCGCAGTTTGGTTCAATAATACCTAAATCATCATATATTTCTTTATAAATATTTTTTAGTGATGGAGGAAGTTTTACGCCTTTTTGAACTGAAAAAGATAATCCATGAGCTTCACCTACTCCGTGATATGGGTCTTGACCAACTATGACTACTCTGACGTTACTATATGGCGTTAATTTAAGTGCATTAAAGATATTTTCTTTTGATGGAAAGATATCTTTAGTAGCATATTCATGCATTACGATATCCCAAAATTTGTGGAAACCAGGACTATCCCAGATTATTTTTAATTCGTTATCCCAATCGTTGCCAATCATGATTCACCTAATACATTATTTTATTTTCAATAGCCCATGGAATAAAGTGATCTTTAATTGCTGTTGCAAGTTCTTCTTCATCATCATTAATTCCATGCCATTTATATTCGATTATTTCATCGTTAGGTAATAGTTCTACATCGATTTTTTTATGGGCTAGCATCATATGCATTTCAATTGTAAGATTTGGGTCAGATAGGGCTGGTTCTCTAAAACAAATAATTTCTTCTAGTTCTCTTTCTTCAATGTTAAAGCCATTTGCTATTTCTTCTAAACATTCTCTTCTAGCTGCTTCTTTAAATGTTTCACCTTTTTCAACGCCACCACCTACAAGAGTGTATTTGCCTTTTTTTGAGCTTCTTTGACTCATACTAACTAATACTTTTCCGTTACTAATGAAGGCTGTGCCTACTACATATATTAAATTATCCATTTTTACTCCTTATTTGTGATATGTTTCATTGTTAATTATTTTAAATCCCCTGTAAATTTGTTCTAGTAGAATTGCTCTAAATAGACCGTGTGGAAAAGTAAGGTCACTAAATGATAGTTCATAATCTATATTATCAAGTACTTCTTTACTGATACCATTTGAACCACCAATAATAAAATCAATATTAGCGTTTTCCATTAAGTGATCATTTATAAATTTAGCAAATTCTGGTGAACTTAGTTTTTGTCCTTTTATAGTTAAAGCAACTTTGAATGATTTCTTAGATAATTTTTCAAGTATTTTACTTCCTTCTTTTTCTATTCCATCATCATTTATTTCAACTATCTCTAATTTATGATATTTGTTAATTCTTTTTTTGTAATCTTCTACCATGTTAACTAGGTATTGTTCTTTTAATTTACCTACGACAATTAGTTTTATCATACTTCGATTAACTCCGTTTTTTCTTTTGGTTTTGCTGTGATAATGTTGGTAAACTCGATATTGTTTTCTTTAAATGTATTTTCGATTTGTTTAAGTGCAAGTTCTGGTGTGTTATTTTCTTCGCTAAGGTGGGCTAGGATTATCATTTTAGTACTACTACCAATTATCTTGCTTAAGTAGTAAGAAGATGCTTCATTTGATAAGTGGCCTGTGTCGCTTAGCATTCTTTGTTTTAACCATGCTGGATATTTACCATGCATTAACATTTCAATATCGTGATTACTTTCCATTATGTACACGTTTTTATTTGAAATTTTTTTAAAGTTCTTTTGATTGATATATCCGGTATCTGTTATGTTTACTATAGATGCGCCGTTTTCACTAATGATATAGCCACGACTGTCTGTTGTGTCATGGCTAGTTTTAATATTTTCAATTTTTAATGTGTCTATTTCAATATCATCAAATAATATTAGGATATGCTCGTAGTCTTCTAAAAAAGGAAGATCTTTGAACATAAGAGCTGACATTATGATTGTTGGATGATATTTTTTTACGATGTTATTAAGGGCACTAACGTGATCTGAATGGGTGTGGGTTATTAGAATGTAATCTATATTAGATAGGTCAGTGCCGTTTTCTCTTAATTTTTCGTTTAGATATTTTACATTAGTTCCAGCGTCTATTAGAAGTTCATGGTTTTGTGTTTTAACATATACAGAATTACCTTTTGAACTACTTGCTAAGACACTAACTAACATCTAAATACCGTCCCACACGGGTTAATAACTTGGCCCCTATACATATCGCCTTTTCTAAGTTCGAAGTGTAGGTGCGTTCCAGTTGATGAACCACTTGATCCCATGTAGCCAATGATCTGCCCACGGCTTACAGTGTCGCCTACTTTAACTCGGATGTCATTTATCATATGGGCGTATTTTATTATTAATTCTCCATCATTGTAGGAAACAAACACATAATTTCCGTATGAATCACCGCACATGTCTCCATATCCACTACCATGGTTAGGACATGTATTATGTATTTTAACTACTATGCCATCTGTTGATGATCTAATTGGTGAGCCATATCCAGAACCAGAAATGTCTAGTCCTTTGTGATATGAATTTCCCCCCAACTTTCTATATCCTACTCCACTAATAATACGATAAGGACTAGTTGTTGGCCACCACCATGTGTCAGTTCCTGTGTTAATATATACATTACTAGCTCCACCAGTATATGCTTTAGTTCCTTTAGCAACAATTTCATTTACGGTTGGAGTTATTTCGCTTTTTTTGGTAATAACTAGTTTTTCAATTGCACCATTTTTGTACTGAATTTCTTCAGTAACTCGATTAAGTCCGTCTGAACCTTTTTGAATTACTTTTGTTTGGCCTCTATACATTGTATCATCATTTTGGTATTCAGTAGCATAATTGCTTGGAATGTCTTCAACTACAACGTTTTCATTTACAATTGTTACAATTGGAGAGATAAAGCCAACTGATACTGTTTGTCCAGGGGTAAGTAGTGCATTTTCGTTTGGAATTTTTGGATTTGTAATAAGAAATTCTTCAATACTCATTTCATTCTCTTCAAGAATCTTATCAATTGAATCACCTTCTTTTACGGTGTATTCTTTTTGTTTTTCAATTGTACCAAATAATAAGAATTTACTGATATCATTTTCGTTTGTAAAAATATAGTCGTCTGTGTTTAGGTATGTTTTCTTAATTGTTATTTCTTCATCCCAGTAAATTGACTTGATTTTAGTACCAGTCTCGGTTATTTCACTTTGGGTTTTACTTTTGTATTCTTCTAGTTTTTTTGTTCCGATGAATGATGCCATTGTACTATAAAAGGCACTAGCAAAGTCTTCTTTATTTAAAACTTGTAAGACAACTGGTTCTTTTGTTTCATCGTCATATTTAATAGTTATTGTATAACCTTCAATAGTAAATGGTTCATTATATTCGATTGTATGATATATCTCATCAGCAGTTTTAATATTATCACTGTAAGTTGTTTTTTCAATCGTTTTTAGAGTTGCTGGTGGGTATACTTTTTCAACATTATACTTGTCTTTGATTTCTTGTTGTTTGTCATCTACTAAAGCTAGTAAGTCGTCTTTTGAATCTAGGAGACCTACTGATTTACCATTTAAGAATACTTCGTAAACGTTTTGTGGCTCGGTATTTGTTTTTCGATTTGAGCATATAAAAATTACGAATGCTCCAAGAATAATTGTTACTAGTAACGATATAATTATTTCTTTCGGTTTCATATTACCTTCCTTTATTTTTCTTCATTTTTCTTGATGTAATTTCTAAAGTTTGACATGTCTCTTTCAAAGAGTAGTTCGATAGTTCCTGTGCTACCGTTACGATGCTTTCCTAGTATTAGTTCAGTCACAGATACGTTTGATTGTTCTGCTGCTGATTTGTTGTAGTAGTCATCACGATATAGGAATGCAACTATATCTGCATCTTGCTCGATTGATCCAGATTCTCTTAAGTCACTCATGATTGGTCTTTTGTTTTCACGAAGTTCTACAGAACGAGATAACTGCGCTAGTGCAATTACTGGTATTTTTAATTCCATTGCCATTGTTTTTAGAGAACGAGAGATTTCAGATACTTCTTGTTGACGGTTTCCTTCGTATTTTGCGCCACCTTGGATTAGCTGTAAGTAGTCGATTACGACCATTGCTAGGCCTGGTTCTTTAGTTGCAAGTCTTCTACATTTTGCTCTTATTTCAGATACAGTCATACCTGATGAGTCTTCGATGTAAAGATGAGTATCTCCTAGTTCACTCATAGCTTCATTAACTTTACGCCAGTCGTTATGTTCTAAGCGTCCTGTTCTAAGTTTATTAAGTTCGATGCCACCAGCTGATGCAATCATACGCATTGCTAGTTGTTCAGCATTCATTTCCATGTTGAATATGGCAACACTTTTTTTAGTACTTATGGCTGCGTTTACGGCTAAATTTAAACCAAAGGCAGTTTTACCCATTGCTGGACGAGCTGCTAGGATAATAAGTTCGTTTGGATGGAAGCCACTAGTCATTTTGTCTAAATCATAAAAGCCAGATGGTACACCAGTTATGTCAGTTTTATTTTTAGCTAAACGCTCTAATTCTTCTTGAGTTGAGCGAATAACTTCACCAATTGATTTAAATTCGCCAGCTTTACGGGCTTTAGTAACACTGAAGATTCTTTTTTCTGCGTCATCTATAATGTCGTTGGTATCTGATTCTTCGTTATAAGCATTGGTTGTAATATTTGTTGTTACATCAATTAGTTTTCTTCTTAAAGCTTTATCTCTTACTATATCAATATAATAATCAACGTTTGCCGCGGTTATTACTGAGTCTATTACATCACTTAAATACTCAATACCACCAATGATATTAATTGAGCCTTTTTTTTCAATTTCATTTTTAACAGTTGCTGAATCTAATGGAATTTTGTTTTGATGAAGTTCATATATTGCTTCAAAAATTCTTTTGTTTGCTTCACTTAAAAACATATCTGAAGAAAGCTCTTCACATACTTTTTCTAAGGCGTAGGTTGTTAAAAAGGCACAACCTAAAACATTCATTTCAGCTTCTAAGTTTTGTGGGAGTTTTCTTTCAGCCATTATTACACCTCTTTTACTTCAATTTTTGCTACGGCGATTACTTTCTTGTGAAGTTCGATATCAACGTTGTGAACTCCTAAAGTATCAACTGGAACAAGTGGCTTAATCATTTTCTTGTCAATGTTAAAGCCTTTTTTATTTATTTCTTCAGCAATTTGTTTTGTTGAAATGCAGCCAAACATTTTACCTTCTTTGACAGTTTTAACTTTAAATGTGAATGTTATGCTTTCGATCTTCTTTTTAATTTCTTCACATTCTTTTATTTTTTCTTCTTCATTTTTGTTTCTTGTATCTATTTCTTTTTTTAGACGCTCACTACTTCCGTCAGTATATTTGATAGCTAAACCATTTTTAATTAAGAAGTTTTGCGCATAGCCATCACTAACATTTATTACGTCGTCTTTCTTTCCTTGTTTCTTTACGTCTTTTAATAATATAACTTTCATAGAACCTCCTTAACTACAAAGTATTATATCAAATATATGCAAAAAAAGATACCTTATATTGGTACCTATTTAATGATGGTTACATTGCCAGTTGTTCCGTTCATCTCTAAGTATTCTACGTTTTTTAACTTATCTATTGTTTCATAACCTACGCCGCATATACATGGCTTTCCTAGTTCACGAGCTATGATTGCAGCGTGTGATAAAAAGCCACCTTCTGCTGTTATTATTCCACTCGCTTCAACCATTAAGGGGAGCCACTCTGGGTCAGTATAATCTGCTAAAAGTATGCCTTGAAAGTGACACTTTTTTGGTTCGTTAAAAAAATATGGCTTTCCTTCTACTATTCCTGGAGATGTTGGATTTCCTTTTAAACAATTTGAATTTTTACTCTGTGAATATTTTATTTTAACGGTTACCGGTCTATATTGTAGCCAATATAGTCTATTATTTTTTATGGCCCATTCAAAATCACCAGTGTTTTTTAATATTTTTTGTGTATTTATGAACGTGATCCACAAGGACTGTTCTTTAACTCTTATGCCATCTAAATTGTATTTTTTTTCTGAAATCGGTGTTCTTTTACCACTTACTAAGGCTTCCCCACATCCACTAACGTACTCAAGAATACCTGATTTTAGTCCTTTCCCAATCCATACGCCAGCATAGTCTGGTTCAATATATTCCTGAATTATTACAGACATATAAGGTTTATCTGTCTTGAAGTGTGTAGAATATAGAATTGCTTCTTTACTGAACAGTGATTCTTCGACATATTTTATTGATTCAATTAAATTTTCTTTAGGAATTTTTAATTTTGTTTTAAAAATACCAGCGAAGGAATTTTTTTGATTGTCTTCGACAGTTGCCGAGCTTCTAACGCTATATGTATTATAATTAAAACTATATATATAATCTAAATAATATTTTTTTGTTAGTGAAGAAACGGGAATAATGCATGTTTTGGGAACATTTAAGCCGGCATGTTTTAATAAAGCAAGCCCAAGTGCTTTACCACCAATCACTTTTGCTAGTGATTTTTTTAAACCTATATGAATATATGGTTCTAACTCTTCTAATTTAATAATTGGTTTGTTATCAAGTTCTATCAATGTTAATAAGTCATTATCGTTGTAATTATTTAAGTGCGGATAATTTTTAAAAACGTATTCTTTAAATTCTTTTTGATATTTTATAAATTTTTCTTCTATAACATTATCGTGAAATTGGTGTTGATCATCTTGCCATATTTTCATTGTTTGATAAATTTTGATATATGGATCGCCTTGGTTAATATCACTCACTTTTTCTTGTTTGATATTTGTTAAGGCCGAGGGCATATTATTGTCAATTTTTTTTAATTCAGTCAAATATTCATTTTTATATACTTTTTTAAAATGATTAAGAATTTTCTTAGTGATGATTGAACCCTCAGTTAAAACTTCTATAAATCCATAATAAATATATGCTTGTCTATAGCGTTTCCATTTTTTTACAATGTCTATCTCTTTTTCTGCTTGCTTTTCATGAAAAAAGTATTGTTTTCTGATTTTTTTAAACAATTCGTTAAAATTTATTTTGGTGACAGGAGTGGAAGTTATATCATTTATGTATTTAATAATATCTTTTTCTACTTTCGGATTATTTAAAGATTCTATTTTAAATATTGTTTGCCATTCCTTGTCAGTAATAAATGTTTCTATCTTATTTATATTTTTTTTAAAATCGCTTACTTTTTTCATTTATCTCCTTAAAATTTAAGACCTTTTATTTGTGATTTTGGTTTGTAATCATTTCTGAATTTTAAGCCTTCTGGTGTGAGTTCATAAATTTCGTCGCATACTTCGTCTATAAATTTACGATCATGGCTTACACTAATTATTGCTCCTTTAAATTCTTTTAAAAGTTTCCTTATTACTGGATTTGATAAGGGGCTTAAATTTCTTGTAGGTTCATCCAATATTAAAACGTTAGATTTTTCTAATATTAGTTTGATAAGTAATAGTTTTGCTTTTTGACCGCCAGATAGATTCGCTATTTTTCCTAAAACTTCCTCTTTAGTGAATTTTAAACTTCCTAAATAAGTTCTAACTTGAGTTTGAAAATCTTTTGAATGGTCATTTTCAGTTAAAAGTTCAAGTGGAGTTTTATCTAAATCTAGTAGTTCATCATAATTTTGTGGCATATAGCCAATTTGTAAGTCTTCTCTTGTTTTTAATTCTTCATAAACTTTCTTTAAAAATGTGGTTTTTCCAACTCCATTATGCCCTATAATTACGACATGTTTACTACCAAATATACTTAAATTAATATTCCGAGATAATTCTTTATCGCCTTGTGTTAGTGTAGGGAGAGAGATGTCTAAGACCATTTTCCCGGATGGAATTTCTTTGGTTACGGCGTTTTTAATTGTAATTGCTTCTTCGACATCTGGTATTTCAGTAAAATTTTCTTTCTCTCTTTCATATCTTTTTTCTTGGGATTTTAATGATTTCATTTTTTTCTTAAGTAATGCTGCTCCATGAGGATCTGATCTAGTAATAGTTCTTTGCTGATATTCGACTTTTTGATAAACTTCTCTAAATCCCGCCATTTGTTTATTGTAATCGCTTTGTTCTTTTCTTGCTATCATTTCTTGGTGAGAAAGTGCACGAGATCTAGATTCTATGTAGTCTTTATATCCTTCGTAACTTATTGTGTACCTGCAATCAGTTTTTTTCTTAATGGATTCTAGGTGAATAATTCCGGTAGCAGTGTTTTCTAATAAGGTTTCATCGTGAGACACATATAAAATTGGTGCATCTGTGCTATTTATAAAGTTTTCTAGCCACTCTAATGTTTCAATGTCTATGTCATTAGTTGGCTCATCTAATAATAATATATCTGGTTTTTTACACAAAATTTTAATTATTTGAATTTTGACTTTTTCTCCACCAGATAAAGTTTTTATCGGGCGGTCGTCTTCTAGCATTTTATCATCCAATCCAAATTTAGCAAACAAACTATATATGTCAGTTAAATAGTTATAATTGTCAAAGTTAATGTCTTCTTCTGGGCTGTCCTTTAGGAAATAGTCCATCACAGTACTTTCTTTCCAATTATCTTGAAGGGATTGTTCCAAATATCCAACGTGAAGGTTATGTGTATTTACTTGTCCAGTTACTGTTGCATATTCCATTACAGCGTTTTTATCAGTAACTAATTTTAATAAAGTGCTTTTACCATTTCCCTCTTCGCCAATTATAGCTATTTTTTCTTTAGGTTGTAACGTAAAAGTAAAGTCTTTAATTATTGGTCTATCGTCTTTTTTTAAAGTTATACTCACTTTGTTAAATTCTAACATTTTAATCCTCCTCATAATATATTTTTAATGTTTCACTATTTATTTCTTCTAGTAAGTCTCGCTTACAGCAAATTTTCTTTTTATCGCCATTTTTAATAAATGCATCAAATCTGCAACCAGTATGACACAATGGTAGAAATGGACATTTCTTTGCCAAACATTCTTTGTAGATATCTAAAAACAAGTAATTTTCATCAGTTATCTTATTTTTTAAGTAATCTCCTATAATAAATTCTTTTCTGCCAACACCGCTAACACATTTAACTATTTTCCCATCTGGTTGCATTAAAAATCCGTGTTTTAATTTAGCAGTACACATTCCATCGAATGAAAATACATCACTTACTTCAAATCCTCTTTTGATTAATTCTTTATATAATTTAATATAATATTTTTTAAACTCTTCTTCTGTAATACCATATTTATCAATAAATTCATTTGCTTCTGCATCTTTTACAGTTTTAGTAATTAATCCCAATGAAATTCTAAACTTTTCTGTACCATATCTTTTTTTTAAAAAATCTAATAATTTAGGAACGCTTTCTACATTTGATTTATCATAATTTATTCTTAAATTTACAATATCTATTTTGTTATTTTGTATAATATAGTCTAGATTTTTAATTATTGTTTTAAAAGAATTTTCTTTGCCTTTATTGACTCTTCTTTTATTGTGGATAGCTTCTAAACCATCAATTGTTAGTTGTAGTCTTTTCCAATTATATTTTGCAATTAAATCAACTTTTTCTTTAGTTAAAAGCAGGCCATTTGTTACAATTAAAGTTTCATACTTTATATTATATTTATTAAATAATTTATTTAATTCTGGTAATAATTTTTCAACAATTTGCCAGTTGATAGTTGGTTCACCGCCAGTTATTTCTACTCTGGTTTCCTTGATGTGATTTTTTTTAATATAATTTTCTAAAAATTCGATTTCTTTTCGCATTTTTTCTTCTGTTAAATATTCTGCACTTATACCGCATTGATAGCAATATGGACATTTAAAATTGCATCCAGTAGTTGTCAGTATATGTAAGTCAAGAAAACCACATTCATTCCATTCTTTTAATAATGATTCTATAAACAAACTTTTTTCATCGGTATTTTCTGGAACTATAAATTCTTGTTCTAATAGTTCTTTTAGTTCTTTTTGATAGTCTTTTCTATCCTGCAGTACATTATTATATGTTTTCCTGTCTAAAAATATCACTCCGTGATTTAAAGTATTATTAATTATTACCCCATTTTCAGTATTAACATGAAATGTAAACATGCTCCATTTATAATTCTTCATAACCAAAGGACGAATGTTTTAATAAAGAGAGCTTTGCTCTCTTTATTATGATCTTGCGCCACAGCAACTATCCTTGTGGAATGCTACAATTCCTCTAATTATAGAATGAGTTGATGTTGCTTTTTTTAAAGTCTTCATTCGTCACCCTCCTTTATCGCATATGTTATCAAATATATTTTTAGTTGTCAATTCGTTATAACAAATTTTCTATTTAATAAATACAAGAAAAAAAATAGAAGGTGTGCTTCTATTTTACAAATGGGATTAAAGCCATAAAACGTGCTCTTTTAATTTGCATTGCAATATATCTTTGATGTTTAGCACATGCTCCAGTCATTCTTCTTGGCATGATTTTGCCTTTTTCATTGATATATTTATTAATAATAGCTACATCTTTATAGTCTACGCTTTTACCAGCGCACATTTGACAAATTTTCTTTTTCTTACGATAAAATTCAGCCATTTTAATTATTCCTTTCTAAAATGGTAAATCATCATCTGTTAAAACTACTTCTGAACCAAAGTTTTTAAATGGGTCTTCAGTTACGTCTGTTGTTTCAATTGGACTTTGATTTACGTTATTGTTAATAGGTGCCTCAGTGAATGAAGCACTGCCGGTATTATTATTTTTGCTTCCTAAGAATGTTACGTTATCTGCTACTACCTCAGTAACGTATCTTTTTTGACCATCTTGGCCATCATAACTTCTAGTTTGAATACGTCCAGTAACTCCAACAAGAGAACCTTGTGTGCAATACTTACAAACATTTTCAGCCTGTTTACGCCAAACTACTACGGGAATAAAGTCAGCTTCTCTTTCACCATTAGCATTTGTAAATGTACGATTTACTGCTACAGTGATATTAGTTGTAACTTGACCACTTGCAATAGTTCTTAATTCTGGAGTTTTAGTTATTCTTCCTACTAAAGTAACATTGTTCATTTTTACTCCTCGTCTAATTTAATAATTAGGTGTCTAATAATATTTTCATTGATTCTAGCTTTACGATTTAATTCGTTGATAATGTCGTTATTAGCTTCGAAATTAAATACATAATAGAAACCACTAACTTCTTTATTAATAGGATAAGCAAGTTCTCTTTGTCCCATTTCTTTAGTGTTAGTAATTTTGCCATTCATACTTGTAATGATATCAGAGAATTCTTTTACAGTATTTTTAACAGCAGCTTCTTCTAAAGTTGTTTTAACAATGAACATCATTTCGTAATTTTTCATATTTACCTCCTTCTGGTCTATTGGCTTATACTAATATATAAGCAAGGAGCTTTCGCTCATGCGTTATTATAGCATACTCCTAAATTATATGCAAATTAAATCTTTTGCCTTTATTCATTTATTAGATCTTTTATTTTTTGTCTAATTCTTTGGATAGTGTTATCAATTTGTTTAGGTTCTTTTCCTAGTATTTTTGCAATGTCATGATAGTTGAATCCTCTAATTAAAAGTTTGTAAACGTCATTTTCGTTTGGTGAAAGAATGCTATCTATTTTTTTGACTAGTTCTTCGTATTCTTCTTTTTTAGTCATATTATTTAGTGGTTCTTCACTGGTATCACCAATAATTTCGGTTAGTGGTTTTTGAAAAGCATCATATTCGTAATCTAAACTGTAAGCAGATGTGTACATCTTGTTTTTGATTGTTTCAGCTTTTCTTACTGCGTTTTGGATCTTTCTTTCAACGACGATGGATATGAATGTTGGAAGGCTAGTTTCTTTTTCGCAAGAATATCTAATGATTGCATCAGTGAATGCTAGGTTAGCGTCTTGTCTTACTTCGCTTAAGTCCATGTTAAGAGCATAGAATGTTTTTTTGTATTTGTTAATTATTATATCGATAATATAACTATATTTTTCAAATATAACGTCTTTAGCATTCTCGTCATTTTCGTTAAACATTTGGCTTAGTTCATAATCGTTATATTCCATTAGTTACCTATACCAAATAGAAGTATTCCAGCTGATACTGATGCGTTTAGGGAGTTTACATGTCCTTTCATAGGAATACTTATAATTACATCACTATTTTGTCTTACGATTTTTGTTAAGCCAAAGCCTTCACTACCAATTACTAGGCATATTTTATCCGCATAGTCTACTTTACGATAGTCTTCACCATCGGCTTCTGCTGCATAAACAAAGAAGCCTTTATCTTTTAGTTTGTTAATTGCTGCTACTAGGTTATTTACCATTATAATGTTTACGTTTTCGATAGCACCTGTACTTGTTTTCATTACTGTATCAGTTACGCTTACACTGCGATCTTTAGGGATGATGATGTTTTTTACGCCTCTTGCTTCACAGGAACGAATGATTGCTCCAAAGTTGTGAGGGTCTTCTAAGTGGTCAAGAATTAAGACGAATTTTTCATCTCCAATAGCGTCTAGTGTTTTGTATTCATAGTCATGCATGTCAAAAATTATTCCTTGGTTGTTTTTCATCATCTTATCCATTATATTAGGTTCAGTTAGAACGTATTTTAGATGATGTTCTTTTAAGGATTCTATTATTTTTTCATCATGAAAATTTTTACTTAGATATACTTTTTTTATTTTAGTTTTGTCTAGTTCGTTAAAAACGTTTTTTCCACATACTCTCATAATATTTTCTCCATTATTTCTTTTAATCTTTCTTTGTTATTTAGATATAGATAACCGATTAAGCATTCAAAGCCAGTTGACATATGATATGTTACTACGTCAGTTGTTTTACTTTTATGGCTTGATGCGTTACGGCCTCTTTTTACTATTTCAATTTCTTCTTCTGTTAGAATGTTTTCGTTAATTAAATTTTCTAGTATTTTCCTTTGTGATGGTGCAGTAATGTAGTTAAGAGATTCTTTTTGCAAGTCATTTACTTTATAGATTTTTTTGTTTATTAGGTATTCTCTTATGTAAAGTTCGAATACGGCATCACCTAAATACGCTAAGGATAAGTTGTTCATAAATATCACTTTAAAGAATATATCATATTTTGAGGTAAAAGTAAAATGTGTTAGACAAAAAAACTACGCTGATGCGCAGTAATTATTTTTCTTTAGCAACACTAAGGGCTCCACTTGATACGCTTTCAGCGATAGTTAGTAGTTCTGTGCCAGTTAGTTTGTTACTTGAGATGTAAAAATCAATTTTATTGCTTGTCCAGTATAGTGAGTTTGATGATAATGCTCCCATTGTTTGACTTAGTAATAGTGGTTCACCAAATACTGGAATTATTTCGAATTCATCGCTTGCTTTTGAAACTTCTTCAACTAAAGTAAATGGGCTATCTCCTGTGAATGTTAAGATTACTCTGTTTCCTTCATCTGTTGATATGACGTCTTTACTGTTTAGATAAGTATTTTTAGGTAAGTATAGTGGATATACTATATCGTCTATTGTTTTACTAGTTTCTTCTTCTAAGGGAATGTTGTTGTCAATTAAGGATTCTAGTTTGAAATAGTCATCTTTGAATGTTGGTTTGAAATCAACAGATGTGTAGTTTACGGTTATTTTAATGTTACCACTTTCATCTAGTATTTCTACTTTAGTGATGTCTTCATCTTTATTTAGATAGATTTTTTCACTGACTAGATTAGCATTGTTTGGATAATTTACTTTTGCTGTTATGATGTAGCCGTCATCAACTTTCTCGCTTTTGCTTTCTGAGTCGTTTTTGATGTCTTTTACTAGGGAGTCAATTAGATATCCTTGTGAACCGTTATCTGGCCACTCCGATTGGAATTTGAAACTTTTATTTAAACTAGGTGTTACAACGTAAACGTCTTCACCACTTTTTAAGATTACTTGTTCATGATTATTTATTTGGTTTACTAAATTTACGCGGTAGTTTTCTTTGTCTTTTGCTGCAGTTACATTATAGGAAAATACATCTTCGTTGCTGGTAATATTCATTGTTCCTTTCATTAAGTAAGAATTTTTCTTTTCTATTTTAGTGATAAAGTTTTCTTTTACGTCACCACTTGTTTTTTTACCACACCCGGTAATCATAAGTACTAATAAAACAAATACAACAAATTTTTTCATTTAACCTCCTATCTAATAATATTTTTAAGTTTTGGTTTTATGCACTTATTTTAAAAATTTGAAGGTTATAATTTGGTGTATATTTTTATTTTGATAGTCCATACTATGAATAGAAAAGAGGTTAAATATGTCGACATTACAAAAGATATGTCTATGCATTACCATAATCGGTGGTATTAACTGGGGATTAGTTGGTTTATTAGATTTTAACTTAGTTGAAGCTATTTTCGGTGGAGAATCTATAATTCCAAGAATTGTTTATTCACTTGTTGGGTTAACGAGTTTGATTAATACCGGCATACTAATTATGGATTTAGATGATCATGAGGCCTAGTATTTAGGCTTTTTTGTATTTTAAAAGCAGCTTTATGCTGCTCTTTTTTAGTCCATTTTTTCTAGTTCTTTGTACGCTATTTTACCAACTAGAGTTGTTGGAAGGTCGTCAATGTATCTAATTTCTTTGGGTATTTCAAATTTTGCTAAGTTTTCTTTCATATATTTTTGAATGCTACTTTTAGTAAGAAGATTGTTATAGCCTTCTCTAAGAACTATAAATGCTTTGACAATTTCGCCTTTTGATTCGTTTTTGATACCAATTACGGCACATTTCAAAATTGCTTCGTAATTTGTTAGAATTTCTTCAACGTGTGATGGGTAAACATTGTAGCCGCTTGTAATAATCATTCTTTTTAGTCTTGATTTGTAGTGGAATAAGCCTCTTTTATCAACACATGCAATATCTCCAGTATGAAGCCATGTTTTTCCGTCCATTTGGAATAAAGTATTTTTGGTTTCTTCTGGTTCGTCTAAATACTCCAACATAATGTTTGGTCCTGAGATGATTAGTTCACCATCTTCTCCTAGTGGTGTCTCTTTTTTAGTGTTGATATCAATTATTTTAAATTCAGTGTTTGGAAATGGGTAACCAATAACATCGGATTCATCTAGTATTCCATCTGGTGAAAGCGATACAACGCCTGAAGATTCGGTCAAACCATAACCTATTTTAAGTTCTGTCTTGCATCCATATTCTTTTAGAAAGGTATTTACTCTATTTTTAAGATCTATGCTCATCGCATCTCCACCGCAAACTACTAGTTTTAGAGTATTTAGTTCATTTTTACGAAATTTCATTTTTGATACTGCATCATATAGTGTTGGGACTCCGCATAGGACGTTGAATTTGTATTTTCTTAGATATTTTTTAAATTTTTTAGCGTTAAATTGGGGAATTAAGATAGCGCGCATTCCGTTATATAAGGGCGTGTGAGTGCAAATGCCGATACCGAATGCATGAAAGTTAGGCAAGAATGTTAAAAAGGCATTTTCTGGTTCTAAGGCTTCTGGCTCAGTGTATTTGCTTTGTAGGGCCTGGGCATTGAATGAGTAGTTTGATATTACGACGCCTTTAGGCTTGCCAGTTGTACCACCACTATAAAGGATTACAGCAGGATCATTTGATGCTACTTGCTCGTATGGGTCTTCATTATATAGATTTGCTTTAGCAATGAAGTGATCCCATAAAATTATCTTCTCATTTTCTTTAATGTTTATTTTTCTTCCTTTAAGTAGCCAGTATAGGAAAGCAGTTATTCTTTCCATGGATTTTGTTGCACTTGTTACGATTACTTTTTCTAGGGATGTATTATCTATAATATTGTTTACTTTTTTGTAGGCAATATCAATACATAGCATTACTTTGGAATTACTTTTGTTTAGGTAGTATTCTATATCCTTCTCACTTGATAATGGATGAATCATATTTGCGACTGCGCCAATTTCGTTAATGGCATAGAACATGGTTACTTCTTCTGGGGTGTTTGGCATACATATTGTTACTTTATCACCTTTATTTACACCTAAAGTTTTTAGGGCTTTTGCTACTTTGTTAATTTTTTTAATTAGTTGTTTGTATGTTATTTGGTTATTTTCGTATTCGATAGCTGTGTTGTATGGATATTTTAAGGCACTTTCATAGACGGCATCATATAAACTTCCTTCAAAGTATTTAACGTTTTTTGGTAGTTTTTTGTGATGGTAGTGCCATTTGTTAATTATTTTTACGCTTATTTTGCGATAAGTATTTCGTAATTTTAAATATAGTTTTTCAAACATTTGAGGGCCTCTTTTCTAATTAAGTCTATGTTTAAATACATATTAATAATATCATAAACAAATAATAAAAAAAAGAAGCACTAGTCTTCTTTATGTTGGTTTGCCTTAGTTAAAGGAGTTCCACCTTTTTGAGTTACGTTGTGTTTAACTAGTTCTTCTTCTACTGCTTGATTTATTTCTTTTAATACACGCTTACTATAAACTTTTTTGTAAATACTTACATATTCAGAAATTTTAACTGGTACTATTTCTTCTGTTATAGTTACGCCTGATATATCACTTAAATTTTGGTAAGAGCCATTAATTTCATCTTGCAAGTTTTCTTTCATTAAAGCGATTCTTGATTTTGCTGATTCAACTTCAGTTTTTACTTCTGTAAGATACTCATATGCTTCATCTGTTCTTTGTCTCAACGCTCCTTTTAATTCAAAGATTCCCTCTAATGATAATGGTGCTATTGATTTGCGATAGCCAAATTTCGCTTCGATTTCTTCATATATTTTGGTTAAGTTTTGTCTTATTGACATAAGAATCATTTGTGCTAAGCGACTTAATCTTCTTTCGGCTTCTCTTGATTCTTTTTTATTTGCAAACAATTTGCCACTTTTATCTATATATGATCTATAGGATTTTACATATGCTAGTTGTAAGTCCTCACCAATAAATTCTTTATATTCTGAGACCAAACGTCTTATTTCCTTAAAGTCAGTTGAATCTAAAGAAATCAGATAGGAAAGTCTTTCTTCATCAAAGTATTTTAAGTTTACAAGGGCTTTGAAGTATTCGTTTTCGGATTTACTTACTGCTCTTGAAAGTTTTGATAATTCTTCTTGATTTAAAAGTGCTGTACCATTTTCAAATGAAGCAACTTCATACAATTTTGTATTTAAATATGGAAAGTATCCATATGGTAGTACCACTCTTGTTCTGACATCATCAAGTTTTTTTCTTAGTTCGCTTATTTTTAGTGCAGCGCTTTGAAGTTTCTGAGTTCCATTTGGACTATTTAGAACGCCAAATATAACTTCATCACGATTAGTTATTTCGATTTCTTCGATATTTTTAATCTCATTTAATCTTACTCGGTGGTATTCTTCTTGAAAGTCTTTAAGTAAATCGGTAAATGTTGCACCATTTAGAAAAGCGATTCTTTTTGATAGTATGCCTATTTCTCTATGAACTGCGCGAATCCTTATATTTAGTCTTTTTGCTTCTTCTTCACTCGCTGTTTCTAGTGCTTTTTCGTTTCTACATCTTTCAAATTGTAACTCATTTTTTCTTTTTAAAAGTTCCCAACTTTTTGTTTTTACGTATTCTTTTTCATTACTCATTAAAAGTTCATAGTAAAATGCAAAGTTTTCAAAATCGTCAAATACGCTTAAACAATCTAAACGCATTTTTGCTCTTTCTAGAGATTCTTTATTTTTTAAATCTTTAATAATATCTTCGGTTTCTTGTTTTTTTGATTTAGTAATATCCTTCATCATAAAAAAATTCCCCCTTTAAATTGCCTATAGTTTAGCATATTTTGGGAGAATTGTCAAACGTACGTCCGTTTTTTGATTATTCAGAGTATTTTTTACCAATTGTCAAATTTTTGTTAAGTACCTCGTAACTATCTACAATGGAGATAAAAGCTTTAGGATCTATCAGTAAAATTCCCTCTTTTAAACCAAAGTAATCTTTTGTATCTACTGATGTCATAATGATTTTGTTTTTGTGACTTGTGAAGCCGCCTTTTACGTTTATCTCGGTTAAATCATAATGTAATTCATTTAAAATATAATCTTTGACTGATGTTTCTTCGGTTGTGATTATGAAGAATGTTTTGCTTGTGCTTGCTCCTACTCTAGACATTGTCGCCATGTAGTTGATAATTACGATTAGCACTGCAGAATATAGAGATGCTTCAAAGTTAACTACAAATCCAGTTAGGATAATTATTATGGTTTCAAATATATATGTGAATGTTTTGCGTCTATATATTTTTACGGAGTTGAAGATATCTTGTAGAAGAAATAATCCACCTGTTGAGTAGCCTTCTTTGAAGATCAGACTGTGACCTAAACCGGTTATGACACCAGCAGTTATGGTTATTATGGTTTTATCTATGTTATAGATATTTATTTGTTCTGCTATATTTTGCGTGAAATAAATGATTATAGGGATTAATAAACTTGGTATCATATATTTTCTCGTGTTTTCTGCACCAATTGATAGGGTTGCAATTCCAATTAGGGCTAGATTTATGATAAGTAAAAACATAGGTGCACTATAGTCAAAATGGTAATATATTAGTGCTCCTAGGCCATATATTCCGTTAGGTACTAGGTCGTAAGGAATTATAAATAAATTAAATGCTAGGGCGATAAGGATGCATCCCATAATGATATTTAAATACTTTTTCATTTTTTACCTCTTTATTCTTAAATAGTTTTCCATAAATGGTAGTAGTTCTCCGTTTAAGACAGCATCAGCATTCGCGGTTTCATATCCTGTTCTAATGTCTTTTACTAGTTTATATGGTTCTAAAACATAGTTTCTTATTTGACTGCCGAATTCAATGTTTATATGATTTTTTAGTTTGTCATATTCTTCAGTGTTTGCTTCTTCCATAAGTTTTTTTAGTTTACTTGTTAGAACGCTTAAAGCGGTTGCTTTATTTTTGATTTGGCTTCTTTCATTTTGACATGTTACAACTATACCTGTTGGCAAGTGGGTAATTCTTACGGCACTATCAGTTGTGTTTACGCCTTGTCCGCCCTTACCACTCGAACGATATACATCTACTCTTATTTCTTCGTCTTTAATGTTTACTTCATTTGTCATTTTAATTTCTGGAGTGACGTTTACAGATGCAAATGATGTATGTCTTCTTTTGTTTGAATCAAATGGACTTATTCTTACCAGTCTGTGAACACCTTGCTCACCTTTGAAATAACCATAAGCATATGGACCAGTTATTTTAATAGTTGCACTTTTAATGCCGGCCTCTTCCCCTTTTTGGCAATCTAGTTCTTCATATGTGTAACCATTTTTATCGCAGAACATTTTATACATTCTTAGTAACATGCTGGCCCAATCACAACTTTCGGTTCCACCTGCGCCGGGATGAATTTCTAAAAAGCATGGAGCATCATCGTATTCACCAGTAAATAATGTATTGATTTCTAGTTCGTTTATTTGATCTGTAATCTTTGTTAAGTCAATTTCTTTTAGTTCTTCATCGCCTAAGATGTTAATTAATTCAGAATAATCTTCTAGCTCGTTAACTATGTTTTGATAAGTGAAAATTTGTTTTTGAAGGTTAACTAACTCACTATTTATGGCTGTACTTTTAGATATGTCTTTCCAGGTATTTTCGTCATTAAGTTCTTTGGTTAGTTCTTTTATTTTTTGACTTTTGGCATCTAAGTCAAAGTGACCTCCCAATATTTAAGATTTGTTTTTTTAACTGAGATATTGTTTGTTCTAAGTTTTCTCTATTCATAATTATTACCTCAATGAAATTATAGCAAAAAAAAGAAAGAAAATAAAGTTTCTTTCATTAAGTGTTTATGTATGAAGTCAACCATTTTTCAAATTCATCTGCATCTTGATATTTTGGTAAATCGTCGTTACTTTCTGTATTTAAGTAAGTTACAATTTTTCCTTCTTTAATTAATATAACAGATGGTGCTAATTTTACGTCATCATATATAAATGTTTTCTTCATCTCTTCATATGGAAGATACAAGAAACTGATGTTATACTTGTCCATTACTTTTTTAAATATTTCATCGCATGGAATTTCTAATAAACAATAGTTGTTGTAAGCAAAAACAATAAATGATTTTTTTTCTTCTTTTAATTTTTCAATATCTTCATTTTTAACATTTATAAATTTGCTTTCTTGGTAATATTCTTTTTCTATAGAAAATTTTGATGAACTCGCACAAGATGTTAGAAAAAGACAAATTAAGATTATTACAATTTTTTTCATTTGGTAATTTTGTGAAGACTTTTAAAATCTAGATTATAATATGGTACTTTACTAAAGTTATAGTAGTCTTTTCCATTTATTGTTTCTTTTACGTCTATTTTATTGTTGCCGTCATAATACCAGTAACCACCTATGTCGCGAATTTTGTTTTCATCCCAGCCGAGTGACACAAGCATATTTTTTACTTGACCGGCGTAGCCACCTGCACCACATATGATAAAAACATTTTTGTCTTTTGGAAAGATTGCTTCTAGAATTTCCATACTTTCTTCGTAGTTTGGAATATATTTGTCATCATCCGTTAGTTTAAATAGAGCATCTCCAGTATAAAGGCCACTAACGTTTTCTTTTTCTTTTTGCTTAATGTATGCTTCCTTGTAATTTGCTAAGTATGGTGCTGGTATTACTTCGAATCCTTTTATATAACCTGATAGATATCTGTCACCACCTTTGTTTTCCCATGTAGCAGTATCTACAAGCATACGAACGTCTCTATAAACTGTATCAGTACGATTAAGATAGTTGTCTATAGTTTTTTCGTTAATATTTTTGTCGATGCCATACTCTCCTCTTAATCCTTCTGATAATTCTGGGGCCGGTAATGGTTTTTCAATTACGACATTTTGTTTAGCCATTATGACTAGTGCAACTATGATAGAAGCACCTATTAGTCCACTAATTAGACTATTTAATATTTTATTTTTCATTTTTCCTTCCTTTCTGTTTTTATTTTAAAAGTAAGAAAAGAATTTAACAATTGAATGAAAGTTTAGATAACTCAACTTTAGGTTGAAAAAAAAGATTGCACGAGCAACCTTATTTAATTTTTCTTGATTCTAAGTAATATCTTTTATCGTAACTATGTCCCATTGAGAATGTTTTTCTTGGAAGACTTCCATCTAGAATTACAGTTTTAAATAATTCATTTTTAGGCATTGCTTCAAAGATAAATCCAACATTACCACTTTGCTTAGCAAGGTTTTTAGTAGTTTCTTCTCCATGAATATAGTCAATTTTTCCTTCATTATTTTTTAAGTATTCATCTAAGAATATTTGAATAGAACCAATTGCAATGTTAGATTTTGGATTTTCAATATACCATTTTTCGTCAGCATCGTTTGTTATAACTTCAATTTCTTGACCATTACCATCTTTGTTAATTTGATAGTATTCTTTTAGACTTTTTAATAATTTTTCGGGATTTGTGTTAAAAATCACTCTATTTATTGCTTCAAATTCTAATGCTGGACTATGAAGGTTTACTAGTTCTACTAGAGCATATCTAGCTGGGTTATTTAAATATTCTTCTTCACTCATTGTTTCTTTCAATTTTTCATAACATGCTTTTGCGGTTGCTAGTGAATGGTTTCCATCACCCATGGCAAATAGTAATACTTCTTTGTTATTAACGTCATATTTTTTAGCAAATACTTCTTTGTCAGCTAGTTCTTTTAAACCTTTATCCACTTCATCCATTGTTTCTTCATTTAGTAAATATCCTTTAACGTGGCCACCATTTTTCATTAAATCAAAATCGTAAACCATATCATCTTCAGAAACTTTATTTTTTAAATTTTCGATTATTTGCTTTTTGTCATCATCAATAAGAATCATTATGTGAGGAAGTTCTAGTGGAGCATTTTCTCTGATTTTTACTCTTGGTGGAATTCTTTCTATAACAGTTTTTTCAGTTGCTCTTATAGGTGTTTCTGCTCCTTTTTCATATGAATAGGCTTCTAGATCAACTACACCAATAAGTCCTTCTCTGATTTTGCCATCGCTTTGGGTTCTTTCTAAGTAAATCATGCTGTCTTTGTATTCGTTAAAGAAATCTTCATCTAGAAGTGCTTTCATGTTACTATTTATTTTAGCAATTCTTTCACTTACATTTTCATCTTCTAAATAAATTTCTGGAAGTGTTAACTTTAATGTTGATGGGGCATCACCAACTATTTTTTCTACGTCGTTCCAATATTCTGGTTCACTGGTATATTGGTCACATGCTACTACACTCCATTTTGTCATATCTGTATTTTTTGGCAGTAAAATATTTCCTCTTTTGAAAGGTATGTTCATATTATCATCTCCTAACTAGATTATATATTCCTGAATAAAAAAATGCAACTTAATTGTTACATTCTTTCATTTTTTTATTTTCATATTTATTTAGAAGTTTTATTACTATTTTATTCAGTTTATCGAATATGTAAAGTGAGCATATTAGAAGAACGCCAAATATTAAACCTATTTGAAAGTTAATTGCTTTAATATTAAAGAAGTTGGATTGAAATATTGCACAGTACTCAAAGCCAGCAAGTAAGGTTATCCAAAGAGTGAATCTAAATGCATTAAATGGTTCACATAATTTATATAGGAAGATAAAACCCGAAATTCCGGTTAGGAATACTACTAAACTTGAGACAATATCTTCCGGTAAATTAAACGCATATTTGAACATTTCAACAATGATGACATTGAATACTACCGTTAGTGCTGCTGGAACACTTTTACCAATAACTTTTACTAAGAAATTTCCTTTGACAATATCTGTGTTTGGTTCTAGTGCTAAGATAAATGACGGTATTCCAATAGTAAATGTTGTAATTAATGTAAGCTGGATTGGTATAAAGAAATATTTGCTTCCTAAAATGATACATAGTAAGACTAAAAGGATTGTGAAGATTGTTTTTACTAATAATAAAGAAGCACTTCTTTCGATGTTATTAATAGTTCTTCTTCCTTCGGCAACTATGTGAGGAATACTACTGAAGTCAGAGTTTAATAAGACTAACTGACTTACGTTTCTAGCACCATCAGTACCACTTGCCATTGCGATTGAACAGTCTGCTTCTTTTAAGGCTAAAACATCATTTATTCCATCACCAGTCATAGCAACTGTTTTACCATTCTCTTTTAGGGCTTTAATAATTTGCTTTTTTTGTTTTGGAGTTACTCTACCGAATATATTATAGTTAAGTGCTGCTTCTTTGATAGTTTCGTCATTTAATGTTGTTGCGTCTATACCCTTGATGTTTTTGATGCCGGCTTCTTCGGCAATGGACATAACAGTATTGTAATTATCACCAGAGATTACTTTTACTTCTACTCCCTCTCTTTCAAAAAATTCTAAAGTGTCTTTGGCATCTTTTCTTACAACATCTTTTATTAGAATATATGCTAGTTTTTCTAGTTGCTTGGGATGCTCTGTTACTTTTTCACTTGATTTTGCTAGAAGTAAAACACGATATTTTTTTTGGTAATTTTCAATTTTGGATTTTTCATTCTTATATTCATCTTTTAAGATGAAGTCTGGAGCGCCTAAATAATATGCATTTTCATTTTCAAAAGAGACTGCAGAAAATTTTCTTTCGGATGAAAAAGGAATTGTTTCTTTTACTTTCCATGATGTTTGATTTAACGTAAAAGAATCTTTTAAAGCGGTGAACGTAGCACTATGATCTACTGCACTTGCACAGATTTCTCCGAGAATTTTATCAATTTCTTTTTTATTATGTCCCTTTTCTATTATTGTGTCATATACTTTCATTTTACCTTCAGTTATAGTTCCTGTTTTATCTAAGCATATAACGTTTACTCTGGCAAGAGTCTCAATACAATAAAGTTGCTGAACAAGGACTTTATATTTTGATAGTCTTATAATACTTACTGCCATTACTGAACTCGTTAGTAAAATTAAACCTTCGGGAATCATACCGATTAAAGCGGCAACTGTGGCGATTACTGAATCATAAATACTGCTGGTAATTACTATTTGATTTGCAAAAAATAGAATTCCGATGGGAATAATTAGAATTGATAATATTTTAAGTAATTGGTTAAATGAACCCATTATGATTGAATTTGCTTTTTTGTTATATTTGGCTTCTTTAGATATTTTGGCTATATAGCAATCCTTGCCAACTTTATTTACTTTTGCATAGCATGAGCCGCTTACAATGAAACTTCCAGATAGAAGTTCTGCACTAGTGTCTTTATAAATCGGATCTACTTCTCCAGTAAGAAGGGATTCATTTACTTCAACTTTGCCATTTAGGACTATGCAATCTGTTGGAACTTCATTTCCTATTTCTAAATATATAATATCGTCTAAAACTATTTCTTCATTTGAGATTAGTTTTTTACGAGAGTTTCTTATAACAGTTGTTTTGGTTGATGCTAAAAATGATAGTTTGTCGATTATTTTTTTAGATGTTATTTCTTGAAATGTGCTAATTATGGTATTACAAATAATAGTTCCCATGAATAAACAATTTTTTAGTGAATAAAGGAATCTGTTATAAATTAACCCGGTTACTATTATTGCTGCGCCTAGAAAAATATTTAGAAAGTTGAAATAAGTGAAAACATTACTATAAATGATTTGCTTGATTGTTTTAGTTTGAGGTTGCTCATTAATATTTGTTAGGTTTTCCGCTATTCTTTGATTAACTTGCTCACTTGTTAAACCTTCGTCATATTTAGGGTTAAATCTTTTTATTTCCATAGGCATCACTTTCCAATTTTATTATAACACGTTATATTTTTTGTATAAATTTTTAAGATATTAACGTAAGAAAAAAGTGTCAAGAAAATGACACATTATTTATTTTTTATGAAGAAAGCATTCTGTTTCGTGTGAGTTTATTATGCCGATTGCTTGAAGATAGGAATATATAATTGTTGAACCAGTAAATTTCATACCTCGTTTTATCAAATCTTTTGATATTGAGTCAGAAAGTTGAGATGTTGTAAGACCAGTTTCATATATTGGGTATTCATGTATGAATGATAGTAAATATTTGGAAAAAGAGCCATATTCTTTTTGAATTTCTTTAAATATTGCGGAATTATTAATGCTTGCATTTATTTTAAGTTTGTTTCTGATAATACCTTTGTTGTTATAGAGTTCTTCTTTTTTGACATCATCATATTTAATAATTTTGTCTATGGCAAAGTTGTCATATGCTCTTTTAAAGTTTTCTCTTTTATTTAAAATACATTCCCAAGAAAGACCGGCTTGGAACATTTCTAAGATTAGCATTTCAAAAAGATAATTGTCATCTAAGTTAAGTACGCCCCACTCTTTGTCATGATATTCTACATATAATGGGTTGTTTAAATTACACCATAAGCATCTTTTCATAGTTTTGTTCCTTTCTTTGGCAATGTCATTATAGGTTACGAATTTTTCCATATGGAATGTTACTTCTTATTTTTTTATTAGGGTGATTCCAATCACGATTAGAAGGCTTACTAAAAGTTTTCTTTTTAAACTTTTCTTGTCTTTGTCTATAAAGAATTCATATATAGAATTCGTTACCATTGATAACGTTAAAAGCGGCGCGACAATGGATATGTTTCCATATTCGTAAGCTTTAACAGATGAGATAAGCATCATGGCCCATGAGAAACTTACTAGCATAAATTTCTTTTTGTCATATAATTTGAATTCTTGTTTTAAGTCATCTATAGAAATTCTACTTACAAGTTTTATGATTAGAGATGGGATCAAAACAGTTATGACGGTATATAATCCAATGTTGAAATTCTCTGAAATATTAACATTTATAAACATAGCGATTGCGAAAAGAAAGTTTGAGATTATACACATGATAAAGTATTTGTTAAGTTCTAGTTTTCCTTTATTATTTGTGGATAATAGAATATTTGCTAGAAGTATGAGAATTATACCGACAACTTTAGTTAAGATAATTTTTTCTTTTAAAAATACAAAACCAAATATTACCAGGAACACTGTGGATAATTGTTTAAGCATACTGAATGTTGAAGGAGCAAGTCCATATCTTGCTTCGATATTTAATCTATCTGTTGCTGCATAAATAATAGTTACTACTCCAAGAGTTAGAAGTACTTGCGGATTTAGTGAAAACTTGTATGCAAAAAGTGGTGATAATATTAGGGCAAAAAGTGCGGTAAAAACTTCTAATAAAATTGTTAAGGCTGAAGCGTTTTTCATGCTCCTATTTGTTTCTTTAAAGCACTGAGCAAATATCAAAGAGAATATTAAGTATATAATAACCCATTTTATATATTCCATTTTTATTTTTCCATTTCTTTAAAATTTAGATTTTTTAAATATTCGTAGCCAGTTGTTATTTTATCTTCAATGTTAGTGCTGGCACTATAGATTTTTTTTAGTTCTTCCATTACAAGTTTACCATTCTTTTGTAATTTATAAAATTCGAGATATGATTTTTCGGTAAAATTAAATATTGTTTGGAATTCTGAATTATTTAAAATTGGATCAGTTACCATTTCACTATATTGCCATGCTAGGTATGGGCTTTCGTATTCCGTTTTAGGAATTTCTGGATAAAGGGTTTTCCACTTGATAAACCATAAAAAATGAAGGGTTTCATGAGCACAGGCTTCTGTTAGTTTTTCTTCATTTAAATGTGGATTAATATAAAATGTGTAGTTATCTATATCTCTAGGGAAAAATGGCAACATACCAACATAACAAGTTATTTCATTTATATTTATAGGCCAATTTATGTTAAGATAGTTTGCTAATTTTTTAAAATAAGTGTCATTATATTTGTTCCAAATAGCACTATATTTTTTACAAGCTTCTCTAATATTTTGTGAATTACTTGTGTAATAGTTCGTGATTATAGCACTAATTTTTGTGGATATCTCTTCTTTTGAAATATTTTTGTGGATATCATGAAGTTCTGGGAAATATTCACATAATAAGTTGTGGATTTCTGACTTTTCGCCTTCTCCAAAGTAAAAGTTTTGAATTATTTTGATATTTTCTTCTATAGTTATCGGTTTAAATATAATTTTGGGATTTGTTTGCATTTATACCTCCTTTTCTAAATAGTTTTATTTAATTTATCGTAATTATTATACTATTTTTTCCATTATTAAACAATTGATTTTTTGAACTAGTATCTCGTCTATAATTATTTTTCTTCTATTAATTATTGGCAAATTAAAAAGCTGGCGTGAATACCAACTTTATATTGTTTGCATAAATGTCTGCATAAAAATTTTGCTATTTTATATGTTATTTACCACAACAGTTTTTGTACTTTTTGCCACTTCCACATGGACATGGATCATTGCGGCCTATTTTCTTTTTTTCGTTTACTTTTGGTGTACTTTTTAAAGTTTCTTTGCCGTCATTAGTTTGTCCTTGAGGGGCTTTTCTAGGTGCTATTGTTTGTTTTATTTCAACTCTCATTAGAAGGTTTGTAATGTTTGCGTCAATGTTATCTAACATTTTTTCGAATATTTCGTAACCTTCTAAAGCGTATGCTTGAAGTGGGTTTACTTGAGCATATCCTCTTAAACCAATACCTTCTCTTAAATGTTCCATTGAGTTGATGTGTTCAATCCATGCATCGTCGATCACTTTTAAATTTATAAATCTTTCAAAATTATTTGTTACTTCTTCTGGAATTTCTTCTAGTTTTTCTTCGAATTCTTTTACTAGTTTATCACCAATAATATCGCTTACTTCTGTTTCTTTTTTGTTTTTAATTTCATCTAGTTCAATAGTTTCTTTTCTTAAGTAAGCATTGTTGAAATGATCTTTGATTGCATCTAAGTCTGCTTCCGTTAGGTATCCTTCTGGAGCAATGTGACTATCTACAAATTCGTCCGCATAGTCTCTTAACGTGTCTTCTGAAATTGTGGTCATGTTTTCAGCATCAAGAATTTCATTACGTTTTTTGTAAATTATTTTTCTTTGTTCTGATACGATATTGTCGTAGTCTAGCAAACTCTTACGCATATCGTAGTTGTTGCCTTCTACTTTCTTTTGTGCTGATTCAATGCTCTTACTAAACATTTTTGATCTAATAGGCATTGTTTCATCATATCCTAGGTTTTGAATCATTGTTTTAATTCTATCTGTTCCGAATCTTCTCATAAGTTCGTCTTCAAATGATATGAAGAACTGTGAATATCCTGGGTCTCCTTGACGACCAGCACGACCTCTTAACTGATTATCGATACGTCTTGATTCGTGTCTTTCAGTTCCGATTACACATAGTCCGCCAAGTTCTTTAACGCCTTCTCCTAGTTTAATATCGGTTCCACGACCTGCCATGTTTGTAGCGATTGTAATTGCGCCTTTTTGACCGGCGTTTGCGATGATTTCTGCTTCTCTAGCATGGTTTTTAGCGTTTAATACTTCATGGGGTAGATGTTCTTTTTGAAGTAGTTTACTTAAATGCTCGTTTGATTCAACTGAGATAGTACCAACTAAGATTGGTTGTCCTTTAGCGTGAACTTCTTTAATAAAGTTTACGATTGCATTATATTTACCTTTTTCAGTTGCAAACATTAAGTCGGCCATATCTTCTCTTATACATGGTTTATTTGTTGGTATTTCAATAACGTACATATTGTAGATGTCACGGAATTCTTCTTCTTCAGTTTTTGCAGTACCAGTCATACCTGAAATTTTATTGTACATTCTAAATAAGTTTTGGAATGTGATTGTTGCTAAAGTTTTTGTTTCTTCGTTGATTTTTACGCCTTCTTTGGCTTCGATTGCTTGGTGTAAGCCTTCACTAAATTGTCTTCCTTGCATTAAACGGCCAGTAAACTGATCGACAATCAAGATTGCACCATCATGAACTACATAGTCTACATCAATTTTCATTCCATAGTTTGCTTTAAGCGCTTGGTTTATGTGGTGTACTAAAGCAGTATTTTCTGCGTCATATAGATTATCTAGTTTGAAGTATTTTTCAATTTTTTTACTTCCGGATTCAGTAAGCATTACTGTTTTTGTTTTTTCGTCAACAGTGAAGTCTTCTTCTTCATTTAGTTTTTTAACTGCACTATCAGCTTCTGTATATAGGTTTGCAGCATTGAACTTACCACCAGAAATGATAAGTGGAGTTCTTGCTTCATCGATTAGGATTGAGTCGATTTCATCGATGATACAATAATTAAGACCTCTTTGCGTTCTGTCTTCTTTACGTTGAACCATGTTGTCTCTTAAATAGTCGAAACCGATTTCATTGTTTGTTGAGTATGTTATATCACAGTTATAGATTTCTCTTTTTTGTTCTGGACTAAGTTCTCTTAGGTTTACGCCTACAGTTAGTCCTAGGAATTCAAAGATTGGTCCCATCCACTCGGCATTACGAGCACTTAAGTATTCATTTACTGTTACTACGTGAACTCCTTCGCCAGTCAAGGCATTTAGGTATGCAGGTAAAATTGTTGTTAAGGTTTTACCCTCACCAGTTTTCATTTCAGCAATGTTACCATAATGAATAGCAAGTCCACCAAGTAATTGGACTCTGTATGGTTTTTCACCTATTTTACGATATGCGGCTTCTCTTGCAGTAGCAAAAGCATCAACAAGAATGTCATCTAATGTTTTGCCATTTTTTAATGCTTCTTTAAATTCGGCAGTTTTTCCTTTTAGTTCTTCGTCTGACATTTTTGAATAGGTTTCATCTAAACTTTCAATTTTGTCAGCGATTTTATTAAATCTTCTTAATTCTTTATATTCAGTATCTACAAGTTTTTTTAGTAAACTCATAATATCACCCTCTCAAGTGATTATTATATCAAAAAAAAAGGACTTTTACATCCTATTTTGTATTAATTATACCGTAGTTGCCATCTTTTCTTCTATAAAGAACAGAAATGCACTCTTCATCTATATTATTAAATACGTAAAAGTCGTGTCCTAGAAGTTCCATTTGAAGGATTGCTTCTTCTTCATCCATTGGTTTTACATCAATTTTTTTTCTTTTTACTATTTTATCTTCATTTTCCTCTTCAGTTACTTCAAAATCAAAGATAAAGTCAGGGACTACTTCTTTTTTATATTTTGCTTTTAATCTAGTTTTATTTTTTCTGATTTGTCTTTCTAGTTTATCAGTTACTAGGTCAATTGCTGCATATAAGTCTTTGTTTTTTTCTTCTGCACGAAGTGTAAATTTTGTTGTAGGAATGGTGACTTCGATAATTTCTTCGTTATCCTTCACTTTTATTAAAGCAGTTGCTTTAATGCTATCTGGTGCGTCAAAATATTTGTTTAGTCTTCCTAGCTTTTCCTCAATATAATTTTTGATTGAATCAGTTACTTTAATTTTTTCTCCACGAATTAAAAATTCCATATTCATCCTCCTATAGTGATTATAGCATAAAAAAAAAGAAAAAACTACAAGATTGTAGTAGTTAAAGTGACAGTAGACACTTCGTTTGCTTGTAGTCCTTTTGCTGTTTCAATAAGTTTAAAATCAACAATGTCGCCCTCATTTAATGTTTTATAGCCATCTTTAAGTATCGCAGAATAATGAACAAATATATCTTCTAAATCTCCGCATTCGATAAAGCCATATCCCTTTTCGTTGTTAAACCATTTTACGGTACCTCTCACGCTAAACACCTTCCTTCTGAACATATTTTTACTTCCCTTCTTTGTGCACAAGATTATCACTTAAAGATTGCTAGGAAGCTTTTTCCGGCATCTTTTGCATGACATGTATATTTTAACAAATTATAATTTCAGACTTTTATAAATTGTTTAAAATGTGGTTTTTTGGGTATTAATTAAATATTTTGACATTTTTTAAATTATAATTTTTATATTTTGAACATTTTTTTAGCCTTTTGAGTCCAACTGTTAAAATTTGTTATTTTATTTTGTTATGATGATAGCGGAAGTGAAGAAGTGAAAGAGAAATTTATTGCAAGTGTTGTTAATTTAGCTAAAAGAAAGATGGAATATACTGAAGAAGAAGTTGCTATTATGAGATATGCTTTAGAAGGTATATACTTAACTTTTACTAAGATTTTGGTTATTACTCTAATTGCAGCTTTGCTTGGTTTATTTAAAGAATATATATGGTTTGTGTTACTTTATACACCTATAAGAAGCGTAAGCTTTGGTTGGCATGCTAATACAACTAAAGAGTGCTGGGTGGTATCTATTCTTGCTTTTATACTAATACCATACACATTTAGTATTATTACAATAAATAGAATTACTAAAATTATTTTACTTACATTTCCAATATTTATATTTGCATTGTATTCTCCTGCGGATACTAAAAAAAGACCAATTGTAAATAAAAAAAGAAGGTTAATGTTTAAGGTTGCTAGTTTAATTATTACGCTTGTGTATTGCTGTTACTCTTTCAAACATTCTAATCTTATTAGTAATTTAATGATAGCGTCTTTACTTTATCAAAGTTTATTAATTAATCCTTTAATATATAAGATTACGCATCAAGAGTTTAATAATTATAAAACCTATAATCTTAATGAATAGATTTAATGTAGGAAGAAAGGAGGCAGTTATGTTAGGAAGTTTTTTAAAATTCATTGCTAGTCATATTAGTTCAATATTCTGTATTGCTGTTATTAGTGATGAACCAGAATGCCCAAAATCATTAATTAAGTAATTTATAATAATTTAGATGTACCAAAAAAAATATAGATAGAAAGGGTACTTAACACACACATAAAAAGCCATCTTAATTGATGACTTTTTTAATTGTTATGATAGTTTTAAAGTTTTTATCTGATATGATTCTTTTTATTTTAATGTCTTTGTTTAGATTTGCAATATAATTTAGACCTATGCCACTATTTCTATTTTTCGTGCTATAATTCTTCTCACCTAGTTTATCAACGTCTATAAAGTTGTTAAATGAATTGGTGATGTTAATTGTATAACAGTCATCATCATTGTATAGTCCCATACATATTAATTTTTCTTTGGTATCTATGCTTGCCTCAATGGCATTATCTAAACATATAGCTATTACTTCGCAAGTATCTAGGTAAAGAGCTGTACTTTCATCTAATTTTTTAAAATCTATTTGGTTATCCATATAGAATTTGACTTTATTGTTTTCTGCAAATTGCATTTTTAAGAAGATAATACCTTGAAGTCCAGATGGAATGGAACTGATGTTATTTACCCACTCTTCATCTTGATTATATTTTTCATACGTTCTTCTAATTGCTTTTTCTTTATCTTTTGAACGAGCAATAATAAACAAGTCATTTTTTAGATTGTGTTTTAAAGTTCTGTAGTTATCTGCTGTTTTTTGATAGTTTATCAGATTATCATTTAAATATTTATTCTTTAATGTTAAAGATGTATTATCGAATATTTCGTGAATAAAGATATATGAAAAATATGAAATAAATATAATAAGAATAAGTAATGCTGTGTAATATTTATAGTCGACGTAGTTATATACCATCATTATGTTATATGCATGAGCGACTAGTACTAATATTGTAAAATATATTAATATTTTTTTATTGTTTTCCATTAGGTCAAGTATTGATTTAAATCTAATTCTATTTTTTTCAGATTTAAAAATTTTGTAATACGCATATGAGAATGTAAATGTCATAACTAATTTAGGTATTGTATTTACGTTAAGTTCTTGGATATTATTACAAACAAATGAGATTGTTATTGATAGAACCGGATCTAAAATAAATGATACTAAAGTCATTAAGCAAGTTTTGCAAAATGTTTGTTTCCAAGATTCCTTGAATATTGATTTATACATTATCATATAAATAATTGCACTTATTAATGCGTTTATAGCAAGAATTGGATTGTACAGATTATTAATTGATATTAAAAATGCGGTTATTAAAATTAAGATTGCTTTATTAAGGGTGATTTTTATTTTGTTATTTGAGAAACTTTTATAAGCGATGATATAGACACTCGTTAGTAAGACTGCAGATAAATACAATGTAAAAAAATGATAGCTTAATATATTATTCATTTATTTTGCCTTTGCTTTTTCTAAAGTTTTTAGAACACATATCTACTTTTTCACCAGTTGATAGAGTAAAATATCCTTGACTCCAGTTGTATTCTTGAACATGGTCATTGTTTACAATACAAGCTCTATGGACTTGTCTAAATCTATCATCTAGTTTGGTTAAGGCATCTTGTAATGTCATGTTTATGGCATATTCGCCTCTAGTAGTTTTTATAATGAGTTTTCTTGATGTTGTTTCTCTATAAATATAAATGATATCTTTTGCAAATATTTGTAAGTCTGATTGACCGCTTGTATAGAAAAATTTGCGGTTATCAAATTTGCGATTTACGATTAAAGATAATTTTTTTGTTAGAGTGTTTTCTAAATTGTGAAATTTTCTTATAAAGCAAAATACTTTAAATAAGCTTTCATATACGGTATCATACATTTTATCATGGTTAGTAATGAATAATATTTCACTATCCCAATCGTCTTTTCTTATCTCTCTACCAATATCTAGTCCAGATTTTTCTCCTTGAATTTCGATATCCATGATGTAAATTTTAGTATCAGTTTGATCTTTTATAACAGATTTAAGCTTTGGCGTATATCTTTCATAGGTTTGTATTTCATAGTTGTTATCATTTTTAAACATAATTTTATCAATAATATTTTTGTAAATATCTTGATATTCCTTTTCATCCTCAACTATAATAAATTTTATCATACATTTCCTCCGTGCTATTTGCCCGACAATTTTATTATACTACAAAAAAAGAAAACGGGGTCCCTATTTCCGGCGTTTTCTTCGTTTTTTTTGAATTTTTAAGTGTTTTCTTACTAGTAGTAAGATGGCTAAAATAGTTATTGCAACTATACACTGAATAATAAATGTTATGATTAAAGAAACATAATAGTTTTGGTTTAGTTTTTTTGCTTCGGTTTCAGGTTTTTCGATATTCTGATAGTCTTTAAAATAATTTTTTACTTTTTTTAACCATTTTTTATTAAATAGAGTATTCTTTTTGTTATATCTTTTATCATACTTTTGAATTAGTTTTGTGACTTCCTCATCAACTTCATATAATGATGATAAAGGATTTTTTGATTCATATAGTCTAAGGGAATTTATTTTGTTTGCAAGTGATAATAAAAATTCGTCATTTTGAGTTTTTGTCATAATTTCAAGAGAATACGGAAGATTATCACTATCGTAACCGATTGGTATTGTTATAGATGGATAATTTATTGTTGATGAAGCGTGGGCTGATAGATTGATAATACCAGTTGTACCTAGTTCTAGTATTTTGTTCTTACTTGATGGATAAATAATGGCATCTAAATTGTTTTCCTTCATGATGTCTTCTATATAATCTTTGTATTCTTGTTTAAGTCCGTCTTTATATATTTGATCTGTTTTAGAATTGCACTCTTCTACATAGCCTTCTAGTCCAGGAGTAAGTGCAGCTAGTTCTTCAAATGTTTTTATGGTTCCTTGATGATTTAAGATGTATTCGTTAAATTTATCGCAGAATTGATAGCCACTATAAGATTTTGCGACATCACTATCTACTGTAGTAGTATAGTAATTCTCAATTACTTTAATAGTGATACCGGAATCTTTTATTTTGTCTAAAGCACTTGTCAAAAGATTTTTTACTTCTTCGTTTGTTTCTTTATTTTCTGAAAGAATGTTTTCATTACTACCATTTAGAAAGGTTTCAGATATGCCGAGTGTTATGTTTTGCAGATTTATTTCACTGATTTTCAAAGTTTCAGAATCATACGTTTTGTCATCATTTTCGTCTTTGCCTTTTATGATGTTGGTTATGGTTAGGATGTCTTCAATAGTTTTTCCAATAATGCCTGGGGTATCTCTTTCTGGGTCGTATGGAATGATGCCTGTTCTACTGATTAAGCCTAGTGTAGGACGATAACCGATAAGGCTTGCTGCTTGAGCTGGGAGTCTTACTGATGCGTTTGTGTCAGTACCGATTGCAATTGGAGCAAAGTTAAGAGCAACGCTTACTGCTGAGCCACCACTTGAACCATATGATGAGTAAGCAAGATTGTAGGCATTTTTTACTGTACCATAATCACTTGATGATGAACTTGCATAGAAGGCGAATTTGCTCATGTTTGCTTTAGCGATTATTATAGCACCGGCTTCTTTTAATTTCTGGATAATAAGTGCGTCTTCATTTGGATAGTTGTCGCTTAATGCTTTTGATCCGGCAGTTGTTGCTGTTCCTAGTACGTCAATGTTATCTTTTACAATGATTGGAATACCATGAATAGCAGATTTAATATTACCGTTTTGTCTTTCTTCATCTAGTTTTTTAGCTTCGTTTATAGCGTTTTCATTTATTGTTATTAAAGCGTTATATTGATTATTGTATTCTTTTATTCTTTCTAAGTAAATGTTTATAAGTTGTTCGCTGGTGATAATTTCTTCATTTAAGGCTTTACTTAAGGATGTTACTGTTTCCTTTGTGATATCGATTGGGGCTTTTGTTAAGGCAAAAACATTAAAGGGTATTAATATTAAAAAAAGGATAAAAATCTTTTTACGCATTTCTAACCTCTCTTTGTAAATCTCGTTCTTTAATTGTTTGTCTTTTGTCATAGTTATGTTTTCCTTGGCAGATACCTAGCAATACTTTGGCATGATTGTTTTTAATATAGACTTCTAGAGGAATTAAGGTATAACCTTGTTTTTGGGTTTCTTCTTTAAGTCTTTTGATTTCAGTTTTATGAAGTAAAAGTTTTCTTGTTCTTCTTTCATCATGATTAAATCTGTTTCCTTCATCATATTTAGCAATATACATATTTATTAAGAAAGCTTCATCGTTTTTGATTTTGGCGTAGCAATCTTTTATGTCAGCACTGCCTTTTCTTAGGGATTTGATTTCAGTACCAGTTAGGACTATTCCACATTCGATTTCTTTTAGTATGAAGTAGTTATATCTTGCTTTGCGGTTTTTGATTTCCATTTTGATCATCCTCCAGTAATATAAAGTCAATGGTTTTGCTTTCTTTGCTTGCACCTACTACTTTAACTCTTACTTTACTTCCTAGTCTATATATTTTTTTGTGTCGTTCACCTATAAGCGCCATTAGTTCTGGTAAGTAGTTGTAATAGTCTCCTTCAAGGCTGTTAATGTGAACTAGTCCTTCAATCATGTTTGGGAGTTCGACAAAGAAACCAAAGTTAGTTACTCCACTAATGTATCCTTCATAGATTTCACCAATGTGTTCTTCCATGTATTCAGCCATTTTCATGTCATCTACTTCACGTTCTGCGTCTACTGCTGCCTGCTCTCTTTGACTACAATTTTCAGCCATGCCTGGCAAACAGTTTTCGTAATAATTTATTGTTTGAATGTCCATTTTGTTTTCAAATAGGTAAGTGTGAAGTAATCTATGAAGTAAAAGGTCTGGATACCTTCTTATTGGGCTTGTAAAATGAGTATAGCATTTGCTCCCTAGGCCAAAGTGGCCGATGTTTTCTGATGAATATACTGCTTTTTGCATACATCTAAGTAGTAGCGAAGCAAATATTTGATGGTTCGGTACATTTTCTAACTGGGCTAGTATTTTTTGCATTGATGTGGGTGTAAAGTTTTTGAAGTTGCCAGTTAGTTTGTAGCCACTTAATGATACGAGGTTAATAAATGAGTCGATTTTTTCGGCTTTAGGAGTGCCGTGAACACGGTATATTGATGGCAAGTCCATGTTGTAAAGGTGTGATGCAACTGTTTCGTTGGCTGCAATCATGAAGTCTTCGATTAATTTTTCTCCGTCTTCTCTATCATATGTTACTACGTCAATGCATTTGCCATTTTTGTCACAGATTATCTTTGGCTCTTCAATTGAGAAATCGATGTAGCCTCTGCGTTCTTTATTTTTTCTTAAGATGTGTGCTAGTTCATTCATTAGTTTTAGTCTTGAAACATATGGTGCATATTCTTCGTCATAGGTGTCTCTCATAAGAATATCGTTAACTTTTTTATAGGTCATTTTTTTGCATGATTTGATGTAGCTTGGGAAGATATCATAGTTTACAACGTCTCCTTTGGCATTTATTTGCATGACGCATGATATTGTTAGTCTTACTACGCCTTCGTTTAATGAGCAAATTCCGTTTGATAGTTTATGAGGTAGCATTGGGATAACACTGTAGGCTAAGTATGAACTTGTTCCTCTTGTGAAGGCATCTTTATCTAGTGGGCTATCTTTTGTAACGTAATGGCTTACGTCTGCTATGTGAACACCTAGTGTGTAAAGGTTGTTTTCCGCACTAATGCTTACGGCATCGTCTATATCTTTGGTATCATCTCCATCAATTGTAAAGATCACTTCGTTTGTTAGGTCTTTTCTTCCAGCTAGTTCTTTTTCTTCGACCATAATAGGTAGTTCTTCTGTTTGCTTGTCAGATTCTTTAGAAAATTCTTCAAAGATGCCATATTTGTAGGCGATAGTTTTGATGTCAACACCTGGGTCGTCTTTATGACCTATTATTTTTACAACTTTACCTATATAGTGGTTAGGTGCTAGTTCTTTTTCTAGGTTTACTAGGACTTTTGTGCCTAAAACGCAGTCTTTGGTAGTGTTTGGATCTAAGTCTATTAGAAGTTTGCACTTTTCATCATCTAGAATTAGTACTGGTTTGTTTTTTCTTATACTATACTCGCCAATGATGTTTTTGGTGTTTCTTTTTAAGATTTTGATTACACGGCCTTCAGTTTTTCCTTTGGATTTGATAAGTTCAGTTAGGACTTCATCTCCATTTACAGCATCATTAAGGTTTTTGTAATCGATGTATAAATCGTCACCGTCTAAAAGAAGAAAGCCATTTCCTGCTTTATTAATGCTTAGTTTTCCACATTTTAAATATTCACAATTTTCTAAAAGTAAGTATTTTTCTTTTTTCGTTTTGTAAACTTTGTTTTCTTCGATAAGGGCGTCTAAAGCTTTTTGTAAATTTTTTAATTCAATTGCACTGTGTAAATTTAGGGCATCATTTATTTGGATAAGTGTCTGAGCATCATGCGTTTTGCTTAAATAGTTAATAATTTCTTCTTTCATATAGTCCTCCAATTATATTTTATCATATTTTTATATATTAAATTAAAAAAAGCACCAATTAGGCACTTTCTTAACTAATATAAATTAGGAATGATAATACAAAGAATGCTAAACCAAGGATTAATGTAAGGCGGCTGATTACTAGTTCTGAGCCTCTTTCTTTTTGATTAGCAAATAGTTCTGTATTTCCTCCTGATATTATTTGACTAGCATCACTTGCTTTGCCACTTTGAAGTAGGACAATTGCGATTAGTAATACTGATACAATTAATAAAATAGTTTCCATAAAATCACCTGACTAATAAAGATGTTACCATATTTTATGGGTTATTTCAAGTTTAGTGGCCTACTTTTTCCTCAATTCTTAGAAGTTCGTTGTATTTCGCAATACGTTCTCCTCTACATAGTGAGCCTGTTTTGATGTAGCCTAGGTTTAGGCCAACTGCCATTTGAGAGATAAATGTGTCTTCTGTTTCACCACTTCTGTGAGAAATAATTGTTTTAAAGCCAGAGTTTTTAGCTAGTTTTATGGTTTCTAACATTTCAGTTATTGTACCTATTTGATTTGCTTTTAGTAAAATGGCGTTATTGTATTTTTCAGTTATTCCTTTTTGAAGATATTCAATATTTGTAACAAAGTAGTCATCACCAACTAGCATTATTTTGTTACCAATTAGTTCAGTTAGTTTCTTTATTGAATCTATGTCATCTTCACTAAAGGCGTCTTCAATGCTAATTATCGGATAGGTTTCAGTTAATTTTATGTAGTAATTTATTAGTTCTTCTTTAGTTAGTTCTTTTTTATTTATTGTGTATTTGCCGTCTTTATAAAATTCACTTGCAGCTGCATCTAGTGCTAGGTTTACATCTTTACCTGGAACGTAGCCGCTCTCTTTGATAGCAAGCATTATGTAGTCTAGGGCTTCTTCAATTGTTTTAAATGTTGGAGCAAATCCGCCTTCGTCACCTACTGATGTTGAAAAGCCATTTTGTTTTAGAATACTTTTTAAAGTTTGGAATACTTCAGCACCACATCTTAGTCTTTCTTTAAAAGTACTTTGATTTGGGACAATCATAAATTCTTGAATTTCTAAAGAACTTGTGGCATGAACTCCACCATTAATGATATTCATCATTGGGTATGGCATTGTATAAGGACCATCAAATAGTTCATAGATGTTTTTGCTTTGAGATTTAGCAAGTGCTTTCATAATGCAAAGGGATACGCTTAAAATGGCATTTGCTCCTAAGTTTGTTTTGTTCTTAGTTCCATCTAGTTCTAAAAGTAAATTATCTAGAACTTTTTGGTTTAATTCTTTACCTATTAGGGCATTTTTAATGATTGTGTTTACATTGTTTACGGCTTTAGTTACACCTTTGCCATGATATCTTGAGTCTCCATCTCTAAGTTCTAGGGCTTCATTTGAACCGGTGGAAGCACCTGATGGGACACTTGCTCTTACAGTAAAGTTTTCTGTAGTAAGTTCACACTCTACAGTTGGGTTTCCTCTTGAATCTAGAATTTCTCTAGCATATAAATTTGTGATTTTCATTTTTCATACCTTCTTTATAAGAAAATTATAAAATAAATGTTAATTGCAAGCAAGTTAATATTTTATATTTGACACTTTAATGATATAATTGATTATAGGAGATTTTTATGAAATTAGTTGAGTTATCAATTCGTGAATTTGAAAATTTTGCTTATAATCATCCACTTAGAAGTTACGCGCAAACGGTTAACTATGCTAAGTTGATGGGTGAAATGGGATTTTCTTATGATTATATTGGATATAAAGATGATATGGATAATATAGTTGCAGGGTCACTTGTATTAACAAAAAAGATTAAGTATGGTAGGTATGCTTATGCACCTAAGGGCTTTTTAGTTGATTATTATAATGCTAGTTTGTTTAAAGATTTTTTTAATGAGGTAGTTAGTTATTATAATAAAAAAGGATGTGCCTTTATTAAAATTAATCCAGAAATTATTATTGGTGAGTTAAATCCTAAAAGAAGTTTTGCGGCTAATTATAACCAAAATGTTAAGATTATTGACGATTTAAAAAGTTTAGGATTTAAGAGGAGACGAGAGATTAAACCTTTGGATTTTATTTTTCCAAGAATTAGTCCGTATATTAACTTAAAAACGTATAATCGAGACAATTTATCTGATGAGGTGAAGAATATACTTAGTACTTCTACTAGCAGCGGTCTTATTTTAGAGGATGCAAGTAACAAGGATGTTTCACTTTTATATGATTATATAAAAGAAAATGCTACTGATAGTATTAATTTTTATAGGAATATGCTGAATATATTTACAGGAAATACAGGTGCTAATGCTGAACTAGTACTTCTTAAAATTGATTATGAGGCTTGTTTAATTCAAACTCAAAGAGCCTATGAAAAAGAACTTGAGCATAATAATGAGTGCAATGAGAAGATACAAACAGATAATAGTCCGGCAGTTTTAGAAGAGAAGATGGCATCTGATAGAGATTTGATTTTGATTAAACAACAAGTAGTTCAAGCAACAAATAATTTAAAGAAGCAAAAATATGAGTATATTGCTGCGGCACTGCTTATGAAATTTGAGAATAGAATTAGTATAATTGCGAGTGGATATGATAGTAAATTTATTTCGTTTAATCCTATGTTTTATATGTATGAAGCAATAATAGATAGATACAAAAATGATTATGATTTCCTTGATTTAAATGGGCTTGCTAATTCATTTGGTCAAAGCAGTCCTTATTATAAATATAATGAAAGCAAAATTGGAATGAATCCCGATGTTTATGAATTTATCGGTGAATTTGATTATATAATTGATGAAGGTAAATTTAGAAGAATTCAGGCAGCAGGTTTGTTATCTGAAGAATTTAAACCATCATATAGGTTAGAAAGTGAGCAATAGCTTGCTTTTTTTAGGCAAAGAAAAAACTCTTAACGAGTTTTAGTAGTTCTCACTTTTTAGTTCGAAGAAACTTTGTGGATGATTACATACTGGGCATACTTCTGGAGCATATTTTCCGATTACAACATGTCCACAATTACGGCAAATCCATATTGCATCTTCGTCTTTTGAAAATACAACTTTATTTTCTATATTATTTATTAGTTTACGGTATCTTTCTTCATGATGTTTTTCTATTTGACCAACTAATTCAAATTTTTTGGCAATATCTTCAAAGCCTTCTTCTCTTGCTGTTTTAGCAAATTCTTCATACATGTCTGTCCATTCGTAGTTTTCACCATTTGCCGCATCATTTAAGTTTGTTAATGTATCGGGAATGTTTCCACCGTTTAATTCTTTGAACCACATTTTAGCATGTTCTTTTTCATTATTTGCTGTTTCTTCAAAGATAGCGGCTATTTGTTCATATCCATCTTTTCTTGCTTTTGATGCATAATATGTGTACTTGTTTCTTGCTTGACTTTCACCAGCAAATGCTGCTTGAAGATTGGCTTCTGTTTTTGTTCCTTTTAAATTCATTTTATTACCTCTTTTCCACATTAATTATATCATTTATATAAAGTTTATTCAAGACGCATATACTTATACTATGGAAAGATTGCCTTCAGAAACTGAATCAAAAATTGGAACTTTATTTGCCACTTTAGTTGGGTTTGCTTTAATTGATGGGTTTACGGCTTTGGAGCAGAACTCGATTGGCAACTGGTTTATGTTAGTAGGTCAGATTCTGGAGACGAATGCGGCTTTTTTACAACAGTTTAATCAGCAAAGGCAGGTACATCAGTCAAAAATTAAAAGTGATAATGATGCTTTTGAGATGGAAAAGTTAAAAAAAATGGTTGATATCTTGCAAAGAGAGTATGAAAAACTTGCAAAAGAAAATCCGCACTAGGCAGATTATCTATTTGTTCTAAAACGATCTTTTGGATCTAATATTTTCTTTCTTAATCTAATAACAGCTGGTGTAATTTCAACGTATTCATCATCATTAATGAATTCAAGTGCTTCTTCTAAAGAGAATGTTCTTGGTGGTACTAAAGCGATTGCTTCATCACTACTCTTACTTCTTGTATTTGACATTTCTTTATTCTTGCATGGGTTTACGTTAAGGTCGTTATCTCTGTTGTTAATACCAACAATCATACCAATGTAAACGTCTGTTGCTGGGCCAATAATTAATTGTCCTCTATCTTGTAAGTTAAATAGTGAGTATCCTAAACTCTTACCTGTTTCCATACTAACTAGTACACCATTTTTTCTGTTTTGAATGTTTCCAGCGTATGGTTTGTATGATGAGAAACTACGCACCATGATTCCTTCGCCTTTTGTTTCAGTGATGAAATTACTACGGTATCCGATAAGTCCTCTTGTAGGTACTTCAAATTCTAAGTGAGTGTAATTTTCTTCTTGTTCTAGTTTTTGTAAAAGTCCTTTTCTTTCTTGTAAGCTGTTAATTATTGTGCTTGAGTAGTCATTTGGAGTATTTACTATAACTAATTCATAAGGCTCACATTTTTGACCGTCTATTTCTTTAAATAGTACTTCTGGTTTACTTACACATAGTTCGTAACCTTCACGTCTCATGTTTTCAAGAAGGATTGATAGGTGTAGTTCTCCTCTACCGCTTACTTTAAAGCCATCAGAGCCTTCTAGTTCTTCTACTTCTAAACCAACATTAGTTTCAAGTTCTCTTTCTAGTCTTTCTTTTAAGTGTCTAGATGTCAAGAATTTTCCGCTTTGTCCAGCAAATGGTCCGTTGTTTACAACGAAGTTCATGCTTAGGGTTGGTTTTTCGATTTCAATTGGTTCTAAAGGATTAACTGTCCCTAGTTTGCATATTGTATCTCCGATTGATATGTCTGCGCATCCAGCAATAGTTACGATATCGCCATAGTAAGCAACGTCTTTTTCGATCTTTTTAATTCCTTCGGTAACATATAATTTTGAAATTCTAAAATTTTCTACACTACCATCATTTTTTACAAGGGTAACTTGTTCACCATTTTTGATTTTTCCTTTATTAATACGGCCAATTCCTAAACGACCAATATAGTCGTCATAACCTAAATTTGAAATTTGAAGTTGTAAGTCGTCGTTTTCGTTTCCTTCAAATGGTTTGCATTGTTTTACGATAGTTTCTAGAAGTGGATCAATAGTAGTGCTGTCATCATCTAGTGAATATTTAGCAATACCATCTCTTGCAGTACCATATATGATTGGGAAGTCTAATTGTTCATCACTTGCGTTAAGTTCACAGAATAAATCGAATGTCATATTAACTACTTCTTCTGGTCTAGCGTCTTTTTTATCAATTTTGTTTATAAATAGGATTGGTTTTAAGTTATATTTTAAGGCTTCTTTTAAAACAAATCTTGTTTGAGGCATTGGACCTTCTGCAGAGTCAACAAGTAAGATTACTGTATCAACTGTTTTGATAACACGTTCTACTTCTGATGAGAAGTCAGCATGGCCTGGGGTATCTACGATATTAATTTTGTAGTCTTTATATCTAATTGCACAGTTTTTAGAATAGATAGTTATACCTCTTTCTCTTTCTAGATCGTTACTATCCATTACGCAGTCTTTTACTTCTTCGTTTGATCTAAAAGCACCACTTTGGTTTAATAAAGCGTCTACTAAAGTGCTTTTTCCGGCATCAACGTGAGCTACTACTGCAACATTAATAATTTTTTCCATATAATTCACTTCTTTCAACAAACGCATAAATCATACTACAAATCAAGGTATTTTGCAAGAAAAATAGTAAATGTGAGTTTATTATGGTATACTTTTTTTAGGTGATTTTATGAAAATCAAGGCTTTATTTAAGAAATATTGGGGGTATATACTGGCATTTGTTTCATCTTTAGTTGTTATATCTATTTTGTTTTACTTGCAAGGTGTAGCTCCTTTTGGCGGGAAGAGTTTACTTACGATAGATTTTTTTCATCAATATGGGCCGATGCTTGGCGAGTTATTTGATAGGATTAAAAGTCATTCTAGTTTGCTTTATTCATTTAATATGAGTATGGGGCTTCCTTTTTATAGAAATTTCTTTAATTATTTATCTAGTCCTTTTAATATTTTAATGCTTCTTTTTAATCATAAAGAGCTACTTACTTCTTTTAGCGTTATTGTTCTAGTTAAGTTGTGTTTTAGTACATTTTTTATGTATATGTTTTTGAAGAAAAAGGTTGGGCTTTCAAATGTACTTACTGTGTGTCTTTCATTATTGTATAGTTTTAGTGCTTATTTTGTGGCTTATTACTGGAATATTATGTGGCTTGATGGGATGGTATTTTTGCCACTTATTGTTTATGGGTTAGAGAGAATGCTGATACAGAGAAAACCACTTGTTTATGTTCTTAGTCTAAGTGTTATGATGTTTGCTAATTATTTTATTGCTTACATGATTTGCATTTTTCTAGTTATATATTTTATTATATTCATGGTGCAATATACTGATAAGTTTGATTTAAAGAAGATTTTATTTAAGTGTGCGATGTTTGGAATTAATAGTTTGATTGCTGCTGGGATTTGTGCATGGTTTTTGGTTCCAATGTTTAATGGACTTTCTAGTATAAGTGCGACAAGTGATATATTTCCAAGTAGTCAGTATTATGCATTTAATTTTGCAGAATTTTGGGCTGGACATTTTAGTGGTGTAGTGCCAACGGTGTTGAGTTCCGATGTTAGTAATGCACCTAATATTGCTTGTGGTGTTCTCTCTATTTTGGCTTTTTGGTTATTTATATTTGATGAGAAATTGAGTCTTAAAACTAAATTTGCTTATTTGGGTGGTCTTGTAGTTTTGTTTATTAGTTTTTATATAGGACAGATTGATTTTATTTGGCATGCTTTTCATGTACCGAATGATTTGCCATTTAGATATTCTTTTGTATATAGTTTTCTGTTTGTAATTATTGCGGCTTATGGACTTCGCAGTATAAAGGATATTAAACATAGATATTTGCTTGCTACTGCAGTTATGATGGGGTTATCTTTGCTACTTTTATATTTATATAGTTTGAAGTTTGAGAATATAACTGGGAAGATGGTTTTACTTAATGTTGTTGTTGGTATTATTTATTTCTTGTTAATTATTTTAAGTAAGTATTATTCAAATATGAAAAGGTTTGTTCCTGCTTTATTTCTAATTGTTGTTTCTTTAGAGATTGTTGGATCAATTAATACTAACTGGAATATATCTCATATATCAGAAAACTTTTATAAGGACTATGATGAAAAAAAAGAGATTTTAAGTGTTACAAAAAATGCGGATAATAGATTTTGCCGTGGAGAGTTTACTAATATGCTTTCATTTAATGATCCATCTTGGTATGGTTATTATGGAATTACATCATTTAGTTCAATGATTTATGAGAATCTTGCAATATTACAGCATAATCTCGGACAACCTGGTAATGAAATAAATAGTTTTTATTATAAACAGAATACACCTATTTATGATTTGATAAATGATGTGTGTTATTATGTCGGTGATTTAGAAGATGAGGATAATTATACTTCTCGTGATGTTAATGGTTATACATTAAATCGTTTTAATAGTAATGCTAGCTTGTTCTATTTTGTTAATAGTAATATTAAATTTTGGGAATATAATAATTATAATCCATTTAATGTACAGAATGATTTTGTTAAAAGAACTACTAATATAGATGATGTACTTGAAAAAGTTGAACTTAGTAGTGGAAAAGAGTTTTATAAAGATAATGAACATATAATTATTAGATATGAATTAAAAGAGAGTGTGGAAAATTATTATATTTATAATAATAGTAGTTATATAGACTTTATGTTAGTTGATGGAGATTTATATTATAATACTGATGATTATAGTTATGTGTATAATTTGGAAGATATTAACATTACTTCTTATAATGATTATAATGAGAAGTATATTATTAATCACAAGAGTAACGAAAAAAAATCTTATTTGTATGTAGGTTTTAATAATTATTATGAATACGATTTTTATGTGTATAAGTTAAATCAAGAAAAGTATAATGAATTTGTTAAAAAGTTAGAATCTGTAAAAGTAAATATTGTAGATTTTAAAGAAAACGTTATTAACTTAAATGTTTCAAGTAAGGAAGGAACTATTTATTCTTCTATTCCATATGATGACGGATGGCATGTTTATATTAATGGAAAAGAAATAAGTAAATTTAGAATTGGAAATGCTTTTTTAGGATTTGATGTTCTGGATGGTGATAATGATATTAAACTTGTTTATAAAATACCATATTTGGGGCTAGGTTTGTTTATAAGTTGTTCTTCAGTAATTTTGCTTTCTTTAGAGATTTATTTATTAAGAAAAAAGTCACATTAATGCATGTGGCTTATTTTTTGTTAACAAATATTTTATCAATGTTTTTCTTTGGCATCATAATTTTAAAATCATGAATATTTGAAATATCATATTTTAAGACTGCTCTATCTAATTTTTCTCCGTCTATGCACCAGGCTTTTTTAGGATAATCTTCAAATTCAAGTTCTATATGATTTGTACGGTAGAATTCTAGTCCTGATACTTTCGTAACATCTAGTGTAAGTAACATTGTAAATGTTCTGATAATATCTATTCTTTTTCTGAAATTACAAAATAGTACTTCAAATGTATCATCATCTAATTTTACATCTTTATAGAAGTTATTTATACCTGCTATTCTATTTGCATTAGAAATAAGCATGAATGAATAGTAACCAGTCTTCTCTATACCATTTACTTTGTATGATAATTTATATAATTTTGTCGGACTAAAGAAGTCTTTTACACCTTCAATAAGATATGCTAAATATCCCCATTTTTTCTTTAATGTACGGCTAGTTTGATATGGAATATGCATGAATTTGCCAAAGCCAGCAACATATACAAATGGTTGTCCATTAATGATACAGATATCCATTTCTTTGATTACACCGTTTAGTAGTAATGATAGATTTCTTTTGATGTCTTTTCCGTAGCCAAACATTACACCTACGTCATTGGTTGTTCCTACAGGAATATGAGCTAACACTAGTCTATCTTTTCTCTGTAAGTTTCCGGTTACGGCTTCATTGAACGTACCATCGCCACCCATTGAAATAACTAAGTCACATTTATCTAGATGACTAATGATTTCTTTAGCATGGCCTCTATATTCTGTACCAATGAATCTTGCAGAATATCCGTGTTTTTCTAATATTATTTTATATTCTTTTAAATGTTTCGTTTTTAATGTATGCCCACTATTGGGATTATAAATTACTACACATGATTTCATTTTCTTCACCGCTTTAATTATATCTATCCTTTATTTTTATGTCAAATAAAAAAGTATCAGAGGATACTTCATATATAAATGGAGGGGCCTACCGGATTTGAACCGGTGCTCAGGGAGTTGCAGTCCCTTGCCTTACCACTTGGCTAAAGCCCCGTACAAGAAAGATTATACCAGATATGGATAACCTTTTCAATAAATTAAGTTAAATTTAGGAAATATTTGCTACTTCTAGTTTGAATTAGTATTTCTTTTCCTTCGGAATTTGCTACTTCATTCTGTACAGTGATGAAAACTGTATTTTTTACATAAGCATTTGTTTTAGTTGTTCCATTATAAGTATATGTTTTATCATTGCTTTTGTATCTTATTTTTAATAATTTATCAAATAAAGAGTTATATTTGTTTGAATTAAAAGTGTTAATTATCGGTAATGTGCTGTCTAGGTCTGCTTCGTACGTTACAACAAGTAGTTTTTGCAGAGCACTATTTTCAGTTTTTTCGACCCCAATATAAGATTTACATTCATTATTTGTGCAATTTTCATATTCGTATTCATAATATGGAACAATTTTAGCGCTTTTAATTATTATATAAGACTTGTTATATGTAGTTTCACCTAGATACATTATTTCATTATAATTTTTATTTTCTTCAATTACTTCTTTATCAACATTTTTAGCTTTTACTCTGAATTTAGCATATTCGTATGTATAATTATTTTCTGAATCTATTGATACGGAGTTTAAAATATTTAATTTAAATGATTTGGTACTTGTCTTTTTAGAAATTGGAAATATAAGTGTTACTCTTTCTTCTTTATCTTTTGATACTACACTACCATTATAGGCTTTCCCAAAGTCTATGAAGTAATCTTTTAATGTGTTTTTAAAATATATTTTGTTACTTCCATATGATAGATACACTTCATCTTTGTTTAGAATTTTTTCTTTGCCAATACTTTTTAAAGATAAATCAACGATAACATACTTTTCATTATTATTAATTAAATTTCCATTGTAGTCGTATTCTGTAATGTAAGATTTATTTACTTTTATTTGTAGACCATTTACGACAACTGCTTTTCCGGCGCGGTGTGTTGGATTAATATTAATGTTTACTATTATGATTATTAGGAGAATTGCGCCTAAAGTTCCACCTATGATGGTGAAAATAAATTTGTGCTCTAGTATGTAGTACTTTAATTCGCGAATAATTCTTCTTGCTTTTCGTTCATACTTATATGTGTCTGTTCCAAGAACAAATTCAAACTCCTCGTTATCCTCCGCAGAAATTTCTAGTTCTTTTAGGTCTTTGCTAAAGTTAAATTTTTTTATATCAAAACCTATACCTCTTATAATATACATTATGATAAAGTAATAGTTTGGAAATGATAGTATAAGATAAATATCTCTTAGAGCCCTTGATGTTTTTTGAGACATGGTTGCATCATTTAGTGAAGTTATTGTATTAGATGCAATTATTAAAAGGATAAATATTAATATATAATATGCTGAGGTAAGTATGTAAAATGTGAATGGTTTCTGTTTGCGGCGCATTAAGACAACCATTATTATTGAAAATGCGATAACTAAGATAGTTGAAATAATAAATAATGGGGATACATAGTTTGACGCGGTGCCTTCGACAACTCTTATGTTGTTAGTTGTATAATCACCAAAAAAAGTCACTAAATTTCCGAATTTATTAGTGATAAAAAGAATTATTACACAAAGAATTATGTGAATAATTTTAAAGTTTTTTATTAAAAATGCGTAAGGCTTCTTAAATACCATATGTGTCTCCTATTGTTAAGTTAATTTTAACACAAAAAGAAAAGAAATTAAATCTATTTCTTTTATGAATTTTTATTTACGATTAATTGTCCTTCTCTTAGATATATTGTACTATTATTTTTAAGAAGTTCATTTTCGGTTGTTTCAAAAGTATTTGCAACTAAAGCTAAAGTGTCGCCATCTTTTGTTATATAATAAGAAAATTCATTTTTAGGTACCATTATAACTTGATTTGGATATATGAATTCGTTTAGATCTAGACCATTTAATGCTGCTAGAAGAGATGGATTGACGTTATAATTTTTGGCTATTTGGTATAAATTGTCGCCTCTTTTAATAGTGTAGTATTCATAGTAAATTTCATCATCTTGTTTTCTGTAATTTAACATTTTATCACTTCCTAATATAGGTTATTCTTATTAGGGAGTTTTGTTAATTAAAAATAAATATTTGATTTGATGAATTGAATTTCCATTCTGTGTTTGAAATTATTTTTTGTACCTGTTTACCAAATGTATATTTATAAAGTGTACCATCTGATAAATAGTAAACTTTTTCATTATCTATTTTGACAATATTATCTATTTTGTCATCGCTTACTAATATATTCTGACCATTGATTTTTAAAATTAATTTATTATCTTCGATATTATAATTATATAAATTGTATGTGGAAAATACTAACTTTTCTTTTATTAATTTATTTAGTGATGTTTTAACTTCTTCTTTATCATAGTAGATGCCATTTCCATCTTTACTGATCATCGTTATTTCCTTTTTGTTTGGGTCTATTTCATACTCATTTTTATATTTTGGATCTAATAAATATAGTTTATTGTTATGGGTTCCCAAAAAATACGAGTTTGATGAAATAGGTTTTTCTGATATAATTTCATCGATTTTATTACTTTTGATATTGATTCTATAAAACTTGGTAAACTCATATTTTTCGTCATAGTTAGCGGTAACTAAATATTTATCGTTTGATATAGATATTTTGTTTTCATAATTATCATTTTTTAAAATTGTTATATTTTCTAATTTGTTATTTTCTATTTTGTAGTATCCCTTGTAATTCCATATAAAGATTTTTTCAGAATTTTTATATATTTCTATATTATTTTCTGTATTTATTGGTGACTCGTTGTTAATATTTGAATCTATAATAATTTTATCATCATTAGTACATAATTTATAGTTACTTTCAAAAACACTTATTGTGTAACAATTTTCCTCAACTTTTATATTTGTTATAAGTTTTCTTTTCTTTATATATTTATGAATCACTTGGTAAGGAATTTCTAATTTATTATCCTTTATGATAAAAAGATAAGTTTGATTGTCTTTGTTGTATTGTTCAGTCACTTCTAATTTATTTATAGAATATTCAGTTTTATAATTTCTTGGAGTATTTGAAATTATTATAAATATGCAAAATGGAATAATTATTATTAATATAAGCATTATTATTTTTTTCATTAATACCTCTTTTGAAAAAAGAACTCATTATGAGTTCTTTTTCTTTTCCTCTAACATATAAGAGTTTATTGTAGTTTGAATTTCGGGAAGGGCTTTTTTTGATATGTTTGAGAAATGAACTACTTCTTTCATTGTATCGATAGTTATTGTTCCCCATATTATGCCTGCATTTATTTGCATGTCATTATATAATTCAGGAGTTATGGAAATTACTTTATAGCCAACAATAAGTCTATCTTGAGCGACAATAATTCTTTGAGTTGTTAATGCAAGAACTGCTGTATCAAAGATACTTCCATGATCATTATTATTCTGTGCTGCAAATGCATATATAACTGTTTCACCAGGGTTTAAGTTTCTATCAACTAAATCTGAGTGTTTTTTTGTTCTCCACCAATTAATTGTGGCGGGGTACTTTTTTTTAAATTCTCTAACATAATCATAAGTTTTAGCCATATTATTCTCCTTACTTAATCATTCCAACTGTTTTTAATTTACTTTCTAGACTCGCTTTATTAATGTAGCCACCGATACAATCAACTTCTTTACCTTTTTTAGTAAAGATTGTAAGTGGTGTCCCAAAGCCTGATGAAAGTGGTAAGTCTTTTTCTTTGCTTTCTGTACACTTAGCTGGGATATTTAATCCTGAGTTTAGAATCTTGTTATATTCATCTTTATCGAATGAATCAGAATCTATGTAGTAAATATCTGCGCCTTGTTCTTTTGCAACTTCATTGTAAATTGGTTTAAATTTATTACACCAATAACATGAATTTCTACCAAAGACTGTCATTATAACTTTTTTACTTTTAATTACTTTCATGTATTCGTCATATGTTGATACTGTTTTATATGCTACTTCTTCTTCAGGAATTATATTGTTTAAGTATTTATTAATTTGAGTTTCTAGTTGTTTGTCATTTAAATCTTCTGAAGATTGGTATACTACTTCTTTTTCATTTAGGAAAACCCATGCTGTCTTTGTTAAGTCAATGTTTGCTTTTTTAAAAGATTCTTTATCAGCATCATTAATACTTTCTACATTGATTGTTTTAAATTCAGCGGAAGTTTCACTAGTATTGAATTCTTTTTTTAAATTCTTTAAAGTATCAACCTTAGTATCAACATCTTTTCCTACATAAATAACTGCAAAACTATTTTTATTTACTAATTCAGAATAACTGCTGTAACTTTTGATAGTTTCTATGTGGCTATTTTTGTAGTAGTCAACATAAATTGGAATTAAAAGAATTATTATTATAACAATTGCGATAATCCAGCTTCTTAATGTTCTACTCATATTTACCTCCTATAAGTATTTTATCTTTTTTATTAGTATTTTTCAATATTTTATTAAAAAAAACAACCGAAATGGTTGAATATTTCTATTTGGTGGAGCCGAGCGGATTTGAACCACTGTCCAAAATACTATTTATGTATCTTCTACAAGTTTAGTTAGTTTATTAGTTTTTCAATATCTGCAAACTAACAAAGTTTATATTGAATATCTTCTAAAAAATTCTTTTTAGTACCGAAGAAATACTAAAATATATTCTGCTAATATGAACCACCTATTATCTTCGCAGAAATAAGATTAACAGGTAGTGCTTTAATTGCTACTAAGCAAATGCTAAAGCTGTATTAAAATTAGTTTTGTCAGTTATTTTAACTGTATTGCTATTTTAGGAATAGCGTGCCACCTGCAAATACATAAATATATATTCTGTCGAAACCATACGACCCCGATACGCATTAATAATAGCAAATTATTTATATTTAGTCAATTATTCTGCTATTTTTATAATATATTCTCCATCTTTAGAGTACATATATTTTTCTCTAGCATATTTAGCTACGTATTCGTCATCTTGAAGTTTAGTAACTTCCGAATTTAGTTCTTCTTCTTTTTCTAATAGAGACTGATATTTTTGTTTTAATTCTTTTGTTTCTTTACGGTTGTTTAATATTTTGCCCCATTGATCAATGCCAAAAACAGCAATATATGATATAGCTGCCAAGATAAATAATGAATAAACTAGTAATCTTCTTTTTGTCTTTTTCTTTGCCATTTTAGTCTCCTATTTTTATTTTAGCATTATTTTGATTTTTTTGAATTATAAGAAGTTTATTTTTTATGCTTTTTTATAAATTTTACATAATTTGGACAAAGAATTATGTTTATTAAGAAGATTAATTGAAGTAAAAGTGGAAAATTACCATTATTAATATGATATAAAAGGATTATATATGTTGTTGAGAATATTAATGTTATGCTAGAGAAAAGTGGTTTATGTTTTTTGATACTATGTAATATTAGGCTGAATACTAATGAATAGATTATTGTGTATATGATTGGTATTAGTTGTTTCATTTAAATAGTTTGGCTAAAATAGAAGATTCTTTATCATTTGTATCACTATAAGTAAAACTGTTAATCTGGCCTTTTATTGATACGTTTCCTTCAATTGTATCTAATTTTATCATTTCTAAATTTGAACCCTTAATTATTATACTTCCCATTACACTATCTAAGTCAAATTCTTTTTCATCGAAGCTGTTTATTTTTTTTATACCACTTATAATAATGTTTTTGCGATCTGTAAGTTTAATTATATGGTTTAATGCGGGTACGTCTATTATTTTATCCATATTGCCTCCTGATTAAGTATATTATTTTAAATAAAAAAAATGCTAATTTCTTAGCATTATTCAGCCTTATTGTATTCGTCAATAATAGCATCTTCAAATTGTTTGCGTACGTCTGGGTTGATTGGGTGTGCTATATCTCTGTATCCGCCTGTAGCAGTTTTTCTACTAGGCATAGCAATAAATAATCCGTTGTCACCTTCAATGATTCTAATGTCATGTACAGCGAATGCATCATCTAATAATACAGAAGCTATACCTTTCATTCTTGAACCCTCTTTTTCAATTTTACGTACAGTTACAGATGTAATTTGCATAACATTCACTCCTTCTAAGATCTTTAACCTAATTTAATTTTAACCCATTATATTTTAAATTGCAACGTTTTTTATAAAAAAGTCATAAAAATGTCGTTGCTTAAAATGTCTGAGTATGAGTAACTTCTTTTTTCAATGCCATTATCGACTATAAATACATGTGAGTATATTTCTGTAATATTTCCATAAAAGATATCAGTTTTATTTCGATTTTCTTTGGATACGACTTTTACTTCTTTGTTTAAATGGTTTAAGATTTGATTTTTAATTGATTCTATCATCTTGGATACCCCACAAACATTAAGCCATTACATTTAATTCCCCCTATGCCGTCTGCTCCATATTTTGTTTTATTTAGTACTGATAGTAAATCTATTACTTCTCCTTTTTCAGTTAGAGCGATTGATGTTGCAATTATTGCTGGGTCTAGCGCATGAATATTTATTCTTTTTGGACTTGATGCAAAATTTGCCCCACATTTTAAAAGTTCTTCATAATCACTTTGACAAGCACCAGCTATTATGATTAGTTTATTGTTATCTTTTTCGTATTTTCTTGCTTTTTTTACTGCCTCACAAAAATATTTGGAATTACGATAGTTATTTATATCGTTTTTGTTTCCTTTTTTTGAATAGTATGCATCATGGCCGGTTATGATTATTATGTCCGGTGTGTATTCTTTTAATAATCCTTCTATTTTTAATGGTAGTTCTTCTTCTTGCAATACCTTACCTATTGCTTGTAAATTATATTTCTTATAAAAGTTTAAACAGCGTGTTAGATAGTCTTTATCTCCATCTATTTGCATTATTTTGGGTGGCATGTAAAAGTAATTGCTACGATCTAGGGCTTTGAAGTCTTCAATGTTTTCGCCGAATTTATCTTCACTTTTTTTATTTACTAAAACTAAATCTGTTATTTCGGCATCTGCATATAATCTGACATCTATTCCCTTTAAGTAGCATATATTTTCTTTAATATTCAGTATTTTAAATATTGTGTCATTATTGTAACTTTTTCGGGTTACAAAGTCTCCTTTTTGAAAATTCATATGATTCACCTAAAAAAGTATATGCTTAAATTAAAAAAAATTTCTAAATTTGATTAGAAATTTCGATAAAAATGTCAATTGGAATTTGCTCTGCTCTATTTTGCATAGAAAAGCCGTGAGATTCAAGGATAGTATTTATTTGTTCATAATCATAATTTTTTAAGTTGTTTTTAAGAGTTTTTCTTTTGAATTTAAAAGCTTCTTCTATTAATTTGTTGTATTTATCTAAGTTATTTATTTCTTTAGTTGTTGGAGTTAATTTGATTATTGCACTATCCACGTTAGGTACTGGAAAGAAGCAGTTTCTACCTACTTTAAATAATTTAGTAACATTATAAAAACTTTGGACATACACGGTTATGTATCCATATTCTTTACTATTTGGTTTTGCTGAAAGCCTGTCGGCTACTTCTTCTTGAACCATTAAAATTATTTCACAGGGGTTTATTTTGCTATTTATAATTTTGGTTATTATTGGAGTTGTTATATAATATGGAATGTTTGCGATAACGTAAAGATTTTTGTATTTAATATTTTTTAATTCTACATTTAAATCTACTTCTAAAAAGTCTTTGAAAGTAATTTTCGTTTTGCTATTTTTTATTTGATCCAACTGTTTTGAAAGAGTTTCGTCAATCTCAAAAGCGATTATTTGTGCATTAAATGTTTGAAGTTTTTTTGTTAGGTTGCCACTTCCTGGTCCTATTTCAATTATAAGATCGTCTTCATTGATGTTTGTGCTTTTTACTATTTTTTCAAGTATATTATCATCATATAAAAAGTTTTGTCCATATTTTTTTTTATAGTTTATTTTTTCCATAAGTACATCACAGGTATATAATAACATAAAAACAGATAGTTTCAAACTACCTGTTATAGCCAAATCTTAAAATTTGATATGATATGTTTTTTCTACCTACATTTGATAATGCATAGGCTTCACTTTCAACTAGTAAATCTAAAGCTGTTCCGGTTACGCCTCTATCTAGAACTATTGCAGTTATATTCTCATTATTTAAACTAAAATTTACGATAGATCCACATGGGAGACTTTTTGATGAAGCGACTATTTTTACAGTACCATAATCTTTATCTTGATATGTTGTTGTACCATCTAAGACATTTTGACCGGTACATCCAAGAGTTCCACCACATAAGGGGCAATTTGCTGCATAGCCTGTTAGCACACCATTGTAAGTATCTAATGGATAATATAAATCGTTATGATTAATTTCATCTATTTTTAAGGCCATTGCAGTTAAATCAAGGGTTTTATTTAAATTGTTGTTACTTGTTTTTACTTCTTGTTCTATGATTCCTGTTTGACCGCAAACTGCTATTATGATAAAAATTATTAGAATTTTTACTGTTTTAAGAATATTTCTTATTTTCATCTGGCTTCACCTATTTTGATTTTAGCATAATTAGTTATTATTGTCAAAAAGCTCATGAAAGTTGTTTTCTAAGATGTTAGATAGTTCTTCTTCGTTTATGTTTAATGCTTCAGATAATGCTCTTAAGGTGTAAATCATATATTTTGGTTCGTTTGGTTTTCCTCTATAAGGCTCTGGAGTTAGGTATGGGGCGTCAGTTTCTAGAAAAAAACTATCTGGAGAAAGGTCTTTTATTTCTTCTTTTAATTTACAATTTTTAAAAGTTATTACGCCACCTATACCTAGCTTGTATCCAAGTTTTAGAAAGATGTTTGCTGTTTCTTTGCTTCCATTAAAGCAGTGAATTATTCCTTTTGTTTTATATTTTTTTAAGGTGTTAATTAAATCACCAGTTGCTTCTCTATTATGGATAATTACTGGTTTGTTTGTTTTAGTTGATAATTCTAAAAACTTTTCTAGCAGTTTTATTTGGTCTTCTTTATTTTCTTTATTATGATAGTAGTCAAGTCCTATTTCACCAATTGCAATTATTTTAGGATTATTTAGATTTTTTTCGATAAAAGCTAGTGAATCTTCAGTTAGTTCATTGATGTTATCTGGATGAAAGCCAAGTGCTCCATAAACATTTTCATATTTGCTTACTAGTTCGAGAACTTCTTTATTTGTTTTATCATTATATCCATTTATAATTATTCTTTTAATATTATTTTGCTTTAGATTTTCAAGTATTTCTTGATAGTTTGGAACATCTGTTGGGAGAATATGAGTGTGACTATCTGTTAGTTTTATCATTTTCAATCCTTTGAAATAATACTAATGGTGTACCAACTTTTTTACTATCGTACTTCCCGAATGTTTTGATTGTGTCAATTGTTGTTTTATCTGTATTAATTTGTTTGAAAATTGATTCTGCTGTTTCTGGTAAAAAAGCTTGTAATAGTACAGCACCTATTCTAATACTTTCTATTAGATTGTATAGAACAGTCTTTAATCTTGCTTGTTTTTCAGGTTCTTTTGCTAGAATCCAAGGTGTTGTTTCGTCAATATATTTATTGCATCTTCTAAAGATATTAAATAATTCATCTAAAGCGTCTGCTATTTTGAATTCGTCCATTTTGCTATTTATAATTGCAATGCTGTTTGAGATTGTACTTTTTAAGTCGTCATCTATATCTTCAGTGATATTTGTGTTTTCAACTTCTCCATCAAAATATTTGTTGATCATGCCAATTGTGCGATTAACAAGGTTTCCTAGAACGTTTGCTAAGTCACTATTTATTGAGTTTTCTAATAGTTCAATTGTGAAGTTACCATCACTTGCAAATGGTATTTCGTGAAGTAGATAGTATCTTACAGCATCTACTCCATATTTTTTTACTAAATCGTCAGCATATACGATATTACCTTTACTTTTACTCATTTTATCGGATGCAAATAGTAGCCATGGGTGTCCAAAGATATGTTTTGGCATTTCTAATCCAAGACAGTGAAGCATAATAGGCCAGTAAATTGTGTGAAATCTTAAAATATCTTTTCCAATTAAATGCACATTTGCAGGCCAGTATTTTTTGAAGGTCTCACTTGATTCTCCGTCTGGATTATATCCTAGGAATGTTATGTAATTAGATAAAGCATCAATCCATACATAGATAACGTGATTTTCGTCAAATGTTACAGGAATTCCCCATTTAAAACTTGTCCTTGATACACATAGGTCTTGAAGTCCTGGCTTAATAAAGTTATTGATGATTTCATTTTTTCTTGCTTCTGGCATGATAAAATCTGGGTGCTTATTTATATAATCTTCAAGCCATTTTGAGTATTTACTCATCTTAAAGAAGTAGGCTTCTTCGTTTTTTTCGTGTACTTCTCTTCCACAATCTGGGCATTTGCCGTCTACTAGTTGTGAAGAGGTCCAGAATGATTCACAGGGTGTGCAGTAAAGTCCTTTGTATTCTCCTTTGTAAATGTCTCCATTATCATAAAATTTTTTAAATATCTTTTGAACAATTTCTTCATGCTCTTTATTTGTTGTTCTTACAAATTTGTCGTAGCTTGTGTTTACTATATCCCAAATATCTTTTATTTGACAGGCAATGTTATCTACATATTCTTGTGGGGTCATGTTTGCTTCTAAAGCTTTTCCTTCAATTTTTTCACCATGCTCATCTGTGCCAGTCTGAAAATATACATCATAGCCTTGTAGTCTTTTGAAACGGGCGATAGCATCTGCTAAAACAATTTCATAAGTGTTTCCTAAATGTGGTTTTGCTGATGTGTAAGCAATTGCCGTTGAAATATAATATTTTTCCATTTTTCTTCCTCTTTTCTATTTTTAAACAAATAAAAAATCACAAATTAAGGACGAAGTTTTCCGCGGTACCACCTTAATTCATGATTTTGTCATGCTCTTATATCTTTAACGCGATTAACGTTTAAACTCTGGAGCCATATTCATAATTAAAAATCTAATTCTTTTTCACCTGCCAAGAACTCTCTGTTAGTTTTCAATTACTACTCTTTCCTTCTTTGTTTATTAATGTTAATCTATCATATTATTTACAGAAAATCAACTGCTTGTTATGGAAGTTTCAATAATTTTTGATATTAATTTACAGAGTTTTTTTGTGTCTTGCTGATTTTCAGATTCAGAATATATTGATAATGTGCCAATTATTGTTGAGTTAAAAAGGATGTTTTCGCCAATTGTTTCCTTGGTTCCATTAACATTTCCAACTTCTATAATTGTTTTATTATTATCGGTTAATTTAATTGGAATTTTGTATATTTCATAGAATGCGTTTATTATTCCATTTATTAAAGCTTGATAGTTGTTAATATATGAGTATTTTTGAATTTCTATTTTGTTATCTGTTAGTTTTAAAAGAATATTTTCATTTTCTGATAATTTTAATTTTCCACGCAGTTCTTTAGGAATAACAATTCTTCCTAGATCATCTATTTTTCTTATAAAAGTAATTCCGTTCATATCATCACTATTTTATTTTGATGCGTTTATTTATTTTTATTCTATGTCATTTATAATTTCTTGTAAAAGTTCTGTTATATAATATATGTAATGTTTAGGTTGATTGATTATCGGTAGTGATATGATAATTTTTTTAAATTGATATCTAATTTTAAATTTTGGATTAATGTTGTACATTTTTAAGAAAAGTTTTTCGCCGTTAATTTTGTTTGAGAATTTTTCTGGAATTTGAATCTCTATCTGATTTTTTGTTTGAATTACATGATTAATTTCTAATTTGTTTGCTAGTTTTTCAAACCACTCTTCGTACATATATATAAGCATGTCCTCGTCTATTTTGCCAAATCTGTCTTCAAGTTCTGATTTTACTTTTTCTAGAGTTTCTTTATTGTCTATTGTGTTTATTAATTTATGTATTTCGATTCTTACACTTTCTTCAGTTACATAGTCAGTTTTAATATGTGTATCTACATCAAGTAGTGATGATCTATCATCATCTTCATCTTCTGTTTTGATTCCTTTTAGTTCGTTTATTGCTTCTTCTAAAAGTTTTGTGTATAAGTCTATACCGACACTATCAATAAAACCTGCTTGTTCGCCCCCCAATAAGTCGCCTGCTCCTCTTATTGCAAGGTCTCTCATGGCTATTTTATATCCACTACCTAATTCAGTAAATTCTTTTATTGCTTTAAGTCTCTTCACTGCAGTATCTGATAAAGTTTTTCCTGGGGTATATGTTAGGTAAGCATACGCTATTTTATTACTTCGACCGACACGACCTCTTAACTGATATAACTGACTTAGTCCATAGTTTTGGGCGTCCGATATTATTAATGTGTTTACATTTGGTATATCTATACCTGTTTCAATTATAGTGGTGCACACAAGAATATCGTATTTATATTCAATAAAATCTTCAATTATTTTTTCTAATTCTGTTTTAGACATTTGACCATGTGCATAGCAAACCCGTGCTTCTGGCACCAATTTTGATATATGGGCGGCTTCATTTTCAATACCTTTAACATTGTTGTATAAGTAAAATATTTGGCCGTTACGAGATAGTTCTTTATATATAGCCTCTTTAGTTAGCATATCATTTTTTTCAACTACGTAAGTTTGAACTGGATATCTGTCAGAAGGTGCTGTGTCTAGTACAGATAAGTCTTTTAAGCCGGACATTGCCATTTTTAGTGTTCTTGGGATTGGTGTTGCAGAAAGTGTTAATATATTTACATTTTTTTTCAATTCTTTGATTTTTTCTTTTTGTGATACACCAAATCTTTGCTCTTCATCGATTACTAATAGGCCTAGTGATTTATACTCAATTTTTTCATTAAATAGCTTATGAGTTCCAAATACTAAATCAATTTTACCTTCTTTTAATCCCTCTAATATTTTATTAAATTCCTTTGTTGTAGTAAAACGATTAGCAATTGCTATGCTTATTGGAAATTGTTTAAATCTTTCTAAGGCGCTATCATATTGTTGTTTTGATAATATTGTTGTTGGACATAAGTAGGCCACTTGATAACCGTTCAAGATCGTATTAAAGATTGCTCTAAATGCTACTTCTGTTTTACCAAAGCCTACGTCTCCGCATAGTAAACGATCCATTGGAATCGACTTTTTTAGGTCTAGTAAGATATCTTCTGAACATTTTATTTGGTCTTTTGTTGGGGTGTATTTGAATTCACTAGCAAATACTTCTTCTTCAACAAAATGATTATATTTTGGAGATTTTAGAGTCGCTCTTTCTGCATATAATTTTAAAAGTTCTGCTGAAATATCTTTGATTCTCTTTTTAACTGAGTTTTTTGTTTTTATCCATGATGTTGAATTTAGTTTATTTATTTTCGGCGGTGTCCCTTCGGCATCTGAGTATTTATAGATTGTGGTTATTTTTTCGACTGGAATATATACTTTGTCATTTCCAGCATAGTTTAGTAGGATGTAATCTTTTTTAAAGCCGTTTTTTTCAAGAGTAATTATTCCACCATAAATGCCAATTCCATGAACGCTGTGTACGATGTAATCTCCTGGTTTAATATCGCTGAAATCTTTGATTTTACGCCCTATTTTTAAGGGATTATGATAATTTTTTGTTTGACTTGTTTTTTCAATATCGTTTTCAGAAATAAAAATATTATCATCAATTATGAATCCTTTATTTAATTTTTCTTTTATTATATGGATATTTTTTGAGTTACTGTTTACTAGAGCTGTTTTTAGAAAATCTAGTATTATTTTATTTGTTATATAAATATAAATGTTGTGATTGTCTTCTTTATTTTTAATAAAATTTATAAGAAGTTCGTAGTTACCATTGAAATTTTCAATATTCTCACTTGCTATATTTAAAACGCCTGGTTTTGAGAATGCATAGAGATTTTTTTCTGTTGTTGCCTTTAGTTCTTCGAGTGTGAACATTAATTTTTCTTTTATATCGTTATTTTCTTTATATTCGAGTATTTGATCTGTTAGAGTTTTATAGCCTTGTAAGATTAATTCTTTATCATAATATATTAAATTTGCTTTATTTAAAAGGTTTAGAATTGAAATATGGTTATCACTAATTAGTTCTTTGTATGGATAGATTTCAGTTGTTTCAATTTCATTTATTGTTCTTTGACTTTCACCATCAAAGTTTTTTATGCTTTCTATTTGATTGCCAAAAAGTTCTATTCTTACTGGGTTATCGTAGTTATATGGAAAAATATCTATTATATACCCTCTTAGTGAGTACTCACCGGTTGATGTTACAATTGAAGTTTTTGTGTATCCATATTTATCAATAAGTTCTTCAAATGATTTACGATTAATTTTATCGTTTTTATTAAGAGTGATGTTCATTTTTTGAAGAACTGATTTATTAGGAACAAATTTTAAATAGCCCATTAGGTTTGTTATTACAAGTTTTTTATTTTCGTGTTGAATGGCATTTAGAGTTTCTAATCTTTTAACTTTAAGCTCTGGAGATACAGCAAGTGCCATCGTTGTTAAAAAGTCATCCATTGGAAAAAGAAGAACGTTGTCAATATACGTTCTTAAGTTGTTGTAAATTGTTGTTGCTTCATATAAAGAATTACACAAGACTAATGTGTCATTTTCGTTATTTTCATATTGATATTTTATATATTGTATTTTTAATTCTTCTGATAATCCAGATATGTCTGAATTATTTAAAATATCAGCATATTTTTTAGATATGTCCATAATTTACTCCTAATTGTATTTATTCATTAATTTATCGGTAGTGACTCCGTCGATAAAGTCATTAATAATATTATTAATAATTTCCTGGCTGTTATTTAGTTTATCTAATTCTGATTTAGAGAATTTGTCTAGTACATAGTTTATTATGTTGTTCTCTGGTTTTGATATACCTACTTTCAATCTTAAAAATTCCTGGGTATGTAAATTTTCAATTATTGATTTAATTCCATTATGACCGCCTGATGAACTATTATATTTTAATTTAATTTTACCAAGTTCTAAGTCTAGATCATCTTGAATAACAAGAATATCATTTTTATTTATTTCGTAGTAATTAACAAAATAACTTACGGCATTACCAGATAGGTTCATATATGTTTTGGGCTTAATGAATAGAATATTGTCTTTATTGGTTTTTAAATTTATGTAATATGCATAACTATTTTCTTTCCAATCAGGATTTTTTATATAATTATCCAGTGCTATAAACCCAATATTATGTCGCGTATTATTATATTCTTTTCCTGGATTGCCCAGTCCGACTATTAATTTCATACTTCCTCCTATTAGATGTTTGTAAATATAGGTGACAGAATTTTGACATCATGTTTGCAATTTTTTTTAGCTTCAATAATTATCATAGAACCATTGCTATGTTCGGTTGGATATATAATTTGTAATCTTTTAATACCAAATTTATATTTTGTTAGAAGGTTGATTAATTCAATCATTCTATCTGTTCTATGAATTATATATAGTTTACCTTTGTCTTTAAGCATTGCATATGATGGTTTTATAATTTCTTCTAATGTTATATATATTTCATGTCTTGCTATAGATTTAATTTCATTTTTGTTTAATAATGACTCTTTTTCCACTTTAAAGTATGGTGGATTGCAGGTAATTATATCAAAATTATTTCCCGGGAAATAATTTTTAAGGTTTTTAAGGTCATCATTTATAATATTGACATTTTTTATATTATTTATTTTAATAGATTCACTTGCTAAATGGTAAATTTCTTTTTGTATTTCAATTCCAGTTATTTCAAAATTATTATTTGATGATAAAATTATAGGAATTGGTGCATTACCAGTACAAAGATCTAATATTTTTTTATCTTTGTAATCTGGTTTTACAAATTTTGCTAGAAGTAATGAATCTAAAGAAAATTTAAAATATTCATCATTTTGATATATTTTAAATCCTGTATCGTATAAATCATTTAGTATTGTACTATTTTTGTTCATCAATTGTAAATTCCTTTACTTCGTTTTCGAAAGTGACTTTATACTTTTTGCTTAAAACATTTATAGATACCACGGTTCCGATTTTGTCATCTATTTTAATTTTACTACCTATTTTAGGCAATTTTTCCTTGTTTTCTTTGTAAGTTTCATCTTCATATGCCAAACAACATAGTAATCTTCCACAACATCCATTTATTTTTGATGGTGTTAAAGCTATATTTTGATTTTTGGCCATGTTGATAGAAATGGTATCCATTTTATTTAGATATTTGGCACAGCATAGTTTTCTTCCGCAAATTCCTATTCCACCAATTTTTTTTGCTTTATCTCTTGCTCCCATTTGATGTAGTTCAATTCTAGTTTTATATTTTCCAGCAAGAAACTTAACTAGTTCTCTGAAATCTACTCTTTCATCTGAAACAAAGTTTATATAGAGTTGCTTTCTATCAAATGTAAATTCTGAATCCACTAATTGCATTTTTAAATCTAAACGTGACGCTTCTGCCTTAGCATCTTTTAAAGCCCCTTGGGCATCTTTTAAATTAATTAGGTATTGGTTATAGTCCTTATCTGTTGCCATTCTTACAACTTCTTTTAATGTGTTTTTTACATCTTTATCTTCTATTGTCGTAATTTTACCGATTTGTTCTCCTCTTTCTGTTATTACAATAACATATTTTCCTATTTCAATCGGAAAATCTTTTGGATCAAAATTATATACCTTGCTGTTTTCTTTAAATATTACTCCACATACTCTCATTTTTACCTCCCTAGCGCTTTAGCAATTTTTGCTAAGACTAATTCAATATTTACAGAACTATTTAACCATAAAATTGCTTTATTAATTTCTAACATTCTGTTGTATTTGTCGTTTAATTGAATTTCATCTATTTGATTTATTAGTATTTCTAATGCTTTAGATAATTTTTCTTTTTCCAAATTTTTATATGGCCTTATGTATAACATTATATCATATTTGTTATTATTTATTAGCTTTTTTAAATTATTGGTTATTTCTTGTATTTCTGGATCATCCATATTTGTTTTTTTAGTATTAAATATTTCACATCTACTTCTTATTGTTGGTAAAATTATGTTTATATCTGATGTAAAAAGAATACCTATTATATTTTCATTTGGTTCTTCTAAAAATTTTAATAATTTGTTGCTCGCTGATAAATTCATTTTTTCTGCTGATTTTATGAAATAAACTTTTAATGTATTGTTAAAAGACATTGTCAAAAATTTGTTTTGAATATTTAAAATTTTATCTTTATCTATAATATTATTTTCTGGCTCTATTACTGCTATATCTGTATTATTTTCTATTTTCAATTTTGCTACAAGATTTTCGTGTTTTAGTAAATTATATATTTTGTTTAATAATTCTTCTTGATTATTTGTTTCAACCAAAAAAGCATGAGATAGTTTTTTCTCACGTACGCATAATTCTAAATACTCTATAAAATCTTGTTTCATATTGTTCCTCTATATGAAGAAGAAAAAACTTATTGCCAGTGCTATAAGCCCTGGAAAGCCTAACATAATAATAACTAATATATTAAAGTAATTGATTGGAATTAAAATATTAAATCCTTGCATTATTAAATCGAAACCATATATTAATAAAATTGAAAATACTATTTTTTTTACAAATCTAGTTATCATTTTTTCACCAATAATATATATGTATAAAGTTATATAGTTATGCTATAAGTTTCGTCGGTCTTCAAATGCTCTTTCTAATGTCAAGGCGTCTAGATAATCTATTTCTGTACCAACAGGTATTCCATAAGAAAGTCTAGATATTTCAACATTTTTATTTTTTAATAATTTGTTTATATATTGCAAAGTTGTTTCACCTTCAATGGTTGGTTTTAAAGCTATAATTAATTCGATTTTTTCTTTTGAATTATTACATCTTTTAATTAGATTATCAATATTTATATCGTCTGGACCTATTCCATCTATTGGTGAAATCAAGCCATCTAGTACATGATATACGCCATGATATTTACCCATTTTTTCAAACATGAATACACTTTTATAATCTTCTACCACACATATGCTATTTTTATTTCGTACAGGATTATCACATATGTTGCATATTTCCTGATCAGTTATAAATCCACATACTGAACAAGGGTGCAATTTATTTTTTGCAATAATTAATGATGAAGCGAATCCTTGTATTTCACTTTCTTCTTTATTTAAAATGGATAATGCCATTCTTTCTGCAGATTTATCTCCTATTCCTGGAAGTATTTTAAAATTTTCAATTAGTTCTTCTAAAACCTTAGGATAAATCATTATAGTAACCCGTTTAGTCCATTAGCGTAAGCACCAAGTTTTTGTTCTTTGTCTTTATCTATTTTAGTTACAGTTTCATTAATAGCAACCATGATCATATCTTCTAATGTTTCTAGATCTTCTTGGTCTTTTACGATGGCTTTATTAATATTTATTTTATGAATTTTTTTGCTACCATACATTTCTACACTTAAAAATTCATTTTGTGTACTATATATGGTTGAATTGATTTCACTTTGTTTTTTTTGGATATCTTTTTGAATTTTTTGGGCTTGTGCCATTAAATTTTGCATGTTCATTATTGTTCACCTTTTTCTCTCTATTTTATTTCTATTAAATCTTTACCAAAAATTTCAAATGCACTATTGCTTTTTTCATCTGTAGCAATTTCTTTAGTTGCTATTTCTGATAAATTCTCTTCCATATAAACATATTTTTTATTTTTATTCTTGATATATTCTTCTTTAGCTTTAGTGCATTCTTGCTTTAATAAGCAAATTATTTTGTATTGTTTGTTAAACTTCGTGTTGTATTCTTCTTCAATAGTTTCAAGATTTGAATTAAATAAATATACTGCTGTCTCTGTATTTATTGAAAGCACTGCAATATTATCTGAAACTATTTCTACTTCTGCGTCTTCAATTTTTGAATATAAATCGCTGTTTTTATATTTAATATCTTTTTTTAATTCGTTCCAGTTTATGGAAAATGATTCTTTATTAATTTTACTAGCAGTTATAAATACATTATTTGTTCTTATTTTTTTTAATTTATTTATTTCTTCATCACTATGTGAAGGCATTACTGTCTGGTTTAAATGCTTTGTAATTTCTTTTGGTTGTTCTTTATTATTTGAAATTTCTGTAATAGTGTCTATTTTAAAATCATTTTCGTTGTTTATTTCCTTAGAAATTATTTCCCGGGAAATAATTTTATCTGAATTTTTAATTGATTCTACCCTGTTTTGTGTCTTTATTTTACTTAATATCACAATTTTTATTAAAGTAAGAGCATCTTTTTTTAGATAACAGTTTGATATTTCAAATGCAAGTTCTTTAATCGTTTGTGGGTCATTAAATACTGATGACTTGTTTTGAAGTATTTTTATTTCTTCATTATATAGATAATTTAATATTTTTGAAATTAGCAAATTTATTTCTAGGCCTTGATTAGCTATGTCATCAAAAATATTTTGCAAATTTTCTAAATTATCCTCTTTGGCTGATAAAAATATTTCTTTGATTGTTGAATCGCCTATGATTCCAAAGCAATTTTGAATTAGTTCTGTTGTTATTTTTTTATTTTCTTTTGATAATTGATCTAGGTATCCTAAGGCATCTCGCATTCCACCATCTGCTAAATCTGCGATGTATTCTGCAGCGGACTTTTCAATATCAATATTTTCTTCTTTTGCAATTGATTGGATTCTATCACAAATTATGTTTTTTGGTATTTTTCTAAAAGTAAATCTTTGACATCTAGATAATACCGTTATTGGCACCTTTTGAATTTCAGTAGTTGCTAAAATGAAAATAACATGCTTTGGTGGCTCTTCTAAAGTTTTTAGAAAGGCATTCCATGCACTTTGTGATAGCATGTGGACTTCATCAATTATATATATTTTATATTTAGAATTTGAAGGAAGAATTTTTACGTTATCACGAAGTTCTCTTATTTCTTCTACACCATTATTTGATGCTGCATCGATTTCAATTATATCCGGATTCTCATTAAAATTTTTACATGAGTTGCATTCACCACATGCAATTCCGTCTTTAGCATTTTCACAGTTAATTGCTTTTGCAAATAGCTTTGCTGTTGAGGTTTTTCCGGTTCCTCTTGGACCATTAAAGCAGTACGCATGTGCTAGTTTATTGTTTATTATAGAATCTTTAAGTATTTCTTTTATTGAATCTTGACCATATAAATCGTTAAAGTTTTGTGGTCTATATTTTCTGTAAAGTACTTTATATGCCATTTAAACCTCCTATATTTATTATATCATTTTACGCTTATTTTTCCAGAATTTATTGATAATTTCTTGATATTTATCTTCTTTTTCGCTCATGTCTTTTAATTTATTAAATATGGTTTTGTTATATTGATTTTTTTCTGGTAATCTTGGTAATAAATAGTACACATTTTGTATTCTACTCTCCTTTATTACTGACTTGCACATGTCACATGGTTCAATGGTTACATATAGCGTACATTTGTTCAATCTCCAACTTTTAAGTTTTTTATTTGCTTTGGTGATTGCTAATATTTCCGCATGATTAATTGTCTGTTGTTTAATGTTTCTAGTATTATAGGCTTTTGAAATTATTTTGCCGTTTTCATCTATTATTAAAGCTGCAATTGGAACTTCACTTTTCTTCAATGATTTTTTGCTTAAATTTATTAATTCATTAATGTATTTTTCTTCCATAATTTTTCCTTAAAAAAAGTGCACATATTCAGAGGCAAATGTGGCTGCTTTCTTCCGAATCTGACCAGTTTATTGCATAAATATTGCACAAATAAATGTTATCATACTTATAACATTGTTGCAACTTATAGTGCTAATTTAACAATGTTTCACGTGAAACATTGTTGATAAGTATCACTTATTGATTTTTTTATTTTTCTAGATATTAATGTCATTATACTTTGTTTAAAGGTTTCACGTGAAACTATGTTAATATCTTTTCTTTAATCTAATACATTTTATTTACTATATTATTTATTATTGTTAATTTCTTTGATGTTTCACGTGAAACATTTGATTGTTGATATCTTAGAAGATTTTAATTATCTTTGATAATTTTATATTAATTTTTAACGTCTTCGTTTAAAAGGTTTCACGTGAAACTATGTTAATAAATCTTATTTTTATAACAAAAAAGACTAATTATGCTTATTTGTTAATTAATGGAATATCCAACATATTATATTTTTTTAATGTTTCACGTGAAACCTTGTGGAAAAGTACTCCCTCTTTACTTTTTATGTTTCACGTGAAACATAAAAAAACGAATAGCTAAACTATTCGTTTTTTTCAATAATTTCTTCTTCTGACTCTTTTTCTTTCTGAACAAGACTTACTGATGATACTTTTTGCCCAGATTTTAGATTAATTAGCCTTGTACCTTGAGTAACTCTACCTAATTGTGATACTTGTTCTAATGGTAATCTAATGATTATTCCTTGATTTGTAATAATCATGATGTCTGAATCATCAATAACCTTTTTAATACTTGCTATATTTCCGTTCTTTTCTGTGATATTTAGGGCTTTTACGCCTTTACTTCCTCGTTTTGTCTTTCTATATTCAGAAATTAATGTTTTTTTACCATAACCATTTTCAGTTACTATTACTATGTTATCATCGTCATTCACATTTTCGATGCTTACGCACTTAGCGCTTCCTAGGTTGATGCCTTTAACACCTGATGCTGTTCTTCCCATAACTCTGATTTCATTTTCATCAAATACATTCATTCTACCTTCAGAAGAAGCTAATAAGATATTGGATTCACCATTTGTTTTTTTAACACCTATTAATTCATCATTCTCTTTAAGTTTTATACAAATTTTTCCGGTTGCTCTAATATTTTCGAATTCTTCTAGGTTTGTACGTTTGATTAAGCCTTGTTTTGTAGCTAAAATTAAGTATTTTTCTTGGTTTTCCACATTTAATTTTATAATACTACTTATTTTTTCATCTTTTTCCACAGGCAATACGTTAACTATTGGTAGTCCTTTTGATTGTCTACTAAATTCAGGTATTTCATATCCTTTTAATCTATACACTTTTCCTTTATTGGTAAATATCATTATATAGTCATGAGTTGATAGATTTAATAAGTATTCCACAAAATCTTCATCATTGGTTGACATTCCCTTTACACCTACACCACCACGATTTTGGATTTTATATGTATCAGATGTACATCTCTTAATATAACCATTCTTTGTTACTGTTACAATGATGTTTTCCTCAGGAATTAATGATTCATCTTCAATATAGTCTATAGCTGTCATATCAATAGATGTTTTTCTTTCATCACCATATTTATTCTTGATTTCGGTTAATTCATCTTTAATAATTTGTAGTACTTTTGCTTCGCTTTCTAAAATTGATTTTAATTCAGCAATTAATTTATGTAATTCGTTAAGGTCTGCTTCTATTTTGTCTCTTTCTAAGCCTGTTAATCTACGTAATTTCATCTCTAGAATTGCTTCTGATTGAATTAATGTTAGTCCAAAGCGTTTCATTAATGCTTCTTTTGCTACATCATCGCTTTTTGACTCTTTAATAGTTTTTATTACGGCATCAATGTTATCTAATGCAATCTTTAAGCCTTCTAATATATGTACTTGTTTTTCGGCCTTATCTAAGTCAAATTTGGTTCTTCTTACGATAATTTCTTTTTGATAATTAATATATTTTTCAATTATTTCTTTTAGTCCAAGAGTTTTTGGCACACCGTTATCCAACATTAAGAAGCTTATTCCATAATTTGTTTGAAATTGTGTATGTTTAAATAGCTTATTTAGAACAACTTGAGCATTAGCATCTTTCTTTAAGGTTATTGTTATTTTAATTCCTTCTTTTAGGTCTGTATGATAATCAGCAATACCTTCTATTGTCTTATTATGGACTAATTCAGCAACTTTATTTTTAAGTTCTGAAGTGTTAACTCCATATGGAACTTCATCTACAATAATATAGTGTTTACCATTTTTTTCTTCAATTTGGGCTTTACTTCTAATGGTAATAGTGCCTTTTCCTGTTTCATATGCCTGTTTGATACCACTGTTACCTAGTATTATGCCTCCTGTAGGAAAATCCGGGCCCTTAATATGATTCATTAGCCCTATAACATCGATATCTGGATTATCTATATATGCAATGCATCCATCTATTACTTCACCTAGGTTGTGAGGGGGAATATTTGTGGCCATACCTACAGCGATTCCCATTGTTCCATTTACTAGGATATTTGGGAATCTTGATGGTAAAACTGTTGGCTCTTTTTCGCTTTCATCGAAGTTTGGTGTGAAATTAACTGTATCTTTCTTGATATCTCTTAATAATTCTAAAGATATTTTTGATAGTCTTGATTCGGTATAACGCATTGCTGCTGCCCCATAACCTTCGATATTACCAAAGTTTCCGTGTCCATCAACAAGCATATATCTGTAGCTGAAATCTTGAGCCATTCTTACCATTGCTTCATATATACTTGAGTCTCCATGTGGATGGTATTTTCCCATTACATCTCCGACAATTCTTGCACTCTTTTTATGCGGTTTATCTGGAGTGTAACCTGATTCATACATTGAGTAAAGAATTCTTCTATGAACTGGTTTTAAACCATCTCTTAAGTCTGGAAGCGCACGTGATACTATGACGCTCATTGAGTATTCTAAGAAGGATGTTTTTACTTCATTGACTATGTTATTTTCTTCTAATCTGTCTCTACTATGATCCATTTTTTACCTCCTAAATATCTAGATTTTCTACAAATGTAGCATTATCTTCTATAAATTTACGACGTGGTTCTACTTCTTCACCCATTAGTCTAGTGAATATTTCGTCTGCTTGCATTAAATCATCAACTGTAATTTTTCTAAGAACTCTTGTGTTAATATCCATAGTTGTTTCATTAAGTTCTTCGGCATCCATTTCACCTAAACCTTTCATACGCATAACATCTGGTTTAGTAGTTGCTGGAAGTGATGCAAGATATTCTGCTTTTTCGTCTTCATTTAGTACATATTTAATCGTTTTTCCGTGCTTAATACAGAATAATGGTGGTTGAGCTGCATATACATGTCCGGCTTCAACAATTGGTCTAAAAAAGCGATAAAATAGTGTTAAAAGTAGTACTCTGATGTGTGACCCATCGACATCGGCATCGGTCATTATTATTATTTTGTGATATCTTAATTTATTTAAGTCGAATTCTTGACCAATTCCTGTACCAAATGCGGTAATAATTGTTCTTATTTCTTCGTTTCCTAAGGCTCTATCTAATCTTGCTTTTTCAACGTTTAATATTTTACCTCTAAGTGGAAGTATTGCTTGGGTCATTGAGTTACGGCCTTTGATTGCGCTACCACCGGCACTATCTCCCTCGACTAAGAATATTTCACAAACTGTAGGGTCTTTTTCTTTACAATCTACTAGTTTTCCACCGAAGTTAACTACGTCTAAGTCACTTTTTCTTCTAGTAAGTTCTCTAGCTCTTTTTGCTGCTACTCTAGCTCTTGCGGCTGTCATACATTTATCCATTATAAGTTTTGCTTCATCTGGATTTTCTAGTAAATATCTTTCAAAGCCTTCTGAGAAGACGTCATCAGCTATTTTTCTTACTTCAGCGTTTCCTAGTTTTGTTTTTGTTTGTCCTTCAAATTGTGGATCCGGGTGCTTACAAGAAATAATCATTGTTAGCCCTTCTCTTACATCTTCTCCTGATAGTGGATCGTCGTTATCTTTTAGATATTTGTTCTTTTTGGCGTAGTTGTTAATGATTCTTGTTAATGCTCTTTTTACTCCATCTTCGTGTGTTCCACCTTCGTATGTATTAATATTATTTGTAAATGAGTAAACTGCTGAGTTGTAAGTTTCGTTATATTGTAGTGCTACTTCAATTGAAATGTTATCTTCCTGGCCGCTAACATAGATTATTTGGCTATTTAGAGATGTTTTATTTTCGTTTAACATCTTAACATACTCAATTATACCACCTGTGTATAAAAACTCTTCTTTATGCTCAATATCACGTAAATCTGATAGGATTATTCTTAAGCCTTTGTTTAGGAATGCTAATTCTCTAAGTCTGGTTTTTAGTGTATTGTAGTCATATATGGTTGTTTCAGTGAATATTTCTGGGTCTGCTTTAAATCTTACGGTAGTTCCGGTTCTGTCTTTAGAACATGTATCTATAATTTTTAGTGGTCCAGTTGAATGTCCACCATTTTCAAATCTTTGAAAGTAAACATTGCCTTCATGATATACTCTTACTTCTAGCCATTCAGATAAAGCATTTACTACGCTGGCACCTACTCCATGTAGTCCACCTGATACTTTGTAACCATGCCCACCAAATTTACCACCGGCGTGCAATACAGTAAAGATGGTTTCGATTGTTGATAGACCAGTTTTACTGTTTGTTCCAGTTGGAATTCCACGACCATCATCTCTTACTTCAATTACGTTACCTTTATCAATTATAACTTCGATATCGTCACAGTAACCAGCAAGTGATTCATCTACGGCGTTGTCAACTATTTCCCATACAAGATGATGTAAGCCTTTTACACTTGTTGTACCAATGTACATACCTGGTCTTTTTCTTACGGCTTCAAGACCTTCTAAAACCTGGATATCGCTGTCATTATAAGTATTTTCATTCATATTTTGTCACCTTTATCTTTCCTTTACTTATTTTATAAACATTACAATTATTTAATATGGACCTGCTAACTTTGTGTATGTCTGTTGTTGTAATGAATATTTGAATGTCTTTATCTAAATATTGTAAAATGTTGTTAATTTTGGTTTTGTCTAGCTCACTAAATAAATCATCTAGTAATAATATCGGTTCTTTCTTTAGGTTAACTTTGCAATATTCAATTTCTGATAGTTTCATAGCGATTATTGCATTTTTGGTTTCGCCTTCTGAAAGGTAGTCTTTGATATTTTTATTATTAAATTCGAAAACATAGTCATCTAAGTGAATGCCGTGATTTGTTTTGCCATAATTTAAATCTTTTTGAAATGATTTATCATACAAATTTTGCAATTCACTAGTTTCGAGATTTTTAATATTTGAAATATACTTTAATTTTAATAGAGTTTTACCAGTTATTTTTTCAAAATAATATGGTAAGTATGTGTTTATTTGCTCTATAAATTTTGCTCTTTTTTGACTTATTTGAATATTTAGATCTATCAGTTTATTTGTGAGAATGTCTAAATAACTTTTAGGAATCATGCTATTTGTCATCATTGATTTTAAATAAGTGTTTCTTTGTTTTAGAACTCGATTATATAGACTTAATAGTTTTAAATATTCATTGTCAAATGAAGACAACTCCATGTTAATTAGTTTGCGATGAATACCAGGATTATCTTTTACTAGTTTCATATCTTCTGTGCTAAACAAAATTGTATTAATTTTTGATATATAGTCCCCTATTTTACTTATTTGAGTGCCATCTATGGTGATTCTTTTATTTTCTTTATTGATGACTATTCTATAAGTATTTGTTATTTTGTCTTTTATTTTTGCCTCGATTACAGCATAGTCAGAGTCATCTTTGATTAAGGCTGTATCTGTGTTTGTTCTAAATGATTTTGTAAGTGACAGATAAAAGATTGATTCTATGATGTTTGTTTTGCCACTTCCATTATTACCAATTATTATATTTTTTGATTTAGAAAAATCTAATTCTAATTTTGGATAATTTCTAAAATTTGTAAGTTTTAATTTAGTGATTTTCATTTTTAACCCTCTTTTAGAACAAATTTTTAACAAAATAGGTTTATGCGTACTCCTATATACAGTTATTATTATATCATAATTTAATGGGTTATAAAATAAAAAAAGGCTTTATTTGCCTCTTTTTTTAAACTTTTTTTCTAATAATAGTGATTTACTTAATTGATTATTCATAATGTTATAAGATATATCAAATTCTAAAGTTTCTTTGTTGTAAAATTCAACTAAACATCGGTCTTTTTTCTTATAGATGTTACTAATATTACCTGCATTAATCCAAGAACATTCTTTTAGCCTTGGTGAGCACGTTGGAAAAAATATAATATTCTCTTCTTCTTTAACAATAATTGGTGCTTTATAAGAGATGCCTGTTAATGATTCTGTTCCTTTAGCTCTTCCTTCAATGGTGCTTCCATTATAACGACAACTTTCATCCATTAGTTTATTTACTTTTTGGTTAACTATATAATATTTGTGTTTTTCAAAAACTAATGATTTGTTTTTACCGTATGGCATTAGTGCAAGTGTGTTTTTATTAATATTGTAATCTTTCATGTACTTCACCCCCTTGCTTTTAGTTATAACACAGGTGGTTTGTCGAAATTTGTCGAAAAATGTCGAATTATGCACAAAAAAATAAAAAGTGAGATTTTTTCCCACTTTTAGTACGTTTTAATTGGTAGTATTAATTGGATTAGTGATTCATCTTTAACTGATTTAAGTACTATTGGCTTAGAATCTGAGTTTAAGAATATTAGTAATTCTTCCTCTTCAAATGTTCTTAGGGCTTCTAACATATATTTTGAACTAAATGAAATAGATATGTCTTCTGATGTGTTTTTGTCTACTTCTACGCTTTCTTCGGATTTTCCAATTTCACTGGCATATGAAGAAACGATTAATTCATTATTTCTTGTTTCCATTTTTACAATGTTTTTTTCTTTACTTTGAGTAAGAAGTGCTGCTCTATCTATAGCACTGAAGTATTTATCTAAAGATGTTGTTAAAATAATGCTAAATTCATTTGGTATTAAGTTAGAAGTATTTGGATAAGTTCCATTTAATAAGCTTGATTGAAATAAATATCCATTATATTTAAATAAAATTTTGTTACTAAATGTATGTATTTCCACATTTTCATTTGTAGTAAGTAGTTTATCAAATTCATTAATGTTTTTACCAGGGATTACTATGTTGCATGAATCATATTCTTTATCTAAGATTATAGTTTTTTTAGCTAGACGATAAGAATCAGTAGCAATACATTCTAGTACATTACCAGTTATTTTGAAGTTTAAACCTGTAAGTAATGGTCTTGATTCCTGTGTTGAGATTGCAAATATTGTTTGGGAAATAATCTTTTTTAGTACATCGCTTTCTATAATGATAGGATTTTTTGTTTCTTCTAGATTTATTTGTGGATAATCTTCTATGTTTAAACAATTTAAATTATACATAGTGTTTTCTGTACTAATTATTACTTTTAAGTCTTCTAGTACTTCAATATTAATATCTGTATTAGGCATTTTTCTGATGATGTCTAGTAAGTATTTACTTTGAATTACTGTTTTTCCAGTTTCTGTGATGCTTTTAATGTTTTCTTTAGGAATAAAGTTTTTAATAACTAAATCACTATCACTTGCAGTAAGGTATAGACCTTCTTCTGTTAGTTCAAATAATACTCCATTTAGTATTGGAATTATATTTCTTGGTGAGATAGCTCTCATTACGTTACTTAAACTTTCTAAAATAATATTTTTTTCAATCAATAATTTCATTTTTATTCCTTCTTTCTTTTTTTTATTATTATTGCTGTTGAAAATGTTAATAAGTCTTTTTTTCTCCACAATTATGGGAAAAATTTGATGTGTATTGTTTGTGCAAAACTTTTTTAATTAACAATTTTGTTTTTTATATCCTCTATTACTTGTCTTATGTTGTTTTCATCATTTTGAATTTCATTATTTATTTTATCATATGAGTGTAAAACTGTCGAATGATCACGATTACCAAATTCTAGTCCTATTTTTATGATTGTTTCAGATGTTGTCATTCGGCATAGGTACATAGCAATTTGTCTTGGATAATTTATGTTTGATGTTCTTTTTTTACTTTTAAGGTCTTCAATTGTTATGTGATAGTAATCAGCGACGGCTTTTTGAATTTTTTGAATGTCATTAGTTATATATATTGATTTACCAATGTAATCTTTAAGAGCATCTACGGCAAATTCAAGGTTAATTTCTTTAGGTCCCATCATTGCTGCATATGCATATAGTCTTGTAATGGCGCCTTCTAAGTGTCTTACATCGTTTTCACAGTTTGTTGCAATGTACTCTATTACTTCATTTGGAACCATTTTAGCAACTTCATGTCCAGTCATTTTATCTTTAAGAATTTTACATCTGAGTTCAAAATCTGGTGGCTCGATGTTTGCTGTTAGCCCCCATCTAAACCTTGTTAGTAATCTTTCTTCAAGAAGTTTTAAGTCGTCTGGTGAACGGTCTGAACTAATAATGATTTGTTTATTTGAGTCATAGAGATTTGTAAATGTATGGAAGAATTCTTGCTGAGTTTTAGCTGCACCGCCAAGGAACTGAATATCATCTATCATTAAGATATCTATGTTTCGGTATTTTTCTTTGAATTGACTTACTATATCATAGTTATTTTCGTCTTTTTTATTAATACCTATAAAGTCTGATATGAATTCTTCACTTGTAACGTATAGAACTTTTTTATTGGATTTTTGTACTATGTAGTTACCTATTGCATGCATTAAATGGGTTTTTCCTAGCCCACTTTTGCCGTATATAAATAATGGGTTATAGATTTTTCCGGGTTGTTCTGCTACGGCAAGGGCTGCTAATTGAGCAAATCTATTACTATCCCCTATTACAAAATTTTCAAATGTATATTCTGGTTTTAAGTTAGAGTTCAAATTTTTATTTTCTGGTTCTTCTACTTCATCTAATTCAAGCACTTCTAATGGTTTTATTTCTTCTGCTGATAAAAATTCAATGTCATATGATGTTCCAGTTACTGTACTTACTATTTCTTCAATTAAATCATAATATGTTTGATTAAGAATTTTTTTATGAAATTCCATCGGAACTTCTATTTGCATAGTATTATTTTTAATACCGATTAATTTAGTTTCTTTGAACCAGGTATCGTAAGATAATGGATTAAGTTTGCTGTGTATTACTTCTAGAATATCATCCCAATTTACATTATTTTTCATTACCTCACCCCGGTCCTTCGTTTTTTGATAGTTCTATTTTAAATCAAGTCTGTGGAAAAATAAAGAGTGAAAATGAAAAAAATTAAATTCGACAATTTTTTTAACATTTTATCAACAAGCAATCCTTTTATTTATATAGTCCAGAGTGAGTTTTCAACAATATCCACAAATTGCAATTAACATAAAAATAAGATATAAACATTTTCCACTTTTTGCTAATTTAAAAATTAAAAATTTATACTTTTTGAAGTTTGAAAAATTTTCTTATTTAGAAATTCAATTATTCGGAAATTTTTTAATAAATTAAGGTTAAACTTTTTATTGACTTGCAGCCTTTAATATAATATAATAAAAACGCTAAATTTGATGTGGAGGTGCAATTTTTTATGAAGAGAACTTTTCAACCTAATAATCGTAAAATGAAGAAAAAGTTTGGTTTTTTTGCAAGAAAAGCTAGTAATATTTTAAATAGACGTAGAGCAAAAGGACGCAAAGTTTTATGTAAGTAAGCCACTTAGAGTGGTTTTTATTCTATATGGGTGAGTTATGAAAGAAGAAATTAGAATAAAGAATAAGTTAGAGTTCGATGATTTTTTTAAGAATTCTAAAGGTATAAGTAATAATTATTTTGTTTTATATAAAAAGGAAAAGAAAATTGATAATGTAAGAGTAGGGATTGCTATTGGTACTAAATTTGGAAAAGCATATAAAAGAAATCTTTATAAGAGAAGGTTACGCAATATAATAAGGAACAATTATGATAAATTTAATCAAAACTATGATTATGTGCTTTTAATTAGGAAAAGTTGTGATACAATAGACTATAGAGAAATGGAAGAGTGTTTCTTAAATTTAATTAAAAAGGTGAAATAATGAAGAAGAAGATGATATTGTTATGTGCAATGATTATGTTACTTGGTGGTTGTACAAAATATATTGCAGATGATAACAAAAAACGTGTTGTGTATGAAGTCACTGGACAGAGCTTACCATCAAATATTTTATGTAAGCCTAGTGATGATGATTTAGCTAGTATTTATGAAAAATATAAAGATAATTTAGAAGTTAATTTAGATAATTTACCTAAGTGTGAAGATATTAAAATTTATGATAGTAAGAATTATAATGGATTATGGGTTCAATTATTTGTTATGCCCCTTGCTTGGGTAATTGTAAAAATTGGTACACTTGTTAAAAGTTATGGTGTATCAGTAATGATTGTTGGATTACTTATTAGATTAATTTTGATGCCATTTTCAATTAAAGCTACTAAACAAAGTCAAAATATGCAAAAGGCTCAAAAGGATTTAAATAGACTGGAAGAGAAGTATAAGAATAGGACTGATAATGAAGCGATGATGCAAAAGAGTCAGGAGATGCTTGCTATTTATAAAAAATATAATATTAGTCCAGTTGGTAGTTGTTTAATGAGTTTTATACAGCTTCCTATATTCTTTGCATTTTTAGAAGCTATTAATAGAATTCCAGCAATATTTGAAGAGTACCTAGGAGCATTCCAATTAGGTACAACACCTTTAGTTGCTTTAAAGAGTGGTAACTATTATTATATTATTTTGATTTTGCTTACTATATTAACTACTTATTTATCTTTATCATTTAATATGAAGAGTGCAGGTAGTGCTGAGCAACAACAACAGATGAAGTTTATGACTGGATTTATGATAGTGTTTATTTCAATTGCTTCATTTAGTTTACCAACAGCAATTGCACTATATTGGATTGTTACTAATGGATTTAGTGTAATTCAAAATTATATTGTAAGTAAAAGGAGAAGTTAATATGAAAGAGTATGTTTATGAGGGAAAAGACCAAGAGGTTGTATTAAAGAAAGTTTTAGAAGATTTAAATGTTACTGAAAATGATTTTGTTTATACAAAAGAAGAGGTAAAAGGCAAACTTTTTAAGTCTGGAACTACTAAATATCATGTTTATTTAAATACAGATATTTTGGAGTTTATTAAAGAGTATTTAAATATTTTATTAACTGAGATGGGTCTTGAGGTTAAGTTTGAATCTAATATTAGAGATAAGCAAATTAATATTAAAATGTATTCAAATAATAATCCTATATTAATTGGAAAGAATGGTCAGACGCTTACTGCACTAACTGCTGTTTGTAAGGCTGCTGTTTTTGCAAGAATTGGTGTATATCCTTATTTGAATTTAGATGCTTCTGATTATAAGGATAAGCAGGTTAGTCATTTAGAAAGACTTGCTAAGAATATTGCTCGTGAAGTTAGAAATACTGGTAGAGAAGTTGTTATGGATAATATGAATTCTTATGAAAGACGTATTGTTCATAATGTTCTTACCGATTTTAAGGGAGTAACTACGATTAGTGAAGGTGAAGAACCTAATAGACATATTATTGTAAAACCAAAAAAAGATTAGAAATAGTCTTTTTTTATTTTTAAGAGAAGTGTGCTATAATACGCACTAGAAGAGGAGTTTTTGTCATGGATAATTCTACAATTTGTGCAGTATCTACTGCAGTTGGGACTGGTGCTATTTCTATAGTTAGATGTAGTGGAGTAGATGCGATAAAAATAGTTAATTCAATATTTAAAGGTAAGGATTTGGAGAAAGTGGATTCTCATACGATTTCTTATGGACATATTGTGTTTGATGGTGAAGTTATAGATGAAGTATTAGTATCTGTAATGAGAGCTCCAAAGACTTTTACGTGTGAAGATGTTGTAGAGATTAATGTTCATGGTGGCATTACAACAACTGATAGAGTGCTTGAACTTCTTTTAAATAGTGGGTGTAGATTAGCTGAGCCGGGTGAGTTTACTAAGAGAGCTTTTTTAAATGGAAGAATAGATTTAACGCAAGCTGAGGGTGTTGAAGACATTATTGAAGCAGAAAGTGAAAAGGCTAGAAAACTTGCTATAAATCAAATTAGTGGTAAGTTAACTCCTAAAATAGATAGTATTAGAAAGAAATTACTTGCTTTGCAAGCAGAGATTGAGGTTAACATAGATTTTCCAGAATATGAAGAGGCAGAGGAATATACAGAGTCTACTATAAGACCAAAACTTGAAAAGATAAGCGCAGAATTAGAAGAGTTAGTGCGTAATTCGAGTAATGGTAAGATAATTAAAAATGGAATTAATATTGCTTTAATAGGTAAACCTAATGCCGGAAAAAGTAGTATTTTAAATGGTTTACTGGAAGAAAATAAGGCGATTGTTACAAATATTCCAGGAACTACTAGAGATGTTATTGAGGGTAAGGTTATTTTAGATGGCATTGTGTTAAATTTTATTGATACAGCTGGTATTAGAGAAACTGATGATGTGGTTGAAAAGATTGGTGTACAAAAGAGTTTAGAAAGTGCAGAAAATGCTGATTTAAGAATTTATGTTTTAGATAATAGTGAAAAGTTGGATAATGATACTTTAGAATTTATAAAATCTTTAAAAGATAAAAAGTTAGTTTTTGTTAATAAGAATGATTTAGATAGTAGTAATAATTATGATGGTATAGATAAAGATATTTTAGTTTATGGAAATACTATTGAGTCTGACGGATTAGAATCTTTGAAAAATAAAATTACCCAGTTATTTAAGATTAACGAGTTAGAGACTAGTGATTATTCTTTTTTATCTAATGCAAGACAGATATCTTTGGTTAAGCAAGCTCTTGAAAGTATAAATAGTGCAGTAAATAATACTTATACCGGAGTACCAATTGATATGTATACGATTGATATTAAAGATGCTTATGATTTATTGGGTAAAGTTATTGGTAAAACTTATGATGATGATTTATTAGATGAGTTATTTTCTAGGTTTTGTTTAGGAAAGTAGGTAAATTTATGAATTATGATGTTATAGTTGTTGGTGGTGGTCATGCTGGATGTGAAGCTGCGCATGCTACTGCTGTTATGGGTTTAAAGACTCTTTTAATTTCTTCTAATAAGAAGAATATTGCGGATATGCCATGTAATCCATCTATTGGTGGAACTGCTAAGGGTATTGTTGTTAGAGAGATAGATGCTTTAGGTGGTTTAATGGGTAAGGTTGCAGATGAAACCCATATTCAAATTAAGATGCTTAATAATGCTAAGGGTCCTGCTGTTAGATCTTTAAGAGCGCAAGCTGATAAGGTTACTTATCCTAGAGTTATGCTTGAAAAGTTGGAAAATACTCCTAATTTAACAATTATGGAAGCTATGGTTGAAGATTTAATTGTTAATGATAATACTGTAACCGGTGTAATATTAGAAAATGGAAATACAATAAATTCTAAAGCGGTTATTTTAACTACTGGTACTTATTTAAATAGTAAGATATTAGTTGGTGATACTTTTAAATATGAAGGACCTCATGGAGAGAGAAGAAGTAATAATTTAAGTAGAAAGCTCGCTGATTATGGATTTGAAATTCAAAGATTAAAGACTGGTACACCTCAAAGAATCGAGAGAAGTAGTGTTGATTTTTCTAAGCTTAGTGAAGAGTGTGGTGATGATTGTTATTGGACTTTTAGTTTTGATAATGGACCATTTTATGATAAAGATAAGCAGGAAAAGTGTTATATAGTTTATACTAATCAAGATACACATAAGATTATAAGAGATAATTTGTCTAGATCTGCTATGTATGGTGGTTATGCAGAAGGTATTGGACCAAGATATTGTCCTTCAATTGAGGATAAGGTTGTTAGATTTGCAGATAGAGAGCGTCATCAGTTATTTTTAGAACCAGAAAGTTTATATTATGATGATTTGTATTTACAAGGATTTTCAACGAGTATGCCAGTTGATGTTCAGGAAGAAATGGTACATAGTTTAGTGGGTTTGGAGCATGCTGTTATTAAGAAGTATGCTTATGCAATTGAGTATGATGCGATTAATCCGTTACAATTAAATCCTTCATTGGAAACTAAGGTATTAAAGAATTTATTTACTGCTGGGCAGATAAATGGTACTAGTGGTTATGAAGAGGCAGCTGGTCAAGGTATTATTGCTGGAATAAATGCCGGTTTAATGCTAAAAGGTAAGAAGCCATTAATACTTAAAAGAAATGAATCTTATATTGGAGTTTTAGTTGATGATTTAGTAACTAAGGGTACTAAGGAACCTTATAGGTTGCTAACTTCTAGGGCTGAATTTAGGTTAATACTTCGTCATGATAATGCAGATTTAAGACTTAGAAAGTATGGTTATGAAGTTGGATTAATTGATGATGAGAGATATAACAAACTTCTTGTTAAGGAAAAAGCAATTAATACACTTCTTGATGAACTTAAAAATGTTAGGATTAGTAAAAATACACTTCCGGAGGCTTTAAGTTATTTAAAGGATAGTTTATCAACAGGTTATAGTCTTTATGATTTATTAAAGAGACCTGAGGTTAAAATTATAGATTATTTAAGAGGCAATTTAATTAAAGATTATGATAAAGATGTACTGGAGCAGGCTGAGTTTTTTGTTAAGTATGAAGGTTATATTAATAAGGAATATCAGGAAGCTAATAAGTTATTAAAACTTGAGGAAAAAGAGATTCCTACTGATATTGATTATGATAAGATTAAGAATTTAGCAAGCGAGGCTAGACAGAAACTTAAATTAGTTAGACCACTTACTTTAGCACAGGCTTCTAGAATTAGTGGAGTTAATCCAGTAGATATTTCAGTACTTGCTGTTTATTTGAAGAAGGAGTATAACAAATGAGTGAAAGTGAGTTTATAAGTTCTTTAGAAAATTTAGGTTTAAGTATTAGTGATGAACAAATAAATAAATTTAGGGTGTATGCTAGAGAACTTCTTTCTTATAATGAACATACTAATTTGACAGCTATTCGTAATATTGATGAAGTTTATTTAAAGCATTTTTATGATAGTTTGACTATTTATAAGGTTTATAGATTTAGTAATGAAAGTGTGCTTGATATTGGTACTGGTGCTGGATTTCCGGGAATTGTTTTGAAAATTATGTTTCCTGATATTAAGTTGACACTTTTAGATAGTAATAATAAAAAAACTACTTTTTTAAAGTATGTTTTAGGTAAGTTAAAATTAGATGCTACTGTTATTAATGATAGAGCAGAAAAGTACTATTTATCTGGTGAAAGATTTGATGTTGTTGTTTCGAGGGCGGTTGCTGATATGAGTATTCTTAGTGAACTTGCAATTCCTTTTTGTAAAGTCGGTGGTTATTTTATTGCTATGAAGGGTAAAAATATAGAGGAAATTAATAATGCTTTTTATGCTATCGAGTTCTTAGGCGGAAAAATTAATGAGAAAGAGGAATTTTCTTTACTTAATGATGCTGGTGAAAGAACATTAGTTAAAGTTGAAAAGGTTAGTGATACACCGAATGGATATCCTAGAGTTTATGATAAAATACGTAAATCTCCTATTGCAAAAATTAGAAAAATAAAGTAATATATATTTAGAATAGGATGGGTTGTTTTATGAATAGAGAGCCGTTAATACAAAATGTTAATATAGATTATATTATTCCAAATAGGTTTCAGCCTAGACTTACTTTTGATGAGAAGTCTTTAAATGAGCTTGCTTCATCAATTAAAGAGCATGGTATTATTCAGCCACTTGTATTAAGAAGACTTGGGGATAAATATGAGATAATTGCTGGTGAAAGACGTTATAAGGCTGCACAGCTTGCTGGTCTTACTGAGGTTCCTGCAATAATTTCTAATATTGATGATAACAAGAGCGCTGAGATAGCATTAGTTGAAAATGTTCAAAGAAGAAATTTGAATTCTCTAGAGGAAGCTAAGAGTTATAAAAAGATTCTTGATAAAGAAGGTTTAACGCAAGAAGAACTTGCTAAGAAGATTGGGGTTTCACAATCTACAATTGCAAATAAGTTAAGATTATTGAATTTAACTAGTGAAGCACAAGATGCACTCATGAATGATAAAATTAGTGAAAGGCATGCGAGAAGTTTACTTAGTGTAACTGATCCTGAGAAGCAGAAGGCTTTATTAAATAAGGTTATTTCTGAAAGACTTACTGTTAGACAGTTAGATGATGAGATAAAAAAGGAAAGTAATCCAGTAAGTGAAAGTACTCTTAATCATGTTCCGTCTTATGATGAATTAGGTGATGTTGGCACTCCAGTTGAAAATTTAAACGAGTTAGATAGCGCTCTTAAAGCTGATGAATCTACCAATATATCTGATAATTCTGATAATATATTTAATTCTGAACCAGCAAAAGAAGAGAAAACCGAAACTCTTGATTTAATGGCAGAAGATTCTAAAAATGAACAAGATGTTAAAAAAGAAGAAACACAACCAAGTCCAGGATTTAATTTATTTAATTTTAGTAATAATACTCCAGAGTATCCATCTTTGGAGGATGAAGTTACAAATATGAATATGGAGCCTATGGATAGATTGGAAGAGTTTAATCCATTTAATAGTAGTAGTACTATTAGTAAAGATGTACCATTAGAAAGTCTTGATGTTCCACTTGAAGAAGTTAAAAAAGAAGAAGAAAAACCTGTAGAACCTCCAAAGAAGAAGATTCTAGAGAATAATTTAGATTCTGTTAAAGAGGCTTATAATGATTTTGTTAATGAATTAAAGGAAGCTGGATATAATGTATCTAGTGAAGACTTTGATTTTGAAGATTTGTATCAGATGATTATAAAGATAGAAAAACAAGCTGAGTAGGCTTGTTTTTTTAGTTTGTGATAGGTTCTGTACCACGTTTAAAATAGTATAAAATGTTTTTATTAGATTCTGCTGCTTTACCGCTTATTGGGTCTAGAGGAACTGCAATTATATTATCACTAGGAGTATACCAGGATGATTCTTTATCTTTAAGATATTCTTCGACGTTATCGCACCAAATATTTTTAATTTTAGATGAGTATGCTTTAGGAACTGCTCCGTTATAATCTGAACCAGCCCATACAAACATTAAAACGTCTGGATTATAACCAATTACTAAATAGTCGTTATCTGTTGTACCACTTTTGATAGCATATTTTTTTGTTAGTCTACTATTTAGTGAGATTATTGTTGGTGATTGGTAGTCAATAAAAGAAGCATTATATGTGTTTGTTAGCATTTCATTTATAATAAAGACATTGTCTTTGTTTAGTACGTCTTTTGTTTCATTTTTGTGCTTATATATAAGGTTACCTTCATAGTCTTCGACTTTTTCAATGAAGTATAAATCTTTATATGTGCCATAATTTGCGAGTGTGTTGTATGTTTCTACGTAGTCTAGTAGGTTTAGTTCAACTGCACCAAGAGCTAAGGCTGGAAAAGCATTAATTTCTTTTTTTAATCCCGCTTCTTTTAAAGTGTTTACTAGTTCTTCTGTTCCGATGAATAAATGGGTTTTTACGGCGTAAATATTGTCTGAATAGGCTAGTGCGGCAGCCATAGTAATGTTTTTATCTGCGTAGATGTTACTGTAGTTTTTGGGTGTGTATTTTTTATTTTCAGCAAAGACGAAACTTGTTTCTTCACTTTTGAATGTGCTTGCTTCAGTCATGTTGTTGTTTAGTGCTGCATAGTAGAGAAATGGTTTGATAGTTGATCCAACTTGTCTTTTAGCAAAAATCGCACGATTAAACTGACTTTTAGAGTAGTTTAGACCACCAGCAAGAGCAAATACTTTCCCAGTAGATGGTTCAGCCATTATTGCTGCAAGTTCAATGTTATCTTGATTTTCATTTTCTTTAAAAGTGTTATCTAACTTTTGCTGGGCATTTATATCTAGGTTTGTATATACTTTTAGTCCTTTGGATTTTATTAAGTCTTTGGGAATATTTGGAATACTATTTAGTTCATTTAAGACGGCGTCATAATAATACATAAGGGTTTGCATATTATTTGTTTTTCTTTGACCATAGATTTCAATTTTTTGAGAGAATAAATTTTTGTAAGTTTCTTCATCAATTTTTTTGTTTTTGTACATAGCTTCAGCAACAATTTTTGCTCTTTTAATGGAGGCGTCATAGTTACTTACTGGGTTGTAGTTTTCGGGACTTTTAGGGATGCCAGCGAGGATAATTGCTTCTTCTAGGGTAAGTTCACTGCTTTTTTTATTAAAGTAATAGTTACTGGCGTTTTCAATACCAAAGTTCCCTTGACCGTAGTTTATTGTATTAAGATAGCCTTCTAAAATTTCTTTTTTTGAGTAGTGTACTTCTAGATTAAGTGTTAGCATGGCTTCTTTAATTTTTCTTTTCCAAGTTTGATCGAAGTCTAAAAATAAGTTTTTAACATACTGCTGGGAGATAGTTGAGGCCCCTGCTGTTATAGACTTAGTTTTAGCATTTAAATATAGTGATTTTATGATTCTTAAATAGTCAAAGCCAAAGTGATGGTAAAAATTTTTATCTTCAACAGAGATAGTAGCATTTAATAAGTCATTAGATATTTCATTTATATTAGCCCATTTTTTGTTGTTACTTGTTTGCAGAATTAGATTGTTTTCATTATCATATAGTGATAGGGCATTTGCAGAGTTTAAGGTTATTTTGGGACTAAAGTAGGCATATGTGTAAAGACAAGAGATAATTACTGTAAATGTTATCATAAAAAAGATAGTTAATTTATATAAAAATTTAAGTTTTTTCATGTTTCACCGTTTATTATTATGGTAAAGTTGATTGTTTTTATGCTAGAATGGTTGTAGTGATGTTTTATGATTAAAATTGAGTTATACAAAGACGGAGATTTAGTATTAAGTACTGATGGTAAGATAGATGATAGATTACTTGTTTTTGGTAATATTATTTATGATTTAGATAAGGATGTTCTTATTAGAGAGGATGCTAGTTTTAGATATTTGTTAGATTTTAAGAATAGTACTAGTGAGATTATTATTAAGGAGCAGGATTATCATTTGAATTTAAAGATTGATGTTATTAGTGTAAATAATGAGAATAAGAGAAGAGAAATATACTATAATATTGAAAGTGAAACACAGATAAACAACAGGATAGTGTTAACTTTTGATTAAGTATATTTTTTTTGTTGACAATGCAATATAATATGATAAAATTATGTTTGTTTAAAAAGCCATTATCATTTATTTTAGTGAAACATATAATGGTTTTTAGAGGAGGATATAGTTATGGTAAAACTTACAGATGAAGAAAAGGAAACTTTGTCTTATGATGATGTAGCATATTTAATCTTAAACGATGAAAAAAAGAAAATTAAAATACAAGATTTATTTAAAAAAGTAATTAAAGTTATGGGATTACCTGAAAGTGAATATGAAGAAGGTATAGGTGACTTTTTTGAACTTATTACGACAGATAAAAGATTTATTATATTAGATAAAGGATATTGTGATTTGAAGATAAATCATAGTACTAAAGTTATTATTGATGATGATGACGATGAAGAGTATGAAATGATGAATGAGGAAGATATGGATACTGAAGAGGAATCTGAAGAAGAAAACTATGATGATGAATCTATGGATGATTTAGATAGTGATGATGATTTAGATGATTTAGTAATTATTGATTCTGAAGAAGAGAATGATGGAGAGTTAATGTAGCCTACTCTTATATAAAGAAAGAGGTTAATATGATAGAAAGATTAGAGTTATTAAAAAAGAGATATGAGGAGTTAAATGAGGAATTGCTTAATCCTGAAGTGTTAAGTGATTTTTCTAAACAGATGAAACTTTCAAAGGAAAAGAGTAGTATTGAGCCTTCTGTAATGAAATATGACGAGCTTAAAAAAGTTACTGCAGAAATAGAAGATTTGAAGTCTTTGGTTAATGACCCAGAAATGCATGAGATTGCATCAATGGAATTAGACGAGAAACATGCTCTTCTTGAAAAGATTAAAAGTGAGCTTGAGATTCTTCTTTTACCTAAGGATGAAAATGATGGTAAGGATATTATTATGGAAATCAGAGGTGCTGCTGGTGGAGATGAAGCTAATATTTTTGCTGGAGATCTATTTAGAATGTATAGTAGGTATGCTGAAAAGAATAATTGGAAGATCGAAGTATCTAGAGAAGAAGAAGGAACTAGTGGTGGATTTTCACAGATTGAGTTTTTAGTTAAGGGAGATAATGTTTATTCTAAACTAAAGTTTGAAAGTGGAGTTCATAGAGTTCAAAGGGTTCCAGAAACTGAGACACAGGGAAGAATTCATACTTCTACTGCGACTGTTTTAGTTATGCCTGAAGTTGATGATGTTGATGTTGAGATTAAGCCAGAAGATGTAAGGGTTGATGTATATCGTTCTAGTGGTAAGGGTGGACAAGGTGTTAATACTACTGATAGTGCTGTTAGAGTTACACATATTCCAACTGGTATTGTTGTTACTTGCCAAAATGAAAGAAGTCAAATTAAGAATAAGGCTAGAGCTATGGTTGTTTTAAAGAGTAGAATTTATGATATGCAACAACAAGAGAAGAATAAAGCAGCTGGTAGCGCTCGTAAGAGTATGATTGGTACGGGAGATAGATCAGAAAAGATTAGAACTTATAATTATCCACAAAATAGAGTTACAGATCATAGAATTAATTTTAGTATTATGGAACTTGATAGAGTTATGGATGGTAATATTGAACCTATTATAGAGGCATTAATTGCTGAAGATACTAGAATTAAGATGGAAAATGCAGAATGAAAAGACCAGATTTTATAAGTTTAACTGATTGGCGTCTTTTAGAGCAGAAGTATCAGAATATGGATTATCCAATTAGAAGGATTGAAAATGGTTATCCGATTCAGTATTTGATTGGTAATGTGGACTTTTATGGATATAAGATTATGGTTAATAAGAATGTTTTGATACCGAGGTTTGAAACAGAAACGCTTGTTGAAAAGACACTTAAATATATTGATGAGTATAAGTTTAATAAGGCTTCTGTGCTTGAGATAGGTACTGGTTCAGGATGTATAAGTATTGCTTTAAAGAAAGAGAAGGAAGACTTAGAGATTACTGCTACTGATATTAGTATTGGAGCTTTAAAGATAGCTAAAAAGAATGCTAAACTTAATAAGTGTAAGATAACTTTTATAAAGCAGGATGTTAATAAGTGTAAACTTTTCAACAATTATGATGTGTTAATTAGTAATCCACCTTATTTAAAAGAAACAGATGTTTTAGATGAGAAGACAAGGTTTGAACCACATAATGCTTTGTTTGGTGGTAAGGATGGACTAAAGTTTTATCCAGTAATTTTTGGAGTAGCTAAGAAATATTTAAATAAGAAGTTTTTAATAGCGCTTGAGATAGATGAAGATAATGGTAAAGAAATAAAAACACTTGCTAAGGAAGCTTTTCCTAAGGCTAAAGTAAAGTTAGAAAAAGATTTAACTGGCAGGGACAGATATATTTTTGTTATAAATGAATAAAAAGTTTGAAAGTCACCCACTGTTTAAGTGAAAGGTGATTTTTTTATGAAGAAATTGTTAATAATAACAGCTGCTGTTATTTCGGTGGGCGTACTTAATAAAAGTAAGAATGAATCAGTTGTTATTCCTAGTTCATCAATTAGATTTAGGGTAGTTAGTAATAGTAATGCTCCTGGTGATATTAAAACTAAGTTAAATTTAAAGAGAAAATTAGAAGATTATTTATATGATAAAGTGGTGAGTGCTAGTACGGTTAGTGAAGCAGAAAAAATTGTGTCAAGTGAACTTGATAATATAAATGTGTTAATAAACCAGAATTTAATGAGTGATAATTTTACTGTTAGTTATGGAATGAACTATTTTCCAAGTAAAACTTATAAAGGTATAGTGTATGATGGCGGGTATTATAATTCATTAGTTGTTACTTTGGGTGATGGAGAAGGTGATAACTGGTGGTGTGTTTTATTTCCTCCACTTTGTCTTATGGAAGAAAATGAAACGACAAGCGATGTTGAATATAAATTTTTTGTAAAGAGCATAATTGAAAAATTTAGATAATATACTTAACTAGGAGGCATAATGTTAAGTATTTTTTTTATTGGTCTTGCTCTTAGTATGGATGCTTTTGGATTATCGATTGGTATTGGGATGCAGAAGATAAGTAAGAGAACATTTATTTTACTTCCTTTATGTGTAGCAGTGTTTCATTTTGTAATGCCGATGCTTGGAAATAGTTTTAGTTTTTTTATTCGAGATATTCTATATTTTGATCCTAGTTTTTTGATGGTTGCTGTATTTTTTTATTTGTCTATTATGATGTTTGTTACTAGAAATAATGAAGATAACGTTATTTTAAAGAGTTTTATTAGTATTTTATTTACGGCTTTTAGTGTTAGTATAGATAGTTTAACTGTAGGATTAGGATTATCTAGTATAACAAATCATTATATTGCAAGTTCAATTATTTTTAGTACATGTGCTGGATCTTTAACTTACATTGGCCTTATGACTGGCAAGTATTCAAAAAAGTGTTTAAAAAGGGAAGCAAATGTTTTTGGAAGTGTATTGCTTTTTATTTTAGCAATTGTAAATTTATGTAAAATATTCTTTAATTAGTTGATTTAAAAAGTCAGTCATTATATATTAAAGTTGGATAATTATGTAAAGAGGAAGAGATATGAAGAAATTAATTATTGAAGGCAAGCATGAGTTATCTGGAACTATTAAAATAGGTGGAGCTAAGAATAGTGTAGTTGCACTTATTCCAGCAGCGATGCTTACTGATGGGAAATGCGTTATTTATAACGTGCCAGACATAAGTGATGTTCATAGACTTATTGAGATGATGGAGAAGTTAGGATCATCTATAAAATTTGAGGGGGATACTCTTTATATTGATAATAGTAATTCTAAGAATGCTGTTATTGACGAGGAATATGCTTCTAAATTAAGGGCATCATATTATTTTATGGGAGTTTTGCTTGCTAAGTATGGACATGCAGAGATTTCTTATCCTGGTGGATGCTCAATAGGATCTAGGCCAATCAATTTTCATTTAAATGGATTTGAAAAGTTAGGTGCTAGTGTTAAGATTAAGGATAATAAGGAATATATTGTTGATGCTAAAGAACTTAAAGGTAATGATATATTTTTAGATTTTGCTAGTGTAGGAGCAACACTTAATATTATGTTTGCAGCAGTTAAAGCGAAGGGCGTAACGCATATTTATAATGCTGCTAAAGAGCCAGAGATAGTAAATGTGGCATCATTTTTAGGTACGATGGGAGCTAAAGTTTATGGTGCTGGAACTAGTCAGATAACGATAGAAGGCGTTGATACTTTAGGTGATGGTATTGTTGAGGTTATACCAGATAGGATTGAAGCTGGAACTTATATTATGATTGGTAGTCTTCTTGGTAAGAATTTAGTAATTGAAGGTGTTATTAAAGAGCATTTAGAGTCTGTTTTAACGAAGCTTATGGAAGCTGGTTGTGATATTAAGATTGATGGGACAACAATAGTTGTTAATAAGGTAGATAAACTTAAACCAGTAAATGTTAAGACACTTGTTTATCCGGGATTTCCAACGGATTTAGGCCAACCAATGAGTACGTTACTTACTCAGTGTGAAGGTGAGTCCTTATTTGAAGAGACTATATATGAAAACAGGATGAGGCATATTAAGTATTTAAATGCGATGGGAGCTAATATAAAGTTATTTGATAAGAGTGCAATTATTTTTGGTAAGTCTGATTTATTAGGTAGAGATGTTGAAGCAACTGATTTAAGAGCAGGAGCGGCGATGATGGTTGCGGGGATGATTGCTGAAGGAACTACGAAGATTGTAAATATTGAACATATTTTAAGAGGTTATGAAAATATTGTTGGTAAGTTATCTTCAGTAGGAGCTAAAATCGAAATAATCGACGAATAGTTGTTGAATATTTGAAAAAATATGATATAATACATAAGAAACGAATTTCTATGGCTTAGTAAAAGTCATGGCGGAAGGAGATGCGAATATGAAAAAGGGATTACATCCAGAAACTAAAAAGGTAACTTTTAAATGTGTTTGTGGTAATGAATTTGAAGCAGTTTCTACATTAAAGGCAGAGTCATTTACAGTTGATACTTGTAATGCTTGTCATCCATTCTATACTGGTGCTCAAGGAAAGCATAAGAAGACTGGTGCAGTAGATAAATTTAATAAAAAATACAATTTGGACTAAGAGTAATATCTTAGTTTTTATTTGCTTATAAATAAGAGTGATAGTATAATGATGGTGGTGATAGTATGAAAGTAGCAATAGGAACAGACCATAATGGTCCAGCATTAAAAGAAGAAATTATTAATAAGTTAAGTGATATAGCTGAATTTGTTGACTGTAGTCCAGTTAATGATCCTTTAGATGATTATCCTGATTTTGCATATAAGGTAAGTGATATGGTTGTTAGTAAGAAGGCAGATTTAGGCATTTTAATATGTGGAACTGGTATTGGAATGAGTATAGCCGCTAATAAGGTTAAAGGTATTAGATGTGCTCATGTTACAAACGCTCAAGAGGCTAAACTTAGTAAGATGCATAATAATGCAAATGTGATGGCTTTGGGGGCAAAGAATCCTGATGCAATAGAGATGGTTAAAACATTTTTAGAAACTAGCTTTAGTAATGAAGAAAGACACATAAGAAGATGTGAAGAGATTATAAAAATAGAAAATGGAGAATATAATGTATAAGACAGTAATTTATATTTTATCTGTTTTACTTAGTATATTTATTGTTTCAGGAATTAACTTTAATAATTTTTTTAAGGCAAATCACGTTTGGGAAGCAAGATGTTTTATAGTTGTAATTAGTTTTATTATGGGATATTTATTTGGAAGTTTTATTATAGAGTTTTTAAGTATAAGTGCAATTGTATAGGAGATTTTATGAAAAAACTTTTACTTGTTATTATGTTTTTGATTCCATGCAGTATATGTAGTTTTTGGTTTAAGAGAAAAGCTACTTTTTTTATTGATAAAAATACATCTAAAAATACAAAAATTGTATATTTGAAAGATAGAAATTTATATTTAGATATTAATGATTATGTATTTGGAGTAGTTGCGGCAGAGATGCCAGCTTTATTTAATGATGAGGCTTTAAAAGCACAGGCGATTGCTGCAAGAAGTTATTTATTAAGTTCTAAAGATAATGATAATTTATATAGTACAAATTTGAATGCTCAGGCTTATTTGGATATTTATGAATTAAAAAAAAGATGGGGTGATGACTTTAATAAGTATTATGAAAAAGTAATAAATGCAGTAAAAGATACGGGTAATGAGGTAATTTATAAGAATGATAGTATTATGAAGACATTTTATTTTGCAATGAGTAATGGCTATACAGAAAATTCTGTAGAGGTGTTTGGAACTAATGATATAGAGAGCGTACCATCACTTTTAGAGGTTAATTTAAATAATTACGAAGTTAGTAAGAATTATAAACTTAGTGATATATTAAATAAGTTAGGAATAAGTTCACTTGATGGGTTTGATATTAAGAGAAATGATACTAATCATGTTAGTGAAATGTGTGTTAAAGATAAATGTTTTAAAGGAGTAGAGGTAAGAAAATTACTTAATTTAAGATCTACTGATTTTGAGATAAAAATAAATGGTGATGACGTAAACATTACTACTAAGGGGTATGGACATGGTGTTGGTATGAGTCAAAATGGAGCTAATTTGCTTGCTAAAGATGGTTATAGTTATAAGGAAATACTTAAGTATTATTATAAAGATATAATTATTAAAGATTTTTAGTATAAAATAGTTTTTTTTACTCACACTTTTATTAGGAAGGTGCGAGATGAAAAGATATAAGTTAAAAAGTTCAGTAGTAGTATGTATTTATTTGTTAAGTGTAGGAGCAATTATTTCAAGTTTGTATTTGACTGCGAAGGTTTTGAAAACTTCAGTTTATAGTAATGATAACTTGTCATATGTTTACCGAAATTTAATAGATGATACAGTTCCAGTTGTAAGTACTGATGATGGAAAGGTGATTAAGCCATTTGGTGGTGAAGAAGTGTCTGTTGTAAAAGGGTTTTATGAGAAAGATGCTGAAAGTAAGGCACAAGAGCAATCTATAATTTATTATCAAAATACTTATATGCCAAATACCGGGGTGCTTTATGGATCTAAAGAGGAGTTTGAAGTTTTAGTTGTTGCTGATGGTACTGTTGAAGATGTGGTAGCTGATGAAGTGCTTGGAAATGTAGTAACTATTAAACATACAAACAACTTAATTACAAGATATGAAAGTTTAAATGAAGTTAATGTTATGGTTGGCGATACTTTAAAAAAAGGCGATGTTATTGGCACTAGTGGTGAAAATAAGATTGATAGTACTTATAGTAATATGCTTTTATTTGAAGTAGAACATAATGGAACTTATGCTAATCCTGAAAATATATATGGTATGAATATTAAAGAACTTTCTTAGGTGATTTTATTTATACTTTTGAGTTTACTGATGAGTATGTTTTAATTTATTCTCATAAAAGTAAGAGGATAATTAAAGAGGAATTGCCAGATAATATTATAGTAAATAACCATATATATGATTATGTGAGATTAAAGAGGATTATATATAATATTACGTCTAAAAATAATTTGGTTAGTAGTTTGTTTAAGGTGAAGTATAATATTTTATATTTTGATAAGTTAAAGCCTTGTGAGGTGTATTTATATAATTCTTTGTTTAATTTTATTAGTAATGTAAGTATAAAATTTATAGACGCATTTTCTTTGTTTGATAGTGATACGGTTATTGTTAGTGGAAAGGTGCCATATTATAGGGGAAAGTGGTTTAATAAAAAGCAAGGTGACTTTACTTTAGTTGGTGCTGGATTTAAGAGTATAATGGAGAAATATGTAAACTGTAAATTTTATGTTTATGAAAATAGTGAAACAATACTTTATGAAAAGATTTAAGTATTGTTTTTCTTTGGTTTTAAGATATAATTATTATATAGGAATGGTGATTATATGAAAGTTGTTGATGGATGTACTGCGTGTGCTAAGATGGCTTATAATTTTAGTGAACTTAGTTTTATTTATCCAATAACGCCGTCTAGTCCAATGGCTAGTCAAATAGATTTAATGGGTAGTGAGAACCAAAAGAATGTGTTTGGGGATACGGTAAATGTTATTGAAATGCAAAGTGAAGCTGGAGCCGCTGGAGCAATGCATGGAGCACTTAATGCTGGAATTTTAGCTAGTACTTTTACGGCTAGTCAAGGGCTTTTATTAATGATACCAAATATGTATAAAATGGCTGGAGAAATGCTTCCAGGAGTTATTCATGTTGCGGCTAGAAGTTTGTCTACGCATGCACTTAGTATTTTTGGTGATCATCAGGATGTTTATGCAACAAGAGCAACAGGCTTTTGTATTTTAGCAAGTACTAATGTGCAGGATGCTTATAATTTAGCAATGGTAGCACATTTATCTGCGATTGAGGGGAGCCTTCCATTCTTACATTTCTTTGATGGTTTTAGAACTAGTCATGAATATAATCAAATAGAGCTTATTAGTGATAAAGATATTAAGTCAATGATTAATTATGAAAAGGTTAATGAGTTTAGAAATAGAGCACTTAATTCTGGTAAGGCGATTACTAAGGGTACTGCACAAAATGAGGATATCTATTTTCAAGTAACCGAATCCAGAAACAAAGATTATTTAAAGATGCCAGATATAGTTAACGCTTATATGAAGAAACTTAATAAGATTGCAGGAACTAATTATAAACCATTTAATTATTATGGTAGTAAGAATGCTAAGAAGGTTATTGTAGCAATGGGATCTGTTTGTGATACTATTAAAAATACAATAGATATGTGTAAAAATGATGAGTATGGTTTAATTGATGTTCATTTATATAGACCTTTTAGTACAGATTATTTAAAGAAAGTATTACCAAAAAGTGTACGTAAGATTGCTGTTTTAGATAGAACTAAGGAAAGTGGCAGTGCAGGTGAGCCTTTATATTTAGATGTGTTATCTGCTCTTAGTGATGAAAAGATAAAGATAGTTCATGGAAGATATGGACTATCTAGTAAGAATACGACACCAAGTGATATTTATGATGTTTATAAGATGCTTGATACAAAGTTGGTAAATAATTTTGTTATCGGGATAGATGATGATATTACTAATTTGTCTTTGAAACATTTCGAGTTTAATTATAAAGAAAATTATAAAGAATTTAAGATATTCGGATTTGGTTCTGATGGACTTGTTAGTGCGTCAAAGGATATGCTTAAAATACTTGGTGAAAGTAGTTATGTTCAAGGTTATTTTGAGTATGATTCTAAGAAGAGTGGCGGAGTAACTATTTCTCATTTAAGAACGAGTAAAAAGTTAATTAAAGCACCTTATTATGTTACGAGTCCTAGTTTAGTTGTAGTTTCTAAAGATGAATATTTTAAGAAGTTTGATTGTTTAGATGGTTTAGTTATGGGCGGAACTTTGCTTGTTAATACTTATAGGACAGAAGAAGAGTTTAATAAGTTTATACCAAATGAAGTGAAGAAATATTTAATTGATAATAATATAAAAGTGTATTTAATTGATGCTGGAATGTTAGCTAGTAAGTATGGTATTTCTGGTAAGATTAGTTTAATTATGGAAAGTGCTATCTTAAATTTGTTTGGTTTTGATGATTATGAAAAAGTGCTTATTAAGAATGTTAAGAAACGTTTCTTTACTAAGGGTGAAGATATTGTTAAAGCAAATGTTTCATGTATTAAGGAAAGTAAATATTATTTAAAAGAGTGTAAGATAGATAGTGCTAGTACTTATAATATGAAGTTTGGTAATACAGTGTTTGATTATATTAATTCTAGAAGAGGTAATCAGTTAAGTACTCGTGATGTTTATGAGATGCGTGATGGAACTACGAGGGGTGGGACTAGTGCTTTAGAGAAGAGAAGCATGGCTAGTATGGTTCCTAAATGGGATAAGAATAGATGTATTGAGTGCGGTATGTGTAATATTGTTTGCCCTCATGCTGTTATTAGACCTTTTGTAATTGATAAAAATGATAAGTATGCGAGCGATGCAAAGGATAGCTTAGATAAGAAGAATAAGTTTATTGTGGCAGTAAGTGAGAGGGATTGCACGGCTTGTGGTTTATGTGCTAATATATGTCCTGTTAAGTGTTTATCTTGGGGAGAAATTGATGACAAGAATCAAAAAAGAGCAGATGATTTATTTAAGAATTATGAAAATGATGTAACAAGTGTGAATAATGTAAAAGAAGTTTCTTTAAAAAAGCCATTATTTGAGTTTTCTGGAGCTTGTGCTGGATGTGGTGAGACACCTTATATTAAGTTATTAACGCAGATTGTTGGTAAGAGGCTTGTTATTGCAAATGCTACAGGATGTTCTAGTATATATGGGGCATCTTGCCCAAGTATGCCATATAATGTTTCTTGGGGTAGTAGTTTATTTGAGGATAATGCTGAGTATGGTTATGGAATGCTAAGAACTTATGATAAGTTGCATGCTAGAGCACTTAAGGAGCTAGAGAGTAATAAGACTGCTGCTAATCTTTATAAGTTTGTTAAAGATAATGAAAATGATTATGAGAAGATTAATGCTGTATTAGATGAAGCTAAGAAGTATGTATCTTCTGATTTAGTTAATTATTTAACGCCTAAGAGTGTATGGACTATTGGTGGAGATGGCTGGGCTTATGATATAGGTTTTGGTGGTTTAGATCATGTGCTTTCAAGTAATAAAAAGGTTAGAATTATGGTGCTTGATACTGAAGTTTATTCTAATACTGGTGGACAATCTAGTAAGAGTACACATATTGGGGCAGTAGCAGAGTTTGCTGATATGGGTAAGGATACTTATAAGAAAGATTTATTTAAGATTTGTATGGGATACCCTAATGTGTATGTTGGTCAGATTAGTTTAGGTGCTAATATGATGCAGGCGATAAAGACTATTAAAGAGGCTGAAGAACATGATGGGCCGTCTATTATTCTTGCTTATAGTCCTTGTATTGAGCAGGGAATTAAAGGTGGTATGGGTAACTCTATTAATGAGGAGAAACTTGCAGTAATGTGTGGTTATGTGACACTAATGAGATACTTTGATGGTGAACTTCATATAGATAGTGCTGAACCTAATTTTGAGAAGTATGATGATTTCTTGCGTAATGAGGTAAGATATAATGCATTAATTTTAAAGGATAAAGAAAAAGCGGATGTGTTATTAGAAAAAAATAAAAACGCTGCAAAAGAGCGTTATGAATATTATAAAAAATTATTAAATAAATAAAAAAATGGAGGCTGCTTAATAAGCAGCCTCAAAGAATAAAAAGGGGTTGGCTAGTGTGATACTAGCACCAATTCGCCTATAAGTGAATTGGTGATTTATATACTAACCGAATGAGATACTTTTGTCAAGCATTTTTAATAAAAAAATAATAAAAGATGGTGATTACAATGCTAGAAGATATAAAAGGAATTGGACCTAAAAGTTTACTTGCTTTAAAAGCACTTAATTTATATACAAAAGATGATGTTATTAATTATTTTCCTTATAGATATAATGTTTATACACCAGTCAAGTTAAGAGAGTGTAGTGAAGGTGATACATGCACAATTACTGGATATGTTGAGTCTGCAGCCAAAGTATTTTTTATAAGAAAAAATCTTAATAAATTATCTTTTGCATTTAATACTGGAAGTGAACTAGTAAATGTTACTATCTTTAATAGGGCTTATTTAAAACCAAATATTAGAATTAAAAGTTATATATCAGTAATTGGTAAATATAATAGAAAATCTAATACATTTATGGCGAGTGATATAAAGCTTACACCAATAACGAAAACAGTTATTGAGCCTGTTTATCATTTGAATCAAGGGATTAAAAGAAGTAATTTTAAAAAATTAGTTGATGAGATTTTGGATAATACTGTAGAAATTAAAAGTAATGTGCCAGATTATTTAATAGAAAAGTATAATTTTATAAATAAAAAAGAAGCAGTTACTAATGTGCATAAACCTAAAGATATTAACAGTTTGAAAAAAGCAGATTTGCATTTAATATATGAAGAGTTATTTACTTTTATGTTAAAGGTAAGTTATTTAAAAGAGAAGAATGCAAGTGATGGCAAATTTAACATTAAGAATTTTGATGAAGATAAGGTTAATAATTTTATTAGTAGTTTGCCATTTAACTTAACTGATGGGCAAATGCAGGCAGTCGATGATATTAAGGGTGACTTTTTATCTAAAAAGAAAATGAATAGGTTAATCTTAGGTGATGTTGGTAGTGGCAAGACGATAGTTTCTTTTATTGCACTTTATATGAACATGCTAGCGGGGTATCAAGGCGTGCTTATGGCACCGACTGAAATATTAGCAGTTCAACATTTTAATAATATGAAAAGTCTTTTTGGAGATAAGTTAAATATTCAGTTACTTACAAGTTCAACTAAAAAAGGTGAAAGAAATAAAATTTTACAGAATTTAAAAAATGGTGAGACTCAAGTTTTAATTGGTACGCATTCTTTACTTAACGATGAACTTGTTTATAATAATCTTGGACTTGTTATTACTGATGAGCAACATAGATTTGGTGTTAATCAAAGACAGACTTTACAAGAAAAAGGAAAAGATGTTGACGTGTTATATATGAGTGCAACACCAATTCCTAGAACACTTGCTTTAACTATTTATGGTGATATGGATATTACGGAGATTAGGACTAAACCTGGTGGTAGAAAAGAGATTATTACTAAAATTTTTAAAAATAGTGAACTTAAAAATGTTTTGGAGAAAATGTTAGATGAAATTAAAGCTGGGCATCAAATATACGTTGTAGCTCCACTTATTGATGATGAAGAGGATGAAAAGATGAATGTAACTTCATTGAAAGACAAGTTTGATGTAGCGTTTAATGGAATGGTTCCCACGGGCTTATTGCACGGGAAAATGAAACCTAATCAAAAAGATGAAGTAATGAATAGTTTTAAAAATGGTGATACAAAGATATTGATTTCAACAACGGTAATCGAAGTTGGTGTTGATGTTAAAAATGCGACAATGATGGTTATCTTTAATGCAGAAAGATTTGGACTTGCTACACTTCATCAGTTAAGAGGTAGAGTTGGTAGAAATGACATGCAAAGTTATTGTTATTTGATAAGTGATTATGATGCTGAAAGGTTAAAAGTTTTAGAAGAAAGTAATGATGGATTTTATATTAGTGAGCAAGATTTTGAGCTAAGAGGTGGAGGAGATATTTTTGGAATTAGACAAAGTGGTGAGCAGAGTTTTAAAATTGCAAATTTAAACAGAGATTATAAAATTTTAATGCAATGTAAAAGTGATGCTGAGGAATTTTTGAAGAGTAAGAATTTAGATGATTATAAAGTGCAGAAGGAAATTCTTGAGAACTTAACTATTGCTTAGAATTTTAAAATTGTATATAATTATATTGGTGAGGATATGAATAGAAAAGAATTAAAAGAAAAAGCTAGAGCTATGATTAAAGGTCATGTGTGGGATTTAGTAATACCGTTTGTTATTGTGTCTTTGATAAATTCGCTTATTGGAGCATTTTTTGGAGTAAATAGTGATAATATTTATGTTAATACAAGTGCACAAATGCTATCAACGATTATTACGTTACCACTAAGTTTTGGAGCAACTGCTTATGTTATGAAATTTGTTAGAGGCGAAGAGTGTGATATTAAAGGAATGTTTCAATATTACAAGATGTTTGGGCCAATATTTGGGGTATGGTTTTTAACATCATTATTTTCAACTCTATGGGCATTACTTCTTATTATTCCAGGTATTATTGCAGCATTAAGTTACTCAATGGTAAATTTATTAATGATTGATGGAAATACGAATCCGATGGATTGCATTAGAAAAAGTAAAGAAATGATGAATGGATATAAGATGGATTATTTTATATTAGTTCTTAGTTTCTTTGGCTGGTTATTACTTGGTATTTTTACTTTAGGAATTTTATATATTTGGCTTGTTCCATATATGAATGTAACATTTATTTTATATTACGAAGAACTTAAAAAAGTTAAATAGTTTTGTTTTTTGTAAATTATTAAAAATTGTGATTGACAAAGAGTGAAAATTCGTTTATGATTATTTTAGCATGGTAGAGATATCATGCTGATAACCTTAACGAATTCAATGTTAAGGTGTATCAACCAAAACCCCCTGAAGAGAGCGAAAGCTCTCGCTTTTTTTGTTCATTTAAAAGGAATTTCAAGGGTTCAATATTGCTTTAGGTGGCATTTTGTTCGTTTTTTATAAAAAAAACACAAGTTCATTAGTAAATCCAAAGACAAACTTAGTTTAATTTGGTATAATATTATTAGTTAAAAATCTTCAGGAGGTAATTATGCTAGGATGTTTAAGAACGAGTAAAATGTTAACTATTGATTATTTAGAAAATAACAAAGCTACCATAGACAGTGTATCATTAAAAGACAGAAAAAACATAAAGATATTGTTTATTGATGACGAGGGATTTGATATTGAACCACTTAAAAGAATTGGCTTTTTAGATGTAAGTAAACAATATGAGTATACACAAATAGACGATTATGAAAAATATGATATTATCTTTTGTGATATAAATGGAATTGGAAAAGAAATTGACGAAAAGTATCAGGGCGCAGCTTTAGCTAAGATAATTAAAAGTACATATCCAGATAAAGTTATTATTATTTTTAGTGCTAAGCAACAATATTTAGACATGCATGAGTTCGGAAAATATGTTGATGAAACAATAGCAAAAAATATTCAAATTTCTGATTTAACAGCTCTAATAGATAAATATATAAAAAAATTATCAGATCCAGTTGAATATTGGAAAGAAGCAAGAAGAAAATTATTGTTGCAAGGTGTTAGTACAAAAACAGTTTGTGAATTAGAACATTATTATGTTAAATCCTTCAAGGACAAGAAAGGATATATTAATGACATAAAGAAAATAAGCAAAGGTATTAGTATAAATGATGGCGTTGCTATAGTTAATGGAATAGTAGAAGTTATAACTTTATATTTAAATATTAAAAACGGATAATTCTATGAATAGTTTAGTAATTTATGATAAAACAAAAAAGAGTTTAATATGTAACAATCCTAATAAAATACCAAATGTTTGTAATAAGTATTTGTCTGAGAAGAAATGTTTAGAACATTATAAAAAATGTGAAAATGTATCTGGTTTACATAAATGTCCATATGGTTTTAATACTTATTGCGGAAGAGGAAAAATATATACTTGTTTAATTTTAAATGGAGATCAATATAAACAGGTAAAAACGAATATTGAAAAGTATAATCAAAAAGTCAATGAATTTCAAATATATAATGAAGAGTTTATTGTAGATTATATTAATGATATTGAAGAAGTAGAAATGAATAATATAACTTTAAGAGATTGCATACATGATTTAAGAAATATGGGTGCACAATTTAATTCGATGAGTGAAGAATTTAAAAGTGAAAATAAGGAGTTAAGCGAAAATAGCGAGCCTGCAAAGTCGTTATTATCTATGTACGAACTATTAAATTATAGATTAGATATTTTAAATGAAATAGAATCATATAAGAGTGAAAAGTTTACAAAAAAACTACACCCAATATTAATGAAATTGGTATTACTATTAAAATATCAAGCTAGAAAAAAAGATATAGTTTTCGATTTATCTCCAATACAAAATAACGCAACATTAATTACAAAATATACCTATTTAGGTTTGTATATATTGCTAGAAAATGCTGTAAAACATTCATTGCCAAGAGAAAAAGTTTATATAACCTTTGCTGAAGATGAACGAACAACAAAGGTTATAATAAAAAATATAGGTCAAAAAATAGAAAAAGACGAAATTCAATTTTTAGGAACTAGAGGTTATCGTGGAAAAAACACTATTACTAAAGGGACTGGATTAGGCCTAGAAATGGCTAAAAGAATTTTTGAAGAAAACGATTGTATATTTAAAATTGATGTTGTTGATAATGGTAAATATTCAGATTTTATTGTGTCAGTAGAATTTAATAATAAATAAAAAATACTGGAACTACATAGTCGTAGCTCCAGTATTTTTGTTATGTTCATTGATAGGAACGTAATAAAACAACCAGCTATGCGAATGAGAGATAAAGAAATGGTGTTGTTAAGAGGAAAATAAATCCTCCTTTGATATAATAGATGATTGTCTACCAACCAAAATCTAAAATCAAGGGAGAATTTATTTTATGAGAAGAAAAAACGATGATGAAAGTTCTTTATCTCATACAAGATGGAACTGTCAGTATCACATAGTCTTTACACCAAAATATCGAAGAAAAGTAATATATAGAAAATTACGCCGAGATATTGGAACATATTTAAGAAGACTTGTGATTATAATGGCGTTGAGATAATAGAAGCTCAAGCATGTCCAGACCACATACATATGTTAGTGAAGATTCCACCTAAAATAAGTGTATCATCATTTATGGGATATTTAAAGGGGAAAAGTTCACTAATGATTTTCGAGGAACATGCGAATTTAAAATATAATTATGGAAATAGACATTTTTGGGCAGAAGCATACTATGTTATTACAGTAGGTCTAAATAAAAATACAATTAAAAGATATATACAAAATCAAGACTTAGAAGATAAGATAAAAGATCAAAGAAGTTTGAAAGAATATAAGGACCTGTTTACGGATAAGTAAGAGTGACAAAGGCAATTGGCAGACTAAAAAAGCTACCAAATGGTAGCTGCCAGTGTCAAGCCTTATAGGCTTCAGAGAAAATCCACCCTTTTTAAGGGTTGGTTTTTACTTTGAGCTAATTTCTAGACTGACCTGCCACCTACATTCACACAATTTTATATTTTCAGTGAGTTTCTTGGAAAGCAAATCATTTAGAAATCAAATTTAAATCAAAAACAAATCAAAATAGAGTCAAATAAAAATCAATGACCTTCTTGAGGATAAGGATAAAAATAAGGAAAGAATAAGAAATAAAATAAGAAGATTTATTGTATTACTACAATAAAAAGTATTAGCAACTACTAATACTCAATTCGTTTAAAGTTTAGAGGATCTTCACAAATAATTTCTAAGGAATATTTCATTTTTAATAATTTAATTACCTAAGCTTTAACTTTATCATAATCTTCATCATCACTAACATTAAAGATATCTTTAGCAGAATTATAGTGTTGATAAAACGTTGCTTTCCACATTACGTTACGATAAAAAGAACTAGCAATATAAAATGCAATTACTTCAGGCATAACATATGTTACAACATATTCATAGCAAAAATTGATTTTTGCCACAAATCGTTAGTCAAATAACCAAAATTTGCTGTTTTATGATATAATTTTATTTGATAATTGATTGAAATCTAATGGATGTGAGGTAATAATATGGGTAAAGATATGCAAGAGATAGAAAAGACTTTATGGGCAGCAGCAGATAAGATGATTGGAGGTCTATCTGTAACTAATTATAAGTTCGTAGTATTAGGATTAATATTTCTAAAATATATATCAGATACATTTGAAGAAAAATACAATGATTTGGTAAAAGAAGGATATGGATTAGAAGAAGATAGAGATGCTTATATGGAAGATAATATTTTCTTTGTGCCAGAAAAATCAAGATGGTCATATATTGTTAAGCACTCAAAAGACTATAATATCGGAGAAATATTAGATAATGCTTTAGATCTAATTGAAAAAGAAAACCCTTCATTAAAAGGAGTACTATTCAAAATATATAATAGCCCAGATTTTAGAAATGTAAATCTAGGAGAAATAATAGATCTATTTACTAATTTAAAGTTAGGAACAAAAGATGCTTCTGAAAAAGATATGCTAGGTAGGATATATGAGTATTTCTTAGGCCAATTTGCAAGTAAGGACGGGCAAAAAGGTGGAGAATTCTATACTCCAGCATGTATTGTTAGAACAATGGTTGAAATGATAGAACCATATGAAGGAAGAGTATATGATCCAGCTTGTGGTTCTGGAGGAATGTTTGTACAGTCATTAAAATTTATAGAAAGACATCAGGGAAATGTTAGAAATTTATCTATATTTGGTCAAGAAAAAAATCCTACAACTTGGAAATTAGCCAAAATGAATTTAGCAATTAGATCAATAGATGGAGATTTAGGAAAATTTGCAGCAGATACATTCCATGAGGATTTACATAAAGATTTAAAAGCAGACTTTATTCTTGCAAATCCACCATTCAACATAAGTGATTGGGGACAAGAAAAATTATTAGATGATTATAGATGGAAATATGGTATACCTCCAAAAGGTAATGCAAACTACGCTTGGTTACAACATATGATATCTAAATTATCTGCAAACGGAAAAGCAGCTATAGTACTAGCAAACGGATCTTTAACAGCAGGTGGACAAGAAGCAGATATAAGGAAAAATATAATTGAAGCCGACTTGGTAGATTGTATTATTGCAATGCCATCAAATTTATTCTATACAGTAACAATTCCTTGTTCAGTTTGGATAATAAATAGAAATAAAAAACAAAAAGGACATACTTTGTTTATTAATGCTTCAAATATGGGAACAATGGTTACAAGAAAACTTAGAGAATTATTAGAAGATGATACACATAATGACATTAGTACAATAGCAAATACTTATCATAGTTATCAAAATGATGTAAACTATGAAGATAAACTTGGATTTTGTAAAAAAGCAACATTAGATGAAATAAAGACTAATGATTATGTATTAACTCCAGGAAGATATGTTGGAGTTAAGAATAATCTAGATGAGGAAATTCCTTTTGATGAAAAAATGAAAAAGATTACAAGTGAATTGAACATTCAATTTAAAGAATCACATAAATTAGAAGAAGAGATAAGAAAAGGACTTAGTGCAATTGGATATAAAATATAGTATATCCAATGAAATATTTTGAAAGGACTGAATCATAATGAAATACAAATTAGAAGACATGTGTATAAAAATAACAGATGGATCTCACTATAGTCCTATTGATGATCCGACAAGTAGTATACCCATGTTATCAGTAAAAGATATGGAAGAATTTGATTTTAATTATAATAATTGCAAACACATATCAGAGGAAGAATATAATAAAATGTTAAAAAATGATTGTGTTCCTAAATTATATGATGTTTTAGTAGCCAAGGATGGTAGTTATTTGAAAGAAATATTTGTTAATGCAAAAGAAAATAAGAAAGCAATTTTATCTTCAATAGCAATATTTAGGCCTAATCAGGAAATAGTAGATCCATATTTTTTATGCTACTTGTTAAAAACTCCTATGATATTGAACTATGTTAAAGACAATTGCGTTTCTGGTTCAGCTTTGCCTAGAATTATTCTTAGAGCATTTAAAGGTATCGAGTTAATGATTCCAGAAATCAAAATTCAAAGAAGAATAGTTAAAATTATTAAGAATATTAACGATAAAATAAAAATAAACAATGAAATAAATAATAATTTGTATGAATTTGCTATTAAATATTTAAACGAAATGCAATCTGATGAAGAAGTAACACTATCCAAATTTGGTAAGATTCAGGGTGGATATGCATTTAAAAGCAAAGATCTATTGGATACAAAGACAAATAATAGAATTATTAAGATAAAAAATTTACGAAATGAAATAAGTGCTGATGTTATAAACTCTCAATTTGTTGAGAATGAAGTTATTGATAAATTAGATAATAAATTTAAAATAAAAAAAGGTAATGTTGCAATTGCAATGACTGGGGCAGAACTTGGAAAAACTGGGTTTATATATGGCTTTGATGATTATTATCTTAATCAACGAGTTGGTTTAGTTAGAGGAATAACAAAAGAAAAAGAATTATATTTAAATATTTTATTGTTATCTCAGGAGTTTCAAGATCTATTGAATTCTAAAGGTTATGGTAGTGCTCAACCTAATGTAAGTACAGCAGATATAGAAAATATAACTATTCAAAATATAGAAGATGATGATTTAATGAAATTTTATGAGAAAGTTAGTCCTATATATAAAAAAATAATTTTGAATTGTGAAGAAAACTTAAATTTAGAACAACTAAGAGATACATTATTACCAAAGTTAATGAATGGTGAAATAGATTTAGATAATATAGAATTATAAATAAGAATAAGTTGGTGAGAAAAAATGGAATTAAGTAAATTAATTAAAAACTATAAAAATGAACATAATCAAGATAATTACAATAAAATATTGTTAAATATATTTTCTGATATTGATAAAACCTTAATTCTTCCATCTAAAGTAAGAAAGCAAAAAAATGGTTTTGACTTAAAAAGTATCTATGATAGTAGTGGTGGAATGTATTTAGTTGCATATACTGGAAAAAGTTTTAGTGAAAGAACTGATGAAGCATTTATTAGTATTACCATTAGAGGAATAATAGATAAAGTATTATCAGACGATAAATGTCTTGGAATTTGTATAAATCCGGATTTAGAAATAGACGATAGTAATATGATGAATCAATGTATAATTCCAAAAGAACATATTGTAAAAATATTGAATAGTTAATCATACAAATTATGATTTAAGGAAGAAGGAATATTATGAGTAAAATGAATTCATTTATTGATTATGCTAGTGATATATTAGGAGATACTGATACAGGAATTTCAACGAGTGAAATAATAAGTATATGTAATAGATTTGCAGCCGAATATAATGTTAATATTCCTCATACTAAAATTTATAAAGGTTTCAGTCAAACTTTCTCAAATAAGAGAACTGCACTTAAAGAAAATCTTCAAAGGTTTAATGATCAACAAGCATTTGAAATTATAAAACATATTTGCGAATTAAGAAGATATAATGAGTCAAAGGAATTCAAAGAAGTAAAAATAAAATTATATACTAATTTTCCACAATATGTAGATAAAATCAATGATGTAGAGTTAAGTGAAGATATTATAGAGAATAGGGGATTATTAGAAAATTTTACAAAAGCAAAGAAAGTATATGATGATGCTTGTTCATTGTTTACCATGGGATTATATGAAAGAAATATAATTGATAATTTAAGATTATCCTTGGAACTAATTTGTAAGCAGATATTATCTAATGAGAAATCTTTAGAAAACAACATTAGTGCCATATGTGCATATCTAAAAACTAAAAATTGTTCTCAAGAATTTATAAATATGTTTCAAAAATTATTAGATTATTACCTAAAGTACAACAATGATAATGTTAAGCATAATGAAAATATCAATAGTAATGAGATAGCTTTTGTTTTTGGATTAACTAATTTATTCATTAAGTTGTTAGTTAAATGAGGTGTATTATGAGTCAAGAATCAATATTAAATATAGTATTATCTGCAATTGTTGCTTTAACAGCTATATTTGCTTTGTTTCAAACACATAGGCAAATAAAATTAAGCAATAAGCAATTTTTATTCAATAGAAGATTAGATAAATATCTTTTAGCTAAAAGTCTAATTGAATTATATAAAGATAACATAAATCTACTTGATTATAAAGATAACAAAGATGATGAAGCAATTATTGTGGATTTTCAATTTATAAACTTGACTAATATTGAATATTTAAAAGATATAGCTTGTATAATTAGCAATCCTAAAAATAATGAGTATAAAACTAATTTTCTAATAAAAATAGAAGAACTAAAAAAACTATCAACAGAGATAAAATTTATTTTTCCAAATAAAGAATCACAATATTTAAGTAAATTTGTATTTAACTATCAAAATATTTTAATGGAATTATATAAATATCAAGTGCTTCTTGACAATATGACAAATGATAAAATACCTAGAAAGCAAAAGCCAAGTTATAAAGAATTGCAAAAAGAATATGGCGAATTAACTCATAGAAAAAGATTATATGATGCAATAGATAACTTAAATAATAGCTATGATGAATTAGTTGAAAATAAAACTGTTAATAAAATTGAAAATAGTATAAAACTATAAGGAAGTGAAATGTATGTTTAATGAAGAAAGTTTAGAATTAATGACTATAGATTTATTAAAAGAACAAGGATATTCTTATGAAGCTGGAGAGTCAATTGGTAGAGATTATTCAGAAGTAATATTAGAGTATAATTTGATTTGTGCTTTGTTTAAAATAAATAAAGGGTTAAATGAAAATATAATTGCTGAAGCAGTTAGAATAATTAAGAATCTTGGTCAAAATAATTTAGTTAATAATAATAAAGTATTTAGTAAATATCTTCATACTGGTGTTAGTGTGCCTGAGTATACAAAAGAAAGTGTAAGATATCATACTGTTAAATTAATTGACTTTGAAAATATAGATAATAATGAATTCTTAGTCAGTAATCAATTTACTATTATTGAGCATAGTGAAAAAAGACCTGATGTCATTATATTTATAAACGGACTTCCTTTAATAGTTTTTGAATTAAAGAGCATGACTCGTGAAGAAGTCGACTTAGAAAGTGCTTACAATCAATTAAAAGGTTATATGAATGTTCATATACCAAGTTTATTCTATTACAATCAAATATTAGTTATAAGTGATGGAGTACAAGCTAAGGCAGGAACTATAACTTGTAATTATTCTAGATTTAATGAATGGAAGAAAACAGGTGTTAATGACAAAGTTAATAAATTAAATACTCATGAATCTTTAATAAAAGGAATGTTAAAAAAAGAAACATTAATGGATTTAATTAATAATTTTATTTTATATAGTGATGACAATAAAATATTACCTGCATATCACCAATACTATGGAGTAGAGAAAGCAATAGAAAGAACATTAAAGTCAACAGATGGGAAAGCCGGTATTATTTGGCATACTCAAGGATCTGGCAAAAGTTTTTCAATGGTATTCTATGTTGGTAATATGATAAAAGAATTAAATAACCCAACAGTAATAGTTGTAACAGATAGAAATGATTTAGATAATCAATTATTTGAAACATTTGCTAAATGTAGTGATTTCTTAAGACAAACGCCTATACAGATAGAATCTAGAAGAGATTTAAAAGCACAATTAGACGGAAAAGTTGCTGGTGGAATTATATTTACAACACTTCAAAAATTTGAAGAAGAAACAGGATTATTAAGTGAAAGAAAAGATATACTTGTAGTTGCAGATGAAGCCCATAGAAGTCATTATGGAATAGACGCTGTAATGAAATTCGATATGGCCAAATTTGAAGCAGTAAAAAAATATGGTACTGCAAAATATTTACATGATGCATTGCCAAATGCAACCTATATTGGATTTACTGGAACTCCTGTTGAAACAAAAGATCATTCAACAACAAATGTGTTTGGAGAAATTATTGATGTGTATGATATGACTCAAGCAATTGAAGATGGATCTACAGTTCCAATTTTATATGAAGCTAGAATGGCTAAAGTAGGGTTAAATGAAAAAATATTACAAGCAATAGATGCATATTACAAATCATTAGAAGATGAAGAAAAAGCTGACGAAGAGGAAATAAAGAAATCCCAAATTGAAATGGCAAGTATGAGAAAAATACTTGAAGATCCAGATAGACTTGAAATGATTGTAAAAGATATTATTGAACACTACGAAGATAGAAAAGACTTAGTAGCTAATAAAGCTATGATAGTAGCATATTCAAGATATAGTGCTTTTACAATGTATAAGAAGATTTTAGAATTAAGACCTGATTATAAAGATAAAGTTCATATGATTATTACACCAAGTAATAATGATCCAGAAGAAATGCAATTGGCTATTGGATCCAAAAAAGATAAAAAAGAATTAGAAACAGAATTTAAAGATGCTAATTCAGAATTTAAAATAGCAATCGTTGTTGATATGTGGTTAACAGGATTTGATGTTCCATCTCTTGGAACAATGTATATTGATAAGCCAATGAAAGCTCATAACTTAATGCAGGCTATAGCTCGTGTAAATAGAGTTTATAAAGACAAAACAGGTGGATTAATAGTAGATTACATTGGACTAAAAAGATGGTTGTTAGAAGCCTTAAAAACATATACAGAGAGAGATCAAGGAAAAGTTGTGGACAATGCAGAAATTGTAAAAATGTTATCCGATAAAATTGAATTAATAAGAAACTTGTTTCATGGATTTGATTATAGTAACTTTGGTAAATTGGACAATAAGGGTAAATATGATTTAATCAATGAAGGATCAAACTATATTCTAAGAGAAGAGGATATCAAAAAAAGATTTTTAAGATATAGCTATGATGTTAAAGGATTATATTCTGTTTGTACTGGAGAATTAGATTATAAATATAAAGAAGAAGTGTTATACATTATTTCTGTTCGATCATTTTTAAGTAAATTAAATGGTGGAAAATTAGATGTTAAAGAAATAAATGCTAATGTTGCTAAAATGTTGGAAAAAGCAATTGAAGATGATGAACTAATTCATATAGGAACAGTTCAAAAAAGTAATGCTTTTAGTTTATTGAATGATGAAATGATAGCAAAACTATCAAAGATGAAATCTAAAAATGTTGCAGTAGAAGTAATGAAACACGCACTTAAGGAATATATAGAAAAAATAGGTGCTACTAACTTCATAATGATGCAAAAATTCTCAGAAAGATTTAAACAAATAGCTGAGAATTATAATGAAAGAACTTCAATAGCAGATATTGAACAAATGCTAGAAGAAATGATTAAATTAAAGAAAGAAATAGAAAAAGAAGTTGAATCAGGTAATGAATATAATTTATCTGTAGAAGAAAAAGCTTTCTTTGATGCGTTAGGCAATGATCCTGATATTAAAGAGCTAATGCAAGATGAAGTTTTAGTTCAAATAGCAAAAGAATTAGTAGATGTTGTTAATAGCAATATGACGATAGACTGGGATATCAAAAAATCAGCTAGAGCACATATGAGAATTGAAATTAAGAAACTATTAATAAAATATAATTATCCTCCAATTAAAAGGGATAATGCAGTAGAAACAGTTATAAAACAAGCTGAATTAAAATGCAGAAATATGGTGTATTAGAGGTGAAATTATGGCAGTAGATACATTTAAACCAATTAATCAAACAATAAGTGAAATATTTTCTTGCGATGGTATTTATAAGATACCTAATTATCAAAGACAATACAGTTGGACTAATGATCAATTAGAGGTATTATGGGATGATTTATATGAAGCATATCAAAATAAAACTGTTGATAATGATTGTTACTTTTTAGGTTCAATAGTAGTCGTTAATGATGGTAAAGGATATTTTGAATTAATAGATGGACAACAAAGAATTACGACATTAATGATATTAATGAATGTATTAGTAAAAGACTTTCCAGAAATAAATAAAAATAGTGATGAAATATTTGTTGCTGATAAAGATAAAATTCAAAATTGTATTTTATTCCAGGGAAGGAAAAATAGATTACAATTACAAACTGATCCTAAATATGATTCTATATTTAATGATTTAATAATCAATTGTGAATCATTTGCTGATATTGATGAACCAACAAAAAGAGAATTAAAATTGGACGATCCACAATATAAATATATTAATTCAGCAGTATTCTTTTATAAGAAATTATTAGAGTTAAATGAAACAGAATTAGATGAATTTGTAAATTATATATTCTATTCTACAAACATTATTAAAATAGAATGTACTAATCAATCATTCGCTATTAAACTATTCCAAGTATTAAATGATAGGGGATTAGAATTGTCGCCATCTGATATTGTAAAATCATATATAATAGGTAAATATGAACAAGATGATGAAACAGGAAAACAAATCTTTAACAATAACTGGAAGAATATTGAAGACTTATCTAAACAATATGGATTTAAAATTGATGACTTTGTAGTATTCTATGAATATTATAAATTGAAATCAAATCCTAAAAGACAAGTTGTAGATGAATTAAGAGATATTATTCAAAGAAGTGATGTATACGAATTAGTATCAGAACTTCATAGTTTCTCGGAATCATTAAAGAAAGTTTATGAGTCAAATAATCCAGTAATACTAAGTTTAAGATATATACCATGGAAATTCTATGTTATGACTGCATTAACAAGTGCATACCAAGTAAATTATCCAGAAAAGGATAAATTATTTAAAGAAATTAGAAGATTTTTCTATATCTCATTAACTGCAGGATGCACATTAAACCAAATAAAACAAACTTCATTTAAATTAATAGAATCAATCGTTAATGGAAACAGTATTGATGAAATAAAAGAAGATTTAAATAGAACTATAATATCAAGAAGAATGTATGCAAAAGTATATGATGCATTAGATAATGATGTTTATAATGAAAAGTTCTTAAAACCATTAATGTTATCTTTAGAATATGAAAATAGAGAAAGCACGAATAATAGTTTTTATTCATTGGACAGTACACTACATATGGATCATATATTGCCAAGAGCATATAAACAAAAAAATGAATGGAGCTATATAAAAGATGAAGAAGTGTCTTCAGAAATCAATGGTTTAGGAAATATGGCCTTACTTCAGGATATCAAAAATGAAGAAGCACTTAATTGTGGATTTGAAAACAAAATAAGAATTTATAAAGGCCAAGATGAGAATGGAAATAATAAATCTGGCATTACGTCGTTTGAATTTACGAGAACAATAATTGAATATTATGATGCTGGAAATAAAACATGGGATATTGAACAGATATTAGAAAGAAAAAAATATCTGATGTCTAAAATAGAAAAAATGCTAGATATCAGTAGAGAAGATATTAATTTAAAAATATTAGATCAATCCGAAAGTGGAAAAACAGGCAAATCAAAGTGGTTATATAAAAACGTTTATTATGATAATGCAAAGTTAGTAAGATCATTAATTCAAGATTACATTTTTGATAATAAAATAACAAAATATGGAGATATACCTTCAGAGATTCGTGATTTTAAAATGCATTCACACGAACTAATTGTAGAAGAAAATAATCCAATTATTAAAGATTATTCATATTCAGAAGTTGAATCAAATGGTATAAAAGTATTTGTTAGAAGCATCTGTAAGAAAGATAATACAAATGCATTTCTAGAGGTATTAAAAAAATATTATGATTATTCTTTAGAATTTGTTGATACAAATGAATGATAACATAAAGCTTAGAGTAATCCTAGGCTTTTTTAGTGTATAATAGATACTTAAAAGAGGTGAAATTATGGCTAATACAAGTTTGTTTATTAAGAAGATGAATGATTACAAAAAATGTATGAAATTATTAAATTGTGCTAACTATGTTTTTAGTGACGAAATTGATTGCTTTGAATTTAAAAAGATAAGTAAATATACAAAGTCAAAACCAACATATGAAAAGGTGAAAGCAGATTTTAAATTGGTAAATGAATTAATTAATAGACAGGATTTATTAAATGCTGCTACAGTGTTAAGAACATTGTATGAAAATATTATTTATATAATTGCAACTTCATATGACAAAGAAATCAAAACTACTTTAGATACATCAGTAGGAGAATTACGTAAAGTATTAGTAGAAAATTGTAGTTCAATATTTACAGATTATTTTGAACCAGATGATTTCAATAACATATACAAATACCTTTGTAAAATTATTCATCCTTGCAGTTTAAAGGAACTTGTATCATACATGAATAAAATAATTAAGTATAAAAACTATTTGTTAGGAAATCTAAAATATATGATGTTGGTTATAGAATATATGTATTTAAACTTCTTAAATAAAAAAATAGGTAATGAAGAAAGTAAGTTTGATCTGAATTTTATAGATTTATGTACATATGTAAATTTAATGAATGTTGCTTACTATATTAATGATGTAAAAGATAGTAAGAGTTTTATTAAACGGTATTTCTATTACGATACAAATAATAAATACATAATCGAAAATCAAGAAAAGATAAAAGTAGTATATGAAACCTTAATAGATAAAAAAGATTTAGTTGAAGAAGATATAAAAGAATTAACTAAAGCATTAGATTGTCAAATAAACGAAAGTAAATATAAAGTGATGATAGCAGATATATTAGGTGGTAAATAACTAATACGTAATAGCTGTTTTCGGGAACAAATGGGGAACAACTACATAGAGCAAGATAGGTAAAATAGGGGTATTTACGAGAAATATAGCTAGTGATAAATCCATAATAATGAAAAATATGACAAAAAAACAGGGTATAATTTTTTCCCCTGAAGAGAGTATAAGCTTTCGCTTTTTGTTTGAAGTCCCCAGATAGTCTTGAGGTCGGAAAGCTTTAGCATTGAATTGAATAATAAAACTTTTTCTAATATAATATTTGCTACGTTCGCAAGAAACTTTAATATACTAGGATGTGTTGTACAATAAATTATGTGAAAATTTAATAAATACAATTTGTAATTATAATATTATGTTGATGCAGTTGAGAAAAATATTAAACAAAGTAAAAGAATACGAAGTAAATCAGCTAAGTTAGGTTAATTAAAACAATAAATGACAATGAAAGATTTAAATGACAGCAAGTAATAGATGTTTTTGGCAATCAGTAATATAGCCTTTTATGCGAAAATGGAAAACCGTTAGCATAGTACATGGCTACTTATTATAAGATTTAATCTGATTCAATAAAAAATTAGTATATGATATAATAAATAAAATGAGCGATGAAAGAGGTTTATATTTATGGAAGAAAAAATATTAACAAAAGAAGAAATTGTGGAAGATTTCAAAGATAATTTAGTTTCAAATGATGAAATAGAAGGAAATGATGATTCTTCATCTTATGGTGAAGATGAAGAAAGAAAACTTGTTACTGACAAACAGGATCCTGATGTAGCATCACTTTATGGAAGATATACTAGAAATAAATTGATATTACAACCAGATTATCAGAGAAAATTTGTGATGAAGCAAGCTGTAGCAAGTAGATTAATTGAATCTATGTTATTGGGTATACCTTTACCAGTTGTATATTTTGCTGAAGAGGAAGATGGTTCATATAGTGTAATAGATGGGCAACAAAGATTAACTGCAATTATATCTTTTATAAATGGTAAATTTTTATATGATGATAAACCATTTAGATTATCTAGTTTGAATGTCCTTACGGATTTAAATAGAAAGTCTTGGGGTGATTTAACAGATGTTCAAAGAGAAAAAATATTAGGAACTCCTATAAGAGCTATAGTAATAAAAAAGGAGTCTTCTGATGATATAAAATTTGAAATATTCGAAAGATTAAATACTGGATCAACTCCTTTAAATGAAGATGAAATTAGAAATACTATTTATCGTGGAAGTTATATGAACTTATTAAAAGAATTAGAAGAAAATGAAAAATTCAATAAAATGATAAATAAACCTAATTTTAAAAATAGAATGATTTACAGGGGAATGATTTTAAGATTCTTTGCATTTAAAGAAAGAACATATTTGAATTATAAACCAAGTATGAAAACTTTCTGTAATAAGCATATAAAAGAGTTTAGAAATATGACGCCAGAAAAAGTTGCAGAGTATAGAGAATTATTTAAAGAAACCGTTGATAAAGTCTATACGATTTTTGGAGAAAATGCCTTTAGAAGATTAACTAAAGTAGAAGGTAAAAATGATTATGAATGGTCAAAAACACGAATAAATCTTGCGTTATATGATATTCAAATGTTTGAATTTACTAGATATGAAAAAGAATCATTAATTCGTCATCAAGATGAAATTAGAGATAGAATGTTTGATTTAATGGTTAATGATCCTGACTTTATTTCGAGTATCGAAAAAGAAACAAGTAATACTCAAACAGTTAATTATAGATTTGCTAAATGGGGAACAATATTAGCTGATATAATGAAACCGGAGATAAAAAATACAAATCCTAGATGTTTTCCGGATTCAATTAAAACCGAATTATTTAATGAAGATCCTACTTGTAAATTGTGTGGACAAAGAATTATAAATTATGATGATGCTCATGTTGATCATATTAAGCCATATGCAAATGGTGGGCTAACTGTAATTGAGAATGCGCAATTAGCTCATAGATATTGTAATCAGCATAAAAGCAATAATGAATAACATTTTTGAATATAAATTTTGAGGTGTATTTATGTGTTGTGTTTTTAATTTTCATAGAAAAGAAAATAATAAAGACCTTAATAGTAATAAATCGATAGAGTGTCTATATGAAAATCTGAGTAAGTCAAGGTATGATGCTTTTCAATATTCTTTAAATGGCGTTGATTTTAAATTTAGAACCGCATATGAAGAAGCTTGTATGTGGTTAGAATTAGGGTATAAATTAGAAAATAATAATTATTTTAATAGACAGGCGTATGTTGTTTTAGCTTATGCTCAGGAACTTTTTATAAAATCTATTTTGCTTAAACAGGGTGTTAATTTTTCTAAAATTCATTTATTAGATTCATTGTTTAATTTAATTTCTAGTAAAGACAAAGCAAAAATTATCAAAAAAATTAAAATTAATTCTCTAGATGTTATAGATAAAGACGGAAATATAATACAACGCTTAAATAATTTTGATGATTATTTGAAATTTATTTCAAAATATTTTGTTAAATTAAGATATGAATTTGAAAAAGTTAATTTTGTAATTCCAACTACAATTCCAACAAAGTTTTTTAATGATTTTGCGTTTGTCTTGTATATGTTTTGTGAGAAAGATAATAAGTGATTTGTATTATATTAGCTTTATTTATATTTGAAAATGAAAGGTGAATTAATGAAAGAAGCAAGATTTATAACTATAATTTTTATAGTGTTGTCAGTTGTGATAACGCTCATTCTTTATTTTTGTAGTTTGTTTAATTTTAACTTTGATTGGTGTGGAATTGGGACAAATTTATATTGTGGAATAATCGTTGGTTTAATAACTAGTGTTTGTCAATATTTTACCGCAAAAAATAGAATAATTAATAATATATATTCTTTGTACTTTGATTTATATAGAACATATTATCATACTAAAAATAACTCTTTTTTATATCATTATAATGCATATAATCTTTTTAAGAAAATGTGTGAACTATCACCTAAAGTTTCAGAGAACTTAAGTGAATATCATGCCTTTTTTAGAAAATATGATAAAATTTATTTTAAACTTAACCCTAAAATTTTATGCCCTTCTAGTTTTAAAAGAAATAATATAATAAAGTCAATATTTTTGTTTTTTAATAAAAAGCAATTTATTGAAACTTTTTCACCATTTATGAAGGACGTTGAAAATATATTAATTAATATAAATGAAACAAAATTTATAAAAGATAGAGATGAGATGATTAAATTATATAATTTCTTATGTGGTTCCTCAAAATAAAAAATTCGTGCTTATTATAATATAAAAGTTTACTTTAATCAGGATTTCTTTTGGTATATTCTTTACTTTATGATAGAATATATCTTGTATGAGGTGATGTAAATGATAAAGGGAAAGCCTTTTGTTAAGTGGGCTGGTGGTAAGAGACAGATTATTGATAAGTTAAAGTTTTATGCACCTAATGAGTTTAATACTTATTATGAGCCTTTTGTTGGTGGTGGAGCTTTGCTTTTTGAGTTATCGCCTAGAAGTGCGGTTATTAATGATTGTAATAAAGAGCTTATGAATGTGTATGAGTGTTTGAAGGATGCTAAGAAGTTTGATGCGATGTGCAGAGAACTTAATCATCATGAAGCAAATCATTGTGAAGAGTATTATTATCAAATTAGAAATTTAGATAGGGATAAGGCTAAGTTTAATAGACTTCCTGATTATAAGAGGGCTGCTAGAACTATTTATTTAAATAAAGCCTGTTTTAATGGGTTATATAGGGTTAATAGTAAGAATGAGTTTAATGTTCCTTTTGGAAAGAAGATTAGTGTTAATACTTATGAGGGGCAGAATTTAGGAATTATTTGTGGATATTTTAATTATAATGATGTAAAGATGCTTTCTGTTGATTTTGAAGAAGCTGTTAAAGATGCTAAGAAAGGGGATTTTATTTATTTTGATCCTCCGTATGATTCAGATACTTCTATTTTTAATAGTTATACTGAAGAAGGCTTTGGTAAGAATGAACAAGTTAGACTTGCTAGGGTGTTTAAAGAGTTAAGTGATAGGGGCTGTTATGTAATGCTATCCAATAATAAGACTAGTTTAATTAGTGAACTATATAAAAATTATAATATTTATGTTATTGAAGCTAATCGTAATATTAATTCTAATGGTAAGAAGAGGGGCAAGGTTAAGGAAGTTATTATTACTAATTATGAGAATAATATGAGTTTTGATGGAGAATAGTTTTAAATATGGATAATAAAATTGAGGTGAATTTTAGAATTAAAATTCGTGGAATTATACCTGATAATATTGAAAAAACTGTGTATTATTTTAGGGGTAAATTTGATGGGAATTATACATTATCTTCAGCTTTAGAAAAAGCTTGCTTGCTTCTTGGACTAGATTTTAAAAATATTGACTATCCAATAAATTATGTTGTTGATTCAAATTTATTTGAATTAGAATATAATTTTAAAAAAATGCGATATGAATATTCTATTTCTTTTGAAGATATTACATTAAATAATTTGGATAAGCAATTTCATCTAGCTAATAAAATCATAAAAGCTTCGTGTATTTTTGGAGGTATTGGTGGTGATGTTGGCAGATGTCGAGGCATACATTTCTTTTTTCATACAAATGAGAAAGATTTACATCATGTTCCACATATTCATTGTAAGCATGGTAGTTTAGAATTTAGAGTAAATTTAAAGGATTTATCTATAATGGATACAAAAAAAATTCATGATAATCGTATCACGTCTTTGGCTATTAAATGTATAAAAATTAATCAAAAAGATTTGTTGAGATATTGGGAGAATACTGTTGTAAATGGGCAATCTGTTAAATTTAAGATGTATTTACCTTTTTAAGGAATGATAATTAGGGTAATGTTTTATCCTTTTTTTGTGATATGATATAATTTAAAAGAGACAGGTGATTTTTATGGATAAAATTGATAGTATGTTAGATTATTATTCTGGAGCTAAGGCTTATTCTTTATTTTTACTTAATCAGTTTGTGGGGGATGAGTATGATGGTAGTTATATTCTTGATAAGAAGAATTATAATGCAGCTAGAGTAGCACTTATTAGTAATATACTTCTTGGAATAAAGGAAGATATTGTTACAAAGGCTCCGGAACTTAAGTTTGAGACACAGATATTTGCAGATGAATTAGCTAAGTCGGTTAGTATGATAGCAACTAAGGCTGATAATGGTTATGTAATAGACGGTTATAGTTTTAGCGATGCTGCGACTGTAGTTGCGATGATTCGTAATAAGCTTGCTCATGGTAATTTTACGTTTGATTTAGAACATAATAGGATTATTTTAGATTTTGCTGGAAGAGGCGTAAAACTAAATATAGATAAGCTTGCTACTTTTGTTATTTATTCTCTTAAGAATTATTTTAGAAGAGTAAAAATGAAGGTTTGTGAGAAAAGTTTTGTTATGAATGAAAAAGCAGAAAAAAATAGAACTAAACCTTTGAAGGATAGTAAAGAGGTTAAGCGAGTAATATCTAATTTTAAAAAGGTGGAAGTTACTTTGAAAAGTAAAGATGGGGTAATTATTAGTAAGGATCTAGCGGATATGTTAGATGAGGTAATTGATGCTTATAAAAATACTTCTAATTTAAAGGCTTTTACTTTGTTTAAAGATATGGTTAAAGATAAGTATGATTTTGATTGGGATGTAAGATATGTTAAGTTTGATGATCTTGATGAGTTTGCAGATAGTTTATTTGATGTATTAAAGAATCAAGAATATACCGAAGCAGTTAATGCTATAGGTGATAAAGTTTTAAAGAGAGTTACGGAAGGAAAGAAGTTTAGTGAGATAAGCGCTTCTTTTAATGATTTTATATTACTTGAGGCTGCGTATGACTTGCAATCTACTGATAAGGATAAAATTAGTAATTATATAGCAAATAAATATGGTAATTTTTTTGTTGCTAGTAATGAAGAAATTGCTGCGGCTTCAATTGGTTTATTCAATACTTTGTTTGGATATTTACATGATGATTTGTTAGATAATGAGAATGCTTTTACTAGTGGAGATAATACTGGATTTGATTATAGTACATTAGATTTTTCTGCATTTAATGTTAGTTATTTAAAGCCAGATAATGGACCAATAGATAGTCATAAGGAAACTTATATGGGAGCTTCTAAAAGACTTGCTGCTATTCAAAGAAAGATACAGAAAAATACTGAGAGTTTAAATGCGGTTAAGTTAAGTGGAAATACTAAGGCACAGGCAGTACTTTGTGCTAATTTAAATAATGATAAGATTTTAGAAGCAACTATGATTAGTGATGTAGCATCAGCTAAAGCAACTTATGATGATGCAGTAGATTATGTAACTGATAATAGTTTACTTGTCTATAACAGGGGTATTATTAATGGAATAAGAAATAGTATTGCTCATGGTAAGTATACGGTTATTCAAAGTGGTTCTTTTGATGATGTTAGGATATTGTTTGAAGATATTTATGAAGGTGAAACTACATTTAAGGCTGATATTTCAATTGCAGATTTTTTAAGTTTTATATATTCTAGTGAAGCTAAAGTTGTGTCTTTTGTAAAGAGTAAGAAAAAAATAAATTGTTCTAGTCTTTGAAATATAAAAATGATATAATTTTATTTAGTCAGGCGGGTGTTTATATGAAACGATTGAATATTTTTGTTGATGAAACTGGAGAGTTTGGGTATGGTGAAGGTGCATCTTTACTTTATGGTATTTCTTTTACTTTTCATGAACAGGACAATGATATAAGTAATGAATTAAATAATTTAAATATGCGTTTGAAAAGAATTGGATATACAGGAATGATTCATATGGCAGATTTAATTATGCATAGGGGTGTTTATTCGAAATATAATATAAAAATCAGAAAAAGTATTTTTAATTCAATATATCAATTTTCAAGAAAAATTCCAGTAAAATATCATACAATTATAATTGATAAAAAATATATAGATAATGGTTCAGTTTTAAGAAAACATATAATTAATGAAATTAATAAGATGATTAAAGCTAATGAAGTCTATTTTAGTAAATTTGATAAAATAGTTTTATATTATGATAATGGTCAAGCCCCACTTGGGTATATATTAGATTCTTTATTTATAAGATTTAGTTCATATGAACATAAGGCGGATTTTGATCATGAAGAGAAAAGGCTTTTTCAAGTTTCTGATATGTTGACTTTTGTTGATAAAGCACTTTATAAGCATGAAAAAAATATTAAATATGAAAAAGCAGAATTATATTTTTTTGGAAATAATGAATTGAGAAAAATATCTAAAGAATTAAATAAAAAAAGATTATAAATAATTAAAAAAGCAACCATATGGTTGCTTTTTTAAGCGGCGCTTGGCGCCTACTCGGGTTTGGTCCTTTATACTATAAATAGTTTACTAAGACCAAGCGTAGAAATGTTATCTACAATAATAATATATCTACTTTACATTGAAATTATACCAAATATATCTAATAAAGTAAATATATTTGTTTCTTTCTTTTGTGATAAGTATTATACATTATTTTTACTATAAATGCAAGTAATTCTTTTTTACACGCTAGAATAAAGCCCATTTTATTGTAAATAATAGTAATAAATGATATAATTTTTTTGTTAATTAAGGTTGTGATTTGATGTATAGAAAGACATATGCGCTTATTGATTGTAATGTTATTGAGGATAATGTCAAAGCAATAATAAAGGAGTATTCTTCTTATAAGTATTATTTTGGAGTGGTTAAAGCTAATGCTTATGGGCATGGGTTAGGAGTTATTAAGTATATGCTTAAGGCCGGCATTAATTATTTGGCAGTAGCTACTTTAGAAGAGGGATTAGAGGTTAGAAAAAGATATAGTGATGTTCCTGTATTAGTTTTGGAGCCAGTTAGTGCTAGTGATGCTGAGGTTGCTTCAAAGAATAATATTACGATAACGATAGATAATAAAGATATTTTTGATGAGATTAAGAAAAAGAAAATAAGGGTTAAGTTTCATTTGAAGATTGATACGGGAATGAACAGATTTGGTGTTAAGTCTAGTGATGTAGCTTCTTATATTTATAATAATTCAGATAAGAATTTATATATGGAGGGTGTGTTTACTCAGTTATATTCTGGAGTAGGTGAAGAGCTAAATAAAGAGGTATCTAGATTTAAAGATATAACTAAGGATATAGATTTAAGTAAGATAGATATTGTTCATTTGGATAGAAGTTTGACAATGGAGCAACATAAGGCATTTGATTTTGCGAATGGGGTAAGATTAGGTGTTGTAATGTATGGATTTGCGAAAAGATCATTTCCACTTTCTTGGAAGAGAAAACTTTTTAATAAGTTAACTTTTAAGAAGTATGTTCCGGATGTTAGTCCTTTAAAGCTTAATACTGCATTTAAGTTTGTTACTAATGTGATGGAGATAAAAGAGATTAAGCCTGGAGAAGGTGTTGGATATGGTGGTATGTATGATGCTAAGTCTAATATTAAGATAGGGATTCTTCCTTATGGCTTTGCTGATTTTGCACTTATTAAACCTTATTATGTAGAGATTAATGGTAAGAAGTATAAGACTATTACTAATTATATGGATATAACTTCTGTTATAATTGATGATGATGTTAAATTAGGTGATGAGGTTATTATATTTGGTGATATGATTGGTATTCGTGAGATTGCTGGATATACTGGAGTTAATGTGTATAAGTTAATTTGCAGTGTTACATACAGAGTACCAAGAATTTATGTTTATAATGGAAAGAGGATAGAAGATGAAGAAGTTTAGAGCACTTATTATTGGAAATGATATTAATGCTTATTATTTAGCTAGATGTTATCATGAGTTTACGGGAGAGAAAGCTGATTTGCTTAGTATTATAATTCCTGGTGAGAAACCTTTTGCTTATACGAGATATACTAAGATTTTAAATATTAAGTATGTAGAGAATCTATGGGATGAAAAAGTATTTTTAAGTGAATTAGATAAGTATTATGAAGAGCATAAGAAGGAGAAAATACTTCTTGTTAGTAGTAATGAGACTTATGGTGAGTTTATAGCGAAGAATAAGAGTAAGCTTAAGAGTAAATTTTTCTTTAATTATCCTAGTGTTAAGTTACAACATACTTTAGTTAATAAGGAAGACTTTTATAAGACGTATGCAGATAGTGTAATTGATTTACCAAGAAGTATTTATTATGATTGTACTAAAGATGAAGAGATTAAACCAGAAGATATTACTTTCCCAGTTATTGTTAAACCAGCAAATGTTATTTTATTTAAACATATTAATTTTGCTGGTAAGAAGAAGATTTATAAGTTAGATACGATGGAAGAGTTACTTGATGTTATTGATAAGTTTAAGAATGGTAATTATACGGATACAATTATTATTCAAGAGTATATTCCTGGTGATGATTCACATTTATTTGATGCTGTAGTTTATGCAGATAAGAATAAGAAGGTAAAGATGGTTTCTTTTGCTCAAATAGGTCTGCAAGAGCATGCTCCTAGAATGATTGGTAATGCAGCCGTTATTATTAATGGGTATTCACAGTATCCTGGAGTAGAAGAGCAAATTGAGAAGATTAGAAAGTTTACTGAGATAATAGGATATCAAGGATTTGCTGAATTTGATATGAAGTATGATGCTAGAGATGGTAAGTATAAAGTAATGGAGATTAATGCTAGACAAGGAAGATGTTCTTATTATCTAACACCTGCTGGATTTAATTTGATTGAGTTACTTTATAAGGATTTAATTGAAGGCAAGGAGCTTAAATATAAGTTTTGTGATAAGGAAGTACTTGAAACGTTTGTACCTAAGTGTGTAGTTAAGAAGTATATTACAAATGAAGAGTTTAAGAAGAAGGCTTTATCTATGTGGAAAGATAGAACAGAAGCACTTAATTATAAAAAGGATAATGGTTTCTTAAGAAAGTTACTTTTATTAAAGATTAGGTATAATTATATTAAGGCTTATAAAGAGTTTAAATGGGACTGGAAATAGTCCTTTTTTTGTTTATATTTTTCTTATTTGGGAATAATAATACTGATGTGTATGAGGAAGTATATTATTTTTAATTTAACTATATTTTATGGAATTGTTTTAAGTTATTTAATATCTAGTAGGAGCTATGCTTATGAGACTAGTAATGTTGTATATCCAGAAGGTGTAACTACACTTAATTTTAGTGATAAAGTATCAGATAAATATTTTGATAGAGTTTGTTCTTATGATGATTGTTTTGATTATATGGGTGGTGATATGAATATTTTTATGAGGGATTTTAGTAATTATTTAGATAGTAAAAGTAGTACTGAATATAAGGAAATGATATATAGTAAAGGATATCCAATTACAAAAATTTATTATTCTAAAGATTAATTTCTTCAATATATTCTTTTCCGTATTTTTTAATTTCTGTAATAAATATAGATGGGTTGTTTTTAGGCACTAGTAGGTAAGTATAGTTTTTTGATCTAGTAAGAGCAACATAGAAGAGTCTTCTTTCTTCTTCGTCTGGGTAAGAGTCTGTTTTAATTATTTTATTTAATAGTTTGGGATTAGGTATTCTAGATGGAAAGCCATTTGTTTTGTTTTCAAGATTTATTATGATGGTATTATCAAATTCTAGACCTTTTGATTTGTGAATTGTTAAAAATTTTAGATTTTCAGTTTCTTTAATATTATAGTCGTTTTTGTCTTTATTATTTCTTCCCATTATAAGAGTTGTACCAAAGAGGTTGGGGATAATTTTGCTTATAATTATTTGTTTATTTGAAAAGTAAACTATTTTTATAGGTTTATTTAAATTTTTTTGGCAGATTACTGTTTTTTCAATCTGTTTTTTATTTTGCATTATAAATTTATTTGCTAAGTTGATTGTTTCTTGATTATTTCGATAGTTCATTACTAATTTTAAAATAGTTATTTCTGGTATGTATTCTTTTATGTTTAGAAAGATATTTAAATCTAGACCACTAAATCTATAAATAGATTGGTAGTCATCACCAACAAAGAATATTTTGGCATTATTTATTTTTTTAATTGCTAGGACTAGGTTAAGTCTTGTATAAGATGTGTCTTGAAATTCGTCGATTATTATAAACTTATAAGGTACTTTTTTAATGTTGTTTGATATAAGTTTTTCAGCATTTATTATTAAATCATTAAAGTCGTGAGTACCAGATGATTCTAGTTCTCTTTGATAGATAAGATAGATGTCTAAGATGATTTTTAAGTAGTCTTTATTTATGAAGTGTGATTTATTATAAAGATTCCATAGTGTATCAATTGAGGAATAGTTGGCTTTATATAGGTTAATAAATGTTTTAATATATGTTTTTAGATTTGAAATGCTTGTTTCGATACATATTCTTTTAATTATTTGATTTGTTTTTTTATTTGTTTTAGCATAGCTTTCAAAGTATTCATTGATGATATAGTCTAGGGTGTTACCAGCTAAATGGTAGTTTTCGTCTTTGATAATGTTTATAGCTAGTTTATGAAATGTTGAGATATCTATTTCTTTATCACATTTTCTTTTAATGTCATTTACGGATTCATTTGTAAAAGAGATAACTAAGATTTCTTTTTCTTTGTAGATGTTATTATCTATTAGGTAGTTTATTTTATTAATTATGGTATGAGTTTTTCCAGAACCAGCACCAGCGATGAGGAGGGTATCATTAAGTGTTAGTACTGCTTTTTGTTGTTCTTCATTCATGTTTATTAATATAGGTGATTATTTACATTTAGTCAAGAAAAAAGAACATTAATCAATTTTGGTTAATGTTCTATCTAGTAGTGAGTAAAGGTAAGTGTCTATTTGTTTGTGACTTTTATTCTTGATATATTCTTTGTATCCGTTTAATTGCTTTTTATAGGCATTATCAACAACGTTTTTAAGCTTGTAGTCAATTATATCAATATGGTCATTATACTCTAACATGAGGTCAATAACACCTGTTTTTTCACTTGTTTCATTATCATCTATAAATTCATATTCTTGATATATTTCAGCATTGTTTATATTTTTAAAGATGTCATTTTTTAGTAGGTTTTCTAGGATGCTTTTTTCAATTGGACTAAGTAAAGTGTAATCGGGATTTTTAAGGTTAGTGTTTTCTAACATGTAGTGCATTTCTGTACCAAAGTTCATGTTATTTTTTTCTTCTTCAGTGATTAGTTTACTTGTTTCTTTTGAAAAGTGTTTTTCTTCTAATGGACTTGTTTGAAATTCTTTTTCTTCTACGGTTATTGTTTCATTCGTGTTTATTAGACCATCTAAGTTAATATTTTTTGATATTTTGTAGTCATCATTAATTTCGGGAATATTAACGTTTGTGATGTATTTCTCTATGTATTCATAGACAGAGTTGAGTATATCTTTAAATGATTTATATTTCATACGGTCTAAGTCATCAATTACTTTTTCGTTGTTTGTTACATAGATTTTGTCACTGTCAAGGCTTGTTACAATTATCATTTTTTCTTTTGCTCTAGTAAGTGCTACGTATAGAAGTCTTATTTTTTCAGATATTTCATTTCTTAAATTATCTTCTTTGAAAATTGTATTAATGAATGTATTAGAGAAGCCTTCATTATAGCTGGGCATTATTAAACCATATTTTTCGTTATATAAGATTTTATCTTTAACATCCATTAGATTAAATTCTTTATGGAACCCAGAGAAGTAGCATATTTTGTATTCTAATCCTTTGGATTTATGAATGTTAGTGATTGTTACAGAGTTTGAGTCACTGATTATTGCAGGTAATTTAATTACTTCAGAGTTTTCCATTAAGTTTTCAAAGAAGTCTTTCATGTCATAGATGTTCATACCAACGTCATTTAGGCTTTGAGCTTTTTCTAGAAGATTGTTAAGAATAATACTTCTATATAGGATGTTACCTTTAGAAATCATTTTGTCATAGAAGTTAAAGTCTTTGATGATGGTTTCAATTATTTCAGTGTTACTCATACTATCGATGTTTTTGCTAATTTCTAGGCATTTTTGATATATTTCGGTAGTAGTTAATTGCTTATTTATAAGATTATTGTAAATTATATTGTCATCTAAATTATATAGGTAACTACGAGCAATGCTGGTATAGTAAAAATTAGTGTCTACGTTGTTTAATTTATTTTTGATGTTTATTATTAGTCCTAGAATATTATTTATTAAGCATACTTCATCTGTGAAAAGAATATCTTCATCTTTGTAAATATTAAGGGGTATTTGAAGGTAATCGAATACTTTTTTATATGTATCAAAGCTGCTTGTTCTATCCATGAGAATACAACAGTCTTTGAATGTTATATCTCTTTGAACTTCATCATCTAGTACTTGGTATTTATCTTTAATTTTCTTTTTAATATCGTTTCCAATAATGAATGCTTCAATTTCTTCTTTAGTGTGATCTTTGTCTTTTTCGTAGTTATAAATTTCTAGATTGTTATTATTTTTGTTACTACCAAAGATGTAAAAGCCTTGGTTACCAAAGATTAGACGGTGTTCTTTGTGGTAGTTAGCGTTTCCGATAAAGTCATCCATTATGTGATTAAAGATATCGTTGATACTGTCTAGGACTTGTTCTCTTGAACGGAAGTTTTTATTTAAATCTATTTTTCTTCCACCATCTTCGTTTTTATATTTATCATATTTTATTTTGAAGATATCTGGGTTAGCGTTACGAAAACGGTAGATAGATTGTTTAACATCACCAACCATATAAACGTTGTTATTTTCAATTAAGGAGATGAAGGTTTCTTGCATATCACTTGTATCTTGATATTCGTCGATCATGATTTCTTTGAATGTATTTTTAAGATTTGTACGGACCTCTTCGTTTGTTTTTATTAGTTTAATTGCTAGTTTGCTGATGTCGTTAAACTCAAACATATTTTTTGAATATTTGTAATTTTCGGTTTCTTTGTGTAAAACTTTGATGATATCAACAATTATTTTGGCATCACTTTTAGTACTTCTTAAATTATTTATAAGTACTTCTTTATCAAAGTAGCATAGGTCTTTTATAGATTTGGTAATTTCGCTTATTTGAGTTTTATAATATTTAGCTTTTTCACCAGAACCATTAGGTAGTCTAGGCATTGTGAAGTCTAGTGATAGTCTGATAGTATTGTAGTCTTGGGCTTTTATTAGTGGCTCTAAAACCGCAAAGAATTTTTGATATGTTTTTTCTTCTATTTCATAACCTAGATTTTCAAGACTGTTTTTTATTGAGTTTATTTTATTTTGAATAAGTTTTTCATATGAGTTAAATAGATTTTCTAAGTTTTTGTCAGTATAGTAGTTGTCAATATAATTATTTAAAAAGTCTTCTTTATTGATAAGTAGGTCTAGGGATGAGTCTATTGCGAGAATTTTTTTTCTAAGAAGTTTGTCATTTTTGACACAGTATTTTGTTATGAAGTTAATAAAGTCTTTATTATTTTCTTGGTATTTATCTTCAAATATTTTATCAATTAGTTTTTTCTTTTCTAGTTTAATTATGGATGCATCTATGATACTTAGGCCAGCATCTAGCCCTAGGTAATAGTGATATTTTTTTACTAGAGATAAGACGTAGGCATCAAATGTTGTAATGTTAGCAGTTTCGATTAGATTCATTTCTTCGGTAAGTTCTGGTAGTTTGCTAATTGCTTTTTTAATTCTTTCTTTCATTTCTGCCGCTGCATTATTTGTAAATGTTAAGATTAGAAGTTCATTTATGTGAACACCTTTTTTAAGTTTAGTTATTACACGCTCAGTTAGTACAGCTGTTTTACCAGAACCAGCACCGGCTGATACAATAATATTGCTTCCTTCAGTGTTGATTGCTAGTTCTTGTTCTTTTGTCCATTTAGGCATTTTCATCACCTCTTAAAAATTTTAGTTCTTCGTCTGGGTATATGTACTTGTTATCTTTTTCAGTTTTAAAACAGATGCTTTGATATTTACAGAATTTGCAACTAATGTTGTCAATACCTTTAATTTTAGGTTCTATTTTGAAGTTTGCATTATCTATATTTTTAATCATTTCGTCTATTTTTTCTTCAGCAAATGTTCCTAAGTATTTTAATTCATCTTCAGTAAGTATTTTGGCGTATCTACTAAATCCATTTTGCGTTAGAGTCATACTTTTAATATACTCACTGTTTTCGTAGGTTGGATCAAACTCAGATATAAGATTTTCATTACCAATAGTGTAACCATTTAGTTTTAGGTGGTCGTTTATTTGTTCTTCTTTAGTTTTCCCAGGTTTAAAATTGATAATTGGGCTTATGATATTTTGAAGGTAGATACCGACAATTTTACTATTAGGATATAAGTTTTGAATTAGATAAATATATGTTGGAAGCTGGAGTTTTAGTCCATATGGAGCTAGTCTTAAATCAATATCTGTTTCGCCAGTTTTGTAGTCGATTAAAACTATTTTGTCATCATACTTCATTATCTTATCTATAATACCAACAAATTTAATTTTGTTTTTTGTAATTTCAATATTTTTTTCACATTCTATTTCTTTATAGTTAGTAATGTTTAAATGTGAGTTAATATTTTTAATAACATTTTTAAGTTCTTCTAGCATTTTATTTAAGAAAATTTTGTTTTCTAAAGTTAGGTTAAATGGATTTTCTTTAAGATAGCTTTCTGTTTCTGTATTAAAGTTAAAATTTTCTTTGAACATATTTTGTAATATATGATGGCATAAAGAGCCTGCATAAGCATCAAAGGTTTGTTCATAATTATCTAATTTAAGAATATATGAGCAGTAATATTTGAAAGGACACTCATAGTAAGTATTTAATTTAGTATATGATAGGTTTAATTTGTCGTAAGTAAAGTTTATCTTGTGGTAGGTATTATCATATGTCATATATTCTATATTTTTATATGTATTTAATAATATAGGGATGTTTATGTTGAAGGTTCCGTATTTTATATATTCGTCTAGAAGTGAACTTAAATTATACTTGTTACTTTGATTAGAATACGTGCTTGGTATGTAATCTTTTTTGATAACTTCTAGTTTAAATTCTTCGATAAGTGGGGAAGTTTTAGTACTGCCTTTTAAGTTCTGCTTACTTGTTGTAATAGTTAAATTCTTAGTATTGTTAATTATTCTTTTCCAGATGATGAATTCATTGTTGTTCTTTTGATATGTTTGATCTAAATAAGGCATTTTTTCTATATCTGAGATATAATCTTCATCTTTATAATTATGAGGAATTGTTTCTTTATTTAGGTTTATTAAGTAAATATAATCGTCTTCTTCTGGGATATTATTTTTAAGGTCTATTATATTAATAGAGTTTGAAAGTTTTTCACTTTTAAGTTTTGTGTGTTTAAATTCTTCTTTTAAGATGTCTTTAATTTCAGTAATATCTTTGATGAAACTGTATTTATTTAAAACTTTAATAATCCCATTTTTAATTTCTTCATTTTGCACTTTTTCTAAATCTAGATTATTTAAAAAGTTTAGTCCTTCAGTTGTTTCGTATAGTGTCTTTGTGCTTTCAATATTGATTGGTAAGTGGTAGTTTGCAAAAATACGTTTAATTACACTTGTGTTGTCTGCATTGATATTTGCTATATATACTTTGTTTAAATCAAGATTCTTTTGGATTATGTCATTAGCGATAAACTCAATTTCATTATTAATGTTTGTAAACTCATATACTGGGTGTGTGTAGTTTTTATCAGGGATATTTGTGATTGTTACATTAGCAGTTTCTTTTAATAAATCAATAATGTGCATAGTCCATTTATCAATGTTAATAAATCCTTGGATTTCAACATTTTTATTTTTAATTGAGTTCTTAAAAAACTTATCTGTAGTAAGAAGATTTTTCTCAAGAAGTTCATTTTTAAGTGTTACTAAGTTATTTAGTTTGTCATTTTGATAGTTTGTGTTTTTGGTAAAGTACATGTTTTTAATTAGTTCTTTAGCGTTTTCGTATGAGTAGTTTTTTTCTTTTATAAGATAATAAATTGTTCTTTCATCATAATCAAATAGAAGTCTTTTTGTTACTTCGTCTATTCCAAGAATTTTGGCTTTGTATAAATTATTTTGCTTACTTAATTTTTTAATAAGACTTTTTTTATAGTTTTGAGGTACGATTATATAGTCTTGCTTCATTTGGTACTTCCTTTCATTGTTTATTATACAATTTTTTAGGTACTTTTAAAATAAAAAGAACGCATATTTTGCGTTACTTTATACTAAGCATATGAGATACACGGGTTATCATTGTTGCATCAAAGTGTTCGGCAGTTATTAATGGGTTAATATCGCATATTTTAGCAAGATTTATTATTGATAGAGCGATGGTATCGTTTGGTTCATTTTTAATGAAATTGTACCATTTTATTTTGTCTTTAAAGCCTTTTTTGATAGCGTTTTTAGTATCTTCTTTTTGAAGCTTTATTATTTCGTTTTTATATTCGTTAATTGTCATATTCTGATGTTACTCCAAAGTAGCTTTCCATTGTTATCCAGTCTCCATTGTTATAAAGAGCTTTTGCTAGTTCTTTACCAACGTATCTTATGTGCCATGGTTCATAGATATAACCGGTTTCATTTGTTTTTCCTTCTGGATATCTTAAGATGTATCCATATAGGTAAGCATTTTTTGCTACCCATTTTCCTTCATCTGTGTTTTTAAATGAACTATCAATAGTGTTTAAATCAAATGCTAAACCACTTTGATGTTCTGAGTGTCCTGGTCTTGCTGAGAAGGTATCAGCAGCTGTTTTGCCTCTTCTTTTTACATAACTATTGTATAAATCATTTTGATAATCATATGAGCGATAGCCACTTTGGGCCCATAGATTTAAGTTTAGTGCAGCGGCATCACTTTTCATTTGTTTCCAGTTTTCGTAAGCTTCGGAGTTTAATGGTTCTCTAGCAAATCCATCATTTGGAACACTTTTAAATGTGTTTTTAGGTTTCCAAGTGCTATCTAATGGATATGTTTTGTTAACGATTAAGTATCCATCAACATAATATGCTCCATCTTTGTATTCGACTGTATAGCCTTTTGATGTTTTGCCAGTCTTATTTGTTTGACCACTTATAACTTTTTTAGTAGTGGTTGTAGTAGTTGTTTTTTTACTAGTTGTAGTTTCTTTTGTAGTCGTTGTGGTAGTTTCGGTTGTTGTTTTACTTGTAGTATTAGTGGTTTTGGTTTTATCCATATTATCATCGGACTCCTTTTTAGGGGTAATTATAGTAATAATAATATATGAAATTAATCCGAGAATAATTAATATTAGTAAAATGTTACCATATTTTAGTTTAATTCTTTTTTTCATTTTGCCTCTTGTGTATATTTTATGCCATTTAAAACTGGAATAGAATTTATAAGTTTGTTATATGCTTCTTCATAGTTATCGGTGGCAATTTTAAGTACTTTTATATTTGGCATATTTAAATCATCAGCAAGTTTTAAATAGGCGTTTTGTTGTTTAATACTACTTTCTAGGGAGAATGCTTGATATTGATGATGCTGACGAACTAGTCTTTTTTCATATAGAGATGTATCTTCTAAGTATAGTACTACAAAGTAAATGTTGTAATCTAGGTCGTTAAGTTTTTGAACTAGTCTTTTGTATACGTCATCAAATTTGTAATCTTTAAATCCTAGACTTGCATATACTTGTTCAGTGAAGAACGTGCGATCAAAGATTAAGTTTAGTTCGGTTTCTTCTAAAGTTTCCATATAGTTTAGTAAGTTAAGATACATTTTTTTATTTTTAGCATAACCAGTTTGAGATTTATCTTTAATACCAGTTAATCTATAAAGATTAGATGATGCTAGGTTATCTCTTAAAAAGTTTGCCATTGTGCTTTTACCAACGCCTTGTGGGCCTTCGATTATTATTATATTTCCACGATTATTATTCATTGTTTACCTCTTCATATTTTATATTATTTTCTTTTAAAAAATTTGTGATAATTGATGATGTTATTGCATAACTTAGGGTGCGGTTGCCAGTTTTTTTGTTACCTAGAGCTATACCCAAAATTTCTCCATTAGTGTTCAAGACTGGTGCACTTTCCATTCCGTCTTCAACTGGGGATGATAACTCAAACATTGATATATTTTCTTTTGTATCAAAGATATTTCTTGTGATGATGCTTTCAACTGGGAAAATAGGAAAGTTCATTACTTTGAAATCGCTTTTAAGTGTTCTGTTTTCTTCGTCATAAGTAAATGCTTTATATTCTGGAAAAGCAAAACCTACTGTGCATGTGCTTTGACCTATTTCATAATTTTCGTTAAATTTAGGAAAGTTTTTGACGAGAACATTTTCATGATTTGAGAATTTTATAACTGCTAAATTTAAGTATTCGTGTTTTATAATATTTACTTTTCCTGGATTTTCAGCAATATCAATTATGACATTTAAAATATCAGTTAACGTTTCATCTTTAATGCCATATTCATCTAGTTTTTTTGTAAGTTTTCTTCCTTTTAAACTTTTTAGTTCTTCGTAGATTGGTAAGTATGTTTCTTTTAGTTCGTCTTGCAGTTTAAATAGGGAAGCTATGCTTGCAGTTGTTAAAATATCTCCTTCATTATTTAAAACAATTAAAGTTGATAAGCCGTTAATTATTTTTTTATCAAAGTAATAAAAACCAGTTGCGAGAGGTCTTGTAAAATTTAACGCTTCTTTGACAGCAATTTTAAACATATTTTATCACCATTTTAATTATACTTCACATTTAAAAAAAACACTAGTTGTAAGTGTCTTTTATTATTTGAAATAGTCCATAAATTTCGATTATAAGTGAAAATGTCATAAGGACGACACAAAATACATCGTCTATATCTGCATAGCGGTTAATTAGTAAAGAACCAATTAAGCAGAAAACTCCGATACCAATTGTGATAAAACCTTTTAAATTTTTTTTCATATTTCCACCTTGTTTCTACCTAAATTATAGCAAACAAATGTAAATTCATGCAAGATAAATGTAAAGATTTAATTAGTTTTTTTAATAATTTTATTTTCTAGATTTTAAAAATGTCAAGTGTTTTTTTCAATTTTGCACGATTACACCTTTTTCAAGGGACTTTTGTTTAGTTTTCACACCTTTTTCAAGGGACTTTTTCTTTTACTTCACACCTTTTTCAAGGGACTTTTTATAAAAAAGACTAATTTCTGTAAAATTTGCGTAAAATTTTGACCTTTTTTTGAAATTTATGATTTTATTATAAAATTTAAGAAAAATTGCAAAGTTTTTAGTTAATAAGATGTTAATTTATTAAAGATTTTGGATTTTTTTAAAAACATTTGCTAAAATAATTTTAGAGGCGTGATAATTATGAATAAGTTTGATGTTGTAGTTAAAGATGATTTGTATGTTGCTAATAAGGGAGATGTATTTCCAGATAAAGAAGCAAATGTAATAGAGGAAAAAGTTTATGTGCTTGTTGTCGATTCATATAAAAAAATTTACTTAAATTTGAATTATGGTACATATGATTTTGTAAAAGGTGATAAGGCAATTTTTTCTGAACTTAAACCTTTTGCAATTGTAAATAATTATGTTGAAGATCATCCACTTATTGGAGAAAAAATGATTTATAGAAATTACTATGTGATTGATAGTTGCAAAAAGAATTATGACTTAAATAAACTGGAGGAAGTTCTTTTTGTAAATCTTAAAGAACTTATTCAAAATAACATGTATGATAATCCTAGAAATAGGGAAAGAACTGAAGAAATATTAGAGGTAATAAGTTTTTTATAGAAAGCACTTTGTTTAAGTGTTTTTTTATTGACATGTATTTTATTTATCAATTATAATTAAGATGACATTTTGCAAAAAACTTTATATTAAATACATTATGTGGCTACATATTTTAATATGTGGTTTTTTGCGTTGTAAGAAAGGATGTGAATTTAAAATGTCGCTTATATGTGTGGACAACCTGAGTAAAACTTTTAGAGTTTCAAGAAGAAGCAGTGGATTAAAAGCTGCTTTAAGGTCGTTTGTTAAACGGGATTATACATACGTTAATGCAGTAGATAACATTTCGTTTAATATTAACGAAGGAGAAATCGTTGGATACATTGGTCCAAATGGTGCTGGGAAAAGTACGACGATTAAAATGTTGTCGGGAATACTTCTTCCTAGTTCTGGAAAAATTAATGTTGATGGTTTAAATCCTAGTGCTGACAGAAAAAAATATGTCAAGAGAATTGGCGTTGTATTTGGTCAAAGAAGTCAACTTGAATGGGATATTCCAGCAGAAGATACTTTTGATTTGTTAAGGGATATCTATTCGTTAGATGAAGATGAATACTTAAAGACAAAAAATGAACTTGTTAAATTGCTTGAGATTGAAGAAATAATTAAAAAACCAGTTCGAACACTCAGTTTAGGAGAAAGAATGAGATGTGAACTATGTGCTTCATTACTACATAAGCCTAAAATACTCTTTTTAGATGAACCTACAATTGGGCTTGATGCAAAGAGCAAAGTTATAGTTCGTAATTTTATTGAAAAGATTAATAAGAAGAATCATGTTACGGTTATTTTAACTACTCATGATATGAGTGACATTGAGGCTTTGGCTAAAAGGATAATCTTGATAGGAAAGGGTAAAATTCTTTATGATGGAGCAATAGATTCACTTAAGAAGAAGTATGGGAGTTATAAAACAGTAAGTATTATTACTAGAGATAGAATAGAGAATATTGAATTTAATGGTATTGTAAAAAGAAAGTTTTGTGATGGTGTTTATAAATTTGTTATAGATACTAATATAATAACAATTTCTTCTTTTATTAATTATGTTAGTAATTCTTATAATTTAGAAGATTTAGATGTTGATAATGAAACAATAGATGATATTATCTTGAAACTTTATGAGGATTACAATGTATGAAAAAGTATTTTACTTATTTTAAGCTTAGGTGCCTTACGAATTTGCAATATAGAAGTGCTGCTATAGCAGGATTACTTACACAATTTTTCTTTGGCATGGTTTTTATAGAAGTATATATTGCTTTTTATTCTTCAGGTGATGGGAGTGTGCCAATTTCTTTATGTAACTTAGTAAATTATATGTGGTTACAACAGGCTTTCTTTTCTCTTGTTTATCCGAGTGAAAAAGATCCAAAATTATTTGAAATGATAAAAAATGGAAATTTAGCGTATGAACTTGTTAGACCAGATAATTTTTATTTTAAGTGGTATGTAAAGATTTATTCAAAGAAGATTATTGCTGTGCTTTTGAGATTTGCACCAGTATTATTGGTTGCCTTTATTCTTCCTGAACCATATAGGCTTAGTTTACCACCATCGATAGAGTATTTAGGAATATTCATTCTTGCGATATTTGTTTCTTCAATTTTGGTATGTGCGATAGTGATGTTATTATTCATTATTACGATGTGCACGCTTGATTTTAGGGGAAGTCTTAGTATATTTGGTGTTATTATCGAGTTATTTATGGGTGGAACTGTCCCTTTAGTGTTTTTCCCGGATTGGCTTTTAAAAGTAGCGAATGTTCTTCCATTTAGATTTTTAGGCGATTTTCCATTTAGAGTTTATTCTGGGACTTTTAGTGTTTCTAATTCTTTTGTAATGCTAGGTAAAGGACTCGGTTGGTGCGTTATTGTTATAGCAATTGGTTATTATCTTTGCAATAGAGCACTTAAGAAAGCGGTTATTCAAGGAGGTTAGAATGAAGATATATATTGAGAGTTTAAAAAACAATATTAAGTGTGCATTAGAGTTTAGAAAAACATTTATTTTATCTGTTATTAGTCAGTTTGGAGTATTTTTTTCTTATTATTTTTTGCTTTTAGCACTTTTTCAAAGATTTAGTAATATAAGAGGTTTTACAATATATGAGGTCTTGCTTTGCTTTGGCGTAATTCATTTTGGCTTTGCTTTTAATGAAACTTTTTTTAGAGGAGTTGATAAGTTTGAAGATTTTATTTCAAATGGTTCACTTGATAGACTTTTGGTTAGACCTCAAGGAGTGCTTTTTCAAGTTTTATGTTCAAGAATGGATGTTGTTAAGGTAACGAGATTATTTCAGGCATTATTCTTCATTGTTTATAGTTTTATTAAATTGAAATTAGAATTTAACTATGTTAATGTTGTCATTGTGTTTATGATGATGTTTGCTTCGGTAGTGATATTTTTCAGTTTGTTTTTGCTCATGGCTGCATATTGTTTTGTGACTATTGAAGGTCTTGAAATAAAAAATCTTATGACAGATGGTGGCAAACATTTGGCTCAATATCCAATGGGAATCTTTAGAAAAGCATTTTTAATATTTTTTACTTTTGTAATTCCTTATGCTTCTGTTAATTATTATCCTTTACTTTATTTGGTTGGAAAGAGTAATAGTTTCTTGCATGCAATATCACCAATTTTTGTATTTTTGTTTTTGATTCCATGTTATTTTGCATTTAATGTGGGTTTAAAACATTATGAAAGTACCGGATCATAAAAATGATTTCGCGATTATGCGAAGTCTTTTTTTGAATTTTTAACTAGCACTTAATATTGACAAGTGCTAAAATGATAGTATAATGTTTGTAGGAAGGTGATGATATGTCTTTAGTTAAAGTTAAAGAGTATTTAAAGAGATATAATGCTGATGATAGGGTGATTGTTCTTGATGAGAGTAGTGCTTCGGTTAAAGAGGCTGCTCATGCACTTAATACTAGTGAGGGAGCGATTGCAAAGTCTATAGCAGTTATGATAAATGATAAGCCAGTGGTTATTGTTTTAGCAGGTGATATGAAGTTAGATAATCATAAGTTTAAGGAAGAGTTTCATGTTAAAGCGAGAATGATTTCTTATGAAGAGACAGAAGCACTTATTGGTCATGCTCCTGGTGGGGTTTGTCCGTTTGGGCTTAATGATGAAGTGTCTGTTTATTTGGATGAGTCATTAAAGGAACATGAATATGTGTATCCGGCTTGTGGTAGTTCTAATTCAGCGATTAAATTAAGTATAGATGAAATAGAGAAGTTTTCTAATCCAGTTAAATGGGTTGATGTAGGAAAGGTGATGGAATAATATGAAGAAGAAAGAGTTTAAGAGTTCATCAAAGAGAGTATTAGATTTGATGATTAATTCTATTTATACGAATAAAGAAATATTTTTAAGGGAATTATTAAGTAATGCGAGTGATGCGATTGATAAACTTGTTTTTACGTCTTTAACTGATAGTAGTGTTTCAGTTAATCGTGATGATTTAAAGATTGTTATTGAAAGAGATAAGGATGCTAGAATACTTAAGATTAGTGATAATGGTATAGGTATGGATGAAGCTGAACTTGAACATAATTTAGGTACAATAGCAGAATCTGGTTCTTTGAAGTTTAAAGAGGAAAATAAAGATCAAAAAGATACTTCAATAATTGGTCAGTTTGGTGTTGGTTTTTATTCAGCATTTATGGTTGCTAAGAAAATAGAGGTTATTAGTAAGAAGTATAATGCTGATAAGGCTTATAAGTGGACTAGTGAAGGAGCAGATGGGTATACTACCCAGTCTTGTGATAAAGAAGATGTTGGTACTACAATTATTCTTTATTTGAAAGATGATACAGAGGATGATAATTATTCTAATTATTTAGAGGAGTATACTATTAGAAGTATTGTTAGTAAGTATAGTGATTATTTAAAGTATCCAATTATGATGGAAGTGGAGAATTCTAGGTTAAAGGAAGGCTCTAAGGATGAGTATGAGACTTATAAAGAGATGGTTACGTTAAATACAATGGTTCCTTTATGGAAGAAGGATAAGAAGGATATTAGTGAGGAAGAGTATAATAATTTTTATTCTTCTAGGTTTAGTGATATGGATAAGCCTTTAAGGGTTATTCATACTAGTGCTGAAGGATTATCTAGTTATAAGGCTTTGTTGTTTATTCCTAGTCATGCTCCTTATGATTATTATTATAAAGAGTATAAGAGAGGTTTAGAACTTTATACTAATGGAGTTCTTATTATGGATAAGTGTGAGGAGTTAGTTCCTGAGTATTATAGTTTTGTTAAGGGGGTTGTTGATACTGATGATTTATCCTTAAATATTTCTAGAGAAACACTTCAAAGTGATAAGCATGTACTTGCGATAGCTAAGGGGTTAGAGACTAAAATTCATAATGAACTAAAGGATATGCTTACTAATGATTTTGAGAGTTATAAGAAATTCTTTGAGGCTTTTGGTTCTCAGATTAAATATGGTATTTACAACATGTATGGAATGAATAAGGATAAGCTTAAGGATTTACTTGTATTTTATTCTAAAGATAAGGGTGATTTAATAACACTTGATGAGTATGTTAAGAATATGAAAGATGGTCAGGAAAATATTTATTATGCTTCTGGTGAGAGTGTTAGTAAAATAGATAGTTTGCCTCAAGTAGAGCAGATTAAGAAGAAAGGCTTTGATATTTTATATTTAACTAATTATTTAGATGAGTTTGTTATAAGTGTTTTAAGAGAAGAAGATGGCAAGACATTTAAGAGTGTTAGCGATAGTTCTTTAGATTTAGATACTGAAGAGGAGAAGGAAGCTAATAAGAAGTTAAATGAAGATAATAAAGATATGCTTGCTGAGATAAAGGATGCACTTGGTGATGAAGTTACTAGTGTAAGATTTACTAATAAACTTGATAGTCATCCTGTTTGTTTAACTAGTGAAGGTGAAATCAGTGTAGAGATGCAGAAGGTTATTAATGCTATGCCAACTGATGAGAATGTTAAGGCTAAACTAGTTTTAGAGATTAATGAAAAGCATGATATTGTTAAGAAGCTTGAGAAGTTATATAAAGAGGATAAGGCTGAACTTAAGAAGTATGCTAAGGTTCTTTATAGTGAAGCTAGATTAATTGAAGGCTTATCTATTGATAATCCAACAGAGATTTCTAATTTAATTTGTGAGTTAATTGCAAAATAAAAAAATGCCGTATGGCATTTTTTTTGTGTGAACGAGTATGCTATTTATTACGAATAAAGGTCTAGTTTTTACTAGACCATTTTTGTAATTTTTAGTTATTACAGCAAGATGTATTTCTTCTTCTTTGATTGCAGTAGCAACGACCTGTGATTTTACATGGAGTGAACTCTACTGTTACAAAGCATGACTCTTCATGTAGACATGGGCAAGTGCTTTCATTAGGCAATATTTCACAAGTACCTTCCATTGTAATTACTTCTATTTTGTTATTACATCTGTTTGTAAGTTGACAGCAGCAGTTGTTATCATTTTCGATTAGTTCTGATAGTTTTCCATCTACACATGTTTCAAAAGTTAATTTGATATTTCCACAATAGCAGTCACTATCATAGATAATTGGAGTGCAGAAAGGTGAGCCGCTATCACATAAAGTTAATGTACATAAGTCATTATTTTGAATCGTTTTAATAGCATCTTGCATTTTTAGTTTAGTAAAATTTGTATTCATAATACCTCCCACTTTATCGTATGTGAGTTTTAGGTTTTATCCTAGGCCAAAAGTCTATTATTTTTTGAATTTTTGATAATATTTTTTATCAAATTGTTATCTTTTATGATATAATTTTTATTGTAAATGTGCTGTGGCACTAGATACTTAATTAGATGGAGTGGTAAATTATGTACTGTAAATATTGCGGAAGTGAAATAAAAGGAAATTTTTGTTCTAATTGCGGAAGGAAGGTTCAAGAAGAAAGTAGAGAATCGTCTGGATTTGGTTATGGTGTTCTTGGTTTCTTTTTTCCATTAATTGGTTTTATTTTATTTTTGGTTTATTTAAATGAAAAGAAGAAAGCTTCTAGAGCATCTTTAATAGGATGTATAACTGGGGTTTTAGTAAAAGCTCTTTTAGTGATGTTTGCTCTATTTGTGTTTAGTTATGGTATAGGCGGAGCAGCTGATTGTTATGAAGAATGTGGTTATAATTTTGAATATAGAAATGGTCAGTGCGTTTGTACTGATAATAATTTAGATACTTTTTAGTTCGTAAGTATTTACTTTTATAACTTTTCTATTATATAATAGTTTCTTCTTCTGAGGTAGAATATGGAAAAGTTAAATAGATGTGTTAATTTTTTGTTTAGTAATTTCAAAAATTCTAATTTTAATATTTTGAAATCTTTGTTTATAGGAGATTTACTTAAATATTATGGATATGAAGATGAAGAAATTTGTGCTGGTTATTTGTTTGATTTAGTAAAGAATAACCTTTTTAGTGTGGATGAGTTATCTAGAATATTTGGTGGAAGAACGACAAGTTTGATACTTGCATGTAATATAGATTACGGTGCTAGTGATAGAGTATTAGAGAAGTATTTTGATGGGCTTAATGAGAAAATGAAGGCATTTATTTGTGCTGATTTACTTGCTAGTTATATTTTTGAAGTTATTTCAATAGAGGAATATAAAAGAGTGTTAGGACTTATTTCTTTTGAACGCATAAATTTGCTTTTTGATTTGTGCGTAAATGAAGTTTTTGAGGTTAATAATCTTAAAAGAGGATTGAATTTAGATTATGTGAAGAAAATATTTAATACACGAATGCCTTATATAGTGATGATTAGTGAGGAAGCAGGACGTTTAAACTATGAGGGTATCATTGCCGAGTTTTTTGATAGTTCATTTAATTTAAGGATTGGAGGAAGTCTTGGACTTTCAACGAGGATTAGAGATAGTCTTATTAAACTTACTTTAGATGGGACTGAGTTATACCAAATAATTAATGATAATAAGGTATTTTTAATTGATGATCGTATTTATGATAGATTTATATGGTTTAAGTTATTGGTTAATAATGAAGAATTAACTATTGTAGATATTAACAATTTTATTAAAAATAGTTTGAGAATTATGAGGGATTATATAATTATTACGGGGATATCCTTGTTTGATAATGAGGAAGTATATGTAGATGATATTCCGGAGGAGATAAAAAATATTTTTATTTCAGATAAGACTAGTGAGATGACAATGAGTGTTGTAAATACTTTTTTACCAATTATGAGTAAACAGTATTTGCTTAATTTAAAAAATAAACTTAACAGATAAAAAAAATCTTAGTTATACACTAAGGTTTTTATTTGTTTGTATTTTCGTAATAGTTTCTTTCTTGAAGTTCACTTAATATTGCATCTAGTTCTTCATCAAGTGTTTCTTCGTAAACTTCTTCTGCGTCACAGATTATACTAGATAAACTGGAATAATTTTCTGGGGTTATGTCAAATCTTTTTAAAACTTCTATTTGATAGTTTGTTAGCATTAGTTTATCATTTACTTTAGTCAATTTGTTTTTGTTAAAGTCTATGGAGTCAAGAAGTTCTTTGATGTTATATTCTTTATTCATTTAAATCTACCATTTCATAGATGCTTCCGTTGATATTTAAGACAAATGTGCGATTATTAAATTTACCAGTAAGGATGTTTCCGTCTTCAGTAGTGAATTTATATGAATTTGCACCAATATCATATTCAGATGAACCAGTAATTTCCGTTTTATCACAAGCACCATTATACGTTACGAATTTAAATGTATTATCTTTTAAATTGATTTCTATTCTTGGTTTACCTAAAGAACAGTTAGTAGTATCACTTTCATAAACTTTTAGGTTAGGGTCTGTATTTGTTTCATGTGCTTTAGTTGTTGTCGATATTTGATCGATTGGGATTATTGGATTATCGTTTTTGATTTCGAATGGATTTGGTAAAACGCCTTTATCCATTAGAAAATATAAGCCAAAGATAATAATAATTAGAATTAGTAGAGATGATAAAAAGTTAATTATTTTATTTGCTTTTTTTTCTGGATTTGGGTCTGGTAATTTGATACTTTCTTCTTTCACTACTCTTTTTTTGAATTTTTCTTCTTCGTTCATATGAGCCTCCATTTATTTTAGATATTATATCATATTTGACGGGTGAACTTCAATGATTCTTGTTAAAAATACGAGATTATGGTAAAATGTTTATTGTAAAGAGGGTGATTTCATGAAGGCTGTTTCAGTTTTTTTGGAAGAGTTACAAAAGAGAATAGATAGTACTGCTTTACAAACGATTGATTTTGAAAATAAGAAGAATACTCTTTTAGAGATAGATAATATAATTTTAAAATATGGGCTTAATAAAAGAAATATAAGTGCTGATGATTTACTTAAAATTGATTCAGTGTCTATAGATGATCTTTATTTAATTATTGATTTTATATATGGTAATAATACTGACGAAATAAAGGATATAGCAACCCGTAATATTAATAATATTAGAAATAATGGTAATCATGGTTCATATGTTTATTTAGAACAGATTGCTGGAAGAATTACTCAGGATTTGAGTAGTTGTTTAAAGAGAGATAAAGAATATATTGATAGTCAAAGAGAAATGATTGAACTTCCGAAGAGAGTTTTGGAATTATTTGATGATGGTAGTTTGAAAAGACCTATTTATGATTATAGTGATATAGATAAACTTTCTTTAGGACTTTCTAGTAAAGAAAGAGGAGAGTTAAAAGAAGAGTTATATATCGAAAGTTTTAATTTAGTAGCACATCAGATGAGTAAGGATGATAAACTTTTTATAGATAAATACGCGTCTGTTATCAAGAATAAAAAAGAAAAGTATAAAGATGTTTATGAAGCTCTTACAGATGTTTCTGCAGATGCATCTTTAATTAGTCAAAAGGCTAAAGAAATTTCCAAAGATAAAAAATTTGATTATAATGATGTTAGACAAGTTTTGTTTATTAAAGTGCTTAAAGATGATTTAAAGAAATATCAAGAATTACTTTTAAGTTTAGGAGTTCGTGATGGTGTTTATGATAACTTACTTAATTTAAAAAGTGAGATGGAAGAGGTTTTATCACTTTCTAGAAAAAAGGAAGTGGTCACTGATAGTAAGGAAGAGGATTCTAGTGATAAGTCTAGAGAGTTTGATGAGGTAATAAACAAAGCTAAAGAGATTATTTCTAGTGAAAAGGAACTTATTGATAGTGTTAAACCAGAGGATTTACAAAAGTTTTTGATTGATAGTGTTACTTCTGACGATAAAGATAATAAGTATAAGATAGTGTCTATCTTGATGGAACTTTCTAGAGAGGTTAATGGTGCACTAGATAAGGTTAAGTTATTTGATGGTCACCTTGATGATGGTGTGCTTTCTTCGTTTACAAATAATATTAACAAGTATATTGAGACGTATGAAGTTTTAAAAGGTGATAAGAATGAGGAGAATAAAGAAGAGCATATTATTTATTTAGATAGTATTATAGATGAAGTTAATGCTTTAGATAAAAAAGAGTTAAATGCTTTTAAAAAGGTTTGTGAAAAACTTATTTTAGGTGACTTTAGTGAGGTTAAAAGATTAGAAAACACTTCTTATAATATTTATGTTTCTAGTTATAAAGATGTGAATGTTTCTTTTATGAGACTACCTGATAAGTTTTTAATGATATTACATGTTTATACTAGTGAAGATGAATTTGGTGATATGGATGAAATGTTTATTAAGGAAGTTCTTTTAGATAAGGAGAAAGTTTTTGCTAGTCAAAGTGAGTTAAGGTGTAAGTTAAAGGTAGTAATTAATAGGAGTGCATAATGGAAGGAAAGGATATTTTATTACAAATTTTAAATGGTAGTGCGGTAACTTCTTCATTAGCACTTGCTGAGAGTTTGAAGGAAGAAATTAGTGAGGGTGAGGAACTACTTGCTCTTTATGATAAAAAGGAATATTTGCAGTTTGCAAACAGGGTTTGTAGTTTAGAACGCTTATTTAATCTTTGTTTAAGTTATATTGAAGATGACAATGATAGTGTACTTTTAAGAAGAAAAGTACTTGCAATTAAGACTTCTTCTTTAACTATTAATGATTATGTTCTTAGTGATAAGGAAATAAGCGAATTATCTAAAATAGTTGTGCTTCTTAAGAAGGTAATTGGTGATCTGCATGATAAAGTAACGCTTATAACAAATTCGAGTATTACTAGTGATGATGTTATAAGGATAAAAGAAAAGCTATCTCGAGAGGAAATCTTTACGCCGGACGATATATTACTTACTGAAAGAATTGTTAAATGTGCTAATCCAAGTAATGGAGATATTAACTGGGATAAAGTTATTACTTATTTAAATGAGTATAATGGTGGAAAGTTGAAGAAACTTGGTGAAGATAAGTTACGTGGTAGACTTTTAGAAAGAGCAAACTTTAAGAATCCAGATGAAGATATTTTTAAGCATCATGATATGATGAAAAGTACATTTAAGCCAGTTTGTAAGATAGAGGAGCATGAAGTAAGACAGAGTGTTAAGGAAGTTATTGCATCTATTGGTTTTGATTTTGATAAGTTTGATAAGATTAGTGCAGACAAACTTTTAAAGTGTGATTTAGATAGTTTAAGTAAAAGGGCTAAGTATCTTTATGATAATGGTTATATAGATATTATTGGTAGTAATAATTATTTAGGTGTCTGTGAAGTATTAAGTGGTGTTAGTTTAGAAGAGTTTATAGATATTATTAAAGTTCTAAAAGAATATTATAAGTTTACTGATGAGGATGTTAGGAGTTTACTTAAGAGAGGTACTGTTATATTTACTAAGGATGGCTTTGATAATTTTAAACATAATATGGATATTTTAAGAGAATATAATGTATCAAATAGTGTAGTTGTTACTAGAGGTATTTTGTTTTTAATTAATGATTATATGAAGAATAAGAGGCTTATAGCTAAACTGCCAGAAGGGGTTAATGTTACAGATTTTCTTAGTGAGAATATAGGGGTGCTTTATGATAGTGAGAGAGTGCTTAATAATTTAGATAGTTTTTCTTTATATGGTTTTAGTTTAAGTGATGATAAAGGGGCTTATAGCGTTCTTACAACATTTGATTTAGCAGGAGTATTAGATCAGTTTATTGAACTGGGCATTAGTGAACATGTTCATAGTGGTAATAAAGAGTTAAAGGGTATTAAGGATTTAATGGTTAGAAGAATCTTTTATGCTTTTAAAAATGGACTTCCAGTTTGGGAAAGTAAGGATAGTTATAGTTTAATTAATGGGACACCTTGTTTAAAAGAGGATGAGATTATTCCACTTATAAGTGATTATCCAATATTAATGTATTTAGAAGAAGGACATAGATTAGCAATATATTCTGATACAACATATGCACAAATTAAGAGAAAGACAGAATTTGTATTTGATAGAATTGTAATTTCAAGACTTAAAACTTATAGAGTATTTGATAGTTTAGTAAGAGCGGGGGTAAAGCCAGAGGAAGCTATTGTAAAAGCACTTACATTTAATTTACCTCTTGAAGAAAGTGAAGAGAAGAGTATTTTAAGGATGCTTCATTTAGGTAATGAGGTGAAGAAGTTATGATAGATTTTTTAAATAAGTATGGTTTAAGTAAAGAAGATATTTTGGAGATTAAAGGACACTTTGATGAGAAGTTTATTTATAATTTAGGTGTTATGAAAAATAATGTGATTGAGGTCCTTGATTATTTACAAAGTATAGGAGTTACTAATTTTAAAAATCTTATTTTATATAGGTGTGATTTGTGCTTTATGGATGTGGATTATTTAAAGGAACAACTAAGCAAATATGATGAAAAACTAATTGTATATATTATGAATAATGATATTTGTGATTTACTAGATTTTGATATCTAGTATTTTTTTTATTATTTGATATATAATAAATTAATGGGAAAATAAAAAAAGTTAGCACTAACTATTGACAAGTGCTAAAATAGTGGTATAATTATAATTGTGAAAGGAAGATGAGATTTATGAATTTAATCCCAAGAAATTTTTTATTTGATGATGATTTGGAGGATTTCTTTGTAACCAAACCTAGTAAAAGAGGTGAAATGAAATGTGATATTTATGAAAAAGATAATAAATATTGTATTGAATTAGATGCTCCAGGTTTTGATAAGAAAGATATCAATATTGAAGTAAAAGATGGATACCTTACAGTAAAAGCTCATAAAAAAGAAGAGAGCAAAGATGAAAAGAAAAATTATATTAGAAAAGAAAGATATTATGGAGAGTATTCTAGATCATTTGCTTTAGGTGATGTTGATATTGATAATATTGATGCTAAATTTGAAAATGGTATTTTAAATATTACAGTTCCAAAGAAAGAAATCCAAGAAAATAAAAAATATATTGAAGTTAAATAGGACTAGCGATGAGCTGGTTCTTTTCTTTTGTGATAATTTTTCTCCTGATTTTGAACATAATAAAGTAAAGTAAATGTTAAGTTATTTTAAAAATTATATAGGTAATTTCTCTCATAAATGGTTAATAAAAAATTAAATTAAATGCTGAAAATAAAGCAAATTTTAATAATCAGAAATTTACAAGTTTGCATCATAGAATATTTTTGGCTAAACATTAACTAGACACGGGGGGGGGTTGTTATATAATGTCTATAGAAAGTTAGTGATAAAATATGAACCATGAAGTTAATATTGATAATAATAAGAAGAAATTAAAATTGTATTATGGGCTTTTAGTAACAGTGTTATGTATAATTGGTGTATCATTTGCATGGTTTAGACTTTACTTAAGTCAAACTGAAAATAACACAATAGCATCAAGAACATGCTTAAATACAACTCTTACTGAGGACACTTCTAAAATATCATTAACAGATGCTTTTCCAATAACAGATGAAGATGGTTTAAAACAAACGCCATTTACATTTATAATAAAAAATAACTGTAATAGTTATGTTAAAGTATATATTACGATAGATAGCACATACAGAGAAAGCACTAGTTTATCTTATTTAAAAGATAACTATATGAAAGTTAATGTATCTCCAAAGGGTACAACAACTGGTAAGTCAGTAATACTAGGAAGTCAAACACTAACAGACTTAGAAAATAATAAAAAAGGTTATATTATTGTGAGTACTGGACTTAAAGCAAATGAAGAAAAAAGTTACGATTTAAGAATATGGATGGATAGTTCAGTAACAACAGAACAAGGACTTAATAAGAATTGGTCTGGTAAGATAGTTGTAGTAAGTAATGCAGCAAAAGAATCTGCACCAGCACCAAACGGATGGTATGAGGCTGGAAATGGCACACTACTTGCTTCATTAAGAGATAGTAATACATTAAAAACACCAATAACTACACCAGGAACTGCTATATCTACTGCTAGTGAGGCATTACTTGCATCTGCCGAAGATGATTATGGAACTTCTTATTATTTTAGAGGAGCAGTTAAAAATAATTATGTAGAATTTGCTAATAAGTGCTGGAGAATAGTAAGAATTAGTGGAGATGGTTCAGTAAAACTTATTTTACATAATGATAATACTACAAAAGTAGCTAATCCTTGTGATTCATCAAATAATAGTGCTAGTGCAGCATTTGCAAGATATTCTGGTGAAACATATACAAGTGCATTTAATACAAACTATAATGATAATGCTTATGTAGGATTTAAGTATGGTACTGTCGGAGCAAGTGACTATGCAAGTGCACATGCAAATACTAATAAGAGCACAATACTAACTAATTTAGAGATTTGGTATAATAATAATCTAACAGCATATGAAAGCGTAATAGATAATAGTGTATGGTGTAATGATAAAACAAATGTAACAGATACAAGTTATAATCCATGGAATTGGAGTGATGTTACTGGTTTAGGATATGGTACAAATGTAACTTACTATGGTGCTACACAAAGATTAGTAAATACAAACGGAAGTGCTGGTGGCACTGGTCCTAGTTTAAAATGTAATGGAGAATTAAGTAAAATAAATTCAAAAGTAGGCTTAATAACAGCAGATGAGTTAGCATTTGCTGGATGTGCTTATACTAAAAATAATAAAACAACATATTTACAAGAAAATGCTACGGATACTGAGTGGTGGTCTTTGTCTCCTGACGACTTCAGTGGCAGCGGCGCTCTCGTTTGGTACGTTATCGGCGGCATTGGCTACTTCGGCTACAACTACGTGAGCAATACCTACGGCCTCCGTCCTTCGATTTCTATTTCCTCCGATACTACAATTTCTGGTGGATCCGGCACCTCAGAAGATCCTTATATTATTAATTAAGTCACTTAGGTGGCTTTTTTGTTGACTAATTAGTGGCTAGTTTATATACTTTTGGTGTAGGAGATGATTTGATGGGTTTAGTTGTTAAGAATGTTAATAAGTCTTTTGGAGATAAGCATGTTGTTGATAATATTTCTTTTGAGTTAAAGAAACCTGGTGTGTTTGGACTACTTGGTACTAATGGTGCTGGTAAGACTACTACTATAAGAATGATTTTAGGTATTATTAAGAAGGATAGTGGTGAGATTACTTGGGATGGTAAAGAGGTTACTAGAGGGAATGTTAATTTTGGGTATTTACCCGAGGAGAGAGGGTTATATCCTAAGAGTACTGTTTATGATCAGTTAGTTTATTTTGCTAATTTAAAGGGATTAGGTAAGAAAGAGGCTGATGAGGCGGTACGTTACTGGTTAGGTAAACTTAATTTGATGGAGTATATAAATAGTCCAGCTGAGAAGTTATCTAAGGGTAATCAGCAGAAGGTACAGTTTGTTACAGCGATGCTTCATAATCCGGATTTGATAGTGTTGGATGAGCCTTTTAGTGGACTTGATCCAGTTAATACTGAGGTTTTGAGTAATATTATGAAGGAGTTAGTTTCTGAAGGTAAGTATATTATTATGTCTTCTCATCAGATGGGTGTTATTGAGGAGTTTTGTTCTGATTTAGTTATTTTAAATAGGGGTAAGACTGTTTTGAAGGGTAATTTGAAGAAGATTAAGGATAGTTATGAGACTAATAAGGTTATGCTTGAAACTGATGATGATGTTAAAGATATATTAGATAGGTTAAAGTTAGATGTTGTTAGTGAAAGTGAAGGGGTTTATATGATAGGTGCTGAGGCACCGGATAGGGACAGGTTATTGAAAGAACTTGTTAAGGATAAGATAAATGTTAAGACGTTTAGTGTAGTTAAGCCTAGTTTGCATGAGATATTTATTGAGAAGGCAGGTGAGTAGATGAAGGATTTATTAACTGTTGCTAAGTTTACGATTAAGGATATGGTTAAAAGAAAGAGTTTTATAGTTACGAATATTATTTTTTTAGCGGTTATCCTTGTGGGGACTAATATTCCAAGAATTATGGAAAGTTTTAGTAAGGATGATGAACTTTCTAGATTACTTTTGGTTGATGAGGGTAATATTTTGGGGGATTATTTATCTGGTCTAGAAGATAGTAAAGATTATGGATATGATATAAAGGTTATGTCTGGAGAGTATAATAAGAGCGATGCTCAGAAAGCTCTTGATAATGATGAGTATGATGAGGTTTTAAGTTTTCGTTTAGATAATAATACGATTATGTTTGAAGATTATCGAGCAGATATGAGTTTGGTTGGATCTAATGCTGAGGTTATTGTTAATCAGGTTACTAGTGCTTATTATAATATGAAGTTAATGTCTTTGGGCTTATCACAAGATGAGTTAAATGCTCTTAATGTAAATTTTAAACTGAATACTAATTATTTGTCTAATTCAGATAGTGGTAATAGTACGTTTGCGATGATGATGTTTTCGATAGTGTTATTTTATGCAGTGTTCTTTTGTGCTAGTCAGGTTTCTTCGTCTGTTACGACAGAGAAGACTTCTAAGATTATTGAGAGTTTAACAACGTCAACAAGTCCTAAGAATATAGTTTTGGGTAAGACTTTAGGTGTTGGGTTTACTGGGTTATGTCAGCTTGCTGTGTTACTTATTTTTGGAGTCATTTGTGCTAAGTCATTTTTACCTGGTGATATTTTAAAGGGAGTAATTAATTTAGATTCAATTACTATTGGAGTTTGGGTTATTGTTTTTCTTTATTTTGTTTTAGGGTATGCTTTGTATGCACTTATATTTGCGCTTACTGGTTCTTTGGTGCAGAAGCCTGAGGATATTCAAAGTGCGAATAGTCCGGTGTCAATGCTTTCTGTGTTTGCCTTTTATCTAGCTTATTTTTCAATGATGAATTCTAAGAGTAGTGTTAGTGTGTTTGCTTCGTTATTTCCTTTTTCTTCACCATTTAGTATGCCATCAAGATATATGCTTGGGCTTGCTAGTGTGAGTGATGTGATTGTTTCACTTGTTATTCTTGTATTAACTGCTGCACTTATTGGGTATATTTCGGTTAAAGTTTATTCTAATGCAATACTTAATTATGGTAATAAGTTTAGTTTGAAAGATATTGGTAAGTATTTGAAACAGAGATAAAATTATTGCATAAACATTATTTTTTGTGTATAATGTTTGTTGCAAGGCCTATTGGTGAAATGGTTAACACATTGCCCTCTCAAGGCAACATTCATGGGTTCGAATCCCATATAGGTCACCATATGTTATTTGAAGTTCCTTATTTGGGGGCTTTTTTATTTAATTGGGGTATATAATGAGTATTATTTTACATAATATATAAAGACAAGAAGGTTATTGACAAATGTTAAAAGTTACAATATAATACAAAGCAATACAAAAAAAGCACTTGCAAATTAAGTGCCTTGTGTTATAATTTAATTATGATAGATGTAATTATCTGTCGGTTATAATTAAACAATAAAGAGATATAGTCTTTTGGGTTAGATGTATCTCCACATTATTTGGAATTTGCACCTAATGAATAGGTGCTTTTATTTTAATATGATAGCAAGTGCTACAATGATGAATAGTATTAGCGAAAGTATAAGTACTACCGCTATTAAGTAATCCATATCTTAAATGTAGATTTTAATTTATATGCTTTCATACAATCACCTCCTTGCACATATAAATGCGTGGAGGTAACACCTATAGACTATATCTCTAGTTGCATTATACAATATTATGGTATTTAAAACAAGAATATCTTGTGGAAAATTCTTTGAATGATAATATTTTTTAATAATTATAAAAGGAGATGTTTATAATGCTTTTAATTGATGAAAGAGAGTTTAAAGTAACTGAGGAGACTGCATTTTTAGGTAATATTAACTATAATAAAGATAGTGGGTATAATATAAGATTTGAACTGCGTTTTATAGATGGTGATAAAAAGGGTTATATTAATTTAGATACTGGGTTTGAAAAAGAGAATGATATTAATTTGTTTCTTAATAAGGAGTATTCTGGGCTTAATTTTGATGGTTATCCTTTTATGTATTTTGAGGTGTTTGATACGGTGAAGTTTTTGGATTCTGAGATTGAATGTGAGATTAGAATTAAGATAAATGATATTAAAGATGATAAAATTAATGTAAATTTTGAAGTTGATGATGATTTAATTAAAATTAAGTATAATGGAAGTTTAATGGTGGTTAATAAAATTTAATTTTTTTTACTTGACAGTTGAATATTTGTTCAACTATAATGATAGTGGAGGGAATATGGATTGTAAATGTTTAGAGTGTGATTGTAATGTTATTCATGATACAGTTGTTAATAATACTTTAAAGGCGATGCCTAGTGGTAAGGTTATTGAGAAAATTGCTAGTTTTTTTAAGGTTATTGGGGATAATACTAGGGCAAGGATACTTTTTGCTTTAGATTCTAATGAGATGTGTGTTTGTGATATTGCAAATGTGTTAAATATGACGAAGTCGGCGGTTTCTCATCAGCTCTCGGTTTTGAGGGATGAGAGAATTGTAAAGTGTAATAGGGTTGGTAAAGAGGTTTATTATTCTTTAGATGATGAGCATGTTAAAGAGGTTTATGAGGTAGCGTTATCTCATGTGAAGGAGATTTTAGATGAAAAAGTATAAATATAATATAAATAATTTAGATTGTGCTGGATGTGCTAAGCAGGTTGAAATTGCTTTAAATAAGAATAAGGATTTTAAGAATGTGGTTGTTAATTTTAGTACGGGTAAGATTAGTTATGAGTCTGATAAAGATTTTAGTTTGGGAGAGCTTAATAAGTTAGTTAAGGCGGCTGAACCTGATGCGAGTGTTAGTACTGATGAAGAGGTTAAGAAGGAGACTAATATTTATTTTCTTATTATTGGTTTAGTTATTCTTTTTGTTGGAATGTATTTGCCAGTAAGTGATAATGTAAGAATTATTTTGTTTATTATTAGTTATGTTTTTCTTTTATATAAGACTTTTGTTAAGGCGATGAAGCTTTTATTTAAGAGTCATGTTATTAATGAAAATATGCTTTTGACTATATCTTGTATTGGTGCATTATGTATTGATAAGGTTATGGAAGGAGCTATGGTTATAGGTTTATATACTATTGGTAAGGTTTTAGAGGAGAAGGCTTTAAATAATAGTAGGAAGTCTATTAAAGGGATTTTGGAGATTAAGCAAGGGTATGCTAATGTGGTTAGTGATGGAAGAATCGTTAAGTCTAGTGTAGAGGATGTTAAGTGTGGAGATGAACTTGTTATCAAGAAGGGGGAACGTATTCCGGTTGATGGTATCGTGATAAGCGGAGAGACTAATTTGGATGAGTCTGCTCTTACTGGAGAGTCAGTTTTACGCTTTGTTAAATGTGGCGATGAGGTGTTATCTGGTACTATAAATAAGGGTGATGTTATTAGAGTTAAAGCTACTTCTGAGTATGCTGATTCTACTGTTGCAAAGATACTTGAGTTACTAGATAATGCTAGTGATAAGAAAACTAAGTTAGAGACGACTGTTAGTAAATTAAGCAGATATTATACGCCTATAATTTTGGGATTAGCAGTTTTAGTTATTTTAGTTCTGCCTCTTTTTGGAGTATCTATTAAGGAAAGTTTTTATAGAGGCCTTACATTTTTAGTTATTTCTTGTCCTTGTGCAATTGCGATATCTGTTCCTTTATCTTATTTTACAGGAATAGGTGCCGCTAGTAAGAATGGTATTTTGATTAAGGGAAGTAATTATTTAGATGGTTTATCTGATATAAAAAATATTGTGTTTGATAAGACAGGAACGCTTACTAGTGGAGAATTTAAGGTTAATAGTATAGAAATTAGTAAGGGTAGTAAGTATAGTAGGGATGATATTATTGATATTGTTGTTAGTGGAGAAGAGATGAGTAATCATCCACTTGCTAGTTCTCTTAAGGCACTAGGCGAAAGTAGTGGTAAGAAGGTTACTAAGTTTAAAGAGATTGATGGCATGGGGATTAGTTTTGTTTATGATGGGATGGAAGTTTTTATTGGTAGTAAGAAACTGTGCGGATGCAAGAGAAAAGCAGATGTACATGTAGTTATTGATGGTAAGCATGAGGCATCTATTATGTTAAATGATGGAATTAAAGAGAATGCCAGTGATGTTATTAATGAGCTTAAAGCTCTTGGGGTTAAAACTTATATGTTTACTGGGGATAAGAAAGATATTCCGATGATTACTGGAGAAAAACTTGGCATTGATGAGATTAGATATGAGATGCTTCCAACAGATAAGTATAATGAGTTTGATAGTGTTAATAAGAGTGGTGTAACTGCTTTTGCTGGTGATGGAATAAATGATGCACCTGTATTAAAGAGAGCAGATATTGGAATATCTATGGGTGGTATTGGTTCTGAGTCGGCGATAGAAGCTAGTGATATTGTTCTTATGAATGATGATCTGGAGAAGATTCCTTTAGGAATTAGAATTTCTCAGTATACGAAAAAGATAATTAAGGAAGATCTGATATTTGCAATTTCAGTAAAAGTTATTATTTTACTTCTTTCGGTGTTTGGGCTTGCTAATATGTGGTTTGCAGTGTTTGCTGATACGGGTGTAACGCTTCTTGCAATATTAAATACTTTAAGAATTACAAATAAATTTAGAATAGAAAAGGATAATTAGTTATGTGGATAGGTTTTATTGTTATTTCAATTGTTGGAACACTTTTACATTTTTTATATGAAATAAGCGGTCATAATAAGGTAGCCCTATTATTTGCAGCAGTTAATGAAAGCACTTGGGAGCATATTAAGATTGCTTTAACGCCAACTTTTTTATGGAGTTTGTTAGATGGATTTAAGTATGGTACTAGTCCTAATTATTTTATAGCGAAGAGTGCTAGTTTACTTGTTATAGTATTTTTAATACCAATTATATTTTATGCTTATACAGCAATTACGAAGAAGGCAGTACTTTGGTTTGATATTACATATTTTTATGTTACTATTTTTTGTTCACAGTTTATCTTTAATTATATTGTAAATATGAAACCATTTGGTTTTGTTTATCAGTATGTTTCTGTTATAATATTGTTTATGGTATTTGGAACTTATATGGTTGGAACTTTAGAACCTGTTCATAATTTTTTATTTAAAGATCCAATATCTAATAAATATGGAAAAGAAGGACATACTGAAGAATAATAGGTGATAGTAGTGAATAATTTAAAAAAGTATTTTTTGACATTTATAGTTTTTGCAATTTGTGGATGGCTATATGAGGAGTTCCTTTTTATAGTAGAAGATCATGTGTTAGTTAATAGAGGTTCTTTGTGGGGACCTTGGCTTCCAATATATGGATTTGGTGGTTTTGCTGTAATTTTACTTTTTTATAGATATAAAGATAAGAAGATTATGATTGGTAAGGTTAATGTTAGACCGCTTATGCTGTTTTTTGAGACAACGATTATTTGTGTTTTAGTAGAACTTATTGCATCTTATATTATTGATTTTAGAAGTTTGTGGGATTATAGTGATAAGTTTATGAATTTTGAAGGAAGAATAGCACTTGTTCCGGGACTACGATTTGGAATTTTAGCACTTCTTAGTATTTATTATGTTTATCCTTTATGTTTGAAATTAGCAAATGTTAAAAATAAGAAAGTTAATTTTTTGTATTATGTGATTTTTGTATTATTTATAATTGATGCAGTTTCAAGAATTTGGCTGGGTAATAATTACCATGTGTAGTTGATTTTATAAGATTATTTTGTTAGAATTGTAGGGAAGAAAGACGAGTGATTTTATGGATGATTATAAGAAACTTGCTGATTTAATATTTCCAGATATAAAGAAAAGCGTAGCTGATTATGAGAAAGAGTATCCTGAGAGAAATTTAAAGGAAGGAGCTAAGGTTACAAGATATGCACCTAGTCCAACGGGATTTATGCATATTGGTAATTTTTATTCTTCTGTTATTAATTATGTTCTTGCTAAGCAAAGTGGTGGTGTGTTCTTTTTAAGAAATGAAGACACAGATTCATCTAGAGAACTTAGCGGAGCAGTTGAGTATATTCGTCATGTACTTGAGCATTATCATATTAATCCTGATGAGTATGAGTATCGTGATATTAATAAGGAAGCAGGTAATTATGGACCTTATATTCAGTCAGAGAGGAAAGATATTTATCATGCATTTATAAAAGAATTGGTTAGTCAAGGTAAGGCTTATCCGTGCTTTTTAACTCAAGAAGAGATGGATGAGATTAGAGCAACTCAGACTGCTGGTAAGAAGAGAATTGGTATTTATGGTAAGTATGCTAAGTATCGTGATTTAAGTCCGGTAGATGCTATGGAAAGAATTAAGAGTGGTGAGAAGTATACTGTTAGATTAAAGAGTTCTGGTAATTTCTTTAATAAGTTTAAGTTTAATGATTTAGTATTTGGTGAGATGGAGTTTCCAGAAAATGATATAGATATTCCAATTATGAAGTCTAGTAATTTACTTCCAACATATCATTTTGCTCATTTGGTTGATGATCATTTAATGAGAACAACACATGTTGTACGTGGCCAAGAGTGGATGAGTAGTGTGCCAGTTCATTATGAGTTATTTAAGACATTTGGATTTAAGATGCCTAAGTATATTCATACTCCTTTAATATTAAAGAAGGATGGAGATAAGATTAGAAAGATATCTAAGAGATTAGATCCAGAGGCTAGAATGACTTATTATGAGGAGAAGGGTTATCCAGTTTATTCATTGATTGAAGCAATTATGACAATAGCAAATTCTAATTATGAACAGTGGAGAGAAGGTCATCCTGATGCGGATTTTACTGAGTTTGAGTTTTCTCCTAAGAAGATGAGTTCTGCTGGGGCACTATTTGATTTAGATAAACTTGATAATATTTCTAAGAATTATTTAAGTAAGTTAAAGGCTAGTGAAGTATTTGATGGATTAGATGAGTGGTCTAAGATTTATGATACTGATTTTAATGCTTTAATTAATAAACATAAGGATTATACAATTAGCGTACTAAATATTGAAAGGGAGCAGAAGAAACCTAGAAAAGATTTTGCTTGTTTTAGTGAAGTTAAAGATAATATTTGGTATATGTATAATGAATTATTTGATGGTGCTATATTTGATTTTAGTTTCTTAAAACATGAAGAGGATGCTAAGAAAATTATTTCTACTTATTTAAATGAGTATTTTGATATTAATGATGATAAGGATACTTGGTTTAATAAGATTAAAGAGTTAACTGAGAAGATGAGGTATTGTTCTAATATGAAAGAGTATAAGGAAAACCCAGATAATTATAGAGGTAGCACTGCTGATATAAGTAATGTTATTAGAGTAGCACTTACTACTAAACTTACAACTCCTGATTTATATGAGATTATTAATATATTAGGGGATGCTGAAGTTAGGTCTAGATTTAGTAAAATATGTGGATAATTTGATAGTTATTCACATTTTTTCTTGTTTTTGAGTAAGTTTTTATTGACTTTATGGTTAAGGTTTCATATAATTCATATTGGTACATTTTGATTTGCTTAATTATTTGCTGATTTGGGACGTCAAATGATAATTGAGTGATGAAAGGAATTATTTTATGAAAACATTTATGCAAACAAAAGAAACTGTAGAACGCACGTGGTATGTAATTGATGCTGCTGATAAACCTCTAGGACGTGTAGCGACTAAAGCTGCTACTATTTTAAGAGGAAAACATAAAGCAACTTTTACACCTCATATTGATTGTGGAGATTATGTAATTATTATTAATGCTGATAAGGTTAAGTTAACTGGTAATAAGATTAATGATAAGATGTACTATAATCATTCTGGATTCCCAGGTGGACTAAGAACTCGTAATGCTAAAACTATGTTAGAAAGTTATCCTGTAGAAATGGTTGAAAGAGCTGTTAATGGTATGCTTCCAAATGGACCTTTAGGAAGACAAATGTATCGTAAGCTATTCGTTTATGCTGGTAGTGAACATAAACATGAGGCTCAAAAGCCAACTACAATAACAATTGATTAGGAGAGAGATTATGAAGAAAAGTGAAGTTACTGCTACTGGAAGAAGAAAACGTTCAGTTGCACAAGTTAAACTAGTTACTGGTAAGGGAAAGATTACTGTTAATGGTAGAGATGTAAATGAATACATGCCTTTTCCTACATTAGTAATGGATTTAAAACAACCACTTGTATTAACTAATAACGAAAATACTTTTGATATTGATGTTAAGGTTAATGGTGGTGGATTCTCTGGACAAGCTGGAGCTATTAGACTTGCTATTACTAAAGCATTAGTTGAGTTTGATGCTGAGGCTGATCAAGCTAGAGAAGACGCTTATAAGAAAGTTCTTAGAGAAGCTGGTTTCTTAACTCGTGATCCTAGAGTTAAAGAACGTAAGAAATATGGTCTTAAAAAGGCTCGTAGAGCACCACAATTTAGTAAACGTTAATTTGTTTCTTATACCTTGGGAGTTTATCTCAAGGTTTTTGCATTTTATAGGGACTATCAAATTTTGAAAATTTGTTGATTATTCGTTAATTGTAGGGTAAACTATTTGTGATCGGAGGGTTTATGAGAGAGGTTATTAATTTTATAAATAATTTAAATATTTCGAAAGATGAATGTGTTGTTCTTGCTTGTTCTTATGGACCTGATTCAATGTGCTTGCTTGATCTTTTATGTAAATGTGAGTTAAAGGTAGTTGTAGCTCATGTTAATCATAAGGTTAGAAGTGAAAGTGATGAGGAGTACAGATTATTAGAAGAGTACTGTAAGAAGAGTAATATTCCTTTTGAGGGAATGAGTATTTTAGAAGAAATTGATGGTAATTTTGAGTCTAAGGCTAGGGAAATACGATATAATTTTTTTGAAGAAATATTAACTAAATATAAGGCAAATTATTTGTTTACGGCACATCATGGTGATGATTTAGTAGAAACTATTTTGATGAGAATTGGTAGGGGAGCATCTTTTGGTGGGTATGCTGGTTTTAGTGAGGAGTCTGAATTTAGAGGTAAAAGACTAGTTAGACCACTTATTTTTGTTACTAAAAAGGATATTTTAGAATATAATGAAAAATATGGGATAGTGTATGCAAATGATTATACTAATTTTGAAAGGGTACATACTAGAAATAAGATAAGATTGGATGTTTTGCCTGTTTTAAAGGAAATTAATCCGAAAATTCACGAAAAATTCATAAAGTTCAGTCATACTATAGGTGAATATAATGATTATGTTGAGAAAGAAGTTATTTCTTTGCTTGATAGATTGTATTCAAATAATAGATTAGATTTGGATGGTTTTAATTCTCTACCCCTTCTACTTAAAAAGCATATTTTGTGCACAATTCTTTCTGAGATTTATCGTGATGATATTACCTATATTAACGATAAACATTTAAATCTAATCTTTAATTTAATTGATGGGAAACCTAATGGGTATGTTTGTTTACCTAATGGGGTTAAAGTTTATAAATATTATAATAGTCTTATTTTTAATGAGGAGGAGTTAGTTCTAACTTATGATTATATATTTGATAAAAGGATAGAACTTCCTTTAGGGGTAATTGAAGAAATATCATCTTATGATGGTAAGAGTAATTACTATATTAGGTTGTCTAGCGATGAAGTTAAGCTTCCTCTTCATGTAAGGACAAGAAAATTAGGGGATTTTATGGATGTTAAGAATATGAATGGGACTAAAAAAATTAAGAGTATTTTTATTGATGAGAAGGTTCCATTAAAGATCCGTGATAGTTATCCTTTGGTTTGTGATGATGAGGGAAATATTTTGTGGATTCCTGGCGTAAAAAAAAGTAAATTTGATAAGCAAATAAATGAAAGTTATGATATAATACTTAAGTATGTAAAGAAGGAGAAATAGTATGAAGAAGAAAAAGAGTTATACAAAGCAAACTGTTCCTTATGCAATTTTATTAATTGTTATTATTGGAGTGTTAGTTTTCTTTAATTTATCACAATATAAGGTTTATGATTATTCTTATGATGAGTTTATTAAGAAATTATCTGAAGGTGATGTATCTAAGTTAGAAATTACACCAAAGAATGCTTCTGGTGTTTATGTTATAAATGGACAGTTAAAGGATTATAAGAGTACTGAAAGTTTTAGAGTTAATGTTCCACTTGCTGAGACTGTACTTGATAAGGTAATGAAGTATGTTGATGAAGATGAGATTGAAGTAGTTACTAATCCTAATCCTGAGAATAGTGGTTTTGTTACTGTATTAATAAATGTGGTACCAACTGTTGTGTTAATTGGTGCGACTATTTGGTTATTTTCTAAGATAAGTGGTGGTAATAAAAATAGTATGGATTTTGGAAGAAGCCGTGCTAAGTTAAATGAGGAGTCTAAAGCTAAGTTTAGTGATGTTGCTGGGCTTGTTGAAGAAAAAGAAGAAGTTGCTGAGTTAATTGATTTCTTAAAGAATCCTAAGAAGTTTCAAAAACTTGGTGCTAGAATACCTAAAGGTGTATTACTTGTAGGGCCTCCAGGAACTGGTAAGACTTTACTTGCTAAAGCTGTTGCTGGTGAAGCAAATGTACCATTTTATTATATAAGTGGTTCTGATTTTGTAGAGTTATTTGTTGGTGTTGGTGCTTCACGTGTTCGTGATATGTTTAAACAAGCTAAACAATCTGCGCCATGCTTAATTTTTATTGATGAGATTGATGCAGTTGGGCGTCAAAGAGGTACTGGTTTAGGCGGTGGACATGATGAGAGAGAGCAAACATTAAATCAGTTATTAACTGAAATGGATGGTTTTGGAGCTAATGAAGGAATTATCATTATTGCTGCAACTAATAGACCAGATGTACTTGATCCAGCATTACTTAGACCAGGAAGATTTGATAGACAAGTTACAGTTAGTTTACCAGATCAAAAGGAAAGAAAAGCTATTTTAGAAGTACATGCACGTAATAAGGTGTTTGATAAGAGTGTTAATTTAGAGAATATTTCTAAGCGTACTCCAGGTTTTAGTGGAGCTGATTTAGAGAATTTACTTAATGAAGCTGCACTTCTTGCTGTTAGAAGAAATTTACCAGCTATTACTATGGCTGAGATTGATGAAGCTACTGATAGAGTATTAATGGGACCAGCTAAGGTTAGTCATACAATTACTCCTAAAGAAAAAGAATTAATTGCTCTTCATGAGAGTGGACATGCTGTTATTGGTATGAAAGTTCCAGATGCAGAGGTAGTACATAAGATTACAATTATTCCTAGAGGTGTAGCCGGTGGTTATACTATGATGCTACCTAAGGAAGAGAAGATTGCTATTATGACTAAGAGTGAACTTCTTTCAACTATTACTGGTTTACTTGGTGGTAGAGTTAGTGAAGAGTTATTCTTTGGTGAGATTACTACTGGTGCTAGTGATGACTTTAGTAAAGCAACTAAGATTGCTAGATCTATGGTTACTGAATATGGTATGAGTGATTTAGGACCAGTTCAGTTGGAACAAAAGAGTGAAGGTGTATTCTTAGGTAGAGATTATAATAAGAGTAAGAACTTTAGTGATGCTGTAGCACTTGAGATTGATCAAGAAGTTAGAAAAATTATGAATCAGTGTTATAGTGAGGCTACTAGAATTTTAAAAGAGAATGAGAAATTAGTTAGATTACTTGCTGATACTCTTATTGAAAGAGAAACTATTACTAAGGAAGAAATTGAAGAACTTGTTGAAACTGGACATATTAGTGATAACTTTACACCTAGTGAAGATACTGTTAGTTTAAAGGAAAGAGCTAAGGTTCTTGGTGTTAAAGGCTATACTAAGATGACTGATGAAGAGTTAAAAAAAGCTATAGAAAAAGCAGAAGATTCTAGTAAATAGAATCTTTTTTTTATTAATGTTTTATAATTTTTTAGTTTGTTTATTAACATTACTATTGGGTTGGAAAGAAAAGGTGCTTACGTTATGAAAAATAGTATTTTTTATTTAGACAAATATTATTATATATGATAAAATATTTTATAGAAGTAAAGAAGGCAGTGATATTATATGACAAAGATTATATCTTTAGTAAATCAAAAAGGTGGTGTTGGTAAGACAACAACTAGTATAAATCTAGCTGCGTCTTTGGGTAAATTAGGAAAAAAAACGCTTATTATTGATCTTGATCCACAGGGTAATGCGACAACTGGATTAGGTGTTAATAAGGGCAATATAAATTATAGTGTTTATGATGTGTTAAATGGGTCTTGTGAGGCTAAGAAGGCAGTTAGAAAGACTGGTTTTACTAATCTTTCTATTATTCCAGCAACTATTAATTTAGCAGGTATTGATATTGAACTTATGGAAAAGGGGTATCAAAATGTTGAGTTTAAGAAGAATGAACAGTTAAGGAATGCACTAGCAACTATAATGGATAATTATGATTATATGATTATTGATTGTCCACCATCACTAGGATTACTTACTACAAACGCATTAGTAGCTAGTGATTCGGTTATTATTCCAGTTCAGTGTGAGTTCTTTGCACTTGAGGGAATTACTCAACTACTTAACACAATTATTATGACGCAAACTAGATTAAATCCTAATTTAAAAATTGAAGGCGTATTGTTAACATTATTAGATTCTAGAACTAATTTAGGGTTAGAAGTTGTTGAAGAAGTTAGAAAGTTTTTTAAAGATAAAGTGTTTAATACAATTATTCCACGTTTAATAAGATTAGTTGAAGCTCCAAGTCATGGTGAACCAATTAATGAATACGATCCAACTAGTAGAGCGGCTGAGGCTTATACTAATTTAGCCAAGGAGGTTATAGAGAGAGATGGAATCTAAGAGAAAAGCGTTAGGAAAAGGGTTAGAACAATTATTTAATAGTGAGCAAATTAATTTTGATACTATAGAGCAAAATATTGTTGAGAACTCTAGTGAAAGTGATATTCAGCAAATTCCGGTTGCTGAGATTCGTAGTAATCCATATCAACCTAGGGAGCATTTTGATCAAGATGCTTTATTAGAACTTGCTGAATCAATTAAAGAGCATGGTGTTATTGAGCCAATTATAGTTAAGAAGAGTTTACATGGATATGAACTTGTTGCTGGTGAACGTAGAACTAAGGCTTCAGCGCTTGCAGGAATGAAGACTATACCTGCTATTGTAAGAGATTTTACTGATGAGCAGATGATGGATATTGCTATTTTAGAGAATATTCAAAGAGAGGATCTTTCGCCAATTGAGCTTGCTGAAGGTTTTCAAAACTACATTAATCATACGGGTTTAACTCAAGATGAAATTGCGAAGAAGTTTGGTAAGAGCAGAAGTTATATTACTAATTTACTTGGACTACTTAGCTTACCTAAAAGTGTTCGTGAACAAATTAATTTAGGTAAGATTTCAATGAGTCATGCACGTACTTTATCAAAGTTAGATGATGATGATTTAATTATTACTTTAGCAGAGAGAATTGTTAGTGATGGAATTTCAGTAAGAGAGCTTGAAAAGTTATGTTCAATGAAGTCTGTTGGCAAGAAACAACCTGTAACTAGAGTTAATATTAAGCCTCTTAAGTTTTCAATTTATGAAAGTGTTATGCGTGATAAGATTGGAACTAAAGTTCAAATTAATAAGAATAAAATTTTAATTCCTTTTGATAGTGAGGGAGATTTAGCACGTATTTTAGAAATCTTAGATATTGATGTGAGTGAGGAATAATGGAATTTTGGGTAAAGATTGCTGATATAGTATCATCTAAAAAGTTTTATGGACCTATTGTAGTTATTATTGGAGTAATATTTATATATAAAATTATTATTTCAGTACTTAATAAAGCTACTATAAGGGGAACAACTGAATTTGAGAAGAAAAAGAGAGTTACCGTTTTAGTATTATTTAAGAATATTACTAAGTATGTTTGCTTAATTATTGCAGCTCTTATGATTTTAGATATTTTTGGGGTTGATACAAGTTCTTTTATTGCAGGATTAGGTGTAGCAAGTGTTGTTATTGGTCTTGCTTTACAGGATGCTTTAAAAGATATTATTGGCGGTATTAATATAATTTTGGATAATTTTTATGTAGTTGGAGATTATGTCAAATATGGTGATTTTACTGGTCAAGTTATTTCTTTTGGATTAAAAAGTACTAAAATTAAAGATTTTAATGGTAATGTAATGGTTGTGTCTAATAGAAATATTGATGAGATAATAAATTTAAGTCAAGATAAACATGTTATTTTACTTAATATTCCGACTTGTTATGAAGTGACTGAAGAGAAAGTTAAAAGTGTTTTACTTGATGTTTTAGAGGACGTTAAAAAAATAAAAGATGTTGATGATAAGGAGTGTAATTATCTTGGAGTTAATGAGCTTGGAGATAGTGCAGTAAATTATTTAATTAGTGTGAAGTGTAAGCAAGGAAGTGAATATGCCGTTAGAAGAGCAATTCTTACTCTTGTTAAGGATGCTTATGATAAGAACAATATAAAGATTCCTTATAATCAGATTGAGGTGCATAATGGAAGCAAAATATAATTTAGGGGATAAAGTTGTAATGAAGAAGGACCATGCGTGTGGAACTAATTTATGGCTTATTACACGTGTTGGGGTTGATATAAAACTTAAATGTGTTAATTGTAATCATGAGATTATGATGGATAGACTTGAGTTTGAGAAGAAACTAAGGAGAGTTTTACATGAGGATTAAGAGAAAATATGAGAAGGTAATGCTCCACCCAATAATGACATTTTGTTTACTTATTTTTGGAACAATTATATTAAGTGGTGTACTTACTCTTTTTAATGCTAGTGCTACTTATAGTAAGGTTTCTAATATCGGATCATATGTTAATGATTCAGTGTATGTAGAGAATTTATTTAGTTTAAGTGGACTTAAATTTATATTTAGTAATGCAGTGTCAAGTTTTGCATCTTTTACGCCTTTGTCAATGTTAATTATTACGCTTATTGGTTTTGGTGTAATGGATAAGAGTGGCTTTTTAGATAGTTTCTTTTATGTACTTACTAAAAAGGTAAGTAAGAGAGTAGTAACATTTAGTTTATCTCTTGTATGTATTCTTGCATCTATTGGTGGAGATTTAAGTTATATAGTACTTATACCACTAGCAGCCGTACTATTTAAATATGGTAAGAGACATCCTAAAGCCGGTATTATTTGTGCTTTTGCTAGTTTAAGTTGTGGTATTGGTATTAACATTTTTATGAACTCAATAGATAGTGCTTTAATGAGTTATACATTATCTAGTGCTAATTTGTTATCACCAGATTATCAGATGAGTACATTTAGTTATGTGTTTATTATGCTTGTTTGTGCTTTAGTTTTAGCTTGTATTGTTACAAGCATTACGGAAAGGGTTATAGTTCCTAAACTTGGTAAGTATGCTTTACTTGATGATGAGGAAGATTATTTTACGAAGACTGAAAGAAGAGCATTAGTAATTTCTCTTTTTGCAGGAGTTATTTATTTGTTGATATTTGTTTATAACATTATTCCAAATGCACCTTTAGGTGGAGCACTACTAGATTATTCACAGACTTTATATATTGATAAGTTATTTGGTTATAATTCATTTTTTAATCAAGGTTTTGTATTTGTTGTAACAATATTATTTATTATATTAGGTCTAGTATATGGTATTGTTAATAAATCAATTAGAAATGTTAAAGATTTATGTAATGGATTAAGTTATTCATTAGATTATATTGGTAAGGTTTTAGTTCTTATATTCTTTGCATCTGCATTTATATTTATATTTAAGAAAACTAATATAGGTACGGTGTTTACTGCTTATCTTGCTGGTATTATTAGTAAGACTAATTTTACAGGTATTCCACTTATGATGCTTACACTTGGATTTAGTGCACTTGCTACATTGTTACTTCCTAGTAGTGTTAGTAAGTGGTCTATAATGAGTGGTAGTGTTGTTCATGTGTTTATGAATGCGGGATTAAGTCCAGAACTTGCTCAGTTAGTATTTAGAGCTGGTGAATGTGCAACTTATGCGCTAACTCCAGTCATGGCTTACTTTGTTGTTTATTTAGCATTTATGGAACTTTATAGTACTAATACAGATAAAGATGGGCTTTGGGGTAATACTAAGTATTTAGTTCCTTATAGTTTTTATACTTTAGTTATGTGGATTGTAGTGTTAATATTGTTTTATTTAATAGGTTTACCACTTGGTATAGGAACTAGCGTTGCTTTATGATTTTAAAGGGGTATTTATTTACTTATGGATATTTAATAGTTATTTTACTGCTTGCGTTTGGTCTTAGAAAAATATTTAATTTAAGGACTTTGTTTACGAAGAAGTTTATACATATTATGATATCTTTTTGTTATTTGATATTGTATAAGTATTTTGGTAGTAGCATTCATATTATTATTCCACCGCTTTCGTTTATTGTTATAAATATACTTTCTTATAAGTTTAAGTTGTTTAAATCAATGGAAGATGGCAGTGGTAATCTAGGGACTATTTATTATCCAATAAGTGTGTTTATTATGGCACTTGTAACTTATTTTGTTCCAGATTTTTATGGGGCATTTGGAGTTGGTTTGTTTTGCATGGCATTTGGAGACGGATTTGCTCCGTTAGTTGCTGGATATTTAAAGTCAAGACAAATATATAATCATAAGACAGTGAGTGGAACAGCGACTGTGTTTGCTTTTAGTTTAGTAATTATTATTATATTTAATTATTATTTTAAATTTGGTTTTAATGTTATTGATATGATTTTGATAAGTGTTGTTTCGGCTGCATTAGAGTTGTTTGATAGAAAGGGCTTAGATAATTTATTTTTGCCTTTGGGAGTTTCATTGGTTGTATATTTAATGGAAGTGATATAAATGTATTTATCTATTTTGTTACCTAGTGTGTTTGCACTTTTTGCTCTATGGAAGAAGAAGGTTACTAAACCGGGGATTATTGCTGCTTGGTTAATGGGAGTGATAATTACTTATTTTGGCGGTCTTTATGCTTTTGGAGCACTTGCTCTTACTTTTGTGCTTACGATATTAAGTGATAAAATAAAAAAGAAAACTAATGATGAATGCAGAACTATATATCAGATGTTTAGTAATGTCTTATTGCCGACAATCTGTATAGTTTTATATCATTTTACTTTAAATGATAAGTTTTATGTAATGTATTTTGCGGTTCTTTCTTCTAGTTTAGCTGATACTTTAGCTAGTAGTATTGGAACACTTTCTAAAAATAGACCAGTGAGTATCTTTACACTTAAGCGAGTACCGGCTGGTACTAGTGGCGCTGTTTCCTTTTTGGGTATTAATGCGTCTTTAGCTGGTGGTATTATTTTAGGGCTTATTTATTATGCTGAAAAGTTAAACTCAATGAATTATTTGTTAATTATTCTTATGGGCTTGTTTGGGTCTGTTGCGGATAGTTTATTAGGGGATTCTTTGCAAGGTAAGTTTGTTTGTTCTAAGTGTAAGAAGGAAGTTGAGGAATATATGCATTGCGGAGAACCAACAAAATTAGTTAAAGGTTTGTACTGGATGAATAATGATGCAGTAAATCTTCTTAATAATGTATTTGTGTTTATTTTATGTTATATATTTTTATTATAAAAAACGCTTGTTAGGCGTTTTTATTTTGGATTTTAATTAGTCTTGCATGCATGACGACTTTTTCATCATCATTAAAACATGTAGATAAAGTGATTATTTTGTCTGTTTTAAAAATGTTAGTATTAAACTTGTGGTAACTTCTTTCTTTTAATTTGTTTGCAAAATCTAGGAATTCTTCATCTGAATTAAAGGATATTTGTAAGTAGTCAGATGTGGTTGGTATGTGATAGACACTAAATACTTCCCATAGGGTGTTTGATTTTTCAGTGGATATTTTAATAACGTAGTTGTTTGTATTATTAAACCATGATGATTTAGTAATGTTTTTAAGTGAACCAAACATAGATGAGTTTGATCTTCCGTGGCCGTATATTATGGTATTTTTATCTTCAAAGTTTGTGTTATTTCGGTAGTCAAGAAAAATCCAGCCAGCCCCATTAGAGGTTTTATCAAAGGTATGATTTAAGTAGAAGTTATTATTATTTGTTTGAACGTAAGGATAGTTTATTGTTGTGCCATTTACTTCAATCCATCCTTTGACGTCTTTATTAATTTTTTTAAGTTCATTAAAATCAGCATCAATCATATTCATTTTAATAAAGTTCCAGTATGGAGCGTTTTTATCAATTACTATTTCATTATTTACAATTTCAGTGTTTTCGTTATCTTCAATTTCTTTGATTTTAGTAATTTCAGTTATTTTGTTAGTTTGAGAATCTGTATTTTTATTGTCAATTGACCATTTTATGATTTGAATGGATGATGATAAGAATTTACTAGCACAGATAATAATTGTTATTAAAAGGAGTAGATTAATCCATTTTATTTTTATTCTTTTTCTTTTTTTCATATTATTCACATTTTAATTATAACATTTTTGTGATTGTTTGCATATTCTTTGCTGTATTGAAAAAGCAGTAGAGGTGTTTCTATAATAAATAGTGTTAGTGACAAAATCATTGATACTATTTTATAATTAGAACCTAATTTTTAATAAATGAATAAAATAGATTAGGTGATTTAATATGGCTTTAAAAGGGGTAGTTTTAGATAGCGGGCATGGAGGAAATGATCAAGGCTCTTCTGGAAATGGGATTATTGAAAAGGATCTTACTTTAAAGATAAGTAAGTACATGTATGATAGATTTAAAGCTCTTGGGGTGCCAGTAAAGATGACGAGAACTAGTGATGTTGATCTAGAACCGAATGATAGGCCTGGTGTTGTTTTAGATAAGTTCGGAAATGGTAAGGATGTTGTGGTAATATCTAATCACATAAATGCAGGAGGTGTGAAAGACTCTTGTGGTAAATTAACTTTCTTCGAGAAGAGTAAAAAAAATAAGTATACTTGATTTTGCATACTTATTTTTTAATAATTACAAAATATATTAAATATTAATTATATTTTGTAATAAAAAAAGTTTAATAATATGGTTTTATTGTTTGAATTACAAAAATATGATAAAATTGATATAGATAAGGAGTTGATTCTGTTATGAAATTAAGTGATGATTGTAAAAAGAAATGTCAGATTTTTACTCCTAAAACTAATGTAAAAGAATTGTTGGATTGGGTTGGATATAGTGAAAATTTATATGGAAAAAAAATAATAGAACCAAGTTGTGGACAAGGGAATATACTTGTCGATGTTGTTGAAAGATATATATTAGATTCTTTAAAAAATAACTATTCAAAAAATGAAATTAAAAATGGTTTATCTCAAGATATTTATGGAATAGAATATGATAAGAAACATTATGATAAATGTATTAATAACATTAATAATGTTATTAAAAAATATGGTATTGATAATGTGGATTGGAATATATATTGTGAAGATTCTTTGAAATTAGATTTGAATATTAAATTTGATTATGTTGTAGGTAATCCACCATATATAAGCTATAAAATGTTAGATGAGGAAACAAGGAATTATGTTAGAAAAAATTTTGATACGTGTTCACAGGGAAAATTTGATTATTGTTATCCTTTTATAGAAAAAGGCGTTAAATTTTTAAAAAAAGGTGGAAAAATTGCTTTTTTAGTACCTGGAAGTATTTTTAAAAATGTTTTTTCAAGTAATTTAAGAAATTTTTTAAAACAAGATATTATCGATATATATGATTATGCTACGAGAAAATTATTCGATGAATATGCAACTGGTGAGAAGAAAAAGATTCTTACTTCTTCAATCGTTTTTGTTTTACGAAAGGGTAGTAATTCTAGTGTGCTAAACTATCATAATTTGGATAGTAACAAAAAAAATGAGATTAATAAGAGCAATTTAGGAACAAAATGGATTTTTAATGAAACATGTCTTGGTGAAAAAAGATTTGGCGATTATTTTAAAGTTTCTAATTCTATTGCAACTTTATATAATAAGGCATATGTTATTAAAGAAAATGATATTTTATTTCAAAATAAATTTGAAAAAGCAATTATAAAAGATGCTGTCAGTCCTAAAAGTATAGAATTGAAAAACAATGAAAAAATTATTTTTCCATATCTTTATGATTCAAATGGAAATTTAATTAAAATAAATAAAGAGGAATTTTCCCAAAATTTCCCATGCGTAAAGAGACATTTGAAAAAATTTGCCAAAAATTTGGAAAATAGAAAATCTGATAAAAATATACAATGGTTTGAATATGGTAGAAGTCAAGCTTTAAATGATATGAATAAGCCTAAACTACTCCTATCAATTATAGTTACAGGAAAAGTTAAAACATATATTTTGTCTGAAGATATTATACCTTATTCTGGAATATATATAATACCAAAAAGAAATATCACTTTAGATATTGCAAAAAAAATTCTTGAGTCTGATAATTTTTTAGATTATATAAAAAGTGTTGGTATTAATGCGAGTGGAGATTCATACAGGATTACAAGTAAGGATATAAGTAATTACTATTTTTAAGTAGGTGGTAAAATGGAAAAAGTAAAATTTAATGTTTCATCAAAGACAGCTCGACTTATAGGCAGAGAAAATATTTCTGATTCAAATGGTGCAATAATAGAATTAGTAAAAAATGCATATGATGCGGATGCGGATAGTGTTTACATAAAAATTAATATAATTTTTGAAAAAATTCCTGATAAAATAATTATATCCGAAGATAAAAAATATTTTAGTGAAGAAGAATATAATGAATTAATTTCTTTTTATAAACAAGATGGTGATGTATTAATAAAAAAAGATGACCTCAACGATGAGCAAGAGGATGCGTTGAGCAATTTGTTGTTCAGTAAAAATAGTATTATCATTTTAGATAATGGTTCCGGAATGAATGATAAGATTATTAAAACTATATGGATGAATATTGGAACAAGTGATAAAGAAGTAAATGCTTATAGTAAAAAAGGTAGATTAAAAACAGGCGCTAAAGGAATAGGAAGATTTGCTTTAGAAAAACTATCCCAAAAGACAACAGTCTATTCAAAAACTATAACTGATAAAGTAGTATATTGGAATCTCGACTGGATGCAGTTTGATAAAAAAAGTTTATTAGATGAAATAAATGCTGATGTTGAGGTTATGGATTCAAATTTTTCTGATATTGTGTCACAATTTATTAGTCTTTCTGAATTAAACAAAAAAAATATAAATATTAATTCTGGTACTTTAATTATTCTTTCCGGAACAAGAGAAGTTTGGGGAGACAGAGTTTACTCTAGAATTAATAATAATCTTAATAGTATAAATCCTTTTGGCAGTGTAGACCCATTTAATGTCTATATTTATAATGTTTTTAAAAATGAATATAATTATTCACCACAAAATACATATTTATCTGAAGAAGATTATGATTACATAATAAGTGCAGAATATGATGGAGATAGGAATATTTGTATTTCTCTGACAAGAAATGAGGTTGATTTATTAGCAACTAAAGAACAACGTCTAATAAATGATAAATTATATGAATTTGATATAAATGATTTTTGGAAGAGAGATGCTTTTAAGAATAAACCATATAAAAAAGAAGATTATTCATCCACATTATTACAAAAGTATAATGTGCTTGATTTAATGGATAAAACTACGATTGAAGAGATAAAAAAAATAGGTAAATTTAATCTTAAATTTTATTTCTTAAAGTCAGGTAAAAGCGAATTTAGTATTATTAAAGACATAAAGGTAAATAAAAGAAAAAAACTTTTGTCAGTTTTTTCTGGTATAAAGATATATAGAGATAATTTTAAAGTAAGACCATATGGAGAAGATGGGCCAATGTATGATTGGTTGCAATTAGGTTCGCGTGTACAAAGTAGTCCAGCTGGGATTACTCATCCTACTGGTTCTTGGAGAGTTAATACATATCAATTAATTGGTAATGTAAATATTAGTAGAATTAACAATCCAAATTTAGTAGATATGGCAAATAGAGAAGGGCTCGCATTAAATGATACGTATTATTTATTTGTTGATTTAATACAAAGTATTATTGCAAAATTTGAATATGATAGGCAGTATATATATAGAGAATATGGTGCATGGCTTAAAAAAAATAATGACAATGTAAATCCAACTTCTTTAATACAAAAAAGTGTAATGGATGAAAAAGAAGAAAATAAAAAAAGCGAATTAGATTTTTCAAAGGAAGAATATAAAGAAGCTGTATATCAAACTATAAATGATAAGCGAAAATCTATTGACACACAAAGAATTATGATGAATTTTAGCTCTGTTGGTGTAACTGCAAATACTTTTGCACATGAAATGAAAAGCATATCTACAAATCTATCAAGTAGAAATGATCAATTAAAAATATGTATTGATAACATTTTACAAAATAAAGACTACACTGGGCCAGAATTTTTAAATCCATATATTCCTTTAGAAAATGGCAGACAAAATGATATTTTATTAAGTAAGTGGTTAAAATTGATTATGGATAGTGTAAGTAAAACTAATTCTAATATTGAAAAAATATCATTATTGGATTTCTTCAAAGAATTATATGATGATTGGAGTGGACTATTAGAAAAAAAGTCAATAAATTTAAATATTACTGATAATGTTGAATGTTATGTTACTTGTGAAAAAACAGATTTATACCTTGTATTTAATAATCTTATACTAAATTCTGCATATTTTTTAGAACAAGAGATAAATGGGAATGAACGATTAATTGATATAAGTTTTAGCGAAGAAAACGATAATATTATTTTTATATTTCAAAACAATGGGCCAAAATTAGACAAAAAGTACACTAGTACTCCTGATATAATATTTGAAGCAGGTGAAACAACAAAACAAAATGGAACAGGACTTGGATTATGGATTTGCAAGGATTCAATTCAAAGAAATAATGGTGAAATACATGTTGTACCATGTGATGTAGGTTTTAAAATTGAAATAAAATGGCCAAAGGTGGATTAATATGAGAGAATATAAAATTGGAATTATTGAGGATGATTCTGAGGAATTAAACTCAATTAAAAGAACTATATATACTAATTTGTCATCAGAACATTCAGTTTTATATAAGGATTATAATTTAAGTAATAATAGTATAAATTATAGTAACATTATAAGTGAAATAAAAAATGATATTCTTGATGATCAAATTATGTTACTGATTATTGATAATAAATTAGTTATTGAAGGCAATAGACTAAAAGGAACATCAATTTATGAAGAAGTAAAAAAAATTGCTAGTGATTTTCCAGTAATTATTATGACCAATTATAGAGATGAAGCATACGATAGTGATTATGTTGACCCAGATAAAATATATGATAAAGAAAAATTTTTTTCAAATGGAGAATATACTAAAGAAAAAATCAAATCAATATGTTTGTTAATAGAAAAATATAGTAAGTTAAAAAGAAATATTATCGCAGAAAAAAATAGATTGATTGATGAATATGAAAAAGAAGTTAATAATGATGGTCAAGATAAATTGAATGAATTATTAAAAATCGAATTGGAAATGAAAAAATATAATCCAGTGGAAACAACATATTTAGAACAGTTAATATCTCCTAATTATGTAAAAGAAATAGTTGAATTATTAGATGAAATAAAAAATAAATTAGATTAAAATATAAAGTGGTGTAGTATTATGAAGTATAAAGATTTTAGAAATTTTAAAATAATTAGAAATTGTAATAAAAAGTATAAACGATTTCAATCATATTTACCGTATTTAGTTGAAGATTTTAATCATAGATGCGCATATTGCAATACATATGATAGACTTATAAGTGAAAATTACCGCGTTGATCATTTTATTCCACAAGATGCTGTTAGAAATACTGATATGGAAAAATTAATTTGCGATTATAATAATTTAATGTATTGCTGTCCAAAGTGTAATATTACAAAAAGCTCCCAATATGAGGGAGATATCCATGATGGTAGTTATAATAATTCTTTATTTTATAATCCAGTAGAAATAGATTATAATAAGATATTTTATAGAAATGAATATGGTGGTATTTCTTCTGAAGACAAAAAAGGTAAAGAAATGATTATTAGTCTAAAATTATTTTCACCGATATATAATTTTTCATTTTTAATTGAAGAGATAACAGACGTCTTAAAAAAACTGGATGAGAAAATAGAAAAAACTACTGAATCAAATGAAAAGAGTTATTATAGTGAAGCATATAGAAGATTAAATTCATTTTTGTTAAATATTAGAGATTTACTTAGCTGCAATTATTATAATAATTCAATTAAATAAGATAAATTATTAATTAATAAGAAAGATTGATTTCTTTCTTTTTTTTGATATGATAATTTATAATAACAAGTGCAACATTCATATAAATACTCATTAAATAATTCTTGTAGTGTTTTATAATTAATGCATTTTCTTGGTCTATTATTTAGAAGTTTAAGTACATTTTGAACTTCTTTTTCATCTGTCTTAGATAAATCCATTTGTTTTGGATAATACTCTCTTAACAATCCATTTGAATTCTCATTTGTTCCCTTTTTCCATGCACAATATGGATCAGCAAAATACACATTTGTTCCTAATTCTTCTTCGATTCGTTTCCAACCAGCAAATTCTTTTCCTCGATCACGTGTTATTGTTTTAACCGCTTCTTTTGGCAAATCTTTTAATAAATCTATTATTGCATTAGTAACAGTTTCTTCCTTTCTATTAGGTATCCATTTTACTAAATATAATCTTGTTTTTCGCTCTGCTAAAGAAACAAAACAGTATTTACTTTTTAAAGTATAATTGTTTAATTTCCCTGAAACAACTGTGTCAGCTTCCCAATGTCCAAATGTATTTCTTTTGTATACTTCCTTAGGCCTTTTTTGATTGTTTTACCTAAATTAAATTTCCCTCTTGTTTCGGCTGGTCTTTTAAATTTTCCTTTTCTTCTTAAATGTTCAATATTTGTTTTTGGAATATATCCTAAGTGTATCCATCTATATATTGTGGATAAAGAAGAAAATTTATCAGGTTTATTATTATCATTTCTATTAATTATTTGATCTGGTGATCAACGCAATTCTATTTTATTATTTATATACGCAAGTATCGGATATAAGTTTTTTGTTGGTCGATGACATTTTAGTCTTCTTTCATTATATTTTTTTTGCGCTACTGTAGGAGAATATTTTATTACTGAATAATTAATAGATTTTTTGTAACTATTTCGTTTTATTTCTCTAGATATGGTTGAAACATTTCTATTTAGTAATTTAGCCATTTCTCTTAAACTTAATCCCATTTCTTTAAATTTGCTTATACAAGCACGTTCTTCTATGGTAAGATGTATATAGTTCATATTTATTACTCCTTAATGTTTGATTAGACACCAACATTATATCATGAGCAATATATGAACTTTTTTTATTAAAACCTCAAGTGTTACACTTGTTATTATAAATTATCATTGGGTAAAAAAGTATATATAAAAGGTTACCTAAATTCATATTCGGATAAAGATAAAAAAATACATAATTATGTAACAGTAACAAGAATAGAAGGTTATGATTTTAAAAGTGCTAATGGTCCAGTTATTGGTGTTGATTATGATGGAGTAGAAACATGGAATGGTAAACGACTTGAAAATAAACCATTAACACAAGAAGAATTAAAAGAATTGGAAGAATTACTTAAACCATATAAGGATGGTGATTCTAGTGAATAATAACTTAATTCAAAACATAAATTTAACTATGAAAGAAGATAAAAAAGAAATATTTAAAGAATTGATAATTAATTATTTATTAAAGCAAATTAAAGAAGAAAAATAGTTCTGAATGATTTGCTTATTTTTATTTATTATGGTATGATGCACTTGTCTCAAAGAAAGTTAAGTGCTATAAGTGAGGAGATATAATGTGAATTATAGTTACTTAACAAATATGAATTATAATGCAGGTATTTATATTAGACTTTCTCAAGAAGATAAAGATAAAAAATATGAGTCAGATAGTGAAAGTGTTACTAATCAAAAAGAAATATTAAGAGACTATTGTTTAAAAAACGGTTTTAATCTAATAGATGAGTATGTAGATGATGGTTATTCAGGAACTAACTTTGATAGACCAGGATTTATTAGAATGATTGAAGATATAAAAAATAAAAAGATTAATCTTGTAGTAGTAAAAGACTTATCAAGACTTGGTAGAGATCATGTAATGACTGGATATTATATTGAAACTTATTTTCCTGAAAATAAAGTAAGATTTATATCAATTGTTGAAAACTATGATAGTATGAAAAATCAAGCAAGTAATGATTCATCAACATTCATTATTGCTTGTAATGATTATTATAGTAAACAAAATTCATTGAAAATTAGAAATGTATTAGATTCTAAAAGAAAAGATGGTAAATTTATTGGTAGTAAGCCATGTTATGGATATATGAGAGACCCAGAAGATAAAGGACATCTAATTATAGACTATAATACAGCACCTTATGTTAAGCAGATGTTTGACTGGAGAGCAAATGATATAGGAATATCTGAAATAGCAACTCGTCTTATTAAATTAGGTGCACCAACACCAAGTGCTTATAAGAACTTACCAATATCTTCTAGAGTAAAAGAAAAAGATATATGGACAATACATTCAGTTAAAAAAATATTACAAAATAGAATGTACACGGGTGATATGGTACAACATACTCAAACTAACATAAGTTATAAATCTAAAAAGAAAATAACACTTGATCAAAGTTTATGGGTAATAGTAGAGAATACTCATGAACCATTAGTAGACAAAGAGACTTTTAGAATAATTAATAAGAAAAGAGATAATCATAACCGAAGAGTTGATATGAAAACTAAAAGGCCAACTAGATTATTAGAGGGATTAATCTATTGCAAAGAGTGTGGAAATAGATTAGGTGTTATATATAGAAAGAATCATGATTACTGGACAATTAATTGTAATAGATATGCTAGAGACCCAATTAGAGGAAGATGCAAAGCGCATTTCTTTCCTTATGATTATTTTGAAGAAGAAGTATTAGAAGAATTAAACAAATTATTATCTGATTTATTTAAAGGATTAACTATTAAAGAATTAAATGAAGAAATAGTTAATAGAACTAATTCAGGCACTAAATCATTTGATGACATAAAGAAAGATATAGAAAAGGATATTTTAAAATTATCTTCTAATATTCAGACAGTTTATCAAGATAGAATTGATGGTAATATTTCTTTAGATTCATACAAAATGATAGTATCTCTTTATGAACAAAAAATGAGAAACTTAAAAGATAAATTAGAAGAAATAGAACTTGAAATTTTAAAGAGAAAAAACAGTGCTAATAAAATACCAAATTATACTAAAAAGATAAAAGAATTATTAAATATAGAAAAACCAAATAGAGACTTGTTATTTACCATAATAGATAGAATAGAAGCAGATGAAGATAGAAATATAACAATTAAATTTAAATATAAAATATTTGATGATTATTCTTTTAAATATGTTGATAAAAATCCAATAAGAATCCATATGGAAGATGTGGAAAAAAATAAAAATATAAATTGCGATAAAAATATGCTATAATATATAGCAAACAATTTAAACGGGGGATTTGTATGAAAAAAACAAAACAAGAAGAATTAGTAATAGAAAAACCAATTGATATAATTAATAAATATTATAAATTATTCCTTACATGTGGTTCGGCATTGTGTATTATAATACTATATATTTTAAGATTTTTTGAATATATCACAGCTAGTTATTATTTTTCATATTACGGCTTGAATATTGGATTATATAGATATAACGACCCAGGATTTATTTATTCGTTATGTTTTTCAATTATATTTTTAGCGGCATTCATATCTATTTTATTTAGTGCAAATAGTTTAACAAAAAAATTAAAGGAAAAGGTAAATAGAAAAATAATTGGAGAGTTATTAGTTTTAGTTTTTTACAATATAATATTAAGCTTTGTTTATTTTAGATTTGTAGATTTGTTTAGTTTTACTATATTTAATATTATATTACTAATAATAGAATTAGTTTGTTCATATTTTCTTTTTAAAAAAGATGAAATCACCAACAATGAAGATGCAAAAATTAAAATTAAAAATTATTTTAAAGCATTACCATTTTTAATAATTATACTATTACTATTATATGGTGGCAGGACATATTCACAGTTAAAATTAATTAGGAATTATAATATTATAGGGAATGATAAAGTTATAGTATATTCAAACAATGATTATTACATTACTTTAGATTGTAATATAAAAGATAATAATTTGATAATATATAAAGGTAAACAAGAAAAAATTGATAATAAAGATGTATATACTATATCAAGAACATTTGAAAAAGTTGAGTTGAGATAGTTATAAAGAGTGCATCATGGAATGGAGTGATATATGTGCAAAATTTTAATATGTTACTTGATGTTGTTTTACCAATTGGATGTGCCTTAATTAGTGGGGGATTAACGGTATTAGGTGTATTGTTAACTATAAAACATGAGAATAAGAAAAACAAAGAAACAATAAGATTATCTAATAAACCTATTTTTTACAGAATTGATCCACAACAGGAGTTTGATTCTAAAAGTGCTCATTATTTTCAATTTAATTTCAATTCTGAAAAAGATGGTACTGAAATAGAGGGAATATTTAAAAATACTGATAATTCAATATTAATATTGGATAGAGTGATATCTAATGGAAAAGAATATTATCCAAGTTTTGGTAAAGTTGTTGATAAGAATATTACTTTTTATTTATATGTTTATCTAGATGAAAATATAAATAGTGATGATGAGATAATTATAATAGTGAAAGATGTTTTAAATAATGAATACAAATATAAAATAGAATTTGAAATGATTAAAGATAGAAATATTGCATGTATATCAAATATTATTGAAATAAAATAACCACTAGAGCCGTCACCAGGTGGCGAAGGTGCAGAGGTAATATATGCTCTTCGTAATAGTGATAAATTAGCTTCAAGTATTTTAAATGAGCTTGAAAAGAGTGGACAAGTGGTTAGAAAGTATTATCAAAGAAGACTTCCTAGTGATTCTTCTAAGGATTATTATTATATAATTCGTAATACACCTAATAATGAAACATTAATAGTAGAGTATGGCTTTTTAGATAATGAAGCTGAAGCAAAAAGGCTTAAGAGTAATTATAAGAAGTATGCTGAAGCGGTAGTAAGAGCAGTTACTTTGTATGGTGGATATAAGTATGTTCCAGTAAGTGGTTCTAATTATTATGTTGTTAAAAAGGGCGATTCTCTATGGAGTATTGCTAGAGCAAATGGGCTTACTGTTGATGAGTTGAAATCATTAAATAATCTAAGTAGTAATGTACTTCATGTTGGTGATACTTTATTGATAAGCAGTGCTGATAGCACGGGGAATAATGGCAATGATAATTATTATGTTGTTAAGAGTGGTGATACTTTATGGAGTATTGCTAGGAAGTATAATTTATCTGTTAATGAATTAAAGGCGTTAAATAATTTAAGTAGTAATGTTCTTAATGTTGGGCAGAGACTTATTGTTGGTAAGGAATCTTCTAATGATTATGTAGTTAGTGCTGGGGACACGTTATGGGCTATTGCTAGGAAGTTTAATGTTAGTGTAGATGATATTAAAGCTTTGAATAATCTTAGTTCTAATAATTTAAGTATTGGTATGACCTTAAAGATTACCACCTTATAGTAATAAGAAGAATGAAGAGACTAATGTGTATGTAGTTAAGAGTGGGGATTCACTTTGGAGTATCGCTAGAATGTTTAATAGTACAGTTGATGAGATTAAGAGTTTAAATGGTTTAAAATCGAATGTTTTAAGGATTGGGCAAAGATTAGTAGTTCCAAGTTAGTCCGTACTTATAGCACTAGTTATTTAATTAAAAAAGTCGCTTTTTTGTAAGCGGCTTTTAGTTTAGCATATCTTCAATTGGATCATCTATTTGATTGTTATTTTCTTCATTATTATTTTCAGGTTCTTGTGGAGTTATTGGCTCATTAATATGTACGTTTTTGCATATATTTACTGATAAACTGGATATACTTGAGACAATTATTCCAGAGTGCACATTTTGTTCTAGAATACTTCCTTCAGTGCAAGAGTTACTTTCGGTATAGTTTTTATTTAATGTTATGTTTCTTGAACTTATCCATGATTCTAAATAATTAATGTTTTGCCCTACGAAGTTAGGGAGTGTTTCATTTTTTCTTACGCCAGTATACATACGCCCTATTGTTGGTACTTCGTATGGTTTATTAACTGAGAAACTAAATGTTTTGATGATTTCTGGTTTTTCTAATTCTAGATTTACTTTCATTGCTTTAACTATTTCAGCTAAACTTTCTTCATAGTACTGATAGGTATACATATTATATCCTTGGTACACTGTTTGGTCGTAACCTGATAGGAATGTTTTTTGAATGCTTAAGAATTCTCCTTCACCAAAGTTACTTTTTAGTAGAATGTTTTTGCCGACGTTGTAGAAGTTTAACATTTGATTTGTTTCCATATTTGTATCCATGTTGTTTGATACGGCGTTAAGTACTTTATAGAATGTGTTAATGTTTCTAATTGTTTTTACTTTATTTGCGATCGCGGTTACGATTGCTTGTTGATGTTCGACTCTTTTAAAGTCTGATAGAGCCCATTGATGTCTATTTCTTGCATATGCTAGGGCTTGTTCTCCGTTTAAGTGTTGCATCCCAGGTTTGATATATACTATGTGCTCGCCAAATTCACGATTAGAGTTTTGTTCACAGACCATTCCTTTACAGTCTACTGAACCGTTCTTTTTAAAGTCAGGTTCATCTATATTTACATCAATTCCATCTAGGGCATCAACTAGGTTAACTACACCTTTAAAGTTGATTTTTACAAAATAGTCAATGGTAACATCTGTTAGGTTTTCAATTGTGTTAATCATACATTTTGTTCCGTATGCCGCTGCTGAGTTTATTTTGTTTTGTTTATTATTGTTGCAAGCAATTGGTACATATGTGTCTCTTGGAATGCTAAATACGGTTGCAGATAATGTTTTAGGATTAAATGTTAATAGCATTATTGAGTCGCCATTAAATGCGGCATTATTAGCTAGGCCATCATATTCTGAATCTACTCCTAGAAGAAGCATTGTAAATGGTTCGGTTATGTCTTTGTTTGTTGAAGCAACTGTATCATTATTTCCTAATTTTTTACTGTAGGTATCAAGGATTACTACATTTTCTAATTCTGGATAATTTGATGCATATAGCAGTTTGAAGTTTGCAGTGATAAATATTGCATCAACATCTTTATTAATAAGCGCTTTTATTAGTTCTTCGTTAGATTCATAATTTTCGATTTTCCATTTTTTATTATTTTTTACTAGGTATTCTTGAGGTAGAATATATCCTTCTGGACTATTTTCGTTTTTTAAGATACCAATGGTTTTTATTGTTTCGTCTTTATTTAAAGTTATTAGATTTGTTGTATAAGTTATTTCTTCTTTACTTATGTTATCTACTACGTTGTATGTTTTTTGAATATAGTAGTATCCTAAACTATTAATAGTTGTAAAGAGTGTTGTAATTATACTTATTACAATTAGTATTGTATGTTTTTTGGTTATTAGTAAAGCACTACCTGTAAAGAAGAATAGGATTGTGTATGCAGCCATAGCAATTATGAATAGTATTCTGATAAAGGTTTCTATTCCATTTAATAAGGTTAAAGAGTATGTTAGTAAGATTACACTCATTATAAAAAGAACTAGTACAACGATGTACATGAAGTGAAATCCTGGTGTTGTTTTTTTAAGTTTTTTAAATAAATTCCCAAATTTTCTCTTTTTATTCTTCTTCATTTTTATGCACCTATATTTTGATTATACACTATTTTATTTTAATTATAAATATTTAAATAAAAAAATAAGCCGGTTTTACGACTTATTTATTGGCAAAGTAGTTAGATTTTAAGACTGCATCATTTAAGTTCATTTTATCTTTAACTAACTTGTTATAGTATTCTATTTTTTCAGATGACATTTTTTTGCCTTTTAAATATTCTCCATTTGCAATATAGGTACTACCATTATACCAACTTCCATCTGGGAAGAATACTAGTGGATCATAGTCTTTTGAGAAGATATCTCTACCAATGTAGTTTGCTTCGTTATATTTTATTCCGAATAGATTTAGCAGTGTTGGAAGCACGTCTAATTGGGAGTTTACGTCTTTTACTGTTTTTTTAATTTGGCCATTACTCCAGATTATGAATGGTGTGTGATTTATTAGGTTAGTGTTTGTTTCTTTGTATTTGTCTAATAGAGTTTTGTCTTCAAGTGTATATAAATAGTGATCACTTATTAGGACTACAATTGTGTTATCTAGTTCACCATTTTTTTCTAGATTTTCCATTAGTAATTTGATCATGTCATCGGTTTCTTTTGCTTGTATTTTTAAACATTCAAATTCAGTTAAGCCTGTTTCATTTGTTAGTTTTGAACATGTTCCTTTGCTTGAACTAAATGGCATATGAGCTGAGTAGGTAATTATGTATGATAAGTTTAATCCGGTGTGTTTAAATATTTCTTTATTGAATGTTTCGTTTTTGATTAGTTCAGTGTCTAGCCAGAATTCATTGTTTTTATAAACTCCTAAATCTTTTAATCCATAATATTCGTTATAACCAAATGATTTATAGTTTGCACCTCTTGAGTAGTATTCTGCTGAGTTCATGTGGAATACGTTTGATGTGTATCCTTCTTCTTTAAGTAGGTTTGGTAAGCTGTAAGGATAGGCATTTTTACTAAATGAGTAAGCGTTCATGTTGTAGTTATATGCTGTAGAGTAGCCTGTGTTAATCATAAATTCTGAGTTGAATGTTGATCCACCACCAGATGTAAATGAGTAGTGGTTAATAAAATTGATTGAATTTTTACTTAGTTTGTAGAAGGTTGGCATGATGTCTTTATCTAGTAGGAAGTTATCTACACTTTCTAATTGAACGATTATTAAGTTTTTACCTTTGAAGGCCCCCGTGTATTCGTTTTCTTTAGCTTCAGTGCTGTTTGTAAAGTTTTCATCAAGAACTTTTTGTTCATTATCAGTTAGTGAGTTACTATCTTTAAAGTAGGTAAATATGAAGTTTCTGATGTTGTATTCGTACATACCACTAACCATTAAACTTTTGTTGTTGTCATTAAATGAGCGATAGATACTTCTTGGGTTACGCCATTCGTCCCAGTTTAGTTCGGTGCTTGATTTACCAAGGAAGACTGGAAGAATGCTATGAATAATAGTAAAGATAATTAAAATGATTAGCAATTTTTTATAGTTGTTTTTTGTTTGTTTTTTAGTTTTTTTAAGACCTATTATTGTTAGACTTAAGCTTATTAATGTAGTTATTACTACCCATAATTTAATATTATTAAATACGGAACTAAAGTAAGCAGCACCTTCGCCAGCAACACTAAGTACACTGAAGTCAAAGAATATTTTGAAATATGAGAAGTATATTGCATGTGTTAGGAATAAGGCAATGCTTATGATGTAACATATAATATAGAATATTTTATTATATGGATTTTTAAGATTTTTCGTTATACATAAAATAGTGGTAATCCATAGAATTGTAAATAAGTTTGGTACTGGCATGAACCAGTGATAGAAACTTATTTGATTTGATAAGAATATTCTTAATGCTAAATCTAGTATTAGTAATGATACGAATAGATAGATGTAATTTCGATTTGTTTTGCAGAAATCTTTAATTACAGTTTTTGTTTTTTTGCAAAGATTTAAAATATGGTTTTTGATTTTTTGCAATTTATTTTTTGTTTTAGGATAAACAATGATGTTGATGAGTAGGAAAATACCGACAAGTGATGTTACTGCTCCAGCTTTTAGAAGTGGTGGAGTATATTTAATGTCTATTTTATGTGTACCTTTAGTAATTTCTAATCCTAAGAAAGTTTTGTCTGTTAATACTTTACCAACTCTTTTACCATCAACGTATAGTTTGAATCCTTTGTCATATGGAATAGTTATTTTTAGGTAACCATCTTCTTTAACATTTATTTCACCAGAGATATGATTATCTTCAATTTTGGCTTTGTTTATTATCATTTCATCAACATCGTTTTTGATTGAACTTACTTTGTTGTAGTCCATTGTATATATTTTAATGTCGTTTATATCAAATGTTCCTTTTGTTAGTTCGATGTTTAATGTATCGATCACATTATTTGATGAAAGAACATATTCAAAAGTGTTGTTATTGTTATTATATTTCCAATTTGAACATGATAGAGCATTTTTAATATTATTTATAGTGATGTCACTACTACATGCAAATCCTTCTTTGGCTTTATTCATATTAAAACTTATTATTAGAACTTTATTTTGAATTTTTGAATTTAATTTAATTTTTAAATTTGCATTTTTGTTTGCGTCAATGATGTAGTGACCATTTTCTTCGCTGTATGTCAAATTATTAATTTCTTTAATTTTGTAACCATTTTTATATTCGTTTATATTACTTTTGTAAACGTTATCTAGTGATTTGTCAACAATTATATAATTTAGTAATGCATCTATTGTGTAAGGATATTCTAAGGTGTTGAATTCACGCTCACTCATTATTTTGTTAGATGCGTATGCGATTGGTAGAACATTTTCATTTACGTATAGTTTTGTTCCATCGATGTTTTCGATTTCTGTATAACCAATTTCAGCGTTACCACTTGAGATTAAATATTTTGTTCCACTATAGATGTTGAATAAAACATTAGATGTTTGAGTGACTGTTGTGTTATCTCGGTTAATAACTTCATTTTGAAAGATGTTTCTAATAAATGACATATAGTATTTATTTGATAGAGAAGAATATGTTGTTGTTATATTTTCGTTTATATCATAAATTTTATTTGGATTATATAGTATGTATTCTTCATTACTAGTACGATAGATGTTTTTATCATTTATTTTGCTTATTAGTTCTTCATAAGATGTGCTATTTATATTTTTAATATCTGATATTTTCATGTATGATTCACTTGTAGAACTTGCTATGAATGAGGCAAGAGATACACCCACTATTGTAATGTAAAGTAGGATATTATTTTGTTTTTTTGTGTATAAGTAAAGGCTTATTAACATTAATATTATGTCAGCAAGTAGTAAGTAAATGTTATTTTTACCTAGTGCGAAGTAGATTAATATTGCTCCACTTAGAAGTATATATGGGAGCATTTTTTTAAGGTTTAATTTGTTATCAAATATATTTTTTAGAAGTTCACTAATTTGCAAGACTGCTAGTGGTAAGAATGGTATGAAACATTTGCCGTCAATATACATGAATCCATTTAAGATGTAACTGCTTAGTGGGAATATGATAAATAGAGTAGTTATTATGCTTAGAAAGATTTGTTCTTTTTTCTTAGATAGAAGACCATTTATAATTGCAATAATGTAGATAAATGTTATTCCCCAAGAGTAGTATGAGTTGTAGAATGTATATGAGTAGTTTTTCATTGGGTTTATTAAATCTAAGAATGTAAGTTTTGAACTTGTTAATGTTTCAATTCTTCCATTTATTAAGGCGTATGCGGTTGGAAGTAGTAATACACCAGTAATTAAGATTGCTGTTGTTACAAAGAATATTACATTTTTAAGTTTTGTAAAATCTATTTTGTTAGTTTTTAAAATTTTGTAAATTGTATAAATACCAATTGTGATAATTCCAGGTACACTGAAGTAGTAACTTGTTAGAATTAATAGGATTGTATATATAATAAGTGGTATCTTCTTGCCTTTTTCAAAGTATAAGTCAACACTTTTTAGAGCACCAATCATAAATGGCATGTATATTACAAACATTAGATGTCTATGAAAGTGATATGCAAATGGTGCATTTAAAGCAAAGATTAGAGATGAAATATAAGCTATTTTAGTGTTGTATTTGTTTTTAATCCATAAGTAAAACATTATGATACTTGCAAAATACATGATGATAGAAATTGCTGGCATGTAGATATACATTGGTATAAAAGGTAGTAAGTACGATAGTAAAATAATTGGGCTTAATAATCCATAGTATGAGTAGTTGAAGATGTTTTGCCCCATTCCTAGATTAAAAGCAAATGATGGAATTATTTTACCATTACTATAAAATAGGTTTCTAAAGTATTCTGGTAGTACAATGTGCTGATTAGCCCAGTCAATATTAGAACCGAATATGTATCCTTTACAAAGTAGATATATTATTAAAGTTACCATTGGAATAAATAGTGTTCCGATTAGTAAATAATCTTTTTTTTCTAATTTTTTCATTTAAATTACCTCTTTTTGTCAATGAAGATTATAGCAAAAAAGTGCACATTTATCAATGTTTGTGGTATTATGGTGCTAAGGAGACTGTGAAGAAGATGTTAAAAAAGTACGAAAATTTATTAAATTTGGATGCTACTATAGCAAAAGAGTTATTTGATGAGGTTAATTATCCTTGGGAAGTATTACCTCTTATCAAAGATTTTATTTTGAAAGTAGGGCCTACTTTATCTAATGATTATGTATTATATAAGGATAATGTTTGGGTGCATAAAAGTGTAAAGATAAGTGAGAAAGCTGATATAAATGCACCAGCAATTATTGATGAAGGGACTGAAGTAAGATCTGGAGCATTTATTAGAGGTAGTGCAATTATTGGTAAAAATTGTGTAATTGGTAATAGTACTGAGGTGAAGAATGCAATTATTTTTGATAATTGTCAGTGCCCTCATTATAATTATGTTGGTGATGCAATCTTAGGAGATCATGCTCATACTGGTGCTGGAGTTATTTTATCTAATGTTAAGAGCGATAAGAGTAATGTAGTTGTTAAAGAAGATGGTGGAATTGCTACCGGGCTTAGAAAAATGAGCGCAATACTTGGAGATTATAGTGATATTGGGTGTAATAGTGTACTATGTCCAGGAACGATAATTGGTGCTCATACCAATGTGTATCCACTTACGATGGTAAGAGGTGTTATTGGTGATTGGAAGATAGTTAAATCAATGGATAATATTGTAGATAAGGAGCAAAGATAATGGGAAGATTATTTGGAACTGATGGTGCTAGAGGAATTGCTGGAAGTGAACTTACTGCGGATTTAGCAATGAAGATAGGTGCTAGTGCTGCTTATGTTTTGGGTGAGAATAAAAAGATTAAGGTTATTGTTGGGATGGATACTAGATATTCTGGAGATATGCTTGCATGTGCTGTTAATGCTGGGCTATTAAGTATGGGGGCTGATGTTATTTTTGTTGGTGTAGTGCCAACTCCTGCAGTTTCTTTTTTAGTAACGCATTTAAAAGCTGATATGGGTGTAATGATTTCGGCAAGTCATAATCCTGCTAAGTATAATGGAATTAAGTTATTTAATAATAGGGGATATAAACTTGCTGATGAGATTGAGGAAAAAATAGAGCATTACATTCTAGATGAAAAGTTACCAGAATGTACTAATATTGGTAGATATGAGAGAGATGAAAATTTAAAAAATAAATATATTAATTTTTTGTGTACTTTAGCAAATGATTATAATGGTCTTAAAGTTGTAGTGGATTGTGCTAATGGTTCAGCTTCTGCTACTGCACCTACTTTATTTGAAAAGTTAAATGTTAATGCAAAAATTATTTTTGATAGTCCTGATGGAGTAAATATTAATGATAATTGTGGTTCTACTCACTTAGAGTCTTTGATTAGTAAAGTTAAGGAAACAGGTGCTGATTTAGGTATTGCTTATGATGGAGATGCGGATAGATGTTTACTTGTTACTAATGATGGAGATGTTATTGATGGAGATTATGTACTTGCAATTTGTGGTAAATATTTAAAGGAAAAGGGCAGACTTAATAATAATGCGATAGTTGGAACCGTAATGTCAAATTTAGGATTAAGGAAATTTTGTGAAAGTGAGAATATTAATTTTGTAGCTACTAAAGTTGGCGACAGGTATGTTTTAGAAGAGATGCTTGATAAGGATTATGTGATTGGTGGAGAGCAGTCGGGACATGTGATTTTTAAAGAATATGCAAATACTGGTGATGGTGAGCTTACTTCTCTTATGGTTTTAAATATATTAAGTGAAAGAAAATGTAAGTTAAGTGAATTAGCTAGTATTATGGATAAATATCCACAGGTTCTTGTGAATGTTAATGTTACTAAGGAAGGTAAAACTTCATTTGGCGAGGATGCTGAAATTAATGCTTTGATTAAAAAGTATGAAGAAGAACTTAATGGTGATGGTCGTATATTAATCAGGGCTAGTGGCACGGAAAATTTAATTAGAGTTATGATTGAAGGTAAAAATATCGAGGAAATTAGTAGAATGGCAAATGATATTGCTGATTTAATTAATAAAAAGTTTGGTATATAGGTTAAAGGAACACTCATTATGAGTGCTTTTTTTATATAATAAAATAGGTGAGGTTATGGATAGTCAAATTATTAAAATTGTTGGACTAGTTGTATCACTTATAGCAATAGTTACACCTTTATTAAAGCTTAATACGTCAATTACTAAGCTTAATATGAATACTAAGTTACTTACAGATAAGGTTGATGAACTTACTAAGATGTCATCTAGTCTTGATAAAAGGGTTACTGTATTAGAGGGGAGAAAAAAGGATGGAACTGACTGCGTTTAGTGTTATTTCTTTGGTGACGTTTATTATTGGTTTTATTAATAAGAAGTTAAAAATTGTAGATAAGAAGTATATTCCTTTGCAAAATGTAATAATTGGTATTATTTCAGGAATTATTGTTTATTTTGCTGATATTGAGACTAGCATTTTTCGCTCGATTGTTCTTTGCTTGATTGGATCTTTATCTGCAGGTGGTGCTTATGATGCTTTGAAGATAGGAGATGATAAAAATAAAGACGAATAAAGAGTTTGTAAGTTATTTAAAGACTTTACTTAACAGAAATACTGTTTATATGTGGGGTGAGTTTGGCAGACTGGTAACAAATAATACAATTGACAGTAAGAAAAAGCAGTATCCTAGTCATTATGACGATACAAAAGTTAAATATTTAAAAAGTTTAGTAGGAAAAAATTATTATGCTTATGATTGTGCAGGATTGATTAAGTCTTATTTTATGAGTGATTATGGAAATAAGAAAGTTAATTATATTGTAAGTTACGATAAGGACGTGTATGGGATAACAGTTGGTACTGCAAGTGAGAAAGGTGACATTTCTACGCTTCCAGAGGAAGAAGGAGTACTTTTATATATGAAAGGGCATTGTGGAGTATATATTGGTGATGGTAAGGTGATTGAGTGTACATCTAATCAGAAGATTTCAGGGATAAAGTATGGAAAGGTGTGTATTTCTAATTTAAGTGCTAGACCTTGGAAGACTTGGACTAAAAGTAAATGGTTATCTTATGTGAAGAATGAACCAGAAATTGTTAAAAAGGATGAAATTAAGGAGGAAGTGCCAAAAGAGGAACCAAAGATAGAAGAACCTAAAACGCTAGAGGTGACTGATAATAAAGAAGTTAAGCCAGATATTCCTGTTGAAGATAAAAAAGAAGAGGTTAAAGAAGAAACAAAAACATTATTTGAAAAAATTTGGAAGTTTATTTTAAAAATTTTAGATTTGTTAAAAGTTAAAAAATAAAAATTGCACTATTAAAAAAATATTATTTATGCTATATTTATTATGAGGTAAGATATGAAGAAGATTTTAAAGGTTGCTTTAATATGTTTAGTAGTTGTTCTAGCGGGTGTATTTATTTGGTATAAGATAAAACCTAGTAATGATACAAAAAAATTATATATGTCTTGTGGAAATAAAAGTGATAATTATAATGTTTTAACTGGATATGAACTATCTTTTGATAAGAACGATGCATGTAAGACAGATTTTGAAGTAATGAATGTGGATAATACTTATTTAAAACTTAGAGCAAATAAATATTTTTATTCTTTAGATGGTAATGGAAAGATAAATGAAGCAAAAGTTTCACAAGATATATTTGTATTAGCAAATGAAGAGTTAGTTTTATACGGAATTGATAAAAAAACTAAATATATTTTTGAATATAAATAAGAATTTTATGATATAATTTTCTTAGGTGAGATTATGTCAAAGAAATTCTTTTTTTTAATATCATTTTTATTATTTCCAATTATGGTTTTTGCAAAAGATGAATTTGTGTTAAAATGTGATAAAGGTAATTATTATATTGATGATCAGTTTATTTGCAGAGTTTCAATCAATCAAGATGCATCTTATGATGAAATCGATTTTAATTATGAATTTGATGATGGAATTGAACTTGTTGATGTTAGAAGTAATTACGAAAAAGTTTGGCAGATAACTAATGATAAGCAAACGATAAGTGCTAAGACAAAAAGTGATACACAGGAAAGCGGTTTGCAAGAGTATGGTATTTTGCTATTTAAGGCAAAAACAGATGGAATTCATTCTATTAAATTAATCAATATAAAATCTAAGAATTCTAGTAATAATACGGAATTGACATATGACGATGTAAATAGCGAAGTCAAAGTAATTTCTACAAATAATAATATTAAGGAGATAAAAATTAATGGAAAGGTTCTTGAAGGATTTACTAATACAGAGAAACTTTATAGTCTGCAGTCTTTAGATGAAAAAATTAACATTGAAGTAACTTTAGAAAATGAGTTTGCAACTATAACTGGGGCTGGAGATTATACCTTTGCAAAAGATAGTAATGAACTTATTGTGCCAATAACTGTTTTATCAGAAAATGGAAATCAGAAGGTTGTATTAATAAGATTTTATAAAGATGATAAAATACAATCTGGCAGTTTAAATGGTATTTTAATTAAAGATAATAAAAACAATAATTTAATTATAGATTTTAAGCCAGATGTTTATGAATATTATTTAAATGTTACCTCTAGTGTTACAAGTTTAGAAATAAGTCCAGAGGCAGGAAATGGTGAGTTTGTTAAGAATTATGGTAAGCAAACTATTAAACTTTTAAATGGTGATAATGTTGTACAAATAAGACTCAAAGATGATAATGGAAATATAAGAACTTATTTTATTTTTATAACCAAGACAATAAAAAATGCTTCTAGTAATAATTATATTTCTGATTTAAAGATAGATGGGTATAGTTTAGAGTTTAGCAAGAGAGTTAAGAATTATGTATTAGAAATAAAGAAGAATGTTAATAAGTTAAATATTACTCCTACTCTAGAAGATGATAGTGCATCTTATATTATTAAGGGAAATGATAATTTAACTGAGGGTAGTATAATCAAGATTATTGTTACTGCAGAAAATGGAGCAAGAGCAACTTATCAGATAACTATTAAATATAAGTCTGTTAATTATGCTTTATATATCTTTTTGGTAGTAGCAGTTGCTGGAGTTGGTTATATTGTAGTTAAATATAAAGGTGTTATTAAGGATACCTATAAGAGTCTTTCTAAAAAGTTTGAGGTTAAAAATAGTGTTAAGAATACTAATGTTAAAAAATCTATTGATAAGAAGGCTCCAGTTAAGAATAAAAAAACTAGTGCTAAACCTGTAGTTAATAAAGAAATTAAAAAGCAGGCGACTACTAAAAATACAAATACTAAAAAGAAAACGACAAAAAAGAAAAAAGCAAATAAAGGTAAAAAGAAAAAAACTTCTAAAAAATCAAAGAAAAAATAATTAAAGTTTTTTCTTTTTTTGTACCATAATATATATATGAAAGATTTTAATTATTTAAGTAGAGATAATATATTAACAACAATTCTTTTATTTTTTGCATTTTCTTTTATTGGTTATTTATGGGAAATGATATTATTTATTTTTAAGAAAAAGAAATTTGTAAATAGAGGATTTTTGAAAGGTCCATGGCTTCCGATTTATGGTTGTGGAATGATTTTGATATTAGTTTTTTTTAGTAGATTTATGAATAAACCGCTACTTATGGTTATTTTAATTATTTTACTTTGCGGTTTTTTAGAATACATGACGTCTTATATATTAGAAAAATTATTTCATAAAAAATGGTGGGATTATAAAGATTCTTTTTTGAATATAAATGGTAGAGTTTGTTTTGCAGGTTTGTTATTTTTTGGAGTAGGAGGGATTATTTGTGCATTTTTTATAGCACCTTATTTAATTATTAAAATTAGTAATTTTAGATATTCTAATAGATTATTACTTGCATTAGTTTTAATTATTTTATTTATTATGGACAATTGTTGTTCACTTAGAAAACCAAATAAAGGACGAAATATTTCTGTAAATGTTAAAAAGTGAAGTAGGCAATTACACTTTTTTATGCTAAACTTATAATAGGATGGTGTAAGTATGAATAAGAAAGGGTACACTTTAGTTGAAATTATAGCAGTTATTGCACTTATAGCAGTAATTTGCGGGCTTTTTGTTCTTAATTTTAGTAGAAAAAATAATAATCAATTAGAAGAGAATTATAATAATGAGATTAAAAAAATTGAAAGTGCTGCAGATACTTATGTAATGACTAATAAGTCTAGTAGTGATAGTAAGTATGAGATTATTAAATACACTGCAGCGAATGAAGAAGAGACTTTTTGCTATATAACACTTGAAGATTTGGTTGATGATGGATTTTTAAATAAGATACCAATTAATCCTAAAACGAACGAAGAATTTGAGGGCGTTGTAAAGTTTACTAAATTAAAAGATGGTGCTTATGATTTTAAATATACTGAAGATGATGATGGATATATATTATTTGTTTATGAAAAAAATGGAGCAACATCAGTAGGAAGACATGTACAAGCCGTTGTTTGTGATGGTGATACAAATAATGAAATTGTTAGTTGTTCTAAAGGAATTACTCTTCCTTCAATTAAGAGAGATAATGGTATTATTTATGGTTGGAGTACTAATAAAGATGATGAAAGAGCAACTTATATGGAAGGTTCAGCATTAAGTGATTTATTGTCAAATAGTTCTTTTGAAGTTAAAAATAATCGTGTTTATGTATATGCAATAAGTGAAGGAGAAATGAGTGCAACTTGGATTAATATGAATGGTGATAAGACTACGAAAACTTGTAAGTTAGTTAATGATCAAAGATATTGTCAGATTGATGTTCCAGATGAACAAATAAAGTCTTCCGATGATTATAAAGAGTTAATTGAGTGTACTAATTCAAAGTATATAGTTGATGAAAAAGATGGTAAAGTTACAATATCTAATAATGAAGAGTTAAAATGTACTTATGATGTTAAGAATTTAGATATTAAGCAAAACAAGATTAAAAAAATTACTAGTACAGATACGATTGAGGTAAAAATTAACTTAATTCTTGTTTTAGATGTATCTGGTTCGATGAGTAGTAATAGTAGACTTTATAATCTAAAGACTGTATCAAAAGAAATGGTAAAAAAGTTAAATTTGGAAAATTCAACAGTGTCAATTATAACGTTTGAATCTTCTGCTTCAACTATTCTTTCTTATAGTAATAATCAATCTTCAATAGATAGTGCAATTAATAGTTTGAGTGCCAGTGGTGGAACTAGTTTCTTATCTGCTATTGGACAGACTGCATCTTTTTTGCAAACTTCTGTAAATGATAAAGATAATTATGTAATATTTTTAAGTGACGGAGATAGTGCTGATACACCAAGAAGTGCAGATGTTGATTATGTTAAAAATAAAGCAAAAGTTTATACAATAGGGATTGGTGGAGCAGTGGCTTCTCAGTTAATACCTTTAGCTACGTCAAGAGATAATTATTATTCATATGATGATGTTAGTGATTCAGATAGTTTAAATGGGCTATATAAAATATTTGATGATATCATAACGGATATAACAGTAGAGATTGGTGCCGGAGAAGAAAATGCTAGTGGCACTACTGCAAATAAAGGTATTCTTAGTTTAGGTAAAGCTATTATTAATGAGAATAACCCTTTTGAAGTTTATTATAATAGTACTTTATTAAATTCTTATACTGGTGTTAATCAATATTTGACAAGTGATAGCAGTAATTATTCATTTAATGTTTATAAGTATGCGGTTGATAGAGGTATAGCTTATACAGATGTTAATAATTTAAGATTTAGTTATATTTATGAAGAGGAGTAGATATGAGTAAGACAAGAATTGGGATTATTATTTGTTTAATTATTTTATTTGTTTTAGGTGTTTTATTTGGATACGCTTATATTAAAGATAGGAATGAAAACACAGATGTTATAAGTAATGACTTTCTTACTAAAAATGATTATTTTAAGGATAAAAAGGTTAAAATTTTGGGTGATACTATTGAAATAGATGATAAGGTAATAACTAAGAAGAATGGATATTATTTGATGGATGTTAAGACTGGCGAAGATGAGTTTTATTGCAATTTTGTTGGGGCTGTGCAAAGTGAGTTAGGAGTTTCTTATGATGATGCTTTAAATGTTTGCTTAAAAACAATTTCTGGTGAAGTGGATTTCGGGGTTATTCATGCAGAGAAACAAGATGACAAGACTATTCTTACAGTTAATTATAATGAAAAGACAAAAGTTATAACTGAGAATTTAGTAAGTTTTGGGGATATTGTTAGATTAGATGATTATGTAACTATTAATAGTTCTAGCATAAAGATAAATAATATTTCTTATGGTGTTACTAAAAGTATGAACTTATTTAATTTATGTGGTTATGTGAGTGGTGGTACAGATGCTTTGAATGTTTCTGTTTATGATAAAAATAAAAGTGTAATAGGCACGGAAACATATAATGTTACAAAGAGTGGTAATTTCTGTGTTAATTTCTTTGATTTAAATGATGACGTATATTTTTATAGTTTTAGTTAAATTTTTACTAAATGACTTGATATTATAAAAAAAATTTGATATTATGAATATGCGTTGCAGGTGTGGTTCAATGGTTAGAATATAACCTTGCCAAGGTTGGGATGGGAGTTCGATTCTCCTCACTTGCTCCATTAGAAATCAACTTGCGGACTTAATTGTTCGTAAGTTTTTATTTTATATAAAACATAAAAAGTTCTCTTTCTTTCAAGGAGAAAAACTATGAGATGTGGTATTTATGTAATAGTACCTACTGACGACTAAAAAGAGGAAAAATTTATCAAAATAATTTAATCCTCTTTTTTGTTCTTTGGATATGGGAATAAAACCTATGTCTAGCCAGCACTGAATTTATACTCCCGTACAAATTCGTATGTGGGAAATTCCCACCCCCCTTTTATTTTTTGAGATAAAATGTATTATTAATTATTCAACTTCCATTTTGGT